>Ga0134126_10001361_pt1 | contig 31024 bp, 31 predicted proteins | sample KB31752_FD_96881 | JGI IMG/M metagenome (GOLD analysis project Ga0134126, IMG submission 96881) | Terrestrial soil microbial communities with excess Nitrogen fertilizer from Kellogg Biological Station, Michigan, USA - KB3-175-2 | ecosystem: Environmental > Terrestrial > Soil > Unclassified ... | reverse complement strand
CGACTTCCAGGCGCGGCAGGCCTCGACGAAGGTCATGAGCTGGCCCTTGTCGTCCTCGGCGCCGCGCGCAACGATGATCTTGCGGCCGTCGGCGTGGTCGGTCACCGCCGGCTCGAATGGCGGGCGATGCCAGAGATTGAGCGGATCGACCGGTTGCACGTCGTAATGCCCATAGAACAGCACGTGGGGCCGTGCGCCGCTGCCATTCCCCTTGCCGTTGCTTCTGGCGATGATCGCCGGATGCCCCGCCGTCGGCCGCACTTTGGCATCGAAGCCGAGCGAGGCGATGTCGCTCGCAAGATGATCGGCAGCCGCCTTGCAATCGGCGGCGAAGGCGGGATCGGCCGAAATCGATTTGATCCGCAGCAGCGCGAACAGCCGCTGCAGGCTGTTGTCGAAATCGGCATCGATATGGTCGAGGACTTTTTGCGTCTGGGCGTTGGACATCTTTTGCTCCATGCCGTTTCTATGGCGTTGCTTTTAGCTCCGCCGGGGGCGTCGAGCCAGCCGCATCCGGCTTGAGCGGATGCAGAAGATGCCAGGCCAGCGTGCCGGCGATGATCACGGTCGCCGCGAAATTGTTGCCCCAGGCCTGCAGGTCCCGTGGAAACACCGGAAGCGACAGCAACATCAGCAGCCCGGCTGCGCCGAGCGCCAGCCAGCTCCAGAGCCGCACTCTCTCGCGCGGGTCATAGGCGCCGCGATGCATCAGCACCGTCATCGGAAAGATCAGCCACAAGAAATAATATTGCCGCGCGAGCGGCGAAGCGACCGTCATCAGGCAGAACAAGAGGCCGAGTTCCTCGGCGTCCGACTTTTCGGTGCGGCGTGAGGCCGGCGGCATGACGGCGATATAGCCGAGCCCGATCGCAAGCGAGAGTGCGATCACCAGCCAGTTGGCCGCCTTGAAGGAGATGTCGACGATATTCATCGTCCGCGCCGGCCGGGTCGGATCATCCTGGTTGTAGTTGATCGGCCGCGTCAGGCGATGCGTCATCGCGATGAGGGACTGGTTGACCCAGGACCAGTTCTGCTCGTCGCGCTGGCCAAAGCCTTTCTCCGAGCTCGAGGCGACCATGCCCTGATACCAGGTTTTCAGCTCGGCGAGGTTCTGCTGGAAGCCGCGCACCGGCGCCGGCACGATGAACAGGAACACGACGAGGAACACCAGCGTGCCGGCCAGCGCTGTCCATTGTCGCCGCCAGACGAGATAGGGGAGCACCGCGACCGGAAACACCTTGAGGGCAGTCGCCAGTGCGAACATGCAGCCCGCCAGCCACGGCCGCTGATGCTGCATCGACCAGAAGCCGTAGAGCATCAGCGCGAGCAGCACGAGGTTCGGCTGGCCGAGATCGAACATGTCGAAGACGAAAGTGATGGTGACGAAGCCCGGCAGCGCGAACAGCCACATGCCGGGCGTGCGGTTCGCTCCCGTCATGGCATTTGTGTAGAGCAGCGTCGCCCACCAGGCCACGATGTTCAGGGCGCACAGGCACAGATAGAGCGGGACCCTGCCGAACCATGCCGGGATCGCCAGCAGCACCGCCGACAGCGGCGGATAGATGAACCTGAAGGCGCCGCCGTCCAGGGGATAGAGGCGAGCGCCGTGCAGCACCTGCTGGCCGGCCCAGTACCACAGCGGATAGTCCTTGGTCTTGCCGCTGCCCAGGATCTCCGGCACCAGCACGAACGCCGTCAGCACGACACAACAGAACAGGAACAGCACCTCGAGCGGCGCCCGCAGTGACGGCAGTCTCATCACGTTCGATTTGGGAGAAGTCACGCGACAGCTAGCCTGCGATCATCGTCATCGTCATCGCCTGAGCAGGCCGCCAAGCGCGCCGCGCACCAGCGAGCGGCCGATCGAGCCGCCAAGCTGCCCCCCGACCGATTTACCGACATCGGCGACCAGGCCGCCGACCACCTTGTTGGTGATCGAGCGCGTGACGTTGCGAGCGATGAGCTGGCCTGTCGAAAGCCGACCGTGCGTCGCATTGGTACCGAAGATGGTCGAGACGATTGCCCCGGCGTGGCCCCAGAGTCCGCCGCCGGACGCGCTATCTGCGCTCGCGGCGGTGCCGGCAACGCGTTTCTGCAGGATTTCATAAGCCGACTCCGCGTCGACCGCGGTGTCGTATTTGCCCTTCACCGGGCTCGCATCCATGATCGCCTTGCGCTCTTGCGGCGTGATCGGGCCGATCCGCGCCGACGGCGGGCGCACCAGCACGCGCTCGACCATCGCGGGCGTGCCGTTGCCTTCGAGGAAAGAGACCAGCGCCTCGCCCTTGCCGAGCTCGGTGATTACCTTGGCGGTGTCCAGCTTGGGGTTGGGCCGGAAGGTTTGCGCCGCGGCGGCGACCGCCTTCTGGTCGCGCGGGGTGAAGGCTCGCAGCGCATGCTGCACGCGGTTGCCGAGCTGGCCGAGCACGCGGTCCGGCACGTCGATCGGATTCTGCGTGACGAAATAGACGCCGACGCCCTTGGAGCGGATCAGCCGCACCACCTGCTCGATCTTGTCCATCAGCGCCTTCGGCGCATCGTTGAACAGCAGGTGCGCCTCATCGAAGAAGAACACGAGCTTCGGCTTGGGCAGATCGCCGACCTCCGGCAGCTCCTCGAACAGCTCCGACAGCATCCAAAGCAGGAACGTGGCGTAGAGACGCGGGCTCTGCATGAGCTTGTCGGCGACCAGGATATTGATCATGCCGCGGCCGTCGCGGTCGGCGCGCATGAACTCGTTCAGCGACAGCGCCGGCTCGCCGAAGAACTTTGTGCCGCCCTGGTTATCCAGCACCAGAAGCTGGCGCTGGATGGTTCCGACGGTAGCCCTGGTGACGTTGCCAAAGCCCTGCGCGGCCTTGCGCAGCGGCGCCAAGGGATCGTCCTCGCCATCGGCTTTCTTGCCGCCTTCCGGCACGATCGCATCCAGGAGCGCCCGCAGATCCTTCATGTCGATCAGCGCGAATCCGTTGTCGTCGGCGACGCGGAACGCGACGTTGAGCACCCCTTCCTGCACGTCGTTCAGATCGAGCATGCGCGCGAGCAAGAGCGGGCCCATCTCGGTGACGGTGGCGCGTACCGGGTGCCCCTGCTCGCCGAACACGTCCCAGAAAATCGTCGAGAATTGGTCCACCTTGAAGGAGAGGCCGATCTCCGCCGCGCGCTTGAGGATAAAGTCCTTGGTCTCGCCGACTTCCGAGATGCCCGACAGGTCGCCCTTGATATCGGCCGCGAAGACCGGCACGCCGGCGCGCGCAAAGCCCTCCGCCATGACCTGCAAGGTCACCGTCTTCCCGGTGCCGGTGGCGCCGGTGACGAGGCCGTGGCGGTTGGCGAGCGCAAGCGCAAGCCATGCGGTCTCCTCGCCCTTGCCGACGAATATCTTGCCGTCGGTGTCAGCCACGCAGTTGTCGGAAGGTGCCATAACACTCCGCCTGTTCTCCCGGCCCCCGGTTTCGTGCGCAATCATACTTCATCTTGCAATGCGATTGAAACCGTTCCATGCAGCGCAACGGAACGACGCCGCGATTTTCGTCCGTCGAAAGTCGGAATGGACGCATCGCCTGCGACAAATTTGCACGAATTTGATGTCCGCTCTTGCATTGCTGCAACACTCGCAGGGCGATTGAAGACTGAACGCCCTTTCAGAAGTGGTCATCGCTTGTATTTCGATTTCTGGAAGCTCAAGATGATTTTTGGCTGAGATGCTGAGATAAAGGCCGGTCAAATAACCGGTTGAGGGCGGGGCAAGATGGACGAGTTGACTGGGCGGCTGGCCTCAGAGGCCGGCATCGATAGTGCCATCGCTGAGAAAACCGTTGGCACTATCCTGAACTTCCTTCGCAATGAGGGTCCTTCCGACAAGGTTCAGGCCTTGATTGACCAAATTCCGGGCGCGGAAGCTGCGATCGCGGCCTCCGACAACAACGGCGGATTCACACGATTGATGGGCGGCGGTTTGATGGCAGTCGGCACGCGGCTGATGGGTCTTGGGCTTGGCATGAGTGAGATTCAGAGCATCGCTCGTGAATTTTTCAGGTTCGGCCGCGCCAAAATCGGAGCGGATCGCATGGGCGAGATCATCGCGGGGACACCAGGGCTTAGCCAGCTCGCCTAACCCACCTTCTTGATATCGAGCACCATGACATATCCAATCTCCGAGATCGAAGGCATGACTGCCTTCTCCGCCGCCAAGCTCAAATCGCTGGGCATTCGCACCACGTCTGCGTTGCTCGAAGCCGCCCGGACCGTCAAGGGACGCAAGGCGCTCGCGGCGAAGACCGGGATCAGCGAGCAGCAATTCCTGGAGTGGGCCAACGTCTCCGACTACATGCGCATTCCCGGCATGGGCAAGGCCAAAGTGGGGCTGGTCCGCGCCGCCGGCGTCACAACGGTGCGCGAACTGGCGCTGCGCAATCCGGCGCGGCTTGCACTGAACATCAAGGAAGTGAACGTCAAGCGGAAGCTTGTCCGGGTGCTGCCGTCGGAAAAATCCGTCGAGCAGCTCATTGCGCAGGCCCGCAAGCTGCAGCCAAAAATCACGTATTAACTTATGTTATTGCATAGTCACGGGCCTTAAGGTTCGCGCGGAGCACGTTTCGATTTCCAGAAACGTATGGACTTTGTGCTCTATCCGCAAAGACCCCGCGCTAATAATGGGCCGGCGCGCGAAGCCATCGCCCTTCAGCCTCGTGTTCCCCTATCTTGACTCCCATGCGCCGACCGCGCAAAGCGACCCGGTGGTCAAGACCGTCTCCCAACACGCCGTCGCCCCGCCTGCAGAGATTCATCCGGTGCTGCGGGCGCTATTGTCGCGGCCCACGCCGGCCGTGATGGGCGTATTGAATGTGACGCCGGACTCCTTCTCGGATGGCGGCCAGTTTCTCGAGCCCGACAAGGCCTTGGCGCAGGCAAAGCGCCTGATCGCCGACGGCGCCGACATCATCGATATCGGCGCCGAATCCACCCGCCCCTATGGCGGCGCCCAGCCGGTCTCCGCCGACATGGAGTTGCGGCGCCTGCAGCCGTTGCTGGCCGAGATCGTTGCGCTCGGCGTTCCCGTCTCCATCGACAGCATGAAGGCCGAGGTCGTCGCCTGGGCCCTCGACCAGGGTGCCGCGATCGCCAACGACGTCTGGGGCCTGCAGCGCGACGGTGCCATGGCGGGCACGATCGGCGCGCGTAAGGCTGCCGTGATCGTGATGCATAACCGCGACCGCGCCGATCCCGGCATCGACATCATGGCCGATATCGCCGCCTTCTTCACCCGCTCGCTCGACATCGCCGCCCGCGCCGGCATCATCAGGGAAAACATCGTGCTCGATCCGGGCATCGGCTTCGGCAAAACGCAGGAGCAGAGCCTGATCGTGCTGGCGCAGCTTTCCGAGCTCAACGTGTTCGGCCTGCCGCTTCTGGTCGGCGCTTCTCGAAAAGTCTTCATCGCCTCGGTCTCGCCGTCGGAGCCGCAGCAGCGCCTCGGTGGATCAATTGCCGCGCACCTTCTTGCGGCCCAGCGCGGCGCGCGGATCATCCGTACCCATGACGTCGCCGAGACCGTGCAGGCGCTGCGGGTGGCGGCGGCCATCGAGGACAGGCAATGACGGATACGATCTTCATCACCGGCGTCGTGATCCATGCCCGCCACGGCGTGATGGAGCACGAGACCGAGGTCGGCCAGCGCTTCGTGATCGACCTCGAACTGTATGCGGACTTGTCGGAGTCCTCCCGCACCGATCGGCTCGCCGATACAGTCTCCTATTCCAATGTCGTGGCCACCGCGACGGCCGCTTTCCGGGATTCCAATTACAAGCTCCTCGAACGCGCCGCGGGCGCCGTGGCGGATGCGATTTTGGCTGCCTTTCCGCGCATCCGCGCCGTCAAGGTCACCGTGCACAAGCCGCATGCGCCGATCGCCGCGATTTTCGAGGATGTTGGCGTGGTGCTGACGCGCAGCCGGCATCCACCGCAAAATGGCTAACGCCCTGATCGCACTCGGCGGCAATGTCGGAAACGTCCGCGCGACCTTCCCGAAGGCGATCGCAACGATCTGCGACATGGCGCAGGCGAGCTTGCTGGCGCGCTCATCGGACTACGCCACTCCTCCCTGGGGCGAAGAGGATCAGCCGCGCTTCGTCAATGCCTGCATCGAGATCGAGACCAGCCTCGATCCGCACGCGCTGCTCGTCGTCCTGCACCGGGTCGAGCAAAAATTCGGTCGCGACCGCGCAAAAGAGCGGCGCTGGGGCCCGCGCGCGCTCGACCTCGATCTGATCGCCTATGACAAGGTTGCGATCGACGAGCCGGACCTGACGCTGCCGCACCCTCGCCTGTTCGAACGCGCCTTTGTGCTGGTGCCGCTTGCCGAAATCGCGCCCGATCGCGTGATCCGCGGGCGCCGCGTCGCCGAGGCACTGGCGGACCTTTCAACCGAAGGCATCGAGCGCCTGCCGGACAGCGCATGATCCGGACCTGAAGGGCGGCGTTAGCGCAAAGTGTGGGGGCGGTTTTCCGAAAAGATCATGCGCAAAACACCAAAACGCAGGGACTGGACGCAAAAACAACCGTTTGGCTTGGCGGTTGCGACGTGGCAATTTCAGCCTCAAAATCAGGAATGGCACGCCGGGAGTAGAGCTAGGAGTAGATTTGCCGCATGACCCTCGTGACTGACGATCTCAGGCTTGCCGCCGACTTTCCCAAGGCCACCGAGGCTGACTGGAAGAAGCTGGTCGACGGCGTCTTGAAAGGCGCGCCGTTCGAGAAGCTTGTCGGCAAGACCCATGACGGGCTGAAGATCGAACCGATCTATGGCCGCGCGAAGGGCGCTAACCTCCTCGCCGGTCGCGCGCCGGCGGCGCCCTGGCAGATCATGCAACGAGTCGATCATCCGGATGTTGCGAAGGCTAACGCGATGGCCCTGCTTGATCTCGAAAACGGCGCGACAGGGCTCGAGATCGAGTTCCAGGGCGGACCCGGCGCGCGCGGTTTTGGCATCGCAGACGCCTTGCCCGAAACCTTGAAGCGCCTGCTCGACGGCGTCGTCCTCGATGCCGGCATTTCAATTTCGATTCATCCGGTGCTCGGGCGCGGCAACGCGGGGGAAAGCCTCGCTGATCTGATCGAGGCAAGGCGCATCGATCCGGCCAAGGTCGACCTTCGCATCAACTATCAGGCGCTCTCGACGCTCGCGGTTCGCGGCAGCACTGCGTCGGCCTGGCAGGAAATGGAGAAGCCGTTCGCCAGGGTGGTGAGCGGATTGGTCGGCCGCGGCTTCAAGGGACCATTCGTGCTCGCCGATGGCCGGCCGGTGCATGATGCCGGCGGCTCCGAGGCGCAGGAGCTGGCGTTTGCGCTGGCGCTCGCCGTCGCTTATCTGCGCGCGCTCGAATCCGGCGGTATTCCGCTCGATGCGGCGCGTGCGGCAATCTCCTTCCGTCTGGTCGCGGACGCTGATCAATTCCTGACCATGGCAAAGTTCCGCGCGCTCCGCCTGCTCTGGGCGAGGGTGGACGAGGCCTGCGGGCTTCGCCCGAAGCCGGTGTTCATCGCCGCCGAGACCGCCTGGCGGATGCTGACCCGGCGCGATCCTTACGTGAACATGCTGCGCGCGACCATGGCGACTTTTGCGGGGGGGCTTGCCGGCGCCAATGCCATCACCGTGCTGCCGCATACGCTGGCGCTGGGATTGCCGGATGCGTTTGCGCGGCGCGTGGCGCGCAACACGCAGCTCGTGCTGTTGGAGGAATCCAACCTCGCCAAAGTCTCCGATCCGGCCGCAGGCGCCGGCGGCATCGAAACTCTGACCGGGGAGCTCTGCGAGTCGGCCTGGTCGCTGTTTCAGGAGATCGAAAGGACGGGCGGGGCCTTCGCGGCGCTACAGCAGGGCCTGATCCAGGGCAAAGTCGCAGCCACGCGGAAAGCGCGCGAGGCCAACATCGCAAGGCGCCGGGACGTGCTTACTGGTGCCAGCGAGTTTCCCAACCTGCACGAAGTGCCGGTCTTGGTCGAAGGTGTGAGTCCGATCGTATCAGCGCTCGCCGGCGAGGCGATCAAATTCGAGCCGCTAGCCCCGCTGCGCCTCGCTGCTCCCTTCGAAAGCCTGCGCGACCGTTCCGATCAAATGCTCAAAGCGGCGGGCAAGCGGCCGCATGTATTCCTCGCCAATCTCGGCACCCCTGCCGATTTCACCGCGCGCGCAAACTTCGCCAGGAGCTTGTTCGAGGCCGGCGGCATCAAGGCCGTCGACAGCGAAGGTTCCACCGACCCCTCGGCGCTGGCCACCGCCTGCCAGTCATCGGGCGCGGATCTTGTGTGCATCTGCTCATCGGACAGGATTTACGCCGAGCGCGGCCAGGACACGGCGCGGGCACTGCAAATCGCCGGGACCAAGCATATCTATCTCGCAGGACGTCCCGGTGACCTCGAAGCTGCCTTGAAGACGGCAGGCGTCGATACATTCATCTTCGCGGGCGGTGACGTGCTCGCCGTGCTGCAAAAGGCCTATGAGCTGATGGAGCGGATATGAGCGAGGACGCGAAGCTTGTTCTCACCGGCGGCTGTCAATGCGGCGCTGTCCGCTTTGCGGTGAAAGCCGCACCAGTCAAGATCAGCATCTGCCACTGCCGAATGTGCCAGAAGGCATCCGGCGCGCCGTTTGCGTCGTTTGCCGATATCGACAAGGGCGATTTCGCCTGGACCAAAGGCAAGCCCGCGGCATTCAGATCCTCAACCATCGCCGAACGCGACTACTGCGCCGATTGCGGCACGCCCTTGAGCTTCCGCCGCATCGACGGCCCGCACATCGAGATCATGACCGGCGCCTTCGATCGGCCGGACCGGGTGGTCCCGACCCGGCAATATGGCACCGAATCCCGGCTCGGCTGGGTGGTCGGAATCTCCAACCTGCCGAGCCAGACCACGATGCAGAACTACGGCCCGGAAAAGATGGGCACCATTATGAGCCATCAGCATCCGGATCATGATTAACCCGGCGACGCCGCTGAATATGCTAAGATAAGTACCATGAGCCGCATTCCTGTTTTTGCCAATGTCGCATTCGCGCCGGCTGCGCCTATCGTGCCTGCGGGCAAGGCGGAGCCGTGGCTCACGCCCGAAGGCATTCTGGTTAAGCCAGCCTATGGCGAGGCCGATCTCGCTGATGTCGACTTCCTCGAGACCTGGCCGGGGATCGCCCCCTACCTGCGCGGTCCCTACCCGACCATGTATGTCAACCAGCCCTGGACGATCCGGCAATATGCCGGCTTCTCCACGGCCGAAGATTCCAACGCCTTCTACCGCCGCAACCTCTCGGCGGGGCAAAAGGGCCTGTCGGTCGCGTTCGATCTCGCCACCCATCGCGGCTACGACTCCGACCATCCGCGCGTCTCCGGCGATGTCGGCATGGCGGGCGTCGCGATCGACTCGATCTACGACATGCGCACGCTGTTCGCCGGCATCCCGCTCGACCGGATGAGCGTGTCGATGACCATGAACGGTGCTGTGCTGCCGATCCTCGCGCTGTTCGTGGTCGCCGCCGAAGAGCAAGGCGTGCCGCCGGAAAAGCTTTCAGGCACCATTCAGAACGACATTCTGAAAGAGTTCATGGTGCGCAACACCTATATTTATCCGCCCGCGCCATCGATGCGGATCATCTCCGACATCTTCGCCTTCACCTCGCAGCGGATGCCGAAGTTCAACTCGATCTCGATCTCCGGCTATCACATGCAGGAGGCCGGCGCGACGCAGGACCTGGAGCTGGCCTACACGCTCGCCGACGGCATCGAATATCTGCGGGCGGGCCTCGCCGCGGGCCTCGATGTCGACCGCTTCGCGCCGCGGCTATCGTTCTTCTGGGCGATCGGCATGAACTTCTTCATGGAAGTCGCCAAGATGCGCGCCGCGCGCCTGCTCTGGGCCAAGCTGCTGAAGCCGTTCAATCCGAAGGATCCGCGCTCGCTCTCGCTCCGCACCCATTGCCAGACTTCGGGCTGGTCGCTCACGGCGCAGGACGTCTACAGCAACGTCGTGCGCACCACGATCGAGGCGATGGCGGCAACCCAGGGCCATACGCAATCGCTGCACACCAACGCGCTCGATGAAGCGCTTGCGCTGCCGACCGACTTCTCGGCACGGATCGCGCGCAACACGCAATTGTTCCTGCAGCAGGAGAGCGGCACCACGCGGATCATCGATCCCTGGGGCGGCTCGTACTACGTCGAGCGCTTGACCCGCGATCTGGCGGCCAAGGCCTGGAGCCATATCCAGGAAGTGGAAGAGCTCGGCGGCATGGCGAAAGCGATCGAGGCCGGCGTGCCGAAGCTGCGCATCGAGGAAGCCGCGGCCAAGACCCAGGCCCGCATCGATGCCGGCCGTCAGGCCGTGATCGGGGTCAACAAGTACAAGCCGACCGATGAAGCGTCCATCGACGTCCTGAAGGTGGAAAATTCCACCGTGCGCCGGCTGCAGATCGACAAGCTCAGGCGCCTGCGTTCCGAGCGCAACCAGAAGGATGTCGATGCGGCGCTCGCGGCGTTGACGCGCGCGGCCAAAGGCAATGGTAATCTGCTCGCGCTCGCGATCGACGCCGCGCGCGCCAAAGCGACCGTCGGCGAAATTTCCGACGTGATGGAAAAGGTGTTCGGCCGCCACCGTGCCGAGATCAAATCCATCACCGGCGTCTACAAGCGGGAGGCGGCCGCGATGTCGAGCAAGGTTGAGAAAGTGCAGGCGCTGATCGACGCTTTCGAGGAAGCCGAGGGACGCCGCCCCCGCATTCTCGTCGCCAAGATCGGCCAGGACGGCCATGACCGCGGCCAGAAGGTGATTGCATCGGCCTTTGCCGATGTCGGCTTCGACGTCGATATCGGGCCGCTGTTTGCGACCGCCGACGAGGCGGCGCGGCAGGCCGTCGAGAACGACGTGCATATTCTCGGCGTCTCCTCGCTCGCCGCCGCCCATCTCACCGCAGTGCCGGAATTGAAGGCGGCACTGAAGAAGCACGGCCGCGAGGACATCATGATCATTGTCGGCGGCGTGGTGCCGCCGCAGGACTATGACGCGCTCTACAAGGCCGGCGCCGAAGCGATCTACCCTCCCGGGACCGTGATCTCGGACGCCGCCGAGGAGCTGATCCACAAGCTCAACGCGCGGCTCGGCCATAGCGAGGCGGCGGAATAACTTACCAGTCTGCACACTCCCGGTTGAACCCGGCGGGCGTCGCGCCGCGACCAACGATGGTGCCGTTGGTCGTGGCGGCGTTCAGCAACAGTTCAGTGAAGGCGTGTTGAGTGAATCGGCGTAGATTGAGTGACGGAAATGCAGGATCACATGAACATGCAGCCGACAAGATGGATACGTCATGACGCCATCGCGATCGGACTTCTCGCGGCGACGCTGTGGTCGCCATTACGCGCCGACGACCCCAAGCCCGACGCCACGGTCAAGACGAAGGCGATCGAAGCCAGCGTCTTCCGTGACGACAAGATCAAGGCCGATCCCGCGCTTGCCGCGGATTGCCTCGCCGAAGGCAAAAAGTGGCTCGCCAAAAGCGCCGCCGATGCCGCCAGGGAGATGAAGCAGGACCCGCAGTTCTTCCACCTCGGCGATGGTGGCTGGTCGTTCGAACGCAAATACAGCGTCCGCTCCGTGATCGCCGACCGCTATGTCTCGATCGTCCGCGACGACTACATGGACACGCACGGCGCCCATCCCAACACTGACGTCAACACGATCCTGTGGGACAAGGCCGAAAACAAGCGCATCAGCATCCGCCCGTTCTTCGCGGAGACCGCCGATGGCGGCCCGACCATGACCGCGGTGCAGAAGGGTGTCATCGCTTCGCTGAGGGCCGAAAAGAAAAGGCGCGACTCCAGCGAAACCGCGACCGCCGAATGGTTCAAGAGCGTCGAGCCGAAGCTCCTGAAGATTGGCGCGGTGACACTTGCGCCATCGACCGAGACCGGCAAGAGCGCCGGCCTCACCTTCCATTATCCGCCCTATGCTGTCGGCCCTTATGCGGAAGGCCAGTACGTCGCTTTCGTCCCCTGGGAGACGCTGAAGCCCTATCTGACGCCCGAGGGTCAACGCATCTTTGGCGGCGCACGTCCGAAGGGCGACGCCGAGGACGAGTAACCGACCCGTCGCCTGTGGAGGCGAATTGAACCGCCGGGGGACAGCCGGGGCCGAAGCCCTCGCGCCTATGACGCGCCCGGTGTACACCAAGCTATGACTGCGCCCAAGGTCCCCGACATCAAAGCCCTCGCCAAGGAGCTCCGCGCCGGGAGCCGCGCCGCGCTGGCCCGCGCCATCACGCTGATCGAAAGCCGGCGCGCCGATCACCAGTCGGCCGCGCGTGATCTGGTGCAGGCGCTATTGCCAGGCACCGGCAAGGCGATCCGCGTCGGCATCACCGGCTCGCCCGGCGTCGGCAAATCCACCACCATCGATGCGCTGGGCATGTATCTGATCGAGGACGGCCACAAGGTCGCGGTGCTGGCCGTCGACCCCACCTCCGCCCGCACCGGCGGCTCGATCCTGGGCGACAAGACGCGGATGGCGCGCTTGTCGGCATCGGAGCACGCCTACATCCGTCCCTCACCCTCCTCCGGCACGCTCGGGGGCGTCGCCGCCAAGACCCGCGAAGCGATGCTGCTTTGCGAGGCCGCCGGCTTCGACATCATCCTGGTCGAGACCGTCGGTATCGGCCAGTCCGAGACTGCGGTCGCCGACATGACCGATTTCTTCCTGACCTTGATGCTGCCAGGAGCTGGCGACGAATTGCAGGGCATCAAGAAGGGCCTGGTCGAGCTCGCCGACATGGTTGCGGTCAACAAGGCCGATGGCGACAACGTCAAGCGCGCGAACCGCGCTGCGGGGGATTATCGCAGCGCGCTGCATATCCTCAGCCCCCGCTCCGAGCACTGGCAACCGCCGGTGGTGACCTATTCCGCGCTGACCGGCGCGGGTATCGCCGAACTCTGGCAGAAGATCCTCGACCATCGCACCGCGATGACAATGTGCGGCGATTTCGCCGCGCGACGGCGCGAGCAGCAGGTGAAGTGGATGTGGTCGATGCTGGAGCAGCGCATGCTGGCGCGGCTCCGCGCCGACGCATCGACGCGCGCCAGGGTGAAGAAGATCGAAATCGACGTCGCTGACGGCCGCCTGACGCCGGCAGTCGCCGCCGGGCAGATGATGGAGCTATTATGATGGGCGACAAACTTCGAATCCTCGTCACAGGGTTTGGCCGGTTTCCCGGCGCGCCCTACAATCCGACCATGCCGCTGGTCGAGCGGCTCACGCGTCTGCGCCGTCCCGCCTTTGACGATGTCGAGCTATCGAGCCACATCTTCCATGTCACCTACGCCACCGTCGATCGCGAGTTGCCCGCGTTGTTGGCAAGGCATCGGCCACATGCACTGCTGATGTTCGGCCTCGCCTCACGAACCTGCTACCTGCGCGTCGAGACGCGTGCCCGCAATGCGATCACCACGATCTGGCCCGATGCCGACGGCACGCTCGTCCGCAAGGGATCGATCGCCATCAACGGTGAGGCCATGATGTTCGGCCCGCATACGGCAAGGCTCCTGCGCGCCGCGCTTGCGACGGGAATCGACGCGCGTGCCTCGCGCGACGCGGGCAGCTATCTCTGCAACTATCTGAGCTGGCGCGCCATCGAGGCAACACGGCGCGGCGATGGCCCTCGCCTGGCGGCATTCATCCACGTTCCGCTGCTCGCGCGCGACGGCGTCGCCAAGCCCGGCCGCATCAGCCTGGAAGATCTGGTCGATGCCGGCGAAGCCATGCTCGCGGAGGTGGTGAAGCTTGCGCGCGGCGCGGTGCGCGAAGCGGCCTGACCCTGACGGCCCGTTAACCCTACCCCCAACAATCCCGCCCGCCGTGACGGCCTTCCGCCGCGCGCGAACGCATTTATGCGTTAGTTCACTGCATTGCGCCCCTTTTGCGGGAAGACGGTCATGGACGTCAATCGCCGCCATCTCATCGGAGCCACCGCCGCCGGCGTAGCCGGCGCTTTCGCCGCTTCCCCCGATGCCGCGCGCGCGGCGCAACTGACTTCCGCACTCGGCCGCGACGCCACGCACTATGGCGTGCGGCCCGGCAGCCCCGATGACCAGACCCATGCCCTGCAAAGTGCGATCGATGACGCGGCGCGCGCCGCGGTGCCTTTGGCGCTGCCGCCCGGGGTCTACCGCGTGGGCACGCTGCATCTGTCGAATGGCACGCAGCTTGTCGGCGTGCGCGGTGCCACGAAGCTCGTCTTCAACGGCGGCGGATCGATGATAGCCGGCGAAGGGGCCGGCCGTGTCGGCATCAGCGGCCTGACTTTCGATGGCGGCAACATTGCCTTGCCCGCCCGGCACGGGCTGATCCACTGTCTCGGCGGCCAGGACATCCGCATCACCGACTGCGAGATCGTGGGCAGCGGCGGCAACGCCATCTGGCTCGAGCAGGTCTCGGGCGATGTCTCGGGCAACATCATCACCGACACTGCTGTGACGGCGATCACCTCGTTCGACGCGCAGGGTCTGATCGTCTCGCGCAACACCATCACGCGCACCAACGACAACGGCATCGAGATCCTGCGCTACCAGATCGGCCACGACGGCACCCTGGTCGCCGACAATCGCATCGCGGACATCAAGGCCGGCCCCGGCGGCTCCGGGCAATACGGCAACGCCATCAACGCCTATCGCGCGGGCAATGTGATCGTGCGCGGCAACAGCATCCGCAATTGCGATTACTCTGCAGTGCGCGGCAATTCGGCCTCCAACATCCAGATCGTCAACAACAGCGTCAACGATGTTCGAGAGGTCGCGCTTTATTCGGAGTTCTCGTTCGAGGGCGCCGTGATCGCCGGCAATACCGTGGACGGCGCCGCCTTTGGCGTGTCGGTCTGCAATTTCGATCAGGGCGGACGCATCGCCGTCGTCCAGGGCAACATCATTCGCAATCTCTTGCCCAGGCGGCCGATCGGGACCGCGCCCGACGATGCGGCCGGCATCGGCATTTATGTCGAAGCCGACAGTGCCGTGACCGGCAATGTCATCGAGAACGCACCGGCCTTTGGCATCGTCGCCGGCTGGGGCAAATATCTGCGCGATGTTGCGATCACGGGCAACGTGATCCGCAAGGCTTTTGCCGGTATCGGCGTGTCGGTGGCAGCGGGCGCGGGCACGGCGCTCGTCAACAACAACATGATCTCGGAAGCGCCGCGCGGGGCGGTTGTCGGCCTCGATCACGCTCGCGCCGTTACCGTGGATTTGTCCGCCGACGGCGCCAAGCGCTATGCGCAGGTTGTGATCGGAAACAACGCGGTACGGCGCTAGTCTGCTCGCTGCCAGAGCGCATTGCGAAGCACCGGATAGCGCTGCTCGATCGCGCCCAAATCCAACACCTGCCCGGCGGTCCCGAGCGCCTGCTCCAGCGCCAGCATGTCGATCACCGGGGCGGCAGGCGTCTCGTCGGCTGCGAGCGCCGCCGTCTTCGTGGCCAGCGGCGGCACGGTCGGCTTGAGCGCGATCGCGGGCGGCGGCTCGGCCATGCGAGGCAGCCGGTCTCGCGCCGGCTCGAGCCGCGTCAGGCTGATCACCGGTTCGGCCGCCGCGCGGGGCGCCGAAAGGCTGCGCCAGGTTTCCACGGCGACCTTGGCCTCGCTGATATTTTCGAGAAAGGCCATCTCGCCGTAGTAACGGCGCCAGCGGCCGCTTTCGAACAGTTCGGTGAGATGTTCCAGTCGCTGCTCTGCGAGCGTGCGCCAGCGGCCGAGCACGTCGCTCGTCGCGTTCTTGCGATGTGTCATGTACCTGCCCGTAAAAGAAGGAACGGACGCAACCACAACGCAACGAATCAACGAAACGTGACATCAGGAGTTTGTGGAAAAGTTGCGCTTTGTCCAGCGCACTTCATGGCTTTGCCACGATCTCCGTTGTCGTCTGGATTCGCATGGTGGCAGAAAATAAAGACCCGTCCGGGGGGACAACCGGACGGGTCAAGCCATATGGGCGCTTGGGGTGGATGGGCGCTCGCGCCTGATATAGCCATGGGGAGGGATTTCCGCTCCCACATGCATTGGTCGCCACTCACCCTCGGTCCGTTCAAAGCGACGGCGATTTTTTAACCCTCCTCAGCCGGCAATTTTGTCGCACGCGCCTTCATTGCCTGGCCGGTTCACGCGGCGCGGCACCGGCCGGTTTTCCCGACGCCATGGTCGAAACCTGCGGCGACGGAGGGCGAACCGGCGGGATTTCGTGCTGTTCCGTGCCGTTTTCGTGGGATACCTCGCTCGGTTGCGACGATGTGGAGGTTAGCGGCGCGGCCTGGTCGCCGATCACAGCCTCGACGGCGGAATAGGCGTCGGCTTCACCGGCGCCGAATAGATCATCACGTCCCGGTGAACCAAGGTCACGCGCCGTGCGCAGCAGGACCGCGCGCAATTGGCCCGGCTTCAGCGCCGGATTGCGCTGAAGCATCAGCGCCGCCAAACCGCTGACATAGGCGGCGGAGAACGAGGTGCCCGATGTCACCTGATACTTCTCGTCCGGTGCCGGCAGGAACACGTCGGTGCCGGGAGCAGCGAGCGCGATATAGCTGCCGCGATTGGACGCTGCCAGCAGATGGTCCCGCGCATCGGTGGCGCTGACCGCAATCACGTTCGGATTGGCGGCCGGATAAAGTGGCGGCGATTTGGCACCGCCATTGCCGGCCGCGGCTACCATCGTAATCCCCTTTGCCGCCACCGCATCGATGCCGCGCTCGATCAGCGGGTCCTTGGGGCCGGCAAAGCTCATATTGATGATCCGCGCCTGTTTGCGGAAGGCGTAGTCGAGCGATTTCAGGAGGACGAAGGAATTGCTCTGCGCACCGTTCGAGGTGCCGGTGAAGGCGCGGATCGCAATCAACTCGGCCGCGGGTGCGCTACCCATCAGCCGGGCGTGGGCCACGATCGCACCGGCAATGCCGGTGCCGTGCACATGCGGACCTTCGCTGGAACCCACCGCGTCGAAACTGTCGACGATCGAACCTGCGAGCTCGCGATGCTTCACGTCGACCCCGGAGTCGATCACGGCGACCTTGATGCCCGTACCGCGCGCGAGCGTATGCGCCTCCGGCAGGCGCATCTTGGCGAGCACATATTGCGCCGGATCTCCCTCGGCCGGCGCCGCGGTCTTCCGCTCCTGCAGGAAATAGCGGTAGTTCGCTTGTACGGAGCGCACGTTGGCATCGCCGGAAAACTCGCGGCTCGCCGTCTCGAAGGAACGGCCATCGGTGATCCGGAACAGGCCGATCGTCGCATCGATCAGTTGAAAATTCTGCGAGCCGATGCGCCTCAAGCCGTGACGCCGGGCCAGCGCGTCGGCCTGCTCGTCGGTGAGCCCGCCATCGATCTCGGCGACGATCTCATCGGTGACGGTGAAGAGATCGGCCGCCCGCGTCGCATTGCGAGGCGAGCCGCCGCCTCGCGCCCTGCGCTTCGCATGCGAATGGTTGCCATCGCCGCCGGCAGACACGTCGACGCAGTCACCATCGCCGCTGCGCTCGGCCGCCTGGCAGGACGGATAGAGGTTCGGCGAGGAGTGCAGATATGGAAATTGCGGACGTGGCACCATGCTTCCCACCAGCGTCGGCGGCGAGGGCGTGCGAATGATCGGTGGCACGCGGTCGACATTGGTCACGCTCTGGTTGCCGATGCCGGGGTTGGCGCGGGGTGTCACCCCCGGATTGACATGGTTCACCGCACCCGGGTTGACGCGGGGCGTCACGATAGGACCCCGGCCCGGATTGATGCTGGGAACGCGGGACTGAAAGTTGATGGTCGGCGAGCGCATGATGCTTTGCGCATCGGCCGCGGAGGCCACCAGGATCGCGAGCGCGGCAACCGCGCCGGCACAATAAAGCTTCGTCCAACAGTTCGCACGATCGCGGCGCATGGGACCTCCGACTGCGGCGGATGTCGCGCGCACTCTAATTCGCCGCAACCGCAAGGTTGACGATCGTCTCGCGCTGCAGCCCGGCGATCAGGCTCGCGACTTCGTCCCTGCTCATCGCCCTGTCACCGAATTGCAGGCGGAAAAAGCCTCCTTTCGCGTCGACGATCGAGGCCTGATAGGTGGCGAGCAGGGCGTTGATCTCGGAGACCTTCGCATCCGGCGCAAAACGCACCAGCGCGCGCGGCGCGGCCGAGGCGGCACCGGCGCCCAGATCACGCGTCAACGGCTTGTTCATGCTGAGCGAGGCCGTCTGAAAGGTCGAGCCCTGGTTCTTCATCAAGACCGCGCCGATCACGCCAGCCTGCACGAGCAGCGCGAGCGCGCCGAGGCCGGCCGACCAGGCCAGCGTGCGCGGCGACAGGCTGGCGAAAAAACCCGAAAACCTCGCGGAGACGTTCGAAAGCGCCGACGGCTTGCGCACCGGCTCGGCATCGATCGCCGCGAACAATTTCTGCATGGCGCGCGCCGACGGCACACCGAGCGTTTCGTTCAGGCCGATCGTCTCGGCATATTCCTCGCGAATGACGGCGTATTGCCTGGCGAGCTCGGGGTCGCGGGACAGCGCCTCCTCGACGCGGCGCGCGTCACGCGCATTCAACGTACCGGCGGCATGCCAGGGCAGCAGCACCTCGATTTCACTGGGCTCTTGTTCCAGCATTTTCTTGCTCAATGCCATCATGGCCAGCCTCGTTCCACACCGGATGCCTTCAGCAGTTCGGCCAATTTCTTGCGCGCGTAAAACAGGCGCGTCTTCACCGTGTTCTCCGGGATCCCCACAATCTCGGCCACCTCCTCCACGCTCTTCTCGTGGTAGTAGACAAGATCAATGATCTCCCGGTGTTCCGCCGATAGTGCCGAAAGGCACTTACGCAATGCGTCACCGGTATCCTTCTTCGTGACCGCCACCTCGGGATCGTCGGACGTATCCTCGATCGCGTTGGCGGCCTCGTCTTCAAGTTCAGCATCCTTCCTGCGGCGCAGCGCAGAGAGAGCCTTGAACCGGGTAATCGCCAGAAGCCAGGTGGAGACGGCGGATCGACCTTCGAACTTGCCGGCCTGACGCCACACATCGAGAAAAACCTCACCGATGAGGTCCTCCGCAATCTGCTCGTTCCGGACGAGCCTGAGCCCGAAGCGGAACACCCTGACATGGTGCCGTCCATACAGCACCTGCATGGCGAGCCGGTCGCCTTGAGCGATTCTCGCGATCAGGACCTCGTCCGTAGCCGCAGTTGCGCTCAATGGCCGTCTCGCAGAGTTGGTCGGGTGGGGTGGGCCGACGGTTCGATGGCGGCAGCAAGATTCTTTAGGCTAGCCGTATACGTCGCCAGCATATGTGACTTACCGCACAGAGTCCGAAATTCCAGCTCCGCTCGGTCGCAAGACGAGGGACGAGCCGGCAAAAACGGTACCATAGTATGCACCACTTCATCGAGCGCCGCCTCACGCGCAACATAACCAGGCCGCGGCCGCTAAGACAGTAATTGTACGGACAGATCGGCCGAGCGGCCGCCGCGTTGCCGCTCGATCCCAACGGGCCGTCAGATTTCCATTGCCGATCAAGGGCTATGGCTGGCTTCGCGCGGCCCTGGAATCGGGTTCCAAAAGATACCAAACCTAAAGGCTTTACCACGTAGATTTTTGCCGCTGATTTTCCACCGGTTGCGAGACAATGGGCACGGCGGCGTCGCCTCTCTTCTATCCGATTGCGGCAGAGCTGGAAGCCCGTGGTCCGCGGCTCACGGCCGAGGTGTTGCTGCGCAGGGTGCGGCAGCGTCGGCAGATCCAGGGGATAATCGCGGCGAGCTACCTTGTCGACGGTTTGATCCTGTTGCTCTACGCCCATGCCGGCACGATTCCCGAGACCATCGGTCCCGCCTTCACCGCCGCAGGTCTGCTCACCGTCACCGTCTACCTCGTGCTGTCCGAGACCGGACTCACCGAGCGCTTCAAGGACCACTACCTGGTGGCGCCGCAGCTCTTCGTCGGCCTCGTGCTGATGCTGGTCTTCAGCTACATCGCGCCGCAAGTCGGCGCCATGTTTCTCTGTACGTTGTTTCTGGTTTTCAATTTCGGCTCGCTGCGCTCCAGCGCCCGGGAATCCGCCCTGCTTTGGACGATCATGGCGGCGGGACTGGCAGCGCTGTTTCTTCTGACCGACAAGCCGATCGGCCTGCCGCATGACAACGCAACCGAACGGCTCGCGACCATGCTGATGTTCGCGCTCACCATCGGCCGCTGCATGTTCCTCGGCATTTTCTCGAGCGCGATGCGCCAGTCGCTCTACCGGAGCGGCCAGAAGCTGAAGGAGGCCTATCGCCGCATCGAGGAGCTTGCCGAGCTTGACGAGCTGACCGGCTCCTTCAACCGCCGCTGCATCATGCGCATGCTGGAAGAGGAGCTGCTTGGCGCCCAGCGGTGCAACTCGCCCTGCTCGATTGCGCTGATCGATCTCGACTTTTTCAAGCGCATCAACGATGCCTACGGCCATCCGACCGGAGACGAGGTGCTGCGCACCTTCGCCATCACCATGTTCGCCAACATCCGCGCCATCGACAAGTTCGGCCGTTATGGCGGCGAGGAGTTTCTGCTGGTGCTGCCCGATACTCCCGAGGATGCGGCCTTCCGCATCCTCGACCGCCTCCGCGCCATCATCGCTGAGCTCGACTGGAGCGCATTCTCGCCGGGCATGCGCGTCTCGATCTCCGCGGGCGTTGCGACGCTGCGCGGAGGCGAGACGTCCGACAGCTTCCTCGCGCGCGCCGATAGCGCGCTTTACGCGTCGAAAGCGCGAGGCCGCAACCGTATCACCGCTGCTTAGGATCCAAAGCCATTTCCGTTTCCGCGGCCCCAGCAAGCGCCGGCGGCTCAACGCTCCAGGATAGAGACCATGAGTTCGAAATCTGCCCCCGCCCCCGCGCCCGAAAGCGTGCTCGACGAGCTGCAATCGACGCTCGCGCACGGCACGGTGGCACGCCGTGTCGAGACGCTCCGTCGCGTCACCGACCTCTTCATCAACGGCGCGGTGGATTATTCCGACGAGCAAATCGGCCTGTTCGACGACGTATTCCAGTGCCTGATCCGTCACATCGAGGTGTCCGCCAGGGCGCTGCTTGCCAACCGCCTCGCGCCGATCGACACCGCGCCGCCGCAGACCATCCGCACGCTGGCCTTCGACGACCTCATCGAGGTCGCCGGCCCCGTGCTCACGCAATCCGCGCGGCTCGACGACGACACGCTGATCGAGACCGCGCGCAACAAGAGCCAGGCGCACCTGATGGCGATCTCCCAGCGCAAGGTGCTCTCCAACGCCGTTACCGACGTGCTGGTGCTGCGCGGCAATGACGAGGTGGTGCAGAGCACGGTCAACAATCCCGGCGCGGAGTTTTCCGAGCGCGGCTTCACCCGTCTGGTCAGCCGCGCCGAAGGCGACGACGAGCTTTCCACCTGCCTCGGTCTGCGGCCACAAATGCCACGGCATCTGTACTTGAAGCTGCTCGCAAAAGCCTCCAACACCGTGCGCCTGCGGCTCGAGGCCGCCCACCCGAAGCAGGCCGCCGAGGTACCGAACGCCGTGCGCGAGGCGACGCAGCGGGCGCTCTCGTCGAAATCCTCCATGACGCAGCAGACCGCGATTGCGCATGCGCTGGTGAAATCACTGTTCGAGGATGGCCGCCTCGACGAGCACCAGGTGGTGCAGTTCGCCGAGGCCGGCAAATTCGACGAGGCCAATGCGGCGATCGCAGCCCTTGCAAACCTGCCCGTGACCACCGCCGAGAGCATGATGATGGAATCCCGCGCCGAGGGCGTGATGATCCTGTGCAAGGTCTCGGGCTTGTCGTGGACGACCGTGAAGGCGATCATCAACATGCGCGACGACCTCGTCGGGGGCGAGCCGACCGATCTGGAGGCCTGCCGAGACATCTATGAGCGCCTGCGGCCCTCCACCGCGCAGCAGGTGCTGCGCTTCCACCGCATGCAGCAGACCTCCTCGCCGCCGACCGCGCCCGCGGCGTAGGCTGATTACTCTTCCGGGATTCAAATCTCCAACATCCCATTCGGTATCATCGCCCGCCTTGTGCGCAATTGCGCACTGGAGCGGGCGATGCGGTATTCCAGAGCCAGTCGTTCTCAACCGAGCCGCCTCTGGAATACCGGATGCTTGAAGGGGGCATGACGGCGGAGGAAATGGCACGCTTGAGCGATCCCGCGGCGGAAATCCGTCCGAGTGATGCATCGTCGGTCGCCCCCGATAGTCGGAGGGCGCAGGGAATGCCGGATGCAGGCCGCACCCGTGAGCCTTGCGTGCAAAGAAAAAGTGCACTTTACGCACGCAAGCAACAACAGGGCAGCCAAATCAACCGGCATTCCCTGCGCGATGGTTTACGGCTTATACGCGATCTCCCCGGTGTGCCGGGCTTGTTAGCCACCGTCGCCTAACGGGTTCGTCGCCCGCAGGCTTGACACCAGCGTCGGGGTGCCAGGACCACGCGATTTCGCCGTCCGCGATCGCATCACTCGTCAGTCGATGCAATCGCGTCCATCGCATCCCGCGCCACGTTTCGTGACGATCGCGAAGCGCCTCTTGATCGAGCGCGAGACGGAGTGACACATAGACCTGATTTGCGCTTCTGATAAAGAGAATTATTTTTGCAAAAGAGACATGACACGATTTCGGAAAATCAGCCCGTCGGGCAAATCAGTCCTGCCAAGCGCCTGAAAGATACGAGGGATCGCAAGGGGGACAGGAGAAAAAGCGGCCCCGGATCAATCCAACAAAGACGCCTCCTCCGCCGCCGCGGCTGGGTTCGAGGCCTTTACACGCGTTTGCAGAGCCATCAAGGCGATCAACGCCGCAAGGTTGAGGCCAGCCGACACCACGACCACCAGCCGGCCCATCGGCTCGATCATCAAGCCGAACGCGAGAGGAGCGAGCGCTTGGCAGATGCGGGATGGCGCGCCAATTAACCCAAGTCGGTAGGCGTAATTCTCAGGTCCGAAGATCGCAAGCGGGAGCGTGCCCCTTGCAATCGTGAGGATGCCGTTACCGGCGCCATGGAGAAGCGCGAAAGCGGCCGCGGCCCCGCCGCCGAAGAAACCAATCACGCACGCGCCGATCGGATGAGTGATGCAGGCGAGCCGCGTCGAGACCAGCGGATGAAAGCGGTTGAGCAGGCTCGCCTCCACCAGGCGCGCGCCGACTTGCGCGGGCCCGATCATCATGCCGGCAAACACGGCTTGTGCCGGCGTCGCTCCAAAGGCTTCGACGATCCGCGGCAGGTGCGCGGCCATCGCCGAGGTCACCGTCCATGCGGCGGCGAAAGCGAACGATAGCAGCACCATCGTCCGGTCGATCGCAATGTGAGGCCTTGTGGCAGGGTCTTCGACGGCGTGCACACGTTCGGCGCGCGGCAGCGACAGATTGAGGGGCAGGCCCAGCACGAGATGCGCCAGCGCCCAGGCGTAGCAGGTATCGCGCCATCCGATCGTCTCAAGGCCGAGCGAGCTTAGCGGCCAGGCAACGGTGCTCGCAAAGCCGGCGATCAGAGTGATGCCGGTGATCGCACTCCGCGCGTCGCCTGCGTAGATGCGTCCGAGCGCACCGAACGCAGCGTCGTAAAGGCCGAGACCCATGCCGACGCCAAGCAGCAGCCACGCCGCCGACATCGTCCACATAGACGTCGAGGCGCCAAGGAGCGCGAGCCCGCCTGCAAGAACGAGGTTGGAAATACAGAGGACTTGCCGGCCCCCGACGCGATCGATCTGGCGGCCGACGCGCGGGCCGAGCAGTCCCGAGATCACCAGCGACGCCGAAAACGCCGCGAAGAACCAATTGCTGGAAATGCCGAGGTCGCGTGAGATCGGGTCGGCGAGAATGGCCGGCAGGTAGTAGCTCGATCCCCATGCGAGCGTCTGTGCCGTGCCGAGCGCCGCCACGACCGTCAACCTGCGCGCACCCATCGAGACCCCCAGTCGAAAAACCTTGACCTTCCTACATCATTTCTATATTCGTTGAAATATGGAAAAGACAGATGTCGTCAGTGCGCTCGCCGCGCTCGCGCAGGATAATCGCCTCGACGTGTTCCGCCTCCTGGTGCAGGCCGGGCCCGAAGGCATGCCAGCCGGCGCGGTCGCGGATGCCCTCGATCTCGCGCCCAATACGCTGACCTTTCATTTTGACCGGCTGCGAATGGCGGGCCTCGTCACGGCCCGCCGCGACGGCCGCTCGATCATTTATGCCGCGCAGTTCGACACCATGAGCGCGCTCGTCGGCTTTCTCACGGAAAACTGCTGCGGCGGGGTTTGCTGCGCCCCCGGCCTCGCCCGCAAACCCGCGCGCAAGCGCAGCAAAATCCCGGCCTGAAAGGACACGCCATGAAGCGGCTTCATGTTCACGTCTCGGTCGACGATATCTCCCGCTCCGTCGGCTTTTATTCCGCGCTGTTTGCGGCGAAGCCGACCGTGGTCAAATCCGACTATGCGAAATGGATGCTGTAGGATCCGCGCGTCAATTTCGCGATTTCGACGCGCGGGCGCGAGGCGGGACTCGACCATCTCGGCATCCAGGTCGAGACCACCAATGAGTTGCATGAGGTCTACGCGCGACTGCGCGAGGCCGGCGGCGACATCATCGAGCAGGGCGACACCATCTGCTGCTATGCCAAGTCCGACAAATCCTGGATTGACGATCCCGCCGGCATTGCCTGGGAGACGTTCCATACGACAGGCGAAAGCACGGTCTATGGCGACGGCAGCGGCGAGAACACCGCTCGCATCGCGCATGAGAAGCAGAGCGCATGCTGCGCGCCGCAGCCGGCCGCGAAACCCGCTTCCGCCTGCTGCTAGAAGACCGCGCCATGGACGTCATCATCTATCACAACCCCGACTGCGGCACGTCGCGCAACACGCTCACGATGATCCGCAACGCCGGCATCGAGCCGCATGTCGTCGAATATCTGAAGACGCCGCCGTCACGCCGGCTCTTGAAACAGCTGATCGCGCGCATGGGCATCTCGGTGCGCGATCTCCTGCGCGAGAAAGGCACGCCGTTTCATGAGCTCGGGCTGGGCAATCCAGAACTCGGCGACGACGCGTTGCTGGATGCGATGATGGCGCATCCGATCCTGATCAACCGGCCGATTGTGGTGACGCCGAACGGCGTGCGGCTGTGCCGTCCCTCCGAACAGGTGATCGACCTGTTGCCGCCGCAACGCGGCGTGCTGCACAAGGAAGGCGGCGAGCGCGTCGCCGATCCGCGAAGCCCGGCGGCGGCCTGATGCCCTCGCTCAGCCGGCGTCTTGTCGCCGAATGGCTCGGCACGGCATTCCTGCTCGCGGCGGTGGTCGGCTCGGGAATCATGGCCGAGAGGCTCGCCGGCGGGAATGTTGCACTGGCCCTGCTCTGCAACACTATTCCGACCGGCGCGATCCTGGTGGTGCTGATCCTGATTTTCGGCCCGCTCTCCGGTGCGCATTTCAATCCGGCCGTGACGCTGGCCTTCGCCTGGCGCGGTGAATTGCCGAGGGCGACCGCGGCTCTCTACATCCTCGCGCAAATTGCCGGCGGCGTTGCAGGGGTGTGGGCGGCGCACCTGATGTTCGGGCTGCCAATCTTGCAATCCTCGCTCACGGTGCGAACGGGGACCGGACAATGGTTCGCCGAGGGCGTCGCGACCTTCGGCCTGTTGCTCACGATCCTTGGCTGCATCGCCCGCGCGCCTGATGCCGTCGCCTACGCCGTCGGCCTCTATATCACCTCCGCCTATTGGTTCACGGCCTCGACATCATTTGCCAATCCGGCCGTGACGATTGCGCGCTCGCTGTCCAATACGTTCGCCGGCATCGCGCCGGCGGGCGTGCTGGCCTTCATCGCGGCGCAATTGCTCGGGGCGGCGCTCGGCGTGATGCTCTCGGGCTGGCTGTGGGGACACAAGGCGACGGCGGCGTAAGGCGGGCTACGAATCAGTCAAAACCGCAGCAGCTTTGATCCCACCAGCGCGCCGATGGCGGTGACGATGGCGGTTGCGAGAGTGTACCAGGTTGCGACAAAGAGCGGCGAATCGTCGGTGCAGTGCGAGGCGTACAGCGTCGCCGCAAGGCCAGAGGACAGCAGGCCGGCCATCGCGCCTGCGACTGCGGGCCTGCTCGGCGCGCCGTGGCGCAGCCCGATGAGGGAGGCCGCGAGCAGCGGCAGCGACATCAAGGGCACCGCGCTCATGCAGACCCTGGAATTGTGGCCGATCAGGCGCGTCACCATCGGCAGCCGCTGCGGCATCATCATCTCGCCGGAGATGCCGGCGATCAAAAGCAGCGGCGGAATCGCGAGCAGCCAGACGAAGCCGCGCAGCGAGGCCTCGGGCCGCGACAGATGCAGGCTGATGGTGATCGCGGCGGCCGCGAGCGCCAGCGTCACCGCGAATTTCAGGTCGAAGAACGGGTTATGCATCGCGGTCCTGACATCGGACCGCACGCCAAGCTCCGCCACGAACATCAGGATCGATACGGGCGCAGCCGCAAGCAGCGCCATCGCCAGCACATGGCTGACGGGACGCGCGCGGTGCGGATTGTCGGCCGCGAGGGTCTTGATGAGCTGATCGGTTTCCATTCTCACTGTTCCCTCACTTTCGCGGTGAGGCTTGCGAGCCCCCGATGCAGCGCCACGCGCACCGCACCCTCGCTCATCGCGAACTTTTTCGCGGTATCCCTGATCGAGGCGCTGTCGACTGCGATCGACTGCAGCACGTCGCGCTGGCGCGCCGGCAGCGTACTCAGTTGCGCGGCCACCACGCTTGGCGAGGCCTTCGCCTCGGCCGGCTGATCCGCCAGCGTCTCGGAGAAATCGTCGATGTTGACGAACACGCGTCTTCCGCGCCGGCGCAGCGCATCGATCAGCTTGTTGCGCGCGATCGCAAACAGCCACGGCGCGAACGGCGCGCCCGCGTCCCAGGTATGCCGCTTCAGATGCACCGCGAGCAGAATGTCCTGCACGATATCCTCGGATTGATCGACCGGTTGACCCGCGCGCGCCAGGCCCCGGCGCGCCGCAGCCCGCAGCACCGGCGTGACCGCCTTGAGCAGCCGATGATACGCCGCGCCGTCTCCGGATATGGCCGACCGCATCAGGCCGGTCCATTCGTCTTCACGTTCGCGCACACGCGCTCCCAGAATTTCAATTCGGCCGATGTTTCAGATTGTTACGGCAGAAACTTCTAATCACGAAGTCGTGATCGCGGCGCGGCCGACGCCTTCCGGCCGTTCCGCGACGACGCGCTTCGCCGTTGCCGTTCGCTCATAACATCGATTGCGGCTACTCACACCGTCGGATTGATTTCCAACAGGATTCACTCGCGTATTTCGATTGTGCCTCAACCTGATTCGCATCCTGCCCACCTTTCGCCCGTTGTGCGCCAAAGATTCCCATTTTCCGCCCCGCTACCGACACCTCGCCGGGTCTCTTTCGCTTCACTGGGACAGGGACTGGCACTTGGGGAGATCAGCCAATGATCAAGAAACGAAGCGGGCGCACCGCCTCCATCCTCCTGTTCGGACTTCTCACGGGGCTCTTCGTCTCCAGCCCGTCGCTCGCCGGGCCAGCCAGTGCACCGGCCGAGAACTCCGCCGTGACGGCACCAGCCAATCCTGCGGATACACAAACGGCTCCTGCGAACCAGGCGGCGCCCACCAATCAACTCTCCGAGAGCGATCGCAGCGCGCATCAGGACGACCTGCGCGAGCCCGTCTTCGTCACGCAACAGAGCCAGACGCGGCCCCCGCAAACCGAGACGCAGGCTCCGCGCCCGGCTCCGGTCGTCGCCGGCAGCCAGAACGCGACCTGGGACGAAACCTCGCTGATCGGGAAGATCTTCATCGGCTTCGGCGCGCTGCTGACGATCGCGTCGGCCGCGCGCATGTTCATGGCGTAGCGGGGCGTTCTCACTGCGCATGATCCCTCGGCTCAAACCCGACTGCTTTTCGGAGAACCGCCCTACACTTTTCCGGATCATGCGCTCGCCTACTTGAAGCCCACCCCGCCAGCGGGCACATTGCCCGCGCAATTGCTTGAAGCGGGATGGGTCATGAGCACCTTCGAACACATCATCGTCGAAAACCGCGGCGCGGTCGGCATCATCAGGCTCAATCGGCCCAAGATGCTGAACGCGCTGTCGTTCGGCGTGTTCCGCGAGATCGCCGCCGCGGTCGACGATCTCGAGGCCGATGAGACGATCGGATGCATCGTGGTGACCGGCAGCGAGAAGGCGTTCGCCGCCGGCGCCGACATCAAGGAGATGCAGCCGAAAGGCTTCATCGACATGTTCTCCAGCGATTTCGCCGCGATCGGCGGCGACCGCGTCGCCAAATGCCGCAAGCCGACCATTGCCGCGGTCGCAGGCTATGCGCTCGGCGGCGGCTGCGAGCTTGCGATGATGTGCGACATCATCATTGCCGCCGATACCGCGAAATTCGGCCAGCCCGAGATCACGCTCGGGACCATTCCGGGCATCGGCGGCACGCAGCGGCTGACGCGCGCGGTCGGAAAATCCAAGGCGATGGACCTGTGCCTGACCGGACGCATGATGGATGCGGCGGAAGCCGAGCGAAGCGGCCTGGTGAGCCGCGTCGTGCCGGCGGACAAGCTGATGGACGAGGCGATGGCGGCGGCGGAGAAGATCGCGTCGATGTCGCAGCCGGCGGCGGCGATGGCGAAACAGGCCATCAATCGCGCCTTCGAGACGACGCTCTCCGACGGCATCAATGTCGAGCGCAACCTGTTCCACTCGACCTTTGCGCTCGAAGACCGCTCCGAAGGCATGGCCGCCTTCATCGAGAAGCGCAAACCGGCAAACAAGAACCGGTAGGTTGCCGCGCGAGGCGCGCCCAAGCACTCAGTCGTCACCCGCGGGCTTGACCCGCGGGTCCATCAAGCCAATGAAACTTTTTGCGAAGAAGATGGATGGCCGGGCCCTTCGCCGCGCCGGAGGGGCTTCGGCCCCGCAGGCGGGTCAAGCCCAGCCATGACGAGTGCTCTCCTCTAACGCCGCAACCACCAGCGCACGATACATGCGCTCGGGAAATGTCGTGGGCTTGTCGAGCCCGAGCCGCGCCAGGCATTCCTGGTCGGCCGCGCCGGGCGGGTGGGTCATGCCGCGCCACAAGAGCTGTGCCAGGTGCAGCGGAGCGTGCTGCGCGCCTTGCAAGGTCTCCAGTGCGGGAATCAGCCGCCGCTCCACTTCAGTGAAATCGCTGCCGAACGGGAATGACGACAGCAGGCCCGCCTCGCGCGCGGGCTTCAGTGCGGCGGTGATCCGCTCCGGCGTATTCTCGCGATGCGCGGATGGAATTTCGAATGCCTTCGGCAATTTTCCGGCGTCCTTGGCGGCGCGCGCGAGCTCCTGCTGAAAGCGCGAGTCCGTGATGGAAAGCATTGCGGCAATCACGTCGGCGTCCGATTTGCCCCTGACATCGGCGACGCCGTATTCGGTGATGAACACGTCGCGCAGATGGCGCGGAATGGTCTCATGGCCGTAAGTCCAGCGGATATTGGACAACACCTTGCCGCGCGATGACCGCGTCGCCTCCAGCGTCAGGATCGAACGGGCGCCATCAAGCGCAAACGCCTGCGCCACGAAATTGTACTGACCGCCGACCCCGCTTACGACCTGGCCGCTGTCGAGCCCGTCGGAGACGGCCGCGCCAAGCAGCGTCGCGATCATCGTGTTGTTGACGAAGCGCGCGTCGATGCGCGCCGCGCGCTTTGCCTCCTCATCGCCATAGAGCTCGTTGGTGAAGGAGACCGGCATCATGCGGATGCGCGCGATCTCCTCATCCGTCATCTCGCGCAGAGCGCGGTAGAACGATTTGGGGCCCAGGAAAAACGCGCCATGCAGGATGACGCCGTCGACCGTGCGTCGGAGAATGCCGGCCTTGATCAGGCCGAGGAAGGCTTCAGTGACCATCTCGCTGACGCCGTAAAGGCCCTTTACGAACGGACCGCTTTCGCGCGGCGGCGCCTCCGGCGCAAGTCGCGTCATGATCTCGTTGAATTCCGCGCCGCTGCGATCGCGCACGATCAGGCCCCGCGCCAGCGCGTCGCCGATCTGGCCGATGCCGATCTGCAAGCTGCCGCCGTCGCGCACGAGGCCCGCTGCATGCAGGCCGATGGCGTATTTGGTATCCGAAATCGGCTCGGACGGCGGTGCGAACAGCGGGAAGTCGCAGGCGGGACTATCGAGCACGGCGCTGAATTCGTCGCCGGGAAGATCGCCCGACCCCGGCATGAACGGCAATTCGGAATTGACCTCGCCGACCAGACGGAATGACGCGCGCCCGTCGGCGCGTGCCTTCAGGACATCCAGCGTGGTGTCGGTGTTGCAGGACAGGCTGTAGCGGGGCAGGCCATCGATGACGCGCTTTGCGACGAGCTGCGCCACCACGTTGAGTCCCGCGGCGATGAGATAGGACGCGGCGTGGGTGTAATTTGCGGAAATGTAGTTCTGCTGCGCCGGCGCGATGTGCAGCCATTGCCCGGCGAGGAAGAAGAATTCGATCACGCGGACATTGGGCGGAAGCCGCCCTGCCCGCAGCGGCGCGGCATAGGCGAGATCGGGGTAGCCGCCGAACAGCCGATCGATCACCGGCGTGATGAAGCGCCCTTCGAGGAGATTGCCAGGCTTTGGCTTCTCCAGCGTCAGCGCGGAGAAAAAGGTGAGATCGATGGAGCGGTCGGCGGCCGCACGGGCATAGAGCGCATTGACGATGTGGTTGGCCTTGCCGAGCCCGAGCGGCAGTCCCACCACAAGTTTCTTGCCGACATCGCGGATGATGTCTTCCGCGATGGCGTCGGGATCGGTGAACAGCTTTGGCATCGTGCGAAGGGACCGTGCGGGATCGGCGTGGGTGAGGACGGCCAGCTATAGCGCATTTGCGCCTGGGTGTTTATCGGCGAGCCAACACGAGGCCTGGCTTGCGGCGCTGCCCTGCCCCGTGCTGCGGCTCGATGGCGCGCAGCTGACCTCCGGGCTCGTG
>Ga0134126_10001359_pt1 | contig 31035 bp, 33 predicted proteins | sample KB31752_FD_96881 | JGI IMG/M metagenome (GOLD analysis project Ga0134126, IMG submission 96881) | Terrestrial soil microbial communities with excess Nitrogen fertilizer from Kellogg Biological Station, Michigan, USA - KB3-175-2 | ecosystem: Environmental > Terrestrial > Soil > Unclassified ... | reverse complement strand
TCCGCAGAACACACACTTGCGGCCCCGCAGAAAGTTGGCCGCACACCCGAAAATCCGATGGGGTCCCGTAACCATGCGGCCTCCAGCCTACCAGATGGTTACGAAACGCCCTAATTACCTAAAAATAAAGTATCAATTGTCTATAATTTTGAATTCTGTATCCTTCAGTACTTTGAGGTCGAGCATAAATTGTACAAAAGCTGAAAATCCTCGATTATAACTTTTCATCTGAACCCCATGTGTAAATACCTTGTTATGAGTGAATTCAAATGGAGCATTGCCGTCATACTGAAATGTCACATCAATAAATGTACAATCACGATAGGATTTCCCGTCTAGGATTACTACTTCATTTCGAAAGGTCTTACTATTAATCTGTTCCTTCACATAGTCTTTCCAATGCGCAAACGGATCACGCGGATGCCATAAGAAATAAAAGCCAACCGCGTTCAAGATTAGGCTAAACACAACAAAAAATAAGCCGATCCGCAGTCCTTTTGGGTAAGTAGTCTCAGTTGTAAGCAATGTTGGCATTTTTATTCCAAAGGCCTGCAATATTTGTATGCCGCCAGCAGTGGCACCAATGGCGGAGAATATAAATAACCAGATCTCTTTTGACATCGCGCACCTCTCTTAATGGTTGCGCGATCATATACCAGCACCTTGTATCAAGTAAACAATCGTGAAACGATTAAACGAGTGGCTCCTGTCAGCAGCAGAAGGCCATGTCTCTATGGAGGGGTGCCGACCGCCTCAATGCGCCGAACAGGCGGCAAGTACCACGAGGAAACGGTGGGACAGCGGCATAGTCGATCACACAACCGGATTCAGATTGGGTTTCAAGGATTGTGTTATACGATTCACAAGTCTCACGCTACCCTCGGGTTTCTCCGGCGTCAAAACTGCGTGGAGAGTTATGGAGCCGGCGGCGGACACCGAACCGGTCATCTACGATTTACGAAACAAGAGTATCCAGATAGGCGGTGAAGCGATGATCATCCAGCGCCGCGCCCAAACGTTCCCAGAGTTGCTTGAGCAAGTCCGCCCCGCGTTCACTGGAGAAGTCAAGCATACCACTAGCGATGACCCACATGGTCAGTGGAGACCCCAGGCCGACGACAAGATCCGATCGAAGGTCTTCGGTGGAATACCCTCCGACGCCATTGGCCACCAGTGTCTCGTGATACAGCTTCAGGAGCGACGCCTCCGTCGCGCGGCGCTGCTCAACCGTCAGTGAGAGGGCGAGGAAATAGGCCACATCGCGGGGGCCGGGCGCACGCCGCGCCACCTGCCAATCAAAGACTGTCACACTGCGTTCCCCGCGTGGCGTTGCAAAGGCGAAATTATCGGCCCTGAAATCGCCATGGGTGAGCGTCTGCGGCCTGTCCACCATCCGATCAATATACGTTGGCAAAATCAGCGAAAACCGTCTCACTGTCTCCATTACACTTGGCGGGAGGAAGTGGCTGCACCGTTGTTCGAATCGCGGTAACGTCGCTCGATACAGAGCAATCCTGACCTCGGCTTCGTCGGAGAGAGAACGCAGCCACGACAACTGCGTAAGGAAGGGGGTACCCCAAAAGTGAGCGTGTAAGAGCCCGAGTTGCCGGACCGCGACAATGGCATCTGTAGAAGAGCAGCCAGTGAGATTGTCCCCGAACTCCGCCTGATCAAGATCCTCGAGCAACAGGAGACATTCACCCGTTCGTTCGTTATAGAGACTGAGATAGGGACGAGGGACCGGCATAGGGAAGGCCGGCAGTGGCGCAACGTCGCGGTAAAACCCTGCCTCGGTCTCATAGAGTCCCACCTTCCGGAGTTGTTGCCTCACGGCGGGATCGGCCGAGGAAAGCTTGGCAAAGATCGAGGCGGGAGCGCCTGCTTCCCGCTCATCGTATTCAATGATGAGACGAGCTGTTTGTCCCAAGAAGCCGCTGCCGGCCGCGATCGGTTGGATCTCAATGGCCACAACCCTGGCGAGCTTGAGGATACCGACACGATGCAACATCAGCGTGAGCCAGTCGGCGGTGATGGCATTCAGAGTTTCAGGAATTAACACCGTGTCGTCAGGTTCCTGAGTCATCATGACTTCGGAAGATATCACACTCTCTCCTAAATTTGTATGCGATAGAAGACGCAACCCCCTTACTCCACGACGGCCTGCATCCACTCACGGGGGCGGGTTCGGAGAACGGAGACTCACGCCGAGTCCACCCCCCTATCTCGCTGCGGAGACCGCCGGTGTGATCCGTGGTTGACGCGTCATGCGAAGACCACCTTTCGGCCGCAAGGTCACCATGAACTGAGGCTCGACGCGGTCTTGAGCCAGCAGCAGATCATAACGGCGACCGATGAGTGCCAAGAGCAGCAGCCCTTCGACCGACGCGAAATGGAGACCCACGCAGGCACGCGGCCCGGCGCCAAATGGCAGATAGGCGTAGCGGGAACATGGTCGGTCGGTGCCCAGCCATCGTTCAGGCAAAAACTGGTCAGGGTGTGGCCAAAAGTCTGGATGTCGGTGCAGATTGTAGATACTGACCACCACGCGCGCGTCTTGTGGCAGTGACAGGCCGCCGATGGTGGTGGGAGTCGCCACTTTGCGCTGGACCAGCGGTGCCGTCGGATAGAGACGGAGCGATTCCTCGAAGACGGCGCGCATATACGGGAGGTGCTCAAGGTCGTCGGCGCGCGGCGTCCTTCCTTGAAGCACCCGGTCCACTTCTTCATGAAACCGTGTCTTCGCTTCAGGGTGAGTCGCAAGGAGATACCAGGTCCAGGAGAGTGCATTGGCGGTGGTGGAGTGGCCGGCGGCAAAGATCGTCAATATTTCATCCCGCAGCTCCTGGTCGGTCAGTCCCTCACCGGTCTCGTCATCCCGTGCGTGGAGAAGCACATCAAGGAGGTCGCCATGCCTCTCGCCGCTCTGCCGCCGTCTGGCCAGCAACCCATAGATCAACTCGTCCATGGACCGCAGCGCGGAACGAAATTCACGGTTGCGCGAGGTGGGCATCCACAGAGGGAGGAACAGGGGATTGCTGTCCGAGTCGACGGCGTACTGGCTGCTCACTTGTAACTTATGGATCATCCAGTCAATGTGTTGAGCCATGCTGGTGCTGAACATCGTATGGGAGATCACTTCGAGGGTCAGTTGCCGCATTTCGATCGCGATATCGACTAACTGTCCTTCCTCGGCTGCCCACCCGGCCATCCGTTGTTCGCCCACCTGGGCCATCTGATCGACCATGGTTGCGATGCGCGCACGGTGGAAGATGGGTTGGATGATACGACGATGTCGCTTCCACACGTCGCCCGACGCGGTGATCAACCCATTGCCCAATACCAAAGCCAGGCCGGACGGTCGTCTCGGATCATACACTTTCGCAAACCGGTCGGGGTGCTTAACCAGCACGTCTTCGGCGAGATCGGGATGGCTGAACAGATAGCGCGTCTTCAGGCCCAGTCGAAAGCGCAGCGCATCGCCGTGCTGGTGCCACCAGGTTGAGAGCAGCTCTACAGGACGTGTCTTGTACGCACGCAGATGGCCCAGGAGAGGCATCGCGCCGGGAACATCGACCAGCGTGAAGGACGGCGTCGGGTCCGGCATGATTGGACAATATCATACTCTGGCTGGCGCCGCGAACTGGCTCTTCAGCATGTTGTCTATTTTCTAGGCGTCCGCTGTGTCAGAAGCAGACCACCACTCGTGGTAGGGACCTGGAATCTTCCGAATATGTCGACAGGCGTCATATGCTCAAAAGGACAATCGACCGGAAGTGCGACAGGACTTTCGCTGTCGCCTCACAGCGGCCAGCCCTGATCTGCAAAACTATAGAGACGGTCGTCACCAAGAATGAGATGGTCGAACAGCCTGATGCCCAACAGGTCTCCCGCGTCCCGCAGTCGTGTGGTGAGCGTCCGATCCTCAGGGCTCGGCGTGGGATCTCCGGACGGATGATTGTGGACAGCAATGATCGCACAGGCGTTGAGGAGGATTGCCGGTTTGAAGACCTCACGTACTGTGGCGCGAAGCCTACCAGACAGGCGAATAGAGCGACGACGACAGGGAAGGGCGAGACGAGTGCTCAGGACTCATCTCCCTTGGATGGAGGCGAGTCTTGAGGGTCCGATTCCTGGTTGCGTCCGGTTGCAGATTTGCGGATTGCTTGCCTGGTTTTGCCGTGATTTGCAGAACTATCTTGTTGATATTGTTGATGTGGAGATGAGTCCGGTGCAATTCGGAACTCCATCCAGGCATCCGGTGGAGCTCCGCGCGCTGCGGAGCTGATTGAGCAGAGCTTGGGACTTAGGGCCTAATTTTGCACCCTTCCCATATCGGACCTTGATCATTCAATGTTGGTAGCAATTCTTGGTCGGATCTTGAACCGTGCATATCGTAAGAGGGCAGGTTGGCTCTTGGCACTCAATAGTCCAGCAAATGCCGCGGAGCTGCGCGAGTTGCCGCTTGTTCTCCTCTGTTGGGACATAGAGACAGAACCGAGATAAAGCTGATCGAGAGATCTTGTATTGTACAAAACTTGACCATATCACGCCCAGCGATTACAGTGTTCCCATGGTACGAGCTTGCGTAATCGCGTTCTTTTTGATGTGCATGGCTGTTCCTGCCTGGGCGGCTGAGGCGGAATCGTTCGACCCCGATCAACCTTTCAATCAGACGATGACCGCTGGAGTGCTCCGTTCGCTGCTAAATCAAGCACTCGATCGATTGGAGGACCACCTAGAAATTTCAGGAAACCTTCACTTCGATGAAACGAAGGGTGATCAGGGGAAACATCTGCGGTTCAAATTCTTTCCGGAGGGCAAGTCAAAGTCCGATCAGCATTTCACGGCCGAAGGGTGGTTCGGCTCATCTCCCGAATCCGGCCGATATGATTGGCGTTTTCAATTCAGGCAGCCGGACGATCGCTCCAAGAAACATCCCGCTCCACAGATTGAACTTGACATTCCCCGTAGCTCGCTACGGGGTTGGCCTCTCCTTCCGAGAAGTCTTCGGAATTGAGTTCTGTGATACCCCGCAGCTTGCTGCGGGGAGCTTCATTCGCCGCTGTAACAGGACTGGTTGCGGTTCAACGGTTATTTTTGCCTACCACTATGTAAAGTTTTCCTCTTTCCTGACAGAGTCGTAAAGATTCCCACCACAAGGCCTAATTCTCTGCGGTGTTAGAAGCCACTCAATTGGCATGGGGTTTGTATTCTCCCGCCTTGGCTTATAACAGGATCGACATACATGGATTTCATTGCGACCGACACCTTCTCTCCTCCATCCAGATCCTCTGTGGACGGGGGTCCTCGGTCGGTCCGGACAGCACCTCCTTCCAGCTCCAGTGGTATTCGGAAACATTTTTCGACGGTTCTTCAGAGAGTTCGTGGAGAGGAGGGGAGGGGCGACCGCCGCGAGACAGACGACATTCGATCATCGAACAAATCTCAGAGCAAGCCTCAGGTGAACGAGGGCAGAGGTCGGGATGATTCCTCAGTCCGAACGGATCGTACGGATCGTGCTGACACATCGTCTTCAAAGACGTCGGAGCGAGACCACTCTGACAAGAACATGAACAAGTCGGCCGAGGCTTCAAGGAAGGATGAGACAAAGAAGGATGAGAGAAGGGAGGATGGTGAACGTTCCACCGTAGAGGACGATGCCCGTTCCGATTCTCACGGCTCAGAGTCTCAGCCCGTATCTGCTCCGACTCCGGTTCCAATCACGACACATACGATCAATCAAGAACAGACCCACACAGAAGAGGATCATCGATCGTCCAAAGACGAGCACCAGGCAACAACAGAGTCCTCCATGTCTGCGCTGATATCGGCCGCTCCCCCCATGCCTTCAATGATGGCTCCCGAGCCTCACAAAGGCGCATCGTCTTCAGATGGAGCAGCGACGCAATCAAAGGATCAACCAAAACAGGCGTCGACCATGTCGGCGCATTCTACGAAGAGCGATGCCCAAACAGGTCCGATCGTGAAAGATGACGTGCAAGCCGTTATCGGTGGTGCCGCTATCAAGACCGCGGTTGCTGCCGTGGAAACTCATGCCGTTTCTTCAGGACAGGAGACAGGTCGCTCTTGTCCACAGTCCTAGGGTCTTTCTCGAAGCCAGTCCAATCTAAATTTAGGCCCGGTGTCGAACGACGGAGGGATCGACCGTCCGATGAATGACGCTGCTCGGATTGCGGAGGTAGTCACGCTTGCACGTTCCGTTTCTCCACACTCGGATGACCATGCGCCATCCCATGGCGGCAAGGAAGATGCAAAATCAAAGACGGAAATCGTATTGCCGCTTGAAGATCTTGCGCAATTCTTCAGCGGCGATGGAAGCGGTGAATCGAAGGTCAGCGCGGCTTTACTGCGTGGTCATCAATCGAGCTTTGATGTGACGAAACACTTCGTCGAATTGAAGGCCAGTCAAAGTAGCTCTCCGCATGATCAAGCTGAGACTGAATTACCGCAGGCAGCGGTTGTTGAGCACCACGTTTCGGTCGGACAGCCTACAGAGTCGATCATCGCTGGAGCTTACGGGGGCATAGGGTCCAGTCCGCCGCCACCCCCTCCTGCCTCTTTCATGAGTCCTGCGCAACCGGCCATGCCTGGGCATGATCTCGCGGATAAATCCGCACAGGAGATGGCGCGAGCAGTCGTGTTTGATGTGGCACAGCCCGACCTGGGCCATGTGAATATTCGTGTAGCCATGACGAACGATGTGGTCCATACCCATTTGTCGGCCGACCGGCCTGAGGTGGGGCAATTCCTCATCAACGGACAGGACCGTCTTCAGGCGGCGTTTCAGGCGAACGGATTGGACATGGGACAATTCCGGGTGCAGGTGGATCGAGAATGGACATCGCAGGGCGGACACGAGTGGCTTTCTCGGAACGACGACAATCCTGCTCATCAGCAGCGTGAACAGCCACGACAACAGGATCAGCCCGTCAATTCCTTGATTTTCGATCAGAAATCGGTTCGCGTATTGAGCGTGTTTGCTTAATCATCAATTGAGAGAGGAACCATATGGCTGATTCGACAATCTCATCCACAACAGCATCGGCGGCGCAAAATTCTTCTTTGACTGCAGCGGCGAATTCCTTGGTATCGACGTTGCCGGCCAACCAACAGCTTGGAGATAACGACTTCCTAAACCTCTTAGTAACACAATTGCAAAACCAAGATCCTCTGAAGCCGGTCGATAATCAGGATTTCATCGCCCAGCTCGCGCAGTTCAGTCAACTTCAACAGAGCGCTCAACAGGTGACTTTGCTTCAGCAATTGATCAGTGGTCAAAACGCCAGTCAGGCGTATTCGCTTATTCCTCTGATCGGACATCAGGTGAACGTTGCAGGATCATCGATTCAACTGAATTCCGGAGGTGCGACGTTGGGCTATAGTCTGGCGGCGAACGCGGCCGCTGTTTCGGTCACAATTACGGATGCCAAGAATCAAGCCGTGCGCGTGCTAAATCTGGGAGCCCAAGGCAGTGGAGGTCAACAGGTGCAATGGAATGGTTTAGATCAGAACGGCAACCAAGTGCCGGCTGGAACCTATCAATATGCGGTATCTGCGGTCGACAACAACGGAAATAAGGTGGCGGCCACGACGAACTCAATCGTGACTGTGTCCGGCGTTGTACCAAATAGCGGGCAGACGCCAACCATTTTGGCAGGCGGTCAAGTGATAGACCCAAGTACGATCACGGACATTTACTGACACAAGAACGTGACGTCGCACTGATGAAGCCGAGGGCATAGAAAAACGAGAAGGAGGGCCAAATGGGTATTTTATCGTCGCTATTCACGGGCGTCAGCGGACTCAACGCGATGGGCAACTCATTGTCAGTTATTGGGAACAACATCGCCAACCTAAGCACGGTCGGGTTTAAGTCCAGTCGTTCCGTGTTCGCCGACTTGGTCAGCTCATCACTCGGAGGGGCAGGTGGGGCGATGCAGACAGGCCTGGGCGTAGCGCTCAATGGAGTGCAGGGGGACTTCAGTCAGGGATCGCTCAGCAACACGGGCAATGCGCTTGATCTAGCGATCGACGGCAACGGATTTTTCGTCCTCAACGACGCGGATGGCGGGGCGTCCTATTCTCGCGCAGGACAATTTCATCTGGATGCACAGAACCGGATCGTCGACCCAAGCGGATTCTTTGTCCAGGGATATCAGGTCAACACCAGCGGGCTGATCACTGCCAGCATCAGTAGGGTCACGCTCCCTACCACAACCGCTCCGCCGAATCCGACCAGCACTGTCGATATCGGCGCCAATCTCAATTCGCAATCGACGACTGGTACCTTCTCGCTCGCGGACCCAGCCGGGACATCTCAGTTTTCAACGTCGCTCACCGTCTACGACTCTGTCGGCAACAGTCATCTCCTCACCACTTATTTTACGAAGACGGCGGCGAACACCTGGACCTATAACGTTCTAGGCGGCACGAACGAGATCGTCACGGCCAATTACGATTCATCCAATATCAATGCCTCGCTTGGGGTCGTGCGGTTGGCGTCCGGCACCCTGACGTTCACGACATCTGGCGCACTCAATACCGAGAGTGTGGTGACGAGCTATGATAGCGGTACTCCCGGCGGGACGGCAGGAAGTACCGTAGGGCAAGCGCAAATCGATTTTGTCGGCGCGACTGCGAACCAAGCCATCACCTTCAATTTCGGTACGAGCGTGACGACCGATGGAGGGACGGGAATGGATCTGACCACACAATTCGGCGCGGCGTCAGGGTTGGTCCAGCAAACTCAGAATGGGTTCAGCGCCGGAGCGCTGCAAACGTTCTCCGTGGAAGCGAACGGACTCGTCAACGGGAGATTTTCCAACGGGCAGGTGCGCCCGTTGGCTCAATTGGCGCTGGCGCGGTTTCCGGATCCGCTGGGCCTCGTGCGAACCGGCAAGAACACCTTTGCCGAATCAGGCACGTCCGGACAACCATTGGTCGGAGCCCCTACGACTGCCGGACTCGGGCGGGTTCTTGCCAACACGCTCGAGCTATCCAATGTGGATCTCGGCGAGAGCTTTATCGATATGATCGCTGCGCAGCGCGGGTTTGAGGCAAACTCGCGCATGATCACCACATCCGACGAAATTCTTCAAACTCTGGTCAATATGAAACGATAGATCCTTCCTCTCGCGGTGGGGCCGGGAGTGCTGATGCGCTCCCGGCCCGCTTTCCTTCATCAGTCCTCCTGTCCAGCGGCTGTTGCTACTCCAAGCCCGTCACCCCGCTCCCTGTCAGCTTATTGACGCGGTCAAGAGGGTTGCTTGACAGGGGGCTCATGCGCCGTGCTTTTCCGCGGTGTGTTTCGTATTGGATTGCGCGCCAGATATGGTGATTCACGATTGTTTCTGCAGAAAAGCGGCTAGTCGTAGTGGCATATGCATTGCACCCTCCGCACCGGGCCAACGAGTTAATTGAGGAGGAGTTATGGCAGATGCAGCCGCAGTCGATGAAAAAACTCCAGTCGCGGCCCCCGCTCCGACGTTCCCCATCAAACTGCTCATTATTATATCGGTTGTCGCTCTGTTGTTCGGCGTCGGCGGAGCGTTCGTGGCGGTCAAGTTCCTGGGAGGTGCAAGCAAAGGTTCTGAAAGTTCCGAAGAAAAGGCGTCCGCCAAAGTCAAGGCCGAATCCAAGAACGAGGCCGACGGAAAGCGTGGTCAGGCCGCTTCGCCGGGCGCCATGTTCGATTTGGATCCCTTCATCGTCAACCTCGCGGATACCCCTGAGGTTCGATATTTGAAGCTGACCCTCAAACTCGAGGTGGACAGCGAAGCAGTCGTCGCCGAACTGTCCGCCCGCATCCCTCAGATACGAGATGCCATCCTCGTCCTGCTCAGCAGCAAGGACGTCAATGAGGTGAGAACGACACAGGGAAAATTTCAGCTGCGTGATGAAATTACGCAGCGCGTCAACGGTCTCCTGAAGAAACCGGGAGTCCGCTCGGCCTATTTCACGGAATTCGTCGTTCAGTAACAGCGGTAACATGGAAAAGATTCTCTCGCAGGACGAAATCGATGCGCTCTTAAAGGGCGTCGTCTCAGGTGAGGTGGATACGGCACCGAAGGAAGCCGCCCAGGGCGCAAAAGGTGTCACGCGATATGACCTGTTCAACCAGGAACGGATCATCCGCGGGCGGATGCCGACCATGGAGATGATCAACGACCGATTCATCCGTCGCCAGTCCGTCGTCTGGACCGGCATGTTTCGGGAGGCCGTTGATTTCGCCGTCGTCGGGACACAGGTCATCAAGTTCGGCGAGTTTCTGAAGAAAGTTCCGACGCCCTCATCGTTGAACGTGTTTTATATGTCTCCGTTACGGGGCAGCGCGCTCTTCGTGATGGACGCATTCCTGGTGTACCTGGTCGTGGACTATTTTTTCGGAGGAAAAGGCCAGACCCACGTGAAGCCTGAGGGGCGAGACTTTACACCCGTCCAACTGAGGATCATCAAGAAGCTGTTGCTGTTGTCGCTTGTCGACCTGGAAAAAGCATGGCATGCCGTCGTGCCGGTCAAGGTGGAGTATGTGCGTTCAGAGAGCAACCCTCAGTTCGCGATGGTGGTGACCGCATCCGAAATCGTGGTCGTCGTCACGTTGCAGGTCATCCTGGGAGAAACGGCCAGAGAGCTCTACATCGTGTATCCCTACAGCACTCTCGAGCCGATCAAAGAGAAGCTCTATTCCGGCCTCGTATCCGATCAGGTCGAACAAAACGGCGAATGGAATCATCGATTCCGTGATCGATTACAGGACTGTCCGCTTCCGATTGCGGTCCGGCTGGGAACCGCGACCGTCACGGTAAAGGACGTCATGAATTTTTCCCCGGGGGACGTGATCCTGCTCGACCAACATCCGGGAGATCCTCTCGATTGCTATATCGAGGGCTATCACAAATTTCAGGGCAGTCCGGGAATTTACAAGGGCAATCACGCGTGCCGCGTGACCAAAATATTGAGCTAGTCGCGACACCACCGAGAGAGTGACCATGGCTGAATCAGATTCCGCAATTCGTGCCGAATCGCAGACGACCGGAAGTCAATCCCCGCAACCGGCCTCGTTTCCGCCCGTCCATCAGGTGGAGACGGGAGGAGCTCCGAAGAACATCGATTTTATCCTGGATATTCCAATGAGCGTCACGGTGTATGTCGGATCTACGAAGATGGCCGTTCGAGATCTGTTGCAACTGGCCCAAGGCTCCGTCATTGAGCTGGATAAACTGGCGGGCGAGCCGATGGAAGTGATGGTGAACAATAAACTGGTTGCGCGCGGTGAAGTGGTGGTCGTCAATGAAAAATTCGGTATTCGCTTGACGGATGTGGTCAGCGCGGCGGAGCGCGTGCAGCAACTGCGCTGAATGATCCGAGGGAGAGACCGTGATTGATCTGTGGGAAAGCCTGTTCCGCACCGTCTCGGCTCTGGCCATCGTGCTGGTATTGATGGGGATCGTCGCGGTGACGGTTCGGCGAGTGATGGGCCAGCGCTTGGGGATCGCCGGCGGGCGTCCTCTCGTTCAGGTCTTAGCCAGCAGCTACATCGCGCCGCGCAAGACGATCACCCTCGTGTCGGTCGCGGGAGAATATCTGATTGTCGGGACGACCGCGACCGATCTTGTCCCATTGGGGCGCATCAGCGATTCCCCCGAATTGAGGGAATTACTCACTCTCACCGGCGAGAAGCCCTCGGCCGAGGCGGCGCCGGTCCCGCGGGACATCTTTGCCTCCTGGCTTCGACGCCTACCACTCGGTGTCTTTCGTCACGACAAGGGATTTCATGACCGATAAGCACGAATTGCGCTCTCTCCTAGCGTCGGTGATCATCGTCGGAGCGATGGCGCTGCTCGTCATGTCGCCTTCGGAAGCGGCGGCGGTTGGTCCGTCGGTGAGTATCGATTTCGGCGCGGGCGGCCCGAAACAAACCGCCGTCGTGATCCAGATCCTGATTCTCCTCACGGTGCTCTCCTTGGCGCCGGCCCTGTTCATCATGGTGACGTCCTTTACTAGGATCGTGATCGTGTTGGCCTTTCTCCGGCAAGCGCTGGGAACGCAGACGGTTCCTCCGAACCAAGTGTTGTTGTCTTTGGCGCTGTTCCTGACGATGTTCATCATGGCTCCGGTGGGCGAGACCGTGTACAGCAACGCGCTGCAACCGTTGATGGCCGAGCAGATCTCTTACGAAGACGCATGGAAGAAGGGCATCGAGCCGGTGCGGAACTTTATGCTCCGCCAGGTGAGAGAGAAGGATCTCGAACTCTTTATCACGTTGAGCCACGTGCCGAAACCGGACCGGGTTGAGGACGTGCCGACCCAGGCGATCATCCCGGCCTTCATCCTGAGCGAACTACGGATTGCCTTCCAAATCGGGTTCTTAATCTATATTCCCTTTCTCATCGTCGATATGGTCGTCGCCAGCATTCTCATGTCGATGGGCATGATGCTCCTTCCGCCTGTCGTGATCTCTCTGCCGTTCAAGTTGATCTTGTTCGTATTGGCGGATGGCTGGTACCTGGTCGTGGGCTCGATGGTGCGGAGTTTTCAGTAGTGGCGGACCCTCTGCGGACAGCCGACAACTGACGGCTGAGCGCTGATAGCGAGGATGACCGAGTGACGCCGGAACTCGTGACAGAACTGGGCAGGCAAGCGCTGGAAACGACACTGTTGGTGTCGTCGCCGATTCTGGGACTGAGTTTGTTCATCGGTCTGGCGGTCAGTGCGTTTCAGGCGATGACCCAATTGAACGAAGCGACGCTCTCATTTGTCCCGAAAGTGATGGCTCTTTTTGTGGCGTTATTGCTCTTTTTCCCATGGATGCTGAACGTTATGACCACATACATGGCCAATCTCTTGATGAATATTCCCAACTATATCCACTAGGACGAGACGATGGCGTTGAGGCAGACCATCCAGATTGCTCTCCCGGAATTCCAAGGGTTCTTGGTCCTCATTTCCCGTATCGGTGGGCTGTTGGCCGCCTTGCCGGTCTTGAGCGGCCGAGCTGTTCCGTTGAAGGTCAAAGTGGCTCTCGTTCTGGCGTTGGGGGTCCTGTTGGCTCCCTTGGTCCCGCTCCCTGTCGTCTCCTATGATCCTGTCGTCTTGGCCGCCGGGCTCATCAATGAAATGGCCATCGGTTTGGCGATCGGCCTGGCCGTTCGATTATTTTTCAGCGCCTTGGAAGTTGCCGGAGAGATGATCGGCGTGCAGATGGGGTTCGGCGTGGTTCAACTACTCGACCCGACGACGTCGGATCACACGCCCATTATCGGCCAATATTTCACCCTCCTGGCGACCCTCATCTTTCTCTCGCTGAACGGACATCTGCTTTTGGTGGCTACGATTCTCTCCAGCTATGAGTCCATTCCGGCGTTCGGCGCGTCCCTCCCCGGAGGAATGGGAGACGATATCCTTCGTCTCTTTCAGCACATGTTCATGGTGGGGTTGAAATTGGCGGCGCCCGTGCTCGTCGTCGTTCTCCTGATCAATATTCTGCTCGCGCTTCTTGGACGTGCGGTCAGTCAGATCAACGTATTTGTGCTGAGTTTCCCCGTCACCATCGCCGGAGGCTTGGCAGTGATGGGATTGTCCATACCGTTTGTGGTGGAGCTTCTTGTTCGGAAAATCGAGCGGCTGCAATTCACGATCGATGGGATCATGAAAGCGCTGGGACATGGCTGAGGACCGGAGTAATAAGACAGAGCCCGCGACGCCGAAACGCAAGGAGGAGGCGCGCAAGAAAGGGCAGATCGCCGTCAGTCGGGATCTGTCTACCGCAGTCATCCTCTTGAGCGGCATCGGGCTGCTGGCGGCCATGCTGCCGATCGGCGTTCAGAAAATGACCGAGATGACCCGCCAAGGGCTCGCGCTCTCGTTCCCTCTGGACTTCCACGAAGGGATGTCGGTCGAGCAGGTGTACTCGGTCGTCATTCAGGCCGGCTTCACAGTGGTGACGCTGAGTCTTCCGGTCGTCGCGGGTATTCTGGTGATGGGGAGCGCTGCGTGGCTGCTGCAAACCGGGTTGTTGTGGCGTGCCAATGCCGTTCAACCGGACGTCGAGCGTATCAGCCCGATCAAGGGGCTTTCCCGCTTGTTCTCGCTGCGTTCTGTGATGGAACTCGTGAAGGGGCTGCTCAAGATCGCGATCGTCACGGGTATCGGTCTGTGGGTAGCACGGTATGACGTACTCCAGATTCCGGGGTTGATCGAGTTCGATCTCGGCACCGTCCTCCAAGTTACTGGAGGTCTCTCCTTGAAACTGAGTTTGGCCGTCGCCGGGGCGATCGCGGTGCTGTCCGGACTTGACTACTTCTACCAACGCTATGAGTGGGAACGAAGCCTGCGGATGTCGAAGGATGAGATCAAGGAGGAACACAAGGCCACGGAAGGCGATCCGCTCATCAAGAGTCGTGTGCGGACCATTCAGCGGGAGATGACGAAGAAGCGCATGATGGCTGCCGTGAAGACGGCGGACGTGGTGATTACCAACCCGACACACCTGGCCGTTGCTCTGAAATATGACACCGGCACGATGGGAGCTCCTGTTGTGGTCGCCAAAGGAGCCGGCTTGGTCGCTGAACGTATTCGCGAACTGGCTCGACATCACGGAGTACCGGTCGTCGAACATAAATTCGTGGCCAGAACGCTTTTCAAACTCGTCGATATCGGGAAAGAGATTCCAAACGAGCTCTACCGCGCGGTGGCGGAGATCCTGGCGTTTGTGTATCGCGCTAGAGGGGTGACCCCGTAAGAAATTCATAGGATCAGACAGCGATGGCAACGGCAATAGAACCAGTCGAACGAAACCAGTTGATCAAGCATCCGGACGTCGTCATATCCGTCGGGGTGGTGGCCATTCTCATGGTGATGCTGTTGCCATTGCCTCGATTTGTGCTCGATTTGTTGTTGAGCTTCGATATCACCTTGTCGGTCATTATCTTGCTCGTCGGACTTCAAGTCCGGCGCCCGATCGAGTTCTCGGTATTCCCGTCGATCCTTTTAATGATCACGTTGTTCAGATTGTCCCTCAACATTGCGTCCACGCGCCTCATTTTGTTGCATGGCAACGAGGGGGCGGGGGCGGCCGGCGAAGTCATTCGGGCCTTCGGGAACTTTATCGTCGGGGGCAATTACACGGTCGGCTTGGTGGTGTTCTCCATTCTCGTCATCATTAATTTTGTGGTGGTGACGAAGGGTGCCGGACGTGTGGCCGAGGTCGCAGCCCGGTTCACATTGGATGCCATGCCCGGAAAGCAGATGAGCATCGATGCGGATCTGAATGCCGGTCTGATCAACGAGGCGGACGCGCGCCGTCGGAGACGGGAAATTGCGGAAGAGGCGGATTTTTACGGCGCGATGGACGGCGCCAGCAAGTTCGTTCGAGGAGATGCCATCGCGGCCGTCATTATCATACTCGTCAATATCGTCGGTGGGTTGGCGATCGGTATTTTGCAACAGGGCATGAGTCCGGCGCTCGCGGCTCAAACCTACACGATTCTGACGGTCGGTGAGGGGTTGGTGGCGCAGATTCCTGCCCTGATCGTTTCGACTGCCGCCGGTATCGTGGTGACTCGCGCCGCTTCAGAAACGGATTTGGGAAGCGAGATGACTCGACAGCTGTTGATGTCTCCCAAACCGGTGGGCATTGCTGCGGGTATTCTTCTCGCGCTTGGATTGGTGCCGGGGCTTCCGCATGTGGCGTTCTTGGCGTTAGGGAGCGCCATTGCCTGGATCGCCTATCAACTCCATCAGCAGGAACAGGTCCAAGCAGCCCCGATTCCCACTCCTGTCACCCCGAAGGCCGAGGAAGGCTTGACCCGAGTCATTCCGCTCGACCTCATGGAAGTCCAAGTGGGGTACGGCTTGATAGGACTCGTCGAGGGAACGCAAGGCACCGCACTGCTCGATCGGATTAAAGCGCTCCGGCGACAATTTGCGGAATCGGTGGGCTTTGTCGTGCCTCCCATTCATATACGGGACAATCTTCAGTTGCGTCCGAACGAATACGCCATCATTTTGAAAGGAGTGGAAGTGGCCAAGGCGGATGTCTTGCCGGGGCATCTATTGGCGATCGATCCAGGCACCGGCCAGCGGGGTTTGGTGCAGGGGATTGCGACCAAGGAGCCTGCGTTCGGGTTGCCGGCTCTCTGGGTCCCGGATGATGCTAGGGAACAGGCTCAAATGGCTGGATACACCGTGGTTGACGCGAGTTCGGCGATCGCCACACATCTTTCTGAATTGATCAAGCGCCATGGCCATGAATTATTGGGACGGCAAGAGGTTCAAGCACTGCTGGACGAAGTTGGAAAAGCGCACCCGAAGCTGGTGGAGGAGCTCATTCCTACGCTGTTGCCGCTCGGAACGGTCGTCAGGGTTCTCGGAAACTTGCTCAAGGAGGGCATTCCCATTCGAGACCTACGGTCGATCCTCGAGGCCGTTTCTGATCAGGCCACCAACACCAAGGATGCGGAAGTCCTTACGGAGTATGCGAGGCAGGCGTTGGCCAGGACCATCACCAAGCAGTATCAAGCGCCTGACGGCAGTCTGCAAGTCATTACCTTGGACCCCCGGCTGGATCGGTCGTTGGCGGAACAGGCGGCGGCATTGCCGCCCGGGGCCACGTTGAATCTTGATCCCACCCTTTCGCACAAACTGTTGACTGGGCTCAAACAAGCCGCCGAACGGGTTGCCGCTCGTGGGCAGCAGCCGATCGTGCTTTGCTCGCAGGTTGTTCGCCGCCATCTCCGTCGACACAGCGATCGTATGCTGCATGCCGTTCCCGTGATGGGACTCAATGAAGTGGATTCCTTCGTCCGTCTGCAGTCGTTGGATACGGTGCGGATCGACTTTGAGTTGGCGCAGCCGTCGTAAGGTAAGCCATGAAGGTCAAGACATTTCACGCGCTCACCATGCAGGATGCCATGCGTGACATCAAGGAAGAACTGGGGCCGGACGCCATCATCTTGTCGGCGAAAGAAGTGCGTGAGGGAGGGCGCCCCCTGAAGGCATTCAATCGACCGGTCCTGGAAGTGATGGCCGCCTCCGATCAAGACGGACAACGGTTTCTTCAGGGTAGAGTAAAAGTGCAACAAGCTTCTCCTGTGAAACCGTCTGATGCCGGGTCGGATTCGACGCTGTCCCCGAAGACCTTTCGACAGACACTCCACGGGATGTTGAAGCCGGATTGTGAGTCGATGATACCGACCGTCGATAAGCGTCCTGCCTCGTTGAAGCCGGCCACAGCGCATGTGGAATCGAATCGCCTTCGGCACCTGCATACCGTGGTGAATGAATTGGGCCGTTTATTGGAAGACTTGTCGCGGAGGGATAGCTGGACAATCGGAAGTCAGCCGTCGCCCATGCCGGTGTTGCTGCGCCGCTCGCTCATCGACCAGGGGATGAATCCCTCCACCGTGGACTTACTCTTGAACGAGGCCGGCAAGGCCGAGCAAGATTTCGATCCATGCGACGACGAGTCGATGCGACGCGCGCTGCATCATGAAATCGTCAAGCGAGTGCGAACGAGCGGGCCGCTGCTGAAAGGGGAGGGCTATCCTTCTATCGGTCTCCTGATCGGGCCCAGTGGAGCCGGAAAGACCGCCGCTGTAGCCAAGCTGGCTTCACATTATCGTCTCGAACAGCGAAAATCCGTCGCCCTTATTACCTTTGATACCTGTCGGGAAACCGCGGTCGAACAGCTGCGGCGGTATGCCAAGGTTGTAGGGGTGCCGTTCGCTTGCGCCCTGTCGGCTCGACAGGTCCATGAAGGGCTTCGTCGCCATACGCAGGTAGATCTGGTGCTGATCGACATGCCCGGGATCGGATCGCGTGATTTGGCGTTGGCCCAAGAACTGCGAAGGCTTCTACCCAAAGAGGTCGTCACGACACATCTGGTCCTTCCGGCTTCCACCAGGGAGCAGGAACTCTGTCGTATCACGAGACGTCTCAGTGATCTGCCGCAGCCGCGACTTCTGTTCACTAAGCTCGACGAGACGGAATCGTTCGGCACTATCTTTGAAGTGGCCCACCAAACCGGTGTGCCTCTTTCCTATTGGAGTATCGGACGACGAGTCCCTGGAGATATCGAGATTGCCTCGTCGGAACGTTTGGCGGCGTTTCTGACAGCGGAACGCTCCGCCCATTCTCAAGTGTTTGTCAATCGGTCGATTCAATCAGCGGAAGCAACTTCTGCATTACTGGGAGCAGAAACTCACCATGGATAACCTGACTGGAGGTCGTGATATGCCGTTTCGAACAAGAAGGTCTGTTCTTACGTCGGAGAGTCCGAGTCGGGATGGTGGCTCGTCCACTCATGTCATAGCCGTCTCCAGCGGCAAGGGAGGAGTCGGGAAGACCAATGTGGTCGCGAATCTTGCCATTGCACTCACGAGGGTTGGAAAGCGGGTGCTGATCTTGGACGCCGACCTCGGCTTAGGCAATCTCGACGTTCTGCTGGGGTTGGTTCCACAGCATACGATCGAAGACGTGTTGGTGGGCACACATACGCTCGACGAGGTCGTGCTCAAAGGTCCAGCGGGCATTCATGTGCTCCCGGCCAGTTCCGGTGTCCCACGTCTGACGGCGCTGACGGAAGCCCAACAGTTGATGATCCAGGAGCAACTGGCGCAGCTCACCTCGGAGATGGATGTGTTGTTGATCGATACCGGCGCAGGTATCTCGCCGAACGTGACCTTCTTTGCTGCCGCTGCGGATGAGACGATGATCATCATCTCGCCGGAGCCGACATCGCTTACGGACGCCTATGCACTGATCAAAGTCTTGGCTCGTCAGTATCGGGAACGCCGTTTCAAAGTGCTGGTGAATCAGGCCAAGAGTCCCCGCGAAGCTGCCGAAGTGTTCGGTAAGTTGGACGTGGCGGTAGATCATTTTCTTCATGTGACCGTCGAATTGGTCGGGGCAATTCCCTATGACGACTATATGCATTTGGCGGTCATGCAGCAGAAGGCGCTCTCTGAGTTGTTCCCGGAAGCACCGGCATCCCAAGCATTCAAACGATTGGCGCAACAGATACTCCAGTGGCCGAGGCCTGGTCTCCCTAAAAGTTCCGTACAGCTCATCTGGCAACGAGCGGCAACGCCGGCCGGCAACTGAAACAGGATCGGACATGGGGAGATCATGAGCAAGACAACCTTGCCGCACGAGCGGAAATCTTTTTCGGCCCAGGGAGTCAGGCGCGAACAACTCATCAAGGAGTTTGCCCATGTCATTCGCGCGATGGCACACCGGCTGGCCTTCCGCCTCCCGGCGTACTTGGACGCAGAGGATCTGATTTCGGTCGGCACCATCGGACTCATGGATGCCATGGACAAGTATGATCCGACCAGAGAAGCGAAGTTCAAGACGTATGCGGAGTTCAGAATCCGTGGAGCCATGCTCGATGAGATTCGTTCGATGGATTGGATCCCACGGTCGGTTCATGAACGAATCGGCCTGCTCCAAAAGACTCACACGGCCCTCATGAGCCGGCTGGGACGACCGCCGCAGGATGAAGAGGTGGCGGTAGAACTGAAGATGTCCCTGGACGAACTGGATGATTTCATTATGCGGGCCAGAGGGGCGGTGATGATCAGTGTGGACGATTTAAGTCTTCAGGAGCCGGACGGGCGCAAAGTGGTCAAGATGTTGACCGATACGCACACGCCTGATCCTCTTTCCTCTTTAGTTAATGAGCGAGAGCGTGCATCGCTCGCCGGGGCCATCCAATCGTTGCCGGAAAAAGAACGGCTCGTCCTGACGTTGTATTACTATGAGGAACTTACGATGAAGGAAATCGGAGAGCTGCTGAAAGTCACTGAGTCACGGGTCTGCCAAATCCATACTAAAGCCATCATCAGGCTTAAGGCACACTTGCAAAAACCGAATTGATCGAATCGGCCGACCGACTGAGTCGGCTGCTCGTTTGTATTCGTTCTGATGCCATTTGCGATGTGCCGCCATTGCCCGCCTTCAGTTCTGAGTCGGAGAAACCGATACCTCACTGGACGAGATCTCGACAAGTGCCACTCAGGCCATCAATCAGCAATCATGACGATGCACTGGAAGGTATCACACCCTGGGTTCTCACGATCGCGACCGCGATCTCTTGCATGGTGGTGTGCCTCAGCAACAGTTTGCGGCGTCAGCATAGCGTGGATGGAGGCGACATCGGTCAGTCCCGCGAGCATAGCCGACGTTCTCTCTGTGCGACTGGTCATCGGATGGATGGGTCTTTTCATCGCTGCCGGATTCGGTGTGGCAGGACTCTTGTGTTGGCCGTATGGTCAGGACCTCGCACGACGCAAGCAGGATGCTGTGCCGTCGGCGTACGATGGTGTGACCGGTCTCCCAACCCGACGACTTTTCCTTGTACTTCTCAAACAGGCGCTGAGCAGAGCCGAGACGACTAAGCGGCGCGTTGCTGTCTTGGCATGTGTCCTGGAACAGTTTCGCCCGCTGTCCACCTCCTCAGCCGCACCAAATATGACTCTGGCCGTGCGAGTTCAAGCCGCCCGAATCAAGAGTGCGCTCCAACCACACGATGTCGTGGCACGCTTGGACGAATACACCTTCGCCGTGGTCGCCGACAATCTCGAATCATCGGACGAGGCTCGATTGATCGCCGATAAAATCCAGAAGGCGATAGCACTTCCACTGTTGATCGAAGGTCAGGAATTGCTGATTTCCTGCCGGATTGGGGGAATCGTGGGGCCGCAAAGTGGGACTGGTGCCGAGTCACTACTTGATGCCGCGTCACTAGCCCTCTCGAATGTTCAAACAGGCAACGTCTCCATTGCATTTGCGTCGGACTCCACAACGCCTTTCTCCTCTCCATCCAGCCAAGCCTCTACAGGCCGAATGCGTCACTACGCGGACGCGCGGCGTTAGTCTCATTGCGAATAACAAGCCAATAGCACGCCAGATTCCATAGCCTACCGTCACCGCATCAGGCGCAGGATGGGGGACTGTATAAGGCCGCGCTCACAATGAGAAGGAGCGAAGGCCTTTCAGCCGCCTATGGACTCGGCTGGGGACACGCCAGCTTGCTTGAGAATGGCGCACAGAGTGCCCTCGGGCATGTCGCCTGGATGGTTAGGAATGGTTGTGTACCGAAGAGTGGACGGATTGAACCACATCTCGTGACTGCCTGCAGCTTGACGATTGAACTGAAATCCAAGGGCTTTGAGCCGTTGAACGATTTCTCGATACTTAAAGCCGGCCAGTCGCCCCATTAGGCATTGACGATGAGGGGATAATCGAATTCATCGCGGGCCGGTGGTAGGGAAGGCTCTCCTTCGCGCTCCTGTGTGGCTTCCAAGAGCTTCTTGGCAACATCGCGGGCGATCTCGATGGTTTCTTGAACTTGACATTCCCCGTAGCTCGCTACGGGGTTGGCCTCTCCTTCCGAGAAGTCTTCGGAATTGAGTTCTGTGATACCCCGCAGCTTGCTGCGGGGAGCTTCATTAGTACGCCCTTGTACTACAAGTCCCTGTATGACGTCGGATGTTGCGAGATAGACGCCCTCAGGGAGTTTTTCAATATGGAGGTTGACGATGCGCTCCATGTGAACCTCATCCGTGGATAAATCGAGCCTTTGTTCAGTCGTGCGCCCATCGTACCTGATGGCCCGGCCCCAAGTCGAGAGAACTTCGTGATTATTGCTGACATGCAGCCAACCGAAGGATCGGCCTGTCCGATCCACTGAAGCATGATTCGGCAGTCGGGCATGCCGGACACCAGAGTTTTCCCTACAGGTGGGAATAGGCCACTGTGGTCTGCGAGCCATGATCCTCACGACCAGTCGGTAGATTCGAACTGTTCCACTTTCCTTTCCTTCTCCTGACAATCCCATAGAATCCGAATAAGCGCTGGGGTGTGTGAACGCTGAATGCAGGGGTCACCTCGCCCTGACCCTAGTTGTCTTCTCGCAGAAGTATGCCGCTTCCTTGCGGTTAGAACGTATTGGCCAGCCGCCCCGCACGCATACCCTGCACAAGCTTGTAATAATGGTAATGCATCGCACAGTTATGAAGGTAGTTGGTCATAAAACTTGGGGCAAAACCCGCTGTCAAAGCCCGCCACGCTCGTCGAACGTACTCGCGGCGCAACCCCTTCTCCTTCACATGGCTGAATAATCTGTACGCGAGCACGGTGGCTATCACAGCCTGCATGGCCTCGCGCTTCACGCGCATCCATGGATGCCTTGTCCCATATTTGTCGATGCCTAGTTGTCCATGGCCAAGATGCCCTCCGAAAAACAATGCCTCGACCCGTTCAAAAAATGCCGTGGGCTCATAGATTGCGCGCATGACATCGATATAGCCATTCCGCAGTTCGGCACGGCTCAAGTTGAGGGGAATCACGTTGGTGCCAAACTCCGACACATCCGCCGGGTCGAGACGACCTGCTTTGGCGAGTCGGTCGTGCAACGGTGTTTTAGGGATGGCGCTGAGCATCCCGATCATGGCATGGGGGATATGCGCGTCGGTGAGAAATTGGCGCTGCGCCTGAAAAATCCCAGCATCATCATGATCGAAGCCCACGATCATGCCGCAAGTGACCTCAATACCCGATTGCTGAATTCTCCGGATGCGCTCCAGCATGCTCCCTGCACTGGGCCGGACATTCTGATGCTTCTTCGTCTCTTTGAGGGAGGCTTCATTGGGAGTTTCAATGCCGATAAAAATGGCTTCAATGTTGGCATCCGCTATGAGGCACATCAACTCGTCGTCTTCGGCAAGGTCGAGCGTCGCTTCTGTAAAGAAGCGAAAGGGGTATCCGTGGCGTTCTTGATATTGAATGATGTCTCGGAGGATGCCTTTGATAGCCTGCTTATTCCCGATAAGATTATCATCGACGATGAACACTTGGTACATGTCCAGCGTACGCAGGCTGTCTAGCTCCGCGAGGACTTGCGCGCTCGTCTTGAGTCGTGGAAGTCGCCCAAAGGTGACGATGATGTCGCAAAATTCGCACGTAAAGGGACAGCCTCTGGAGATCTGAAGACTTGCATAGAGGTATCTATCCATTTGTAACAGATCGAAACGCGGCGTCGGCACGCGAGTCATATCTGATTTCGTCTGTTGCTCATAGCGCCAGTTCCACTGATGCCCCTGCCAATCCTTCAAGAAGGCTGGCCAGGTCTCTTCGGCTTCACCGACAAAAATGACGTCCGCCAAGTCACCAAAGTAATCTTCCTGGACGGTGACCCAGGGGCCACCGACTACCGTAAAGTAGCCACGCTGCTTCAGTTCACGCAGAATCTCTTTCATGCGGGCCCTTTGCACGACCATGCCTGTTATGCCGATAATGTCCATGTCCGCTAACGCCTCATAGTCGATAGGCTCTACATTTTCATCGATCAATGTCACCGCATGCGCCTGAGGGGTCAGCGCAGCGAGGAGCGGCAGCGCGGCCACGGGCGTGTTCGCGCGTTTTCCGACGATCGGCATCACATGCTCGTGCCCCCAGTAGGACACATCAAAGCGCGGATTAATCAGCGCGATGCGCGCCGTACGCGCGGGGCCGTCGGTTGGGTGGACATCGGTTTCTCCGTACACCATGGAGGAAGTCGCCACGTCTGCTTTCATCACGAGCTCTCGCATGTGCACCAGCTTTCTACGTGTGTTGCTTAATGTTTAAGGATGATCGAGTGAAATATCTTATACAACCTATGGGGATGAGTCACTAAGATATTCGTCCAGTAAATGATTAGGGTGTGCTGCAAACAAAGAGAGCACCTAAGTTCCTGAGCATTCTGGATTAGCCTTGCTGCTCCATCCGCATCTATGTGGAAAACCGTCATGCTCTTGCCAGTTCGGTTGTTGGATCACTGCCGGAATGTGTGTGCGGAGCCATTATGGCGGAATCTGGTCCGGCGCCCCCCTCGCCGTCCTGCCCTCACCACGTGTTTGTCCTGTTGAGATGGTCCCCTCTGTCGTCGATGACCGGTGGAAAGGCGGTGGCAAGGAATTCATGCGAAGCCGTGAGCTGCTCTGCGATGTCATGCGGATGAATATACTTTGCAAAATAAGGACGGCAGTTAGCACAGGATGGGGCTCATCAAAATAATCAATCGGCGATTAGCAGCCCCTGTTCGATCAAGCTCTTTCCTGCAGCGACGACTGATTCTCTTGCGGGCCGAAAAACAATGCCAGTTAAGGCTGTGACATACGCAGAATCAGCAATTGGGTGCAAATCCAGATCCGCCAGGAGTGTTCGAATCGTCGGGTCAAATCTCGCCATTAACTTCACTACACAACTCGGTAAGTTCAAGCGAGGAATACGTCTGCCATGGGGACCTAGCTCTACACGCATGATTTCGGCTATTTCTCTCATTGAGAGCGTGTCTGAGGCGGCGAGCAGACGCCGTCCTCCGACCTTGGGATTGGTCATCGCGTGCACATGAAGCTCAGATAAATCGCGAACATCAACGATTGGATAGGCGGTCGAAGGCAGCGCCGGATATGCTCGCTTTACGATAAGTTTCAGCATAACGAGGGATGCGCTGATATTGCGATCAATGGCAGGCCCCATGACCATTCCAGGATTAATAACGGTAAGGATGTTTTTCTTCTTTAATGTTTCAACGAAATCCCAAGCCGCACGTTCAGCCCGTACTTTAGAAACCGTATAAGCAGAAAGTACAGGCATCTCAGGATCCGTCCAGTCATATTCCCTCACGGTAAAATTCTTCAACCGTTTATTTCTGTACACCATGGCGTCAAGTGAGGATGTCAGTACGATTCGCTCGACGCCGGCTCCGTTGGCCGCCGCTATGACGCGCAAGGTTCCATCTCTGGCGATCGGGACGAGCGTTTCGCGATGTGCGGGACTTTCTAGGGGAACGGGTGAGGCAATATGTTGAACAAACCTGCAAGAATCCACCGCAGCATCCCAACCGAAACTTTGCGCCAAATCCGTCACAACACAAGTGAGTCGAGACACGTCTCCACCAGCGCGGGCGATTGATTCTCTGACAGTGGCTGCGGTTTCTTTATGCCGAACTGTGCCACGCACAGAGTACCCGGATTTTAAAAGCCTTACGGCGACCTGTTTCGCGATAAAGCCATTGATGCCGGTCACAAGTACCTGATCGTTCATTGTATGTTTTTCATTGTCGTCGAATGTTTTAAAACTCTTGCAAGATGTGAGCACGGCAGTGATTATGCGACATGGTAATCGATGCGAGCTGCATAAAGCCTTGGATGTTTGAGGCGGCATATTCCCAGCGGATTAGAAGCGCCGCTTCCAGTGCCATCAGGCAAAGAACCGCTCGATGAGTCAGACACGTTCGTATCGCGTAGGCAGCGGCCATCTTGAACTTGACATTCCCCGTAGCTCGCTACGGGGTTGGCCTCTCCTTCCGAGAAGTCTTCGGAATTGAGTTCTGTGATACCCCGCAGCTTGCTGCGGGGAGCTTCATTCTCCAGTTTCCGCCTGCAATGGTCCGGCATGATCAGATTGACACTGTCCTGCTTGAGGTCATCATCAAGTCCATCACTATCCATAGACACGATTGCCCATCATGTACTCCGACCTGGCCTCCAATATAAAGTGCTAATTCGCACTGCACGCTCATGCTGCATGCGCACGGATCGCCATGCCATAAGAGACAACGCCGCACTTCCTACAAGTTCTATCTTTGTAATTTCAGAGCATCATCGCACAACAATCTCGATCTATGTTTGCCCTGGTGTAGGGGGATGAGAATCTCGATCGAGGTACAGAATGTGCTTATTATAACATGCTTATTTCGCAGAGCCATCTTACGCTGTAGTTCGATATCTACGGGCAGATAACCTTCAAAGCCAATCCCCGGATAGCTTGGAAGACATGGACACATCGCTGAGTTTTAAACTACAGATGGTTCGTCGGAGCAGCACGTTTTAATTTTGAGATAGGTTCTCGTCTCCCATTGAGCTTGTCTACCTAGGAACTATCATGCTTGTCTTCGATGACTCGATCAGTTCAGGCAGACTGAACCATGATCGATACCGGTCCGCCGGCAGCGCTGGACACCGCGCGTGGTTTGCGTTTATCAGAACTCGGAAAGGGCCAGAACCTTGAACCTCACCAATCTCGCCTTTGTGCGTGGTTTGGTGGTTTGTATGTGGTTTTTATTATGATGAAAGTTAATGGAATTGATCACTTGAAATTATACTGAAGTCCATGGAAGGCCCTACTGGAACATTCCCACAGGTTTACCGAAGACTCGCTCCTGATCGCAGTCTGAAGGCGGTATGTCTAGGGCAGGAAACAATATGAATAGCGAGACGGATCTTTTTGCCAAATGTCAGACTTTTAAAGATGCCAAACGTGTTCAAGCTGCAGGGGTTTATCCATTTTTTAGGCCGATTGAGGCGACTTGTGGATCTGGGGTAATCAGCCACGGCCAGCGTCGGGTGATGATCGGATCGAATAATTATTTGGGACTGACACATCACCCCCGTGTTATTGCCGCAGCCAAAGCCGCAATTGATCATTATGGAACGGGCTGCACGGGGTCTCGTTTTCTCAACGGCAATCTCGTCCTTCATGAACAGCTTGAGCAAGAGCTTGCCAGTTTTCTCGGCAGAGAGGCTTGCTTGGTTTTTTCGACGGGATTTGCTGCCAATCTGGGAAGTATTTCCTGTCTCGTCGGCCGCAAGGATGTCATTTATTGCGATCGTGAAAACCACGCCTCTATCATGGATAGCACGCAGTTGGCGATCGGCGATACAATTAAATTTCGCCATAATGATATGGTGGATTTGGAACGTCTACTGGGCAGTACTCGCCAAAAATATCAGGGCGCATTGATTGTCGCCGATGGCGTATTCTCTATGTCCGGCGATATCTTCAAGCTCCCAACAGCGGTCGCGTTGGCTAAAAAGCATCAATGTCGTTTGTACATTGATGACGCACATGCTTTGGGTGTCATGGGTCCAAAAGGCCAGGGTACCGAATCTCACTTCAACATGCTGGGCGCAGCAGACCTGGTCATGGGAACCTTTTCCAAGTCGTTTGCCTCGATCGGAGGTTATGCCGCTGGCTCCGCCGAGGTGATCCATTATATCAAGCACAAAGCTCGCTCGTTCATCTTCAGCGCGGCAATGCCGCCTGCAGCGGCGGCCACGGCTCTGGAATGTCTCAGGATCGCGCGGGAAGATCCCTCTCGGCACGCTCGTCTCTGGAGTAATGCCCGTAGGATGAATCAGGAATTATGTCAGATGGGTTATAACACATTGGATAGCTGTACTCCGATCATCCCTCTCGTTATTGGGAATGATGATACGGCATTTCAATTTGCCCAGAATCTTTATGATATGAGTGTATTTGCCACGCCGATAGTGCGTCCTGCAGTTCGAGAGTGCGGTGCGTTAATTCGTACAAGTTATATGGCTACCCACAGTGATGAAGAACTAGAATATGCGCTCAATACTCTTCACCTATTAGGTAAGAACTTTGGAATCATCGGCAAGCGTAGTGGCCGACAGAACCCGGCCGCTTAATATCGATTCTGAGATTGTCCGCCTTGTCTCATTCTGAAGATTTCTCTCACAGACCGGCTTGATCCTACTTGGACAGTTGCTGTCCCCCCTTTCATCTAAGCTGCAATGCCGTTCCATCCATACGTGAGCATGCCCGAACCGCGGTGGATCAGTGACAATGTGAAGTGGCTCGGGGTGGAAAGGATACCAATGGTTCCAGATCTCTTTCATCTCTTGATCCGCAACTACATGTATACCCATCTCCTGGTGCACTGAATTGGCAGCGTCGTTTTCCCTAGAGGAACGAATAGACTACCTGAGGGAATTCGGTGGCGCCTCTCTCGGATATTCCACGCTCCAACCCGGGCTGCGGTACTTTGACGTCCCACAAATCGGGTATCTGGCATACGAATCGTACAGCGGATGCGACTTCGTGTTATCGAGTCCCATCTGTGCCGACCATCATCTGGAAACCCTGCTCGGAGAATTCATACGAACGCACGAACAGCCCTGCTTCGTCCAAATCTATCAACGAGAAGCAAAGTTGCTACGAGACCTGTTTCATCACTATGTCGTCCAAATGGGTATGGAATTTTGGCTGGATGGCCAGACCTGGACCACCCAGGGAGGCAAGAAGACGCACATCCGCAGGTGGCTCAATACAGCCAGAAATGCCGACGTGACCGTAAACCCGATCAATGCGGAAGAGCGACAAGACGATGTCCAGCGAGTCAGCGACCAATGGCGCAAGAGTCGAAGAAATGACGGGAACCTCAGATTTCTCGTGAGGAATTTCTCCACAGACAAGCACGTGGCTTCCCTGGCTCGGCCCTATGGGGCGTTCCGGAACGGGGAGTTGATCGGGGTGGTTGACTTCGCTCCGATGTTCAGAGGGCGTCGTGCCATTGGCTACTATGCCGATCTCGTTCGGATGATTCCGGACGCGCCGAACGGAACGAGCGATCTGATCATTGCCACAGCGCTTCAGGACTTTATCCGCGAGGGATCCCACACCCTGTCGTTGGGCCTTGCCCCCTTTGCCAAGCTGAGCCGTTGCGCAAACGAGCCATCGTTCATTCATAAACTGCTTTCCTTTTTATACGTCGCGGGAAACCAACTGTATCATTTCAAGGGAAACTACTTTCATAAAGAGAAATATCGAGCTGAAGAGATTCCTGTTTTTTATACGACCGCGAATCGAAACGCCATGATGCAGATACTGAAGATTTTTAAGCTCATCGGAGTATTTTGACCTTCGCACGAACGGCCGAAAGAGCCTTGAGCTAGCCCGGGTTTGACGGATACCTCAACGGAGGCGTGGATAAAAAAGAGTGACCAGGCGCAATACATCTATGACGATCTGGGCGGCTGTCACAGGTGATTGACAGGCAGGGGGAACGTCGATATGTGCACCTGTGCCGTGGTGGTCGACATTCTATTGCTTGTCGTCCGTAACCTGCCTTTGCGGGCTTCATACCCGTGTTCTCTTCGCACGACCGCCTCTGCGACCATGACGGAGCTACGGGCGGGTGACGGATAATCATCTCACTAGGAATATTTTTCTCTGGTCCTGGTAGGAATGGCCTAGTGCTATCCAGCCAAGCAATGATGACTTCCCTCATTCTTCCTTCCATCGGTATTCAGCTCCCTCAATCTCCTCAGGAATTGGCTCATTTCCGATAGTCTGTCGGTACTCATCCCACCAGTATTTCGTGTGCGAACCTGGCATGAGGGTTGCTGTCCCTCTTTCGAAAGCAAAAGGAGCGAGCAGTATGAATCGAGGTATCTATCCCATTTTGTCCGGAGCACTGGCTCATGAACGTCGGATGCAGGTCTTCGCGAATAACATGGCTAATGTGAATACCGCTGGTTTCAAGCAGGACGAACAGGCCTTCAAAACCATCTTCCCTCGATACCATGCAGTGATTCCGGTCGGCAGTCCAACTGCAGGATTGGCTCAGCAGATCATGGCCAGGCCCTTGGGGGTTACGGAACGTGCGTTTGTGGCCCCACATATGATGAAAACGACGTTTGAAGCGGGTCGGATTAGACTGACAGGCAATGCCTTGGATGTTGCCATTCAAGGCCCCGGATTTTTTGAAGTGAATACTCCACAAGGAACTCGCTACAGCCGCAACGGTATGTTTTCGCTCGATCGTGAGCGACGGTTAGTGAACGGGCTCGGCTATCCGGTGATGGGAACGAAGGGTGAGATCAAGATTCCTCCCGGCAAATTGGAGATTACGCCGCAGGGAGCCATCAAAGTGAATGATAAACCTGTGGCGACAATCAAGGTCATGGAATTTGCGGGTGACGACATGCCGCAGAAGTCATCGGAAGGGCTTTTCTTCTCGGAGAAGGGCACAGTGGCCAAGAATCCACAGCTTCAGGTCGGACACATCGAAGAGTCCAACGTCAATGCCATCGGCGAGATGGTGAAGATGATTCAAGGCATGCGCAACTATGAATCGACGCAAAAGTTGATTCAGACGCTTGATCAGATGGCGCAGGTCGCGATTCAAGAAGTGGGGCGAGTGCTATGAGACGGAATGTGTATCGCCGAAGGCCACTAGCTGATGGCAATGCCTGGATATCAGCTGATGTGAAATCTCTTGCGCTCAACTATCTGCGATCAGTTCTTCAGCTCTGGAGGATTCTATGATTCGTGCCATGTGGACGGCGGCGACCGGAATGACGGCTCAGCAACTCAATATCGACACCATCGCCAATAACCTTGCTAACGTCAATACCAATTCCTTTAAACGCAGCCGCGCTGAGTTTGCCGACTTGTTCTATCAAATTCAGCGACTCCCGAGCACGAGCGCGTCCAACATCGGAATCTTTCCAGTCGGCATCCAAGTCGGGGCCGGAGTGCGTCCGACAACGGTGGCCAAAGAATGGCTGCAAGGCAATATGCGCCAAACAAACAACGAACTAGACTTAGCGATCGACGGCAACGGATTGTTCCAAGTGACTCGTCCCGACGGAACGATCATGTATACCAGAAATGGGTCCTTTAAACGGGACAATCTGGGCAACGTCGTGACCGGTGACGGCGATCTACTGACCCCCGTCATTACGGTTCCGTCCGGCGCGTATAAGGTGGATATCGGTCAGGACGGCACGGTCTCCGTATTGCTGCCGGGAGTCACTCAGGCTTCGCAAGTGGGACAAATTCAACTCACACGGTTCGACAATCCTTCCGGTTTGGTCGCCATGGGAAACAATCTCTTTATCGACAGCTTTTCATCAGGACCTCCGATACAGGGGACAGGCGGCTTCACCACCGGATTCTGCATAATCCAGCAGGGATTCTTGGAGACTTCCAACGTGAATCTCGCAGAAGAAATGGTCAGCATGATCATCGCCCAGCGAAGTTACGAAATTAATTCCAAGACGATCCAGGCCTCCGACGACATGATGTCCATTGCCAACAATAGACCTCTTGCATAACCTCATGGCGTCATGTCTCTGTTGTAGCAGGCCGCGATCAGAGTGAAGCGTAATCCGAAGCGTTTTCTGCGGTTTCGGTATCGGTCAGACACGATCTTGAAGC
>Ga0134126_10001358_pt1 | contig 31052 bp, 24 predicted proteins | sample KB31752_FD_96881 | JGI IMG/M metagenome (GOLD analysis project Ga0134126, IMG submission 96881) | Terrestrial soil microbial communities with excess Nitrogen fertilizer from Kellogg Biological Station, Michigan, USA - KB3-175-2 | ecosystem: Environmental > Terrestrial > Soil > Unclassified ... | reverse complement strand
TGTTTTACACGCACGTCTTGAGAAGATTTGACCGCAATAACGACGAGCGTGCAAACGACAATCTTCTTGTGTTGTGGGCGGATGAGGCGCAGCGATTCGTGACGGCGAGCGATGAAGGCATGAGCGATTACAACTGCATTGACGTAATGCGGGAGGCGAGAGCGACCCTCGTTGCTGCTGCCCAATCGTCCACGTCTTTTGTCCCGCCACTTGGCGAAGAAAAGTCTCAGGTCCTGACTCTCAACCTTCGGAATCGGATGATATTCAAAGCTGCCGACGAAGCCGACGCGGTCGAAAGTGCGGATTTTCTCGGCCAGCGGAAGGTGCAGCAGACGACTCGTGGTTATTCAGGTGGGGTCGCCACGCGCACGTACAGCAACGTTGACGAACACAAAATCAAGCCATACGAACTCCGCCACCTAAAAAAGCACCAATGTGTTCTCGTCCATTGTGAGCACGGTTTTAAGCGAACGACTCTCGCACCGTTGGAGCCAAACGGGCAAATTTCCGAATGGTACAGGCGCGACTGGTTCTGAGCCGGTTTACGGCCCTCAAATCGAATCGTGGTTGGTGCGAGTCAGCTCCAATCCCAAAAGATTCCTTTGAAACCGAAGTAGTCATTTCGCCTCTCGAACAACCTGCACAGATTTGGTTAGGTCATGATTGTCGCTCCCCAAAAGAGCAACTTAGACTGTTCGATGCCTTCCGAGGGCGTTGTAATTGGCAGATGCGAAGCTCGCGCTCGCAGTAGGATTGCGCTGACGGTGAATAAAACCGTCAATATCCAAAAGAACCACGAGATGATTATCGTGAACCTACGCATTTAATTAGTTTTCCAAATAGCCTCACTTCCACCACCAGCTATAAATCCATTCCAACGCTGCAAGTGTGTTTGCGTCCAGTTCTGGATGATTCTCTTTCAACTCCGCGACCGCACGTTGGGCGCTCGCAAGCGGAGAACTGCCGCCATCAGATTTAATTCGGTCTAGTTCCGCCAGCAGCGTTGTAACCTTTGCTTCCAATTGACTGCTCAGTTCGGGTCCGAAATCAGCAATCAGGTGCGCCGGGTCTTCTTTGGGGAATGAGCTAACGCCATAGCCAATGTAACGGCGCACGGCTCGGTTAAGTTTGTCATTGTCAATATCCATATGGTTAACGGTGAAAAATCACTGTCTCCGCACCACAGGCCGGCCGTCCAATAATATTTTCGGAGCAAAAGAGAACACCCCCGCGGTCTCAAAGAGATTCTTTTTGGTAGCAAAACCGGTGATGGTCAAAGGAACGTCCATACGCAGCGCAATCTGGGCAATTTTCCTTTAAACCGCAAGAATTCGCTCGAAGCGCTTCAATGTCGTACGGAGGATCGTGAATTCGGAACCACCGATTGCGTAGTATGTATTTGTTGCAAAGCAACCATGCCTGACGCTTGCTGTTTGACAGGTTGTTGCTGGATGCGAACGAAAGTTGGTGTGGATGTCGGAGCCGGAGCCGGTAAAATTTGCGACGGGCTAACCGCGCTGGCAGTTGAATTCGTGACCAAAACCAATCCCTGATTCGTAATGACGCTCTGGCCAAATGCGTTCAATGCGATTACGGTCATCCCCATGGCCAAGTACTTTAGTGTTTTCATAAGTTTCATTATCAATTGTTCTTAGGTTTTTCGATATTTACGTCACTCTTTGGATCCGCAGCTTTGCCGTTCTCAAGCACCACACGGTTGAAGGTCACGTTAGCGGTAAGGTTTGTTGTTGTGAAAGGACCACCTCGGCTCGTGATAACAAAATTGAACGTGTTTGTGGCTGATGGTTGGAGAGCTAATTTGTTTTCGCCAATTACCCATTGTGTTGATTCGCCGATCATTTTTCCGTGTTCATCCATCAAAAAACAAATTGCACGGGCTGATTCGACACTTTGCTGAAAATTGTTCTTCATCGCCAACTGAACCAGAGCTTTTTGACCCACAATTTTTGGGGGCGAAACCAACACTGCCAGTTGGGCAGATGCAGTAAAGGCACTAAATATTAATGCATAGCAAAGGGTTTTCATTTTTCAGATCACTGAGTTGATTGGTTCTGCTCTTTTTCTTTCGCGTATCGCATGATTTCAGCAGTGTTGGCGAATGCCCTATAATCTGACGGCACTTCAAACAATTCAGCGGCAGGTGGTCCGACATGCACATCTTCAAAAATAAACCGAGTCGTTGATGTTTTAGTATAAACGTCCATCCTTATCGGAAAATTTTGCAAGTCGGTTGCACAACGCAAGATTGCGAACTCGGGTGGTTTATTTGTTTCAGTTACGGTCATTTTGGTTTGGATGCAAGGATGCCCTTCAATCGTTTCCTGCCCGACGTCAACCTTTTCGATTTTGACATCGTTCGCTCGCGTTTGAAATTCGGACAAGACGGAATCTGAAATTGGAAATTCTTGATAAGCTTGAATGCCCGGAAAGAGTATGTAGACCTTCTTCGTGTCCACTTGGGTGATGATGGCGATCTTGTCGATGTGACCCTTCTTTACCGCTTCGCGCCATTCAAGTGGGAATGGCATATTCATCACGTCAATTTCTTCCCGCATACGTTCAGGAGAAAGGTCGAAATGCATCGGCATTTTCGCCAGCATCCTGTTTGTCGCATCGAACAGTCCTATTACGGCATTCGCAGAGAAGTTCGGGGTGTCCGAAAGAATTTTGCTGAAAACGCCTTTCATTTTTGGGAAGCTTGTTGCAAGGGAGTCGAAATTTTGCGCTGGCAATTGGATCGTGCTTGTAATCAGAGCAAATAGGACGAACGATTTATTAAATTTCGACTTCATATAAATCGGGAGTTCGCGCGTTGCGCCAAGTAAGAATTAGTCTTTATCTCTAATACTTCCTGATTATACCGAATCTCTGTGGTGCCGGTAAGTCTTTTGACAAAGCAGTGCTCCGGCAGAGCTAAAAATGCAATACAATCCGGCTTCGCAACAGCAAGTTCATACAAGGAGAGCCTCTGAAGATTAGCCGGGTCATTATGATTATGCGTGGGATCATCACATCCGACAAACCAACCTGAGTCATGATTTTTGGGTTCCACTCGCTCCATTACAAAATCTATCGAATCCTGATGCCGCGAGCATACAATTCCACTCTGTCGAATGTTTGGGAACAGCATCTTAGTTTCCAGGCCAACACTTTCAGCAACGCTCTTCTGAAGTCGTAATTGACGCAATGTATTTGTGACGCCCCTGACAAAACGAACGGGCGCCTCAGTAAAATCGGGTTCAAATAGCGTGAGATTATCTCCTTGGGCACTCACGCGATCCCGCATCCAACCAATCTGAATAAATTGACCTGGGGAGTATTTCACCCCTTTCGCCACAGTGGTTTCGAGAAATGAGAGGAGCCAATCAATATCTTCTCTCAAGGCACAGGTGGATTCATACTCCGCCTCAAATTCAGGGTGTGAATGAGCGTCGCAGGATGTTGTCGTTCTGGTCAGTAACATCGTTTTGGTTTGAATCCGCTGCATGTTCACCATCGCTCAATATTCATCGATTTCTCGATTAGCTATGCCCAAAGAAATTCATTTTCGATCTATTTTAAGAATTACGCTCGCACCATCAGGAACATCGATCAACTGATTGGCAATACTTGCTCGAAATCGCATTCCTTCGGTATCGTTTAGCTTGTAAAGATTTTCGATGGAGAATTTTCCATTACACACAAATGGAACTTTGGGCAGCAACCTCATACCTGGCTCCAAAGGTCCATATTCCGTTTGCCATTGACGCGCCAAGGGCCACGCGGTCGTGACTTGATATTTGTCAAGCAACCACCGCGCCCACCCCTCAATCGAATCAGCAATTTTCCTGAAACGGCCGGTTTCAGGATCGAACGAATAGACAAGTGAGTCTTTTACACAGAATTGCGTTCCAAAAACATCTTCAGCAAAGCAAATGATGTGTCTTAAATCAATTTTGTATTGATCCTTCCAAAGGTCGCTTTTGTTCCATTGCGTAATCCCGAACGGCTGATTTTCATAGCTCAACGGACGCACGAGCAGCGCCGACTCAAACGCAAAAAAGCCATTCTTGTCCGACAACAAAGCGCATAACTGTTTTAGAACCGGCTCCGAAGCAGCTAATGATCGCAACTCGTCTTTACTCGGTGCACTGGCAATTGCAGGGCTGCTAATTTGTAATAGTTTGGTTAAGCGTTCACTCATCTAATTTCCCTTAGTATTACCGTTTTGGCGCCTTATTACAATCATCACTTGTCCCCCGTTTGGGACTGAGCGGGCTTGATTCCCGAGACTTGCGCCAGCACCACGATTGTCGGATGGAGGTGTTGGCCTGACAATTACCGGGTCACCAGGGTTTCTAAACATTGCCGGTGGCGCTTCATCCAAATCAAACCCCGGAATTTTCAACAGTCCGTCCAATGCGGCATCGCGATTCGCATCCGCCGCACCTCGATTGACTGGCAATGGAACTCCCACCGCTCCCGCTTCTTCGAGATTGGCAGCAGAAACGGGGTATGCGTCTCCATTGAGCGTCAACACTTTTGGCTGTGTCGGTTGAACGGTTGACTGAACGGGAGGTTGAACAGCCGGTTGGGTAGGTTGCTGAATTTGGGGAGCGGACGGCTCATTCGGTATTACTTCTGGCGTTGGCTCCGGAGCAGAGCCGCCAGTGATCGGAAAGGGACTCGACGCATAACCAGCTACTCCGCCAAACACCGTGGAAGTAACCACGTCGTTGGCGTTTCCTCCGTCGTTGTAAGCCATAACCCCTCCTGCTACGGCTCCAGTGACTATAGGCGTCCAAGGACTTAGTGAGGCATTGACGGCTGCTCCGTAAAGCATAGGCGAAGCGTTCACGATTCCCAAACCGGTCGCCAAATACGCGGAACCGACTCCGACATCAGCAAGACCACGAGACCAATCATAAACTCCGCCCTGTAAACTATTGGCGTAGGAATTAAGACTGTCTATTTGATGAAACGTTGCGGTATTGGCAACTATGGAGCCACCTTCCTGCCCGCCCTCAAGGAATCCGCTGGTGACGCCGCCGCCCATATATCCCGACATGAATGAAGGGCTGGCGTCCGCGGGCACGGTGTCACTGTTGAACCCGGCGTAGTAGCCCTTCGCGAGTCGTCCGTCCGAATCAAAGCCGTTAATCGGATCGCCGCCAGCGAACGTATAGTAGTTCGGGTCTCGCTCATTCCAAGCTGAATCATAGGTCAGCCAGCGCCCAGCAACTGGGTCATAAGGCCGCAAACCGAGATTGTAATAACCGGTGATGTCCACCCAATGCCCGCGCCAAGCGGAAGACTGCGCCACGTTCGCGCCGTTGCCCAGCGCTGCTGGCCGATAACTTGGCACTGCGCCATATCCAGTAGGACGTGACGAATTCCACAACGGAACTCCATTGGTGACTTCCGCCAATATATTTCCCCGGAAATCACTGATGAGCGGATCGAACAAATTCAGGAATGGTGAAACTGCGTCAAGGCTAGCAGTTCCATTCGCGCTGCCGTATGTGCCGCTCAAATCCGGCCCATAAAGCTTCCAAACGGTCTGGTTGCCATACGAAACTCCCAATTCGAGGAATTCAACTTGTGGATCGTAGTAGGAATTGATGACCGACGGCGGGGCACTATAAGCCAAACCGTTGGTGATTGAAACAGTCGTTGTTTGCAACCTGCGATTCAGGCCATCGTAAGTTGCCGTCCAATCGTACCCGGAGTTTGCCTCATCCCGCTCGCTGACTTTATACAACCGGCCCCGCGCGTCCCAAGAGAGGGTTTGAGTGCGGTTAGTGGTGCCATCTGGATTGCGCCAGACACGCTGAGTAATATTACCGGCGTTGTCGAATGAGTCGCCAGTCGTTTCATAGGCAATGTTGTTGGTGAAGTAATTCGTCGCCCAAGCCGTGAAAAAGCCGCTTGGATGCAGAGCGGCGACTTTCAATTGATGTGCGCCGGGTGTCATTTCCATCATGGCGCGCCATTGCATTGCGTTTGTGCCAACTCCTGTGATGGAAGTCGGTTGGCCATCGAGCCACGCACTCAGCGTGGACTGGCCATTGACGTGGCCGTAAGCGGGATATTGGAACGTGTTATTGGTCTCCGTCCCAACACGTGAAAATGCGTCCACTGTTCCGCCCCAAGTATTCGACGTGCCGGTGGATTGCCCCATTTGGGTCAATGCACCAGGTCCCGCAGCCACGCCGTCGTCATAGGCCAGATTGTTGGTCCAGGTGGTGGTTCCATTAATGTTGAGTTGTTCTTGAATCAGGCGACGGCTCAACGACGCATAGGAATATATCCGCGAGTCTGTGAAGTCGGGCCGGTACAATGTGTGGGAATAAAGCAGCCCATCTCCAAACCAAGCACAGGACTCAATCAACTGGTTGACGCCGCCAATGCTCGTGACGATGCTGGTCGGAAGTCCTTCGCCGGTCCGCGCACTAATCGTGGTCGTCCGGTTGCCGACGATTCGATTTGTCAGCAATCCCGCCGTGTCATAATAATAAGCTCCACCACCGGTCGGGTCGCTGGCTGCGATTAAACTGCCGTCGGCTTGCCATCCGAAGGTATAAGCTCCGCCAGGAGTGCCAAGGACCGTTCGTCGTCCGGCCGTATCAAAATTTTGACCGAGGCTATAGCTGAATGCTCCGGCACTGACAGACTCCGAAGCCAATTGCCCGTAAGGGTCATAAGACCGTTGCACCGAAGTAGCTGGACCGGTATTGGTGCTGGCGAATTGTTCGGTAATGCTCGTGACATAACCGCGCGGTTCATATTGCCAGGAAGTCGTCAAATCCTGTTCGGCCGCGGTTCCGCTGCAAGCCATGTTCGTTGTTCGCAGCCAATCATCATAAGAATACGCACAGGAGACGCCACGTGCGTCTGTCTTGGTTGCAAGCAAACCGGCAAAGGGAGAGCCGCTGGAATAGTACGCGTACGTATTCGTCCGCTGGCCTGCGCCACCACTGCCCACTACGCGGTCCTGCAAAATTTCTCCTGCATTGTTGTATGTGCCCTGCCATTGCAAACCGCCCGGCATGGTGCGATTGGTAAGGTCGCCCATTGAATCGTAGGTGTAGGTCGTTACAGCATTGTCGCGATCAACCTTTTCCGTGAGCCGATTCAGGCCGTCGTGATAAAGGACTGTTCCCGTCCATCCGACTACCGATCCGCCCGAAGCGGAATCGCGTTCCTGATAATCGAGGTTTCCAGCCAGATCGTATTCGCGCCAAGTGTAATCAATGACACCAGCCGTAGGGTACGTGATTGTTAACAGGTCTTGGCCATTATTGCCGCTATATGCCGTGCTGACGATGGCTGACGCGCCCGAACCGTTTGTGGTGGTGACACTATTATGGTCCACGGAATACGCGGTATAGCTTTCCCGAACCAAAGTACCCGAGGCACCGTAAACCTTCGTGCTGATGGAACGGCCTATGGAGTCGAAGTTCGCGACGGTCTTTTCGCCCAAAGCATTGAATTCCGTCGCCGTTCTGCCAGCGGCATCGTAAATGTTCGTGCTGACCTGCTGTGTGATGTTGGTGGTATAAACGATGTTGGTGGGGTCGCTGAATGTCCCTCCTTGTGTGACTGTTACGATGGCCGGGCCGGCAGTGATTTTGGGCCGGTCAAGTCCGTCATACGTCCCCGTGAAAACATTCCCACCCGCGTCCACTTGTTGGATCACATTCCCGCGCAAATCAAGCGTGGTGGAATTCGTCGCCAACGGGACGCCCAACGCGGAATAAAAAACGCGCGTGGTAATCCGATTCAGATCATCATAGGTGGCCTGCCAATACGCGCCGTTTCCCTGAATCTCCCGTTTGGTGCGTCCATCCAAATAATAGCGCCACGCGTTGGTCGAACCATCCGGGTTGATTTGGGATTCAAGTTTGCCGGCGGTGGTATAGTTTTTTGTTGTGACGCCGCCGAGAGCGTTCGTGTAGTAGTGTACCTGCCCTCCTGGTTCGTAACCGTAACTTTCGGTACTGAGAACTGTGCTGCCATCGGTATCCAAATGTTTGGTCTGCACCAACTCGCAGAGTGCATTCCAGGTATTTGTGGTCTCGGCACCGCGAGGATCGACTTTTAACAGGAGATTCCCGAGTGGGTCGTATTGGTAGAAAGTTTGAGCGTAGAGATTGTAGCCCGAAGGCGCTTCTACGCCTGTTCCGTCACTCTTGGCTTGAGAACGCCAGTGAATTTCGGTAGTAGGCCGTCCTGCCCCGTCGTAATCGTAAAAAATATAATCTTCCGGGTTGTAACGTGGCCCATCGATCCAACTGATTTCGCCATTATCGGTATAATAATTGAAACTCCACGCGAGTGGATTGCCTGATTCATCGAAATTTTCAGACTCAATAGGCCGGTCCATTGGGTCGTATTCGGCGAACACGTAAGCCCCCAAGGAATCCTGAGCCACCACTTCGTCGCCGCGCTCGTTGTAAAAATAACTCTTAGCAATATTGGGGTCGCCACTTGCTGTGTACTGAGTCGATTGAATCGGGAAGCCATGGCCGTCATACGCAGTGTCATTAGTGGCCGCATAGGGCGAGCCGTAGGCCCGAATTGCGCGCGTCAACAAACCAAAGGCTTCATTGGTTTGCGTGACACTGCCGTTCACCACAACATTCGTAGCATCGCCATATAGCATGAAGTTGGTGCTGATGGGAGTTGCACCAACATAGCGAATCACTTGTTGCGGCAAGAAGTTAAACGTCGAGTCGTAAACCGTTATCACGCTGTTGCCAACTGCGTCCGTAATCTGCAAGGGCAGATTATTTGTGTTGTATACCGCAGTATTGGTAGCGGTTTGAGAGGAAATACCGTCGCCCGTGAGATCACCCGTGACGACGGTATTGGTGACATTACCATTGGAATCGTACTGATACTGAGTGACGAGTCCGCGCTTATCAATCCGCTCCTGGACGCTGCGCGGATAACCCGGCGCCGTGGCGTTGTCGGCATACCAAATTTGCTGAACACTCTGCCCCATCGGGTCAGTCACTTTCGTGATGAGACTGTTGGTGTACTCGTAGCGATTTGTATTGTTGTTTCCGTCCACAATTAAGGTGTAGCCGGTAATGGCGTTCGTGTATGAATTCGTGAAGGCAAAATTATTCGAGTAAAGGAATGTCGCGGTGCGAATCGGTGTCAAATCCGCTCCTGCGGTCGAAAGTTGGTTCGTGACGCGGCGTTGATTATCGTAAGCGTTAATCAATTCGCGGCCGTCCGGTTTGTCTTCCTCAACGATCAAGTGCGTCGAGTAAAATCCAACGCCATTGGTCACCGCTTGGGAAAGGTGCTGATATTGGTAGGACCTTGTAGTGGCATCTGGCAGCGTAACAGTGGTCAAATCACCGTACTGGTCATAATCGTAGATCAGCCGCCGTCCGTCCCCGGTGTATGCCTGAATGATATGGCCATAAATATCGTAATAGAAGCCGAGATAATTCCCGTTGCTGGATTGGATGCGAGTCACTTCGCCAAAGCTCGGTTGTGAGGAATCCGTTCCGTAGGCGAACGTGTAGGAGTTGCCGCGACTATCCGTCCATGTCTGCAAATAAGGCCGCGTCTGATTTAGGGAACCGTTATCGAATGTCATCACCTGGAAAGCGCGGACGCTGCCGTCGCAAGCATACAAGGTGTAATTTGTCGTGGTGCCGTTGACCGTTTGCACAATACGGTCGCGCAAACGGTTCACCAAACCGCCCGCACCGGCGGTCGTGTTGTTGTTTAATTCCGGGTTGGCGGCGAGCGTCGGCAACCAAACATTCGCATTCGTAGTGGTTTGAACGTACGTGAGGACTGCGCCATCCATGTCGGCGGCATAGATATTCGTACTGCCCGCAGTAACGCTCAAATAGGGCATAATATTCAGCTTCCAGCCTGTCCCGAATTGGTTGTCGGCAATGTTTTGGCTGGAATAATTGCGCCGCAGTGCCAAGGGCATGGGGCCAGGGAGTTTCAAATCCGTTTCGTCAATGTAGTACTCACCGGTAATCGGATGAACCGGGTCGGCAACAGCAGTGAATTTTTGGGAGATACTGTCCCAAATCTCTCCAAGGAAACCACTCTGCGAGGAAGTTTGGTAAGCTGCCGCGTAATTTTGGTTTGGCGTTCCCGCTGAAGGCAGATTATACACCGAATTGACACTGCTATTCCAAGTAGAGTCGTAAGAACTAATGATGAAATTGTTGTTTTGAATTCCATTGTAGTTTCTCAAATAGTTCAAATCGGAATCGTTGTTTGGTGCGAAAAGGCTTCCGCTGACAACCGGATTTAATGTCATCTGGAAATTGTCATTGTTTGCCAGATTGAAATTAATGGTGTTGGCGGGTGTGACGGACAATAACGGAAAAGGCTGGCCATACGCGCCGTTCAAACTGTTTGGCGAGATGAGAGCCTGCCATTTATTCCATCCCAGGACGAATGCGCCCATGCCTTTGTAAGCGGAGTTGGTCATCGGTCCGGGCGTCATATATGCAGTCACATATTTTCCATCTGAACCCTGAAAGGCGGTGACGACCTGGTTCCACAAGTTGGAATCCCAGCTTTTCAAGGTTTTCCCTTGATAGGACACATTCCCTTGGGATGCATAGTTGTTGACGTTCAGAGAGACGATGCCCGCGCCAGAGGCTTGCGCCAACTGCAACAGCCGGACTGTGGAAACGGCATTGGTCTGCTGATAGTAGGTGTTAACCTCTTGATGTTCTTCCGCCGAACCGTCAGCGATGGAGATAAGCTCGTAATTTTGGTCCGCCAATTCGATGTTCTGGCCCGAATCTGTCTGAACAATCCCGTTTCCAACGGAAGCCACTTCCCAAAAGAACATATCGACATTGGGAAGAACTGGGTAAACCGCGTTGTTGGTGAGGTTACCGGAACTATCTCGGGCCGGTCCGATCTTCGACAGCCCAGCGGCAAATTCGGAAATGTCCTGGATTTTGTGGAGCCTTTGATTTAACTGGTCAAATTCTCCCACCTTTTCGTAGTAGCTCATCCCGGCCAGATACATGGTCGCCCCTTCGTAAACGTCGGGCGAAATGCTGTTGGTCAAAGTGGGGTTCAGCCGCAGGGCGTTTTCCATCTGCCAAATATCGGTGGCATGGACGTTAAGCATGTCGCGTGTCACTCGACCGTAGCTCATGCAAATAGCCGCCTGATCGCCTTTCCGCAAAGGCCGCTCCAACACAAGCTGACGGCCTGCGTTCAGCCCCAAAAACGCCTGTTTAGGGTCAACGGCATAAGCAGCCGAAAGAGCGCGATGGCGGTTGTATTTGAATCGAACCTCCAGGTTGTCATCAAAATTATCCAGCACCATTGACAGCACTTGCTTTGAAGTAAGAGTCGAGTCGTTCGTAAAGGAGTACTGTGTGGTAATATTTGTTCTAAACGGCAGCAGGATCAGGCTTAACTGCACTTGGGGAAGACCGGTTATCGGGTCTGAACCGTCCGCTATCTGGTTGATGTAGAATTCCCGGTTATGCAAGTCCACAAGCCGCATGTCTCCCGTTTGAATGTCCTTGGTCGGGTCGGTCTGACTGTAAATTTCCACGCTAACCGTATCAAAAATATTCGTGAGGGTGGGACTGATATTGGTGATGGCGCTCGACGTAAGATTTTCAAGCGAAGTGCTGACATTCGTCACCCAGGTCGGTGTCGGGAAATCCTGCCAGCGCGAATAATTATGCTGGCGGTTATAGATGTTCACTCCGATGTCATCAATCGAAATTCCCGGGTGATTCTGCTGCAATGTCTGTTGCAGATATTTCGGGAAGATGACGCGAGGCGTATTGTCATTGTCCACCGCGAGTGACAGCAGGTTCGATTTTCCGTAGATATAATCTTTCACCCAAGGATACGCGCTGCTGTAATTGGTGGGCATCATGTCATACAGATTGAATCCCTCGGTGATTTGATAATCCTTCAACCACGGAAAGATATGGACCCAATTGGTGCCAATGTACGCAGCAACCCAAGGATAGTTCACCGGAATCATCGTGTTGGTCGTGTACAGATTGCCCGCCTCGCTAAAGCTCCCGTGAACTTGGAATTTGAGCATCCGGCTCAATCGTGCATCCAGAATTTCGAGACCATTGCGCGGCGGGAACTCGTAAACGGCTGGAACACCGGCCTGACGCAACAGATAGATCAAGAGCGCACATTGGTCCACTGGCGAGCCTTGTTTTTCCATGAAGGTTCCCAATGCGCCGCGACTGACACCACCCGGATTGATGGATTGCTCGGAGACATTCCCATTGTCGCTGTAGTCGATGGTGTCCGTCAGATCAATGTTGTTGATGACGTAATTCGCGAGCGCAATCGGGTCGTGACCCATGTCCGCCACAAATTGATCAAGGATAGGACTACGCCTCAATTCCGGGCTGTTGTCCAGGTTCGTAGCAGCAGAGGGCGCAATCGTCACTGCGTTCGTGACAGGCGGAGTATTGGTGAGCATTTCCGCCACGGTTTTGCCTGCGTAAAAGGGAGGCAACGGACTTCCGTCGAAATGCGGCTGGTCGAGGAACACCGAACGCCATGCCGGGTGCGGTTCGAATTCAAGAGTATACAGTTCCGAAGGGCCGATGAGTCCGCCACTGGTTTGCACCATCGGTTGTGCTTGGGCAGACAGATAACCGTAAGTTTCCACCACATAATAATAATTCGTTGCCTGGCTCGTCGCGGTATGCGTCAGCTCATACGCGCCGGCGGATGTCGAACCCCACGATATATCCGGCGAGTCCGAAAGAATCGTGTTCAGGCCGAAAGTGTTTGTCGTGACCGTGACACCATCCGACAAATAATTCGTGCTAGTCGAAACTTGAAAACCGTTGGTCGAGTAATTGTTCCACGAAGCCGAGTCGGAACTGTTTGGAGGATACACATCGATGTAGCCAGCAAGCGAAAAATCGGATCGGTTGTATACAAGGATTTGAACCGGCGTGCCAAGCGGGCCGGGGTCTCCGGCGTAAATCCCGAAGCTATATGGCTGATTCAAATAAAGAGGCGTTCCACCGACGCGCTCGCCGAAAGCCACAATGGGATTGTTGAACGCGATGCGATTGGCATTGTTTGTCTGTGACAGTGAATTGGTCGCGTTATAGTGATACATCGTGTTTCCCCAGGCCGCGATTCCGTAAAGCGTTCCCGCGTTGCCGTAAAGATTGTCGTAAGGTGTTCCTTTTTCCCCGTCCACTGGCACTACAGTTGACCAGAAAGTTGGGTCGCTGCCGCTGCCACGCCAATATCGGCCCACTGGCGATGGCACGGAGTTGGTAGTATCGCTGTTCGGCAAAATGGTAACTGTGTCCTGTGAATTGACGCCGAGGAAATAATTTGTATTGCTGTTTAGTGTAAAAACAACGCTTTGCGCGTTCGTCAAAGTCGGGCTGCCGGTCGGCGCGACGGTCAGATTTGTGGTGGTTTGATTGGCCGCAAACGTGACGGAGCTTGGCAAGGCGGTATAGTTCACGGATGGGGTTGCCGTGCCCGTTACGGAATAATTTACCGTGATAGCCTTGGTTAATTCGCCACTGCGCGTCAGGGTGAATTGTCCGTTTGCTCCATTTTGATAGGCGTACGGACTGGAAGCTGTCACGTTTATTACCGGGTCATCTTGTAAAATCTCGATGAGGGCGTCATCAGGGAAGGTGAAGCTATAATTCGTGCCACTTGAAAGAATCACTCCCAAACTTTTGCTGGTGGTTAGGTTCGACCCGGGCGTCAAGGTGCTGGTCGTTACCGATCCAGCACCCGCTGGTATGACGATTGGACTGGACAATGCCGGGGTAAAATCCACGCCGTTGCCAGCGGTGCCGACAACAGAGAAATTCACGCCCCTCGCCTGGCTGTATCCCGGGTAATAGGAATCCACATAAAAAGTGAAGGACGAAGTGCTTTCGTTGCGAGTCATGGTCGGACTCGTCGCGTAAACGTACATGAGAGGGTGGTCTTCCAGAATCGTGCAGGAGCTGCTCGGATAGCTGGACCAGATTTGATATTTAGGGTCCGATAAAATGCTGACAGTGAGAGTTTTATTTGCTGTTTGATTGACATTGGTAGCCAAAATGGTCACGTCCACTTCGTTGGTGCCTTGCGGTATCGTGACGGTACCAAAACTGGCCGGGATATAGTCCGTTCCCGCAATAGCATTGCCGGTCACACTGTACGAAACTGTGCGCGCCTGGGTAACCGCGACATCGCGAACGAAACGAACGACCGTTCTGTTGGCACCGCTGATCCCTCCTTCCAGAATTGATGAACTTCCAAATAAGACCCCCACGTGAGAGTCGTTGTCGTACAGCGTCAGATTCGCGGATTGAATGTGCGAGCTATCTGCGATCCCACTGCTGACATTTAATGTACCGGTGCGGTCGTATTCCAACGTGCCGTTATCATTAAAATAAATTGTGAAATTGGCGGAATAAAAATTTGCCGGAATGGTAATGGAGTAAGTCCCATTAGACGTTACATCCGCACTATCAATCTGGTATGTGCCTGAACTGTAAATGTTAAGTATGACAGTTGCCGAACCCCCGAGATTCCAGTCACCACCAGTGCCGGCCTCAAAAATCTGCTCTCGCGTGACCGTGCCGGAAATTGAACCGCCTTCCGCGCAGGAATAACTACTGGCGTTCAAATAGTACGCCGTATAATAAGCTGCCTGGCACTGCACCGCTCCGGCGAATACGCCGATTCCGGCCACAAGGCCGCAAAACTTGCCCGAAAGTTTAGAAAGTGGATTCATAAATTTTCCCTGTGGGTTCCAATTAGTGTGAAATGACCGCCGTATTGGTGGGACTATCTATCGATACCGCCAGCACTCCTGCGTTTGGGTTATTTGGGTCGGCCGCTTTCCATGGAGGAATGCTGTTCGTCGTCTCCAGCAAGACACGAAAAAACGCCGTCGAATAGGGATTCATATCCATGAGGAAGTTAGTTTGGCCGGTATTCCCAATTGCCGCCACCATCCAGGGATAATCCGAATTGGCAAGAATTGGCGTCCAATAGAGATCGTAGTTGGCCGTACTGACGCCATTTGTTACCGAAATCGAAAAAACATTCGTTCCGATGGATTGGATTGAAACAACTGGTTGCGGCGGGTCTGCAAAGACCTTGAAGACGATTAAAAAGGCGATTGCGATGGCCACGCACGATCCCAAGATGATACGAAGTTGACTCAGTTTTTTCATGGTTCCTATGTTTTATCCGCATTGATTCTGTACCTAAGCATTGGACATTCGCTGTCCAATCAAAACATTCAACACACCCGAAACCCTGCCGCTTTCAGCCGATCAGTCATTGCTTTCCCTTGAGAGGGATGGACTCGGACTCGTTCTCGAACGTCAAGATTTCCAAATCCCAAATGCGCTTGCAGCCATTCGACGGCTCGGTGACTTTGCGGCTCGAACAGCAAACTCTGGCCGGTAGAAATTACGATGACATCAGGATTTAATTCCGGGCAAAACGACATCTGACCAAATCCCGCAAGCCGTTGACTAATCTTCTCCCAAATCTGTTGTTTCGTGCGGGATTCAGAGTCTGCGGGGTCTGCGCCGAAATCTCGCGGGCCATCCGTGCTTTTCACGCAGAACGCATTATGCGTATTTGGAAAAAACGTCAAGGACAAACTTCCCACATGTGGGAAGGTTCGCCCGGCACACTCCAAGCGTGGCTGCCTCCATGCAAAAGCAACTTGGTCAATTCCTGCGAAAAAAACGCGGCAAGATGAGCTATCCCGCATTTGCTCGAAGGGTTGGCATTTCATCTTCATCACTTCAACGTATGGAGATGGGGGAACAAAACGTTACACTCAAGACGCTGGAATACCTGATGAAACGCCTTAAATGCAGCGTCAATGATATTTTTAATACGTGAAACTTCCGTATTCGCGGCGGTCCATTGGAGGGTGCTTCTTGGCTTCGCGAACGAGGAAAGAATCTTGCTTTCTTCAAGCCCGGCGAGCTTTGCTCGCGCTGTGCCGCGAAGAACCAATTCTGACGCAAATAGAACCCCAAGAAGCATTGCAGGCGCAATGCTCGCTGTTTCATACGGAGAGGTCAACATCAATATGAGAAGTTGTCGAAAATTCGACAAAATAGATAATCCGGTGAATTTGCATTTATTGTCGCCGCCAAATGGGTCGAAGACCAAAAGCGCGGCGAAATTCGTATGGGGCTTGGCTATATTACCTCCGCAAAGAGGCGCAACTAACTCAGGAGGAAGCGGCCAAATTGACCGGCATTCCCCGCACGACATTGACCACATGGGAACGGACGGGCGACATGCCGGGCCGGAGGGAAATCTTCCGGCTGGCGAAAGCGTATCGGGTTCCCATCCAAAAGCTGCTGCGTATCGAAAAGATGGATTCTGATTGAAAATCAGAGCCATTTCCAGCCGATGAGAACGCCAATCGCGACCATGGACAAAAGCAGAATCCCGAACACCACCGCGCGGTTTCCCGTCCGTCAGCAACGAAATCTGGACCAAAGCCGCAACGCGGGTTGAAGTTGGTCAAGGCGTTCACCCTCGGAAAGTTTCATGCAGGGTTTGCCAAAGCACGTTTTGCCGTACCTGCTACTTTTTGCCTCTTTCTTTATGACGCGCTTGCATCAATGGCAATCCAGCGTACTGCGGCGGGACCGACTGGCGACGCCGGGTGGAGCAAAAAGCATTTCGCTAAAGAATTATTCTCACTTTGGATTGTAGTTCTCGCCATAAAGCCAGGCGACCGACACACGAAGGCACTTGGCAATCGCAGCGACTTCATAATCCATCACATAGCGGGCCTGCTTTTCGATCCGGGAGATGGCCGTCTGGTCCAGCACGATTCCCTGCGCCGCCAGACGACCGGACAAATCGTCCTGTGAAACCAATGGCGCGGCACGCAGACGGGCTTCCCGGATGCGCTTGCCGACAATATTTCGCTTGGCCGATTGATGGGTCTTCTTCACGGGCATGTGAATTTCACATGCCCAAAACGCTATAGGAGAACCGGCGTCATTTTATGTGGACTTCCCATACAGCCAATGCGACGTTGGTTTGCAGGGCCAAATGCAGATGCGTGCTTTTTGTGATGATTCAGCAACAACGTGAAGGAAAGGCTTCCCAAGTGAACTCGAAATTGATAAATCTAAAGACAGGTCAACCGGCAACTTTTGTATCAAAATCGTTACAACAGGTTGAAGGGTTCATGGTATTCACGTTCACGACAGTGACGAAATTCATGAAACGCAATGTTGTCAAACATTCAGCAGCGACCGAAATCAGTGCGAAAGCAGAACACGACCAGCTAATCGCCCGGCTTCTCAAGGATTCCGCAAAAATGGAAGCGGGAGAATGGATTGAAAGTGGCGGCGATGAGCAAGGCCGGACCATCGGCTCCTGCAAAACAAAACAGGACTCGCTCAATCTCATTCAGGAGATCTACCGTGCGGGAGCCGTGAAAGTTATAGCGGTCAATATCCAGCGCAGGCCGAAAAGCTCAGGTGAACACGTCGGCAAATTGGTAGTGGAACTGCCTCAAGACTCAAATCGCCGCAAGACCATTTTCGAGTGGTGCAAGGGCCAGGGGGAATCACTCGGCTATTCTCCGGAGATTGACCAGGGCGAAAGCCATTTGTTCCTACTTCTCGACTAATTCCGCAGGAAGCGATGCCTTGCGCCGCACGGCGAGAAACCCGCCGGATTCATCAAGCGTCAGGCAGCCATCGCCCGTTCCCTCCGTGAGCAGATCGATTGAAACTGCATCGCCAATCAGCTTCTCAACGGCGTCGCGCATTGGTCGAGCGCCAAGCTTTGGATGGAATCCGCGCTGGACTAGAAACGGAAGAACGCTTTTATCTGGTGAAAGATGAAATCCTTTTTGCCGGAGGAAATTCAATTCGTTGTCGAGAAGCAGTTTTGCAATCTCCAGTTGGTCGTCGTAGGTGAGGCGGTTGAACACGAGTTTTTCCGTGATGCGGGCGAACATTTCCGGCCGCAACGACTGTTGGGCGCGCGTCAATACGTGACGCTCCATCGTGGCATGAGTTGAATGTTGAATGTGCAGAATCTCCGCCGCGCCAATGTTTGACGTGAGCACGACATAAAAATTGGAAAAATCCAAAGTCTCGCCGCTGGCCATCGTGACGCGAGCGGCATCGAGGATTTGCAAAAACACGTCCAGCACGCGCGGGTGCGCCTTTTCTATTTCATCGAAAAGGAGCGTCCCGCAGGGCGATCGGTCAAACGCCATTCCCAAGGTCCCTCGTTCACCGAGCTTTGCGCCGAGCAAAAGACCCAGCGATTCCTGAGTCTGGTATTCCGACATATCGAAACGCGACAGATGATCTTTCCCAAAAAGGCGTTCTGTGAAAGCCAGGGTGATTTCAGTTTTCCCAACTCCAGTCGGGCCTAAGAACAAAAAACTGCCCCGTGGTCGGGTCGGTTTGGTCAACCCAAGTTCTCCGCGCTGAAGAATCGAAATGACGCGAGGAATAACGTGGTTTTGGCCGCGAATGCGCTGGCGAAGAAAAGTTTCGAGACCGTGCAGACGGGTGGCGGGTTTTTCATCGGGATTTTGAAGCAGTGTTTCCATACCAGCTAATCAAACACAGCGGGAGCCAAAGATTGTAATGATTTCATTACAGGGTGTTGATCTTCTTCGGTGTAAAAAGGCGAATATGAAATCAATTCTTCTAAGTAAGGTCAGCGGGGTCACTCCCATTCTGGCACAGGCCGCTGGCGGCACCAGCCTCACCTCGGCGGCTTCATCGGCGTTGGGCATTGTCATGCTTATCGGTTTTATTTTCGGCACCATCTGCGTGGTCAGCGGCGGATTTGCCATCCGGCGCGGCGATGCGGATTCAGGAAAGCTTTCCATTATCGGCGGTCTCATTATCGCGGGCGCACCCGTCATCGTGAAGGCCCTCTTCACCGCGTTTGGCGTCGGCGGTTCCGCCGTTGATGTCGGCTCCTTCCAATGAACACACACGACATTAGGTTCACGGAAACGAACAGCGCCGACGATTCCCAAGGCAGGACGTGGGGACTCGATGGCAACCTGTTCTGGTTCATGGCGGGCGGCGCGTTTGCCTTCGTTATCATTCTGCTCGTGTGCTTCAGCGTAATGCGAATGGGGTTTCTTGCCTCGCTGGGAATAGCGGCAGTGCCGCTGGCGCTCTGCGCCACTTATGTCTTCGTTTTTCGGCAGGGAAAACCACGCGGATATGACCTAGATTGTCTTGATTACTGGTTGAGCGGGCCGGGCTTTGGACCAACTCCCGAACGCCAACCCCAACATCCGTTATGTTTGAACGAACGCCCAACGGGTACTTCCTCAATGATTTGATTGTCTTCAATTCGTTGAAGGAGGGCGGCTATGTGTCGAAGGGTTTCATCTTTGAAGCTCCAGACCTGAGCAACGCGCAGGTTGGCGAGCTAAACGACTTTCAGGATCAGATTTCTCTCATGCTCGCCTCGCTTGGCGAGCAGCAACGTCTTCAAATTCAATACTTCTGCGATTCCGATTACCGTCAGGAACTCCTGCGCTATCAGGAGGAAACAAAGGCGGTTGCGAATGTGTGGACACGACGCGCGAGGAACCAGCGGTTTGACCGTTACTGGCGCATGATGGCCGACCGCCAGTTGCGCCGCCAACGTCTGGTCTTTTACATCTCGCGCCGTATTGACGCTTCGGCTTGCGGCCTCCGGTCACAGTCCGCGTTGCGCGAATATTACGAGCAGCTTTTGGCGCAGTTTCGCTCTGAATTTGAGCATGTCCGTGAAATGCTGGCGGGGATCTTTGCCGGCCAGGGAGCGCGAATCATTCCGATGCAGGATGCTGACCATTATCGGCATTATATGAAGTTTCTCAATCCCTCGATGGCGGACCGCTTCGATTATGACCCCATCGAAGGTTTCGACCCGCAATTATCCATTCAGGAAAACTGCTGGCATTCCGAGGGCAATGGGCAGGCGGACTTTGGTTTCTTCATGGACGGGCGTTACCATTCCATCATTGTGTTGTCGCGCTGGCCCAAGGCGACCTATCCCGGAATCATCCATCGGCTCACGAGTCTGCGCCTGCTTGACTACACCATCACGGTCAATCTCGACCCGCTTCCCGTGCGCAAGGAAATCAACAAGGAAGAAAAAGAGCATGACCGCATCGCCGGAGATTACGCCAGCGAGAAAAAGCTTTCGCTGCTCACTGTGATGGAGAAGAAGCAGAAGAAAATCGCCGCGCTAATGCAAGGGCACACCATTCCTTTTCACGTCCTCTTTGCCGTGCGGGCTTGGGACAAAACCAAGGAGGGGCTGATTGCGAAAACTACGGCGATCAAAAACGCCATAAATGGCATGAACAGCGCACAATATTCGGAGAGCACGCTGCCGAGCACTTCCAAGCGGCTTTTCTTTGAAACGTGGCCCGGCTGGACGTGGGGTAATTATTCATCAAGGAAATTGTACGGCGAGAACCGCTACATCGCCGACATGCTGCCCATCGTTTCGACTTTTACCGGGCATCTCGAAACTGCCGAGGCCATCTACGAGGGGCCTCATCAAAATCTTGTTGGCATAAAAACATTCTCCGGCTCGCCGGGCAACCAATCGCCGCAGCACGCCGTTCTCTTGGGTATGAGCGGTGCGGGAAAATCCGTCACGGTCTGCGATCTGCTTTCCCAAACCGAAGGCTATTTCGCTTACACTGTCATCATTGAGGAGGGATTGTCCTACGGAATTTACACTCAAACGGTGGAACCAGACGCCAAACCCATTGTCATCCAGCCGGACGGCGACATCACCATCAATTATCTCGATACGCAGGGCTTGCCGGTGACCCCCGATCATTTGAGCGCCGCCACGGCACTCGTGGCGCGGATGGTGGGACACAGTCAGAGCGAGGACAAGCAGATGCTTCGCCAGGCACAAATCGCCAAGTATATCAATCTGCTCTACGAGGATGTTTTTCAGGATTGGTCGCGCAAGAATGATCGGCGCATGTTGGAAATTGCCCGCCGTGCCTGTGTGCTTAACCACTACCGCAAGGAGAAAATGCCACCGGGCGCGACCACGCTCGAAGCCTTTGCCGACTTCCGGGACTGGCTAAAGAATGACGAATCGGCCGCGCGTGATTACGAGAATCAGTTCGCCGAATCGGAAGTCCTGCGCTTCTTGAAGGAACCGGCGACCAACAAGGAAGTGCGCAACATCGCATTCGCCTACTTCTCGCCCGCCGAATATCCGACCCACCGCATGTTGCAGGAATTGATGACGCTGGATGCCAGCGGCGCAGAACGCGATCAAATCGTCGAAATCTCAACGCTTCTGCTGCCTTGGTGCCGGGATGGCAACTACGGCGCTTTATTTGACGGTGCCAGCAACCTCTCGTTGACTGGAAAAATTGCCCATTTTGAATTGGGCTACATTCCCGATGCCGCCAAGGAACTGCGCTCTGCGGCGGGTTTTCTCATCACAAACCACGCCCGGAAGCACATCATCACCCTGCCTCGCGCATTGCGGAAGCGAAACGTGTACGAGGAAGTCGCCCGTTTCCTCGACATCCCCGGAGGCGAGGAAATCGTCAAGGAGAGCTACGCGCAGCTTCGCAAATTCAATTGCTGGAACATATCCATTGTGCAGCAGTATGCCCGCTTCAAACAAAGCCGGATTCGTTCGGCGGTTTTCGGCAATAGCCGCCAATTCTATTTGATGCGCCAAAACGACCGAGCCGATTTGGATGACATCGCCCAGGACATCGCGCTGCCGGAAATCACCAAGCACACCATCATGAACTATTCATTGCCGGACCATCAGACTGGCCAGAAATACGCGGCGTTCACATATCTGCACATTGATTCCAACCGCCCGATCTGCGGCACGGCACACAACATTTCGTCCCCGGAAATGCTCTATTGCTCCAGTTCGAGCGGCGAGCATTTCGAGAAACGAGCCAAGGAACTCCGCGCATCCCGCAATATTATTGACGGCATTCTGGCCCACTCCCGCGAACCTCAACCTTTGGAGACTGTATGAAACGAATCGCCATAATTACCCCACTCATTCTTCCCTTTTTTATCGTCGGCTGCTCGGCCATGAGACCTGTGGCCGACATAGCCGCCGCCGGTGGCGGCGGTTATTTGGCAAATGATCTGTCGCACGGCGACCCGGCGATCACGGCGGCGGGCGCAGCCGGTGGAGTGCTGGTGAGCGAAGGGGCGTTTTATCTCAGCAAGAAGCAGTCCGACAAGGCGTATGTCAACGGCTACGAAAAAGGCCGAAGCGACGCGGTCAAACAACAGTATTGGCTGCAAATCAATCAGCAACGCGCGATGCCGCAGCAGGACAACATTCGCTACTACGAAATCCCCGTGCCGGAACAGACCATTGACGGGGTCGTTCTCAAACCAACCACCAAATATCTCCGCATCGAAGAATAAAGGTGCATTATGAAAATCTCACTCGTGTTCCCATTTGTCCTGCTGTTGGCCCCTCTGCCGGCCAGTGCCCAATGGATCGTTTATGACCCGACCATGAACGTCCAGCAGATTATTGACCAGGCCGAGAACATCGCCAAATACGTGCAGATGGTGGACAATCAGGTCCAGCAGATCCAGCAACTCACCGCGCAGCTTCAGCAGCTTCAACAATACAACAAGGCGTTCGGCGACCCGTCGCTGGTGGTGAACGTCACCGGAGCCAATTCCCTTGTCACCGACCTGCAACAACCGCCAGTGGGCCAGAGTTTCACGACGCTGGAGGCCGGTTCAGATGGGGCGGCAGCATTCACTTACACTGGCAACGGTCTTTACGTCGAAATCGGCTCGACGTTCAACACGCCATCGGGAACTCAAATTCAGAGAAATACCAATTATTACCGGCCATACGAAAGCGTCAATCGAGCGACCGCGAATTACACCAACATTGCGGCCTCCGCATTGCAACGCCGCGAGATGCTCAAGACCAACATCGCGCAAACCACGCAGGCATTGCAGGCCGCGACAACCGCATCTGAGGTTCAAAAACTCACGGGTGTTCTGATTGGACAAAGCGCCGCGTTGGCCGCTACCGACAAGGAAATTGACCAGGCCGGAACGATTGGCGTCATGCAGGACATTGAAAACCGCAACGATGTTGAAAAACAAGCGACCGCTCAGAACGAGGAGCAAAAAGCCGAGATGGTCGAAAGTTTCGCCAATTACCGCACCAACTTCACGCTGCTCAGTCAACCGCCCATCTTTCAGGAAGGAAGCCAATGAAACTTAAACTCATCTTGATCGCCGCCGTTATTCTGATGGCAGGAACCACCGTTGTGGTGCTGCTGGTCCAGCCGCACGGTCAATCAAACCATTCTACCTCACCGGCGAATAGCCCGATACCGTCGGCCATCAGCAATTACAACCAGACGTTCAAATTAAACACGCAGCCGCCTCTTTGGCCCGCGACACAAAATACTGGAGGCACCAATGGACTCCCTGCAAAATGAAGCCAGATTTACGCCGGTCAGCGGCAATGGACATCACGCGGTGGCGCCGCGGCCCCGGTTCGACCCAACCCGCATCTTTGTTGAACGGGACCGTTTGACGTGGTTTTGGTTCGGCTTCGCCATGCTGGTGCTCGCGGCATCGGCGATTGACCGGATCTATTTGGTCCAGAGTTTCAAGCAACGCGAGCGCGTCATCGTCGTTGACCCCGCCAACACTTTCTACGTTTCGCCGTTGCTGAAATTTTCGGAGGCGAAGCAGTTGCACGCGGAGCAAAGCACCCTCGCCGCCGTGGCGCTCTTGCAACGCAATCCCAAAGGCTTCGACAACGACGACCTGCTCAAACAAATGTTCTTGAAACGAGCGTTGGACAAAGCGAATGCGCTGCGCACCGCCGAAGACTCGGAATTTAAGGCCAAGCAACTCCATCAGAAAGTTGAAGTTGGCCAGGTGGACGTGCTCAACACTCGCGAGGACGTTGTCCTCACTCAAGTCACCGGGCAGCTCGTGCGCAATGGCATTTTCCAGGACCGAACCTTCACGGAAGTGATTCCGTTCAAGCTGCTGCTCCGTCTCCAGCGCAATCCCAACATGGTGCAGAACGGGCGGTTTCCGACTGCCGTCAACGATTTCAAATATGAAACGACTCGCAATTAGCATTCTGTTGACGGCATGTCTCGCCGCCAGCGCCAAGGACAAGGCGATACGTGAATTCGTTCTCGACGAGCAGACCGTCTATTCGATTCCAGTTTCAATGAATCGCGTGACGACCATCAGTTTTCCGGGACCGATTTCGGCGATTGACGCCGCGCAGGTGACAGCGGACACGCGCAAGACAGCGGAATTTCAAATCGCGCACACGAAAGGTTCGGCTTTTTTTTCAGTTCGCGCTCTCGGCAAAAAGACCATCACCAACGTCAACGTTCGATGGAACAAAAAAACCTACGTATTGGAATTGGTCGAAAGCGATGACCCGTTGCTCTCGGTCATCTTTCAAGTTCCCGCCGACGCCGGAGGCGTTATCCCGGCGGTTTCCGTAACTCCGTCGCGACTGCTGGCTCTTTTGGATAAAGCCAAGGCGTATTCCCTCCTGCGGGCTTTTCACCCGGAGGCGGTCGCACAGGTGGATTACCGCAGTTATGAAAAAGAGCCGCGAATTGTTGATTGCAAAGATTACGCGATTCAAATTGCCGAAGCGTTTCGTTTTGACCCGGAAGACACGCTCATTTTTCGCGTGTTGCTCAAAAATAAAACGAACCAGGCGCTGACTTTCGCGCCCAACGGTTTTTCGTTGCGGGTGGGCGACCGCACGTACCCACAATCCATCAGTGACGCCAGCGGTGTTATCCCGCCCAATGGAGAAGTCCCCGCCTATTTCGCCATTACCGGGACGCCCAACGGCGGACACAATGATATTTCGCTCAAAAATGATTTCTTCGTGATTTTGGAGGCCAAACCTTCGCAGCCGCCAACAGAGGACAAGCCATGAACTCACGCGATGCGGTCAATTTCATCAAAAGTCCCACCGGAGCCTTCCTTGGATTCTGCATTCTCGTGGCCGTGGCGCTGATGCTTGCAAAAGGCTTCCAGCCCGCCAAACCAAATTCGGGTTCGCTATCGCTGATTTCCAAAGCGTCTGCCGCTCCCACACCGCCACAAACCATGCAAACGGTCCAGAACGCGGGATTCACTCCGATGAAAATTCCCACTGTCTCTAATCCTGATCCGCTCCCACCCTCAGCCCCCGTAACCCGTCCCGCCAGCGCGCCCGCTCCCGCGCCGGAAATTCTGCCACTCAGCCTTTTTGCCGAGACACCCGAACCGGAGCCAAAACAGTTGAGCAAGAATTACGCTCCGTATGGCCGTCTCATCCCCTGTGAACTGATCGTTACGGTGGATTCCGCCGCCATCCGCACTCCCATCATCGGTTTGACCACCGAAGACGTGTATCATGCTGGACGCCTCATCATCCCTGCCGGAACCGAAGTTCACGGGACAGCACAGACGGATCGTTCCCGCGAGCGCATTGCCAGCGGCGATGGTTGGACATTGGTTTGGAAAACGGGCGAGGAACTCAAACTTTCCGGCATTGCTCTGGACCGCGATTCAGATTCGGACGGCACAGGCTGGGGAATCACGGACGGAAGCGCCGGGTTGCGAGGACGGTTGATAAAGACCGACGACCTCGCGGAAATCAAGCTGTTCGCGGCGTCTTTCTTGAGCGGTGCGGCGGGATTGTTGACCGAGCGCCAGCAGACCATTTTTGGCAATACCGAGACACCCTCGCTCGGAAATGCGCCGCTCCAAGGGGCGGAAAACGTTCTCGGAGCGTATGCCCAGCAGATTTATGACTCCATCCAACGGGATGGGTTCTATGTCCGCGTCCCGGCCGGAAAGCAGTTTTATCTCTACGTCACCCAAACAATAGATGAATCGGATGCAGTCATTGGCGAAACGCGCCTCACTGCCGACGATTCAACAACCGCATCGCCCACCAATCAACCCGTTCGCGAAACGTCGCGGCCAATTTATGGTCCGCCATTCAACCCGCTTTACCCGAAAGGAATCACGCCATGAAAAGAATTCTCCTGTTGCTGCCGCTGATTTTCATTCCCGCGTGCGCGTCAAAAAAACCTGTCGTTGCCATGCCCCATGCGGTTCCCGGAACCATTCTGCCGTCAGAGGACATGGAATCTGTCCGCTACAGTGAGAATCTAAAAGCGTATCCAGTGGGGCGTTACGTTGACCCGAACAATAGCCTCGTGATGCACGAGGGGCATACTGTCTATCGCGTCGAAACGACCGCCAAATGGAATCTTCATCCCAACTTCCCGGCCAACGTGCCGATGGGTCCGGCAGTTGGCATTGTTGATCCGGCCCACAAGGACGGCCCGCTCACCCCCGAAATCGCCGCCGAGATTCAGCGACAAAAAGCAGCGACCCAAGCCCTGTTGGAACAGGGTTCGCGCCTGAACCAGACCCTCGGCCAGCTTTCGCAGAGTGTCGCCGCCACCAGGCAAATCTCCGAGGACAACATGCGGCTCAAATCGGCCCTGTCCCTCACGGAACAGCGTCTGGAAACGCTCGAACAACAATTTCGGCAGAAACAGGCCGAAGCCACGTTCACCACGCCATCCACCCCGCAACCGCAGGGCACGAATGACTGGTAACACAAACAAATAAATAAAAGCATCATGCAAAAGCTAAAAGCACGAGAGGGCAGCAATGCCCCGCCCCAGAATGGGACCGCGCCACAGCAGTATCGCGAGAACCCGCAAACCAATGAAAAGATAGACGCCTGGATCAAGAATAATCCTGAACGCTGGGCGTACTTCAGCGGCCTACCGCCGGAACGGGCGGCCCGCAAACTCGTTCTGAACGAGATTCAAAAATTCGAGCGCCAGCAAAAGATGAATGCCGGCATCATGAAAAAGCTCGATGGCGACCCGGAGGCCAAGCAAGCCTACGAGACGCTCTTGAAGCGGCTTCCCGAAGATCAGCGGGAGCGGGCGATGGCGTCCGTCGCGCGGCACGTCCTTCGCATTACCGCTCCGCGCCAGGAGAAGCCGAAACCGGAGGGAACGGGGGTCAGGGTTGCCGCCTAGCGAGGGGCGCGCTTGGCAAAGACTTACGATTCCGCTCAGGATTCCGGCGCTTACAGTCTGCCCTGTCCCCCTCTCAGACTCCGCGCCTGCATCTTCGCTCCATCGTAAGACTTTGCCGGGCCGCTTGCTGAAGCAGCGAGTTGGCTTTGGATGCCGTCGCTGCGAAGTGTCTTGCGACCGCATCCCGTGCAAAGCAAAACTTCAGAGGCGACACTCCGTCACGGCAATTCCCTGAACCTCACGCGGCAAGCCTTCTGATTAAAACTCGCGAAACCAGCAAAAATCGTTTATTGTTTATGGCCGTTAAGCGCAACCAATCGGCTGAGAACAGTCAACTAGACCTATTTTCTTATGCAAGAAGCACCAGTCACCCTGACACAATACGGCCTGATGGCAGAGAAGCATTGGCGCGAGTTCCGGCCCAGAATGGTGAAGGAATTGGAGACGAAGGGCAAACTTCAGGAAGCCCTGCTGGAAGCGGAGGAGAAGACGAAGGACGCCATGTACGACCTGACCATGAAGCTGATGACACAAGGATTAACGGCGCAACAGGCCCACGACCAGGCGTGGGAAATGTTGAGGGAGGAGTATATCTTGTTGACGCCGGAAGAAACGGCGTAGCCCTCAACCAGAACAATTATCGGATTCGCGATGCCGACAGCGTCGGCGAAGGTTCCCTCAAGGAAAAATGCCGTGCGAACCTCGCGGCTATCCGCCTCGTCCGCAAACTTCAATCGGAAAATCGCCCCGCCACACCGGAAGAAAAGTCCGCGCTCGTCCGTTACGTCGGTTGGGGCGGGCTTCCACAAGTGTTCAGTCCGGCAACTGATTGGCAGGCTGAAAATGTTGAATTGTCATCGCTCCTGTCGGAGGGCGAATTCAAAGCGGCACGTGCAACGACCCTGAACGCACACTACACGTCCCCGGCTGTAGTGAAGGGGATGTACGCGGCCTTGGAGCGATTGGGTTTCAACAAAGGGCGGATTCTGGAACCGGCGTGTGGTATCGGCCATTTCATTGGCTTCATGCCGGAGACGATTCAATCCCGCTCTCATATTACTGGCATCGAGTTTGATCCGCTCACAGCCCAAATCGCCAAGGCTCTTTATCCCGATGCGGACATCCGCAATCAGCCCTTTGAAAATGCGAAACTGGCGGATGAGTTCTTCGACCTTGCCATTTCCAACATTCCGTTTGGGGATTACAAACCATTTGATACGCGATTCAACAATTACGGGTTCCTGATTCACGATTATTTCTTTGCAGCGACTTTGGAAAAGGTGCGGCCAGGCGGTTTGGTTCTGTTCATTTCATCACGCGGCACGATGGACAAAGCCGACCCGTCATTGCGCAAATATGTCCGCGACCGTGCCGATCTTTTGGGAGCAATCCGACTTCCCAACACAGCTTTCAAACGCAATGCCAATACCGAAGTGACCACGGACATTCTGCTATTGAAAAAACGGTATCCTGGCGAAAAGGCCAGAGGCCCGGTCTGGCGGGACATCGCTCCATACACAAACTCCAAGGGCGAAGTCCTCGAAATCAATCAGTATTACGTGGAACGGCCGCAAATGATGTTGGGCGAGATGCGGCTGGAAGGACGGATGTATCAGCGCAACGAACCGACATTGGTTGCGACTTCGCGTGACATCGGCAAAGCACTGGCTGAGGCGGTTGCGCGATTGCCGGAGAGTGTTTATCAGCCGGTGCAGCATTCGGTCAGCACTTCCGCCGAGCAGGTCATCGTCGCGCCCGGTCATGTCAAACCCAACGCCTATACGATTCACGATGATGAAATTGCCATACGCGACGGCGAGCAATTGAAGTTGCTGAAGCATCTGCCCATACAGACCAAACTCCGCATTCGCGGCATGATTCAGGTGCGCGACGCGGTTCGCGAATGTCTTCGGACACAGTTGGAGGACAAAGACGAGTCCGACATTGATTTGGCCCGCGCCCAATTGAATCAACGATACGACCGTTTTCTGTCTCGTTTCGGCCCTTTGTCGGATCGCGCCAATGCCCGCGCCTTTCAGGGCGACCCGGATTTGCCGCTCTTGATGTCGCTGGAAAATTACGATGCCGAAACCAAAAAGGCCACCAAGACCGCCATCTTCCGCGAAAGGACGATTCATCGGCAGAAGCCGGTAGAATCGGTCAATTCGGCCAAGGAAGCCCTCATTGTTTCGCTCAATGAGAAAGGCCGCGTTGACCTGCCCCACATGGCGCATTTGGTGGGACGCCCTGTGGAGGAAATCCTGCCTGAATTGACCGGAGTGCTGTTTTTGAATCCGCAAACTCAGGAGTGGGAAACCGAAGACCATTACCTGTCGGGCAATGTCCGCGAAAAACTGGAAACCGCCGAAGCCGCCGCCCTGACCGAGCCGCGCTTTCAGGAAAATGTTGCGGCGCTCAAGACGGTTCAGCCCGAAGACCTGTCGGCCACCGAGATTGACGCCCGACTTGGCGCTTGTTGGATTCCGGTAAAGGACGTTGAACAGTTTGTTCGCGATTTGCTGGCTACCGACGACGCCACGGTATTTTTCACTCCGCAGCTTGGCTCATGGACCATTCAAGCGGGTTATTCTGCGAAGGCCACTGTCGCCAATACAACGGATTGGGGCACCGACCGGGCCACCGCATTGGAATTGATTGAGGACGCGCTCAACCTGAGAACTCCCACCATTTATGATCGAATCCGGGATGGGAAGTCGGAACGCCAGGTTGTCAATGCCACCGCAACGGAGGGCGCACGAGAAAAGCAGCAAAAGATCAAAAACCGGTTCAAGGAATGGATCTGGAGCGACGACGAGCGCCGCGAGCGACTCACACAAAAGTACAATCGGGAATTCAATTGCATTCGATTGCGGGCGTTCAACGGCGACCATTTGACCTTGCCGGGAGCGAGCCAGTCGGTTGTGCTCCGTTCACATCAAAAGACCGGCGTATGGAGAATTCTGCAAACGCCCAACACACTTTTGGGGCACGTTGTCGGCGCAGGCAAGACCTATACGATGGTTGCGGCGGCGATGGAACTGAAACGGCTGGGGTTGGCGCGAAAGCCCATGTTCACCGTGCCCAATCACATGCTGGGCCAGTTTTCGTCGGAACTGCTGACTCTCTATCCCAGCGCCAACATTCTCGCGGCCACCAAGGATGATTTTGAAAAAAACAAGCGGCGCCAGTTGATGAGCCGCATTGCGACCGCCAATTGGGACGCAATCATTGTCACCCATTCCGGTTTTGAGAAAATCCCCATGTCTGAGGAAACCAAGCGCCAATTCTTCCAAACGCAGTTGGAGGAATTGGAACGTGCCATTCTCGACCACAAGCAGGACCACAACAATCGGCGCATCGTCAAGCAGCTTGAGGCTGCCAAGAAACGGATGGAGACCAGGTTGAAACTAATGTCGGCGGACGAGAAAAAGGACAACACCCTGACTTTCGAGGAACTTGGCGTTGACCGGCTCTTTGTGGACGAAGCCCACTTCTTCAAAAATCTCTTTTACATCTCGAAGATGACCCGTATCGCGGGCCTTCCCCAAACTGCCTCAGAGCGAGCCTTCGATATGTTTCTCAAAGTCCAATATGTCCAGAACGCCAATGGCGGCGGCGGGGTCGTATTCGCCACCGGCACTCCCATCGCCAACAGCGTGGCAGAGATGTACACCATGCAGCGTTATCTGCAAATGCCCGCCCTGTGCAAACAGGGACTGCATCATTTTGATTCCTGGGCCGCGACCTTCGGCGAGCCGGTCACGGCGATGGAACTGTCCCCGGACGGCGCGGGCTATCGTCTCAACACCCGCTTTGCCCGGTTCATCAATGTGCCTGAATTGATGCAGGTCTTTTGCCAGATGGCGGACATTCAAACCGCCGACACGCTCAAGCTGCCCATTCCCGAATTGCAGACCGGCAAACCCATCATCGTCCGCGCTCCCAACACACCGGAATTGAAAAAGGT
>Ga0134126_10001357_pt1 | contig 31067 bp, 27 predicted proteins | sample KB31752_FD_96881 | JGI IMG/M metagenome (GOLD analysis project Ga0134126, IMG submission 96881) | Terrestrial soil microbial communities with excess Nitrogen fertilizer from Kellogg Biological Station, Michigan, USA - KB3-175-2 | ecosystem: Environmental > Terrestrial > Soil > Unclassified ... | reverse complement strand
TGAAAACGCTGGCCGTGCGCATGGAGCGGCATGATGCGAACGGGCGCAAGGTCGCGGAGTTCCTCGCGAGACACAAAAAAATCGGCACGGTGCATTACCCGGGGCTCGCTTCGCATCCGCAGCACGAATTGGCGAAGCGGCAAATGTCGGGCTTTGGATCGATGCTGTCGTTTGAAACCGGTTCGCTAGCCAACGCCGACGCCATGCTGAAAAGGGTGAAGCTATGCACGCTGGGCGAGTCGCTGGGCGGAGTGGAAACGCTGATGTCGCATCCGGCATCGATGACGCACGCCGCGATTGGAGCCGAAGGGCGCGCGAAGCTCGGCATTACGGATGGGCTGGTAAGGATCTCTGTTGGGATTGAAGATGTGAACGACTTGCTGGAAGATCTGGAGCAGGCGCTGCGCGGGGCTTAAGCCACGCAGCACCTTTCCGTTGCTTCACTGGTGCGGGCGCTGCTCCACCTGGGCGGGATCGGGAATCGCCGCGAGAACACTGGGAGCTTCTTCCTTCAGTTCCGGCAGCGGAGCCTCGAGCGCCAGCTTCAGCACCTCATCCATCGACTCCACAAAATTCATTTTCATGGCCGACTTCAGATTCTCGGGAAGCTCCGCCATGTCCTTCTGGTTCTCCGCCGGCAGAATCGCCTCGAAGATTCCGGCGCGGTGCGCGGCCAGCAGCTTCTCTTTCAATCCGCCGATGGGCAGCACTTTGCCGCGCAACGTGATTTCGCCCGTCATGGCTACGTCGCGGCGCACGGGAATTTTGGTGAGCGCGCTGGCCAGCGCCGTTGCCAGCGTTATGCCGGCGGAGGGCCCGTCCTTGGGAATCGCGCCTTCGGGCACGTGGATGTGAATGTCCAAACTGCGGTAGAAGTCGCGCGGAAGGCCAAGATGCAGCGCGCGGCTGCGAATGTAGGAAAGCGCGGCCTGTGCCGACTCCGTCATGACGTCGCCCAGTTGGCCGGTGGTAGTGAGCTTGCCCTTGCCGTCTAGAATCTGCACCTCGGTCTGAAGAATGGTCCCGCCCGCCTCCGTCCATGCAAGGCCGTTCACCAGGCCCACTTCGCTCTTCTCATGCACGGCGGAGTCGCGGAACCTGGGCACGCCGAGAAACTCGGCGATATTTTCCCCCGTGATGCTCTCCTTGTGCTTGGGCCCGTTCTTCACCACGCGGCGCGCTACCTTGCGGCAGACGTTCCCAATCTCGCGCTCCAGGTTGCGGACCCCGGCTTCGCGCGTGTAGCTGCGAATGATTTCGGTCAGCGCGTCGTCGGAGAAGGGAAGATTCTTCTCGCTCAGGCCTGTATTCTTGCGCTGCTTCTTCAGCAGATACTGCTTGGCGATTTCGAGCTTTTCCGCTTCCGTGTAGCCGTGTAGCCGCAGCACCTCCATGCGGTCCTGCAAGGGGCCGGGAATGGTGTGCAGCACGTTGGCGGTGGCGACGAACAGGACCTGCGAAAGGTCGTACTCTACGTCAAGATAATGGTCCTGGAAGCTGGTGTTCTGCTCCGGGTCGAGAACCTCGAGCAGGGCGGATGATGGGTCGCCGCGAAAGTCGCTCGCCATTTTATCCACTTCATCGAGCATGAAGACCGGATTCTTCGTGCCGGCCTTTTTCATTGACTGGATAATCTGTCCCGGCAGCGCGCCGATGTAGGTGCGGCGATGCCCGCGAATCTCCGCCTCGTCGCGCACGCCGCCCAGTGACAGGCGAACGAATTTGCGCCCGGTGGCCTTGGCGATGGACATGCCCAACGAAGTTTTGCCCACGCCCGGAGGTCCGACAAAGCAGAGAATGGAGCCCTTGGGATTTTTTACGAGCTGGCGTACGGCGAGGAATTCGAGAATGCGTTCCTTGATTTTTTCCAGCCCGTAGTGGTCGGCGTTCAACACCTTTTCCGCGTGATCGATGTTGCGGGTTTCGCGCGAGCGCTTCTTCCACGGCACGGCCAGCAGCCAGTCGAGGTAATTGCGCGAGACGGTGGATTCCGCCGACATGGGTGGCATGGCTTCGAGCTTTTTGAGTTCCTGGACGGCCTTGTCGAAGACATCCTTCGGCATTCCCGCCGTTTCCAGCTTCTTCTTCAGGTCGTCGAATTCGCTCTTTTCGCCTTTTCCCAGTTCCTTCTGGATGGCCTTGATCTTCTCGTTGAGGTAATACTCCTTTTGCGCGCGCTCCATCTGGCGCTTTACCCTCGACTGGATGCTGCGGTCCATGTTCAGCTTTTCGATTTCGACCGTGAGCACGTCGGCAATGACGGTGAGGCGCTGCGCGGGGTCGAAGACGTCGAGGATCTTCTGCTTGTCGGGAATTTCAAGCTGGAGATTGGCGGCGATGGTGTCGGCCAGCTTGCCGGGCTCGTCGGTGCGCACGGCGGCGACCAGGGTTTCGTAGTTGAGAGATTGCTGGAGCTTCACGTACTGCTCAAACAGCGACATCACGCGCTGAATCAGTTGATCGGTCTGCGGCGTGGATTCAAGGAGCGCCGGCTGGGTGCGGATGGTCGCGACAAAAAATCCGTCCGCGTCGGTCATTTCGACGGACTCGGCGCGCTCCAGCCCTTCAACCAGCACCTTGATGTTGCCGTCCGGCATCTTCACGCTTTGCACAATGGCGCCGATGGTGCCGATGGTGTAAATTTCTTCCGCGCGCGGCTCGTCCACACGAGCGTCGTGCTGCGTGGCGAGAAAGATTTTGCGGTCGCCGTTGAGCGCCTCTTCCAGGGCGCGCACGCTTGATTCCCGCCCCACCACAAACGGCGTCATCATATGCGGGAAGATCACCATGTCCCGAATCGGCATCATCGGAAGCTTGCGGAGATCGTTCCTTTCGCGGCTCTCTTTGGATTGACTCACTTCGTCCCTCTCGTTTCCATTACGGATGTCTGTTAGATGAACTTTAGCGCATTCCGTTTCAGATGCGGCGCAAATTCGATAGTCGCGCGTACTTCCCATGGTTCAAAACAAAGAGCGAGCTGATGCTCGCTCTTTGCCGGTCTGTTGATTATAAGCTCGCCCGGCTCAACCCGCCTTTTCCAGCAGCGAGATGGAGAGGTCGCGGTTTTTCACCATTTCGGCGGTAATTTCCAGCTCCTTCACTTTCTTGTTACTGGGCAGGTGGTACATCAAATCGAGCATCAACTCTTCCAGGATCATGCGCAGTCCGCGCGCGCCCACCTTGCGAGAGAGCGCCTCAAGCGCAATGGAACGGGTCGCTTCGTCTGTGAAGGACACCTTTACGCTTTCGTAATCAAAGAGCCGCTGATATTGCTTGAGGATGGCGTTGCGGGGTTTGGTGAGAATTTCGACCAGTGCCGCCTCGTCCAGCTCGTCCAGCACTCCAATGACCGGGAGCCGGCCGACAAATTCGGGAATGAGCCCGTACTTGATCAGGTCCTGCGGCTCGGACTGACGCAACAGTTCGGAGTCGCGCTGCGCGCGAATCGGAGCCTCGGCCTGATCGCTTTCAGTGAGCGCCTTGAAGCCCAACGCCTTTTTGCCGACGCGGCGGCCAATCACGCGCTCCAGCCCGACGAATGCTCCACCGCAAATGAAGAGAATGTTCGTTGTATCGACGGCGGTGAATTCCTGGTGGGGATGCTTGCGCCCGCCCTGCGGAGGAACGTTGGCGACTGTGCCTTCCAGAATTTTGAGCAGCGCCTGTTGCACGCCTTCGCCGGAGACATCGCGGGTAATCGACGGGTTCTCGTCCTTGCGTCCGATCTTGTCGATTTCGTCGATATAAATAATGCCGCTCTGCGCCCGGGCTACATCGCCCTCGGCTGCCTGCAGCAGCTTCAGAATGATGTTTTCCACGTCCTCGCCAACGTAGCCGGCCTCGGTGAGGGTGGTTGCGTCGACAATTGCGAAGGGGACGTCGAGCATCTTGGCCAGCGTGTGGGCCAGCAGCGTTTTGCCGCTGCCGGTCGGGCCAACCAACAGAATATTCGACTTGGCCAGCTCGACTTCGTTGCCCTTCGTCCGGTTCATCTGGATGCGCTTGTAGTGGTTGTAGACGGCGACAGCCAGTTTCTTCTTGGTCTGGTCCTGGCCGATCACGTATTCGTCCAGAAAGGCCTTGACCTCCTGCGGCTTGGGCAAATGGGCCGGCGCCGCTCCGGACGGAGCTTCGCTGCGGTCGTCTTCCAGAATGGAATTACAGACGGCCACGCATTCGTCACAAATATAGGCGCGAGGGTAATCGCTGGGTGAGGAGATAAGTTTAGCGACGGCGTCCTGCGACTTATGACAGAACGAACATCTGAGGGCGTCGTCCGATCCCGTGCGCGTTTTCATGAACTGCTGCTCCTTGGCTGTGCCTAAGTGCGGGGCCGGTCTATGATCTCATCAATAATGCCATATTCTTTCGCTTGCGGCGCGTTCATTATGAAATCGCGTTCCACGTCGCGCTCGATTCGTTCCAGCGACTGCCCGGTATGCTTCGACATCAGGTTGTTGGTAATTTCCCGGATGCGCAGGATTTCGCGGGCGTGAATGTCGATATCCGTCGCCTGTCCGGAGAGGCCGCCCATGGACGGCTGGTGAATCAGAATGCGGGAGTTGGGCAGCGCGAACCGCTTGCCGGCCGTGCCGGACATCAATAAAAACGCGCCCATGCTGGCCGCCTGGCCAATGCAGTAGGTCACCACGTCGTTCTTGATGAACTGCATTGTGTCGTAAATCGCAAGCCCCGCGGTGATAGAACCGCCCGGCGAATTGATGTAAAGCTGCAGGTCTTTTTCCGGGTCTTCGCCGGAGAGAAACAGCATCTGGGCGATGATCAGATTGGCGATCTGGTCGTCGATGGGGGTACCTAGAAAGATAATATTGTCGCGCAGCAGGCGGGAGTAAATGTCGTAGGCGCGCTCGCCGCGACTCGTCTGCTCGATGACCATGGGTACGAGTGCCATGCGTGGTTACTCTGTCCTTCCGCGATTCAGGTTAAGGGTACAGCCGGGGGGAGTATCGCGTCGCTCTCCTGGCGGAAATTCTTTCCTCAAACGAGGCGTTCATAGAGTAGGTTTGCGGTTTTCTCTCTGCGCAACTGCTCGCGAATTCTAGCCAGCGCGCCTTCATTGGCCAGACGCGAGCGCAGCGTTTCCAGCGGCTCGCGCGTCTGCACGGAAATGATCTGAAGCTCCTGCTCCAGTTCGTCGTCGGAGATGGCAATGTTTTCCGCGTCCGCAATTTTGTCGAGGATCAGCGAAGCCTTCACTTCAGCCACAGACGAGTCGCGCTGCGCCTCTCTCAGCCGCGTGAAATCGAGCTTGCGCATATCCTCGGTCCGCATCCCCTGCGCGGCCAGCGCCCGCAGCCCACGCTCCAGCCGCGCGTCAATCTGGTTCTGAAGCAGCGACTCCGGAACAGGGAACTGAAAATGCGCAACCAGGGCGTCGGTCAGCTTGTTCTGCGTCTCGGCCTTCACGCGGCGTTCTTTGTCCGCCGCGAGGTGCTCACGCAGTTTCGCTTTGAAGTCTTCGATGCCTTCGTAGTCGCCCAGTTCCTTTGCGAACTCATCGTTCAGCTCGGGTTGAATCCTCTTCTTGATCGACTTTACTTCCACGTCGTAGGCCACGGTTTTTCCGGCCAGCCGCTTCTCGCCAAAATCCTCCGGATAAGCGGCCTCGAACTTCAACTCCTGCCCCGGCGTCGCGCCGCGAAGCGCGTCGTTGAAGGACGCCAGCGTATTTTTGCCGCCGACTTCGATCATCACGTCCTCGCCGCTGACCGGCTGCGGGGCGGCTTCCTCGCCCTGCGCTTCGGCCTCGCCTTGAACCTGGCCCTTGAAGCTGATTTGCGCCCAGTCGCCGTCGGCCAGAGCGCGGTCTTCCGCGACGGGCTCCATGGTCGAGCGCGAATCGCGCACGCGCTCCATTTCGGCGTCGAACTCTTCCTCGGCGAGCGCAGTGTCCGGCTTCTCCACCGTGACCTGCTGATAGCCCTCAACCGCAAACTCCGGCAGGACCTCAAACGCCGCCTTGAACGTGAGAGGCTGGCCTTCTTCGATCTTCAGATCTGTAAGCTGCGGCTGCGAAATCGGGTGCAAATTCTGCTGATCGATCGCCGTACGGAAATTGGCTGGAATCAGCGATTCAACCACATCCTGACGAATGCCTTCGGCAAAGCGGGTGCGGATCAGCGACTCCGGCACTTTGCCCGCGCGGAAGCCGGGAATGCGGGCCTTCTTCTGATAACGCTTCACAACCGATTTGAAGGCGCGCGCTACTTCTTCGGCAGAAACTTCTACGCCAACCTCGCGGGTAAGCTCGGGGTTCAGGGCCGGGCCGTGCTGATGATGCTCGTGTTCATGCGCCGAATCCTGCGCGCTGCCTTCAGCGTGATCGTGGCCTTCGTGGGGCGTTTCGGGTTGCGGCGTTGCTTCGAGGGTCTCAGTTTCGCTCAACTTGATTCAGTGCCTTCCGGATATGTTCGTCCAGGTTCAAAGACTGCGTTCGACTATAGAAGGGTGCGGGGAGGAACGCGGCAAAGGACGTCATCTTTTATCGTACGAATCTTCGCCGGGAAGAGCAAACGGCTGAACGGTGGAAAGCCGGACTTCTATGTTGAAAATCCTTTGAGGCTAGCGGTTTGCCGGAGCCTGGGTCTGCTCGTGAGCTCGATAGTGGGCCAGGATGTATTGGTCGGTCATTCCGGCAATATAGTCGGCCACGACGCGCGGCGCGCCCTCGGCGGCAATTTCCGCCAGGTGCGCGGGAGGCAGCAGGCCGGGGTTTTCCACCCAGGCGCGGAACAGCGTGCGCGTGACCCGATGCGCCTCCTCATGGTCGCGCTGAAGCTCGGGCGCGTTGTAGAGATTCGCGTAGAGGTAGCCCTTGGCTTCCAGACGAAGCGTCTCCATCTCAGGCGAAAACGCCACCAGCCTTTGCGGCGCGCTGCGTATTGCTTCGAGCGCGTTCGCGCCCGCACTCTCGACTCGGCGCGTGGTTTCGGCGATCAGGTCGTCCACCAGCGCATTCAGCATCCGCTTGAGCGCTTCGTTGAAGACCAGCTTCTCCGGCGTGGCGGGATATTTCTCCAGCATGGGCGCATAGAATCGCTCGAAGAGCCGGACGCCGTTCCGCGCGGGCTCCAGCGTAAGAATCTCCGCCTCAAATCCATCGTCGAAATCCGCCGTAATGTAGGCGATTTCGTCGGCCAGATCGATCAACTGCGCTTCCAGCGGCGGCCGCCGATCGAGAAAATACTCCGCCAGCTCCGGATGCTCGGCAACCGAGTAGTCGTGCGAATGCTTGATGATGCCTTCCCGCACGCCGAGCGTGAGGTTGAGCCCGCGAAACTCAGCGTAGCGGCTCTCGAAATGCTCCACAATGCGCAGCGCGTGCAGGTTGTGGTCGAAGCGCAGCCCGTGTTCGCGCAGCGCCTCATCGAGCGCGCGCTCGCCGGAGTGCCCAAAGGGCGGATGCCCGATGTCGTGGACCAGGGCCAGCGCCTCGGTCAATTCCTCATTCAGCCCCAGTGTGCGCGCGATGGTGCGTGCAATCTGCGCCACCTCCATGGTGTGGGTGAGGCGGCTGCGAAAGTGGTCGGAGTAGCGATGAGTGAAGACCTGGGTTTTCCCCGCCAGCCGGCGAAACGCCCGCGCGTGCAGGACTCGCGCCCGGTCGCGCTCAAAGGGCAGGCGATAAGGATGCGGCGGCTCCGGGTAACGCCGCTCGGCGAGTGTTCCGGCGGAAGGCACGGCGCACGTCGGCGGCAGCTTCATCAGTTCTTCGCGGTCCGCGGAGTCGCCGCTTCCTTCGCCAGCCGGATGCGCGCGCTGTCCAGCCGCTTCTGCACCTTGGTCATGTCGCCGGGATCAGTGTCCGCAGGAGCCGTTACCGCAAACTCCTTCAGCGACTCTTCCCACTGTTGGGCCGCAAGCCGCAGCCGTCCTGTTTTCTCGTACAGCTCGCCCAGGTGATCGTGAACCGTCGGGTCTGTTGAATTGCGTTCGACGGCCTTGCGCAGGTCAGTCTCCGCCAGCGCGTAGTTGCCCGATTTGAAATAAGCCCAGCCCAGCGAATCAAGATAGGCGTAATTCTGCGGATCGAGCTTCACCGCTTTCTGAAGCATCTCGACCGCCTCATTCAAATCACGGTTGTGGTCCGCCATCATATAGCCCAGATAATTCAGCGTCATGCTGTTCTGCGGATCGAGGGCCAGGGCCTTGCGAAACGCCGCTTCCGCCTGGTCATATTTCTGCTGACGGTCGCTGAGCGTGCCTTCCAGGAACGCGGCGTACAGCAGATCGTCCTTGCTCTTCGAGAGCTTCTGTACGTGATCGAGCGCCTCGCCCGCGTCCTTCCAGCGGCGCAGGCGCGTGTAGATGGTGGTGAGTGCGCGATACGTTTCGAGGTCTGTGGACGAGCCGTTCAGCAGCGATTTTGCCAGCGTGACGCCTTCTTCGGGATGTCCGCTGTCTGGTAATTGCAGCGCCAGCATCAGTTGCAGGCCGTGGTTCTTGGGATGTTTCGTGGCGGCTTCGCGCGCCACCTGCGTCGCCTTGTCGTACTGGTGCGCGTCGCGGTAGGCGTCTACTTCGGAGTCGTAAGCGCGTTCCTCATAATCGCCGCCAAGCGCGGCCATCTTCTGATATGCGGCAATGGCCTGATCGAACTTGCTCTGCTCGCGATACACAATTGCCAGCCGGTCGAGAAACAGCGAGCGGTTGTTCTTCTCCTGATCGGTGTACTTGCCATCGGCCTTTTCGGAGCTGGTCACCAGCTTTTCAAAGATCGTCGCCGCGTCGTTGAAGCGGCCCAGTGCGTCGTCGAGGAGGCCTTCGTTGAAGCGAATTTCCAGCGAGTCCGGAACCAGCGCCTTGGCCTTGTCGAGCGTGGCCAGCGCCTCGTCATAATTGCCCTGGCGGCGCTCAATTTCCGACAGCCGGAGGTACGCTTCCGGATCGCTCGGGTCCGCCGCGGCAATATCCTTGTAAGCCTGCTGCGCGGCGGTGAACTGATTATCGTCCATCAGATCCTTGGCCAGCGCGCGCTCCACATCCAGGTTGTCGGGTTCCAGGTCGAGAGACTTTTTATAGGCCGCGATGGCGCTCTTCGTATCCTTCTGCTGGTCGTAGCTGGCGCCCAGAACATACTCAGTCTTCGCCGTCTGGTCCTGGTCCGGCAGCGCGCTCAGCACTTTGATTGCGCGTTTGGAATCGCCCTGGCCGGTGTACAGCCGGGCCAGATTCAACGCCGTGTCCTGCGAGCCGGGATCGATCTTCTGCGCCGCGTCAAACTGCGCCTCGGCCTTTGCCGAGTCATGCGAGAAGGAGTAGAGCTGGCCCAGGATCAGGTGGTCCTGAATGTTCTTTGGCTCAAGCTGAACAATTTTTTCAAATTCGTCGATGGCCAGCTTCAGAACCTCGGCGGACGGCGCGCCCTGCTGATTTTCTCCCAGCGAGCGCAGGTATATGTTGCCCAGCAGCTTGTGGGCGTTCAGGTTATTGGTGTCGTTGCTGATCTGCGCTTCCGCCGCCTGAATCGCTTCCTTGATGCGACCCGTGCGGTAGTACAACTCCGCAAGCCCGTTGTTCAGGAACTTCGAGTTGGGGTCGTCATTGAGCGCCATCTTGTACTCTTCGACGGCCCGTGTGGCGTACTCCGAGCGGCCGTAGGTGTTGGCCATCTCTTCGTATTCATGCGCCAGCATGTAGTGGTAGTAGGCGTCGGCGCGGTCCGGAGTCTGCGTGGCCGTGGCCTGGCCGTTCGGCGAATTCGCGGGCGTCGTGCTTTTGCCCTGCGCAATCAGCGCGGGCGCACCGACGGTCAAAACCGCCAAGGCCAGCGCCGCCAGCGACCCAGGATAGAACGCGCGAAGAGTGGTGTTGCCGTTGGATTGCGACTTGCTGCTCATAGTTGGGAGAACCCCTGAGTCCGGGCTCGCCTATGCCCCGGCTTCATTTTCAAGACTTCTGCGCCTTCGCGTGCCCCCAAAGAGCGCATCTCTGATAAGACGATTGTATCGGACAAGCGGATGCAATCATCTCTGCATTCCTGTCCTCAGTGGCGGAAATGCCGCATCCCCGTCAACACCATCGCGATTCCCAGCCGGTCCGCCGCGGCAGTCACCTCGGGGTCCCTCACTGAGCCTCCCGGCTGGATGACGGCGGTCGCTCCGGCGTTTACCACGACTTCGAGTCCGTCGGGGAAGGGGAAATAAGCGTCTGAGGCGGCTACGCAGCCCGCCAGCGGCAGGATGGCTTTCATGACCCCAAACTTAGCCGCGTCCACGCGACTGGTTTGCCCCATACCCGCGCTCAGCATCTGGCCCTTCCGCGCATAGACAATCGCGTTTGACTTGACGTGCTTGCAGACTTGCCAGGCAAACAGCATCGCGGCCAGTTCGTCCTCCGTCGGCTTGCGCGTGGTTGCAATCTTCAAGTCAGCCGCGGAGACATGGCCGTGGTCGGCGTCCTGCAGCAGCAGTCCTCCGGAAACCTGTTTGATGACCCGCGAGGTTTCGGCGGGACGCACTTCCACGAGGCGCAGATTCTTCTTGGCGGCGAAGCGGGCGCGGGCGTCGGGCGTGAAGCTCGGCGCGGCGATGGCTTCCACAAACAGCTTGGCGATTTCCTCGGCGGCTTCGCCATCCACCTCACGATTGATGCCAATGACGCTGCCGAAGGCCGAGACTGGATCGGCGGCCAGCGCCTTCTCGTAGGCCTCGCGTATGGTTGCTCCGGTGGCGGCTCCGCAGGGATTGGTGTGCTTGATGATGGCCACTCCCGGCTCATCGAATTCGCGCGCCAGGTCCCAGCAGGCATCCAGATCGACAAGGTTGTTGTAGCTGAGTTCCTTGCCCTGAAGCTGGGTGGCTCCGGCGATTCCGGTCGCCGTGCCGTCGGCGTAAAGGGCAGCGCGCTGGTGCGGGTTCTCGCCATATCGGAGTGAAGCGGCCAGCGGGTAGGAGATGCGGAGCGTCTTTGGGAATTCGGCAAGCGCCGGATCCGCGAACTGAACCGGAGCCTCGGCGGGTTCGGAGCCCTCAGCCGAGTTGGAGGCCTCGATGCGTTCGAGTGTGTTGGCGATGGCGGTGTCGTACGCGGCGGTTGTGGCGAAGGCCTTCTGCGCCAGCCGCCAGCGGGTTGCGCGCGAGAGGCTGCCGGAGTTGGCGGATAGCTCTTCGGCGAGCGCGGCATAATCCTGGACGGAGGTTACGATGGCCACGTCCTCAAAATTCTTTGCCGCTGAGCGAACCATGGAGGGGCCGCCGATGTCGATGTTCTCGATGATCTCGGCGAAGCGCGCGCCGGGTTTGGCGGCTGTCTTCTCAAACGCATAGAGGTTGACCACGACCATGTCGATGGGCTGGATTCCGTGCTGCTCGACGGCGGCGCGGTGCTCGGGCTTCTCGCGTATATAAAGGATGCCGCCGTGGACCTTGGGATGAAGGGTCTTGACGCGGCCATCCAGCATCTCAGGGAACTCGGTGAGGTCGGAGATGTCGCGGACGGTGAGCCCGGCTTCGCGCAGCGCGCGCGCAGTGCCTCCCGTGGAGACCAGCTCGATGTTGTGCGCGGCAAGCTGCTGGGCGAAGGGGACGAGTCCGGATTTGTCAGTAACGCTGAGAAGTGCGCGCCGCACCTGTTTATAGCCGCTCAAAGTTCGCTCCTGTATTTGGGTGAAGGCAAGGTTGGAAATCGAGGCAAGGGAACAGGAAAATTATAGTCCGGCGCAGGCGTGGAGTTTGCTGCCCGGCCCGGCGGCGCGGGCAGGATAGGATAGAGAGAACTATGGGCGGGTTCACCCAATCCTGGTCCTTTGCGCGCTCGGTCGAGCCGGAGATTCTGCCGCCCGGTGGCGACGACGCGCGCGGCAACGCGGAACGGGGTTGGTATCCTCCGCCCGACCAGCAACGCTATGCGCAGCCGCAGTCGCGTCCGCCGAGAAGGCACGTGCCTGGATGGGCCTTTGCTCCGGCGACGTATGTTCTGTGCGGCATCAACTGCGCCGTGTACCTGGCCATGGTGTTGAGCGGCGTCTCCTTCTGGGATCCGACCATCCACAACCTGCTGGCCTGGGGAGCCAACAACGGGACCCTTGTGTTTCTGCACCATCAGTGGTGGCGGCTGATTACGGCCATGTTTGTTCATGTTGGCATCATCCATATCGCCACCAATATCTGGTGTCTTTGGAACCTGGGCTTGCTTGCCGAACCGCTGATGGGGCCGCTTGGCGTGACGGCGGCCTACCTGATGACCGGCTTTGCTGGAAACCTGCTCAGCATTGCGGCCCACCCAGGCGTGCCGGGCGGGCCGCAAAGTGTCGTCGGCGCGGGAGCTTCGGGTGCAATTTTCGGGCTGGCCGGGGTGCTGATTGTGCTGCTCAAGTCGCCTCTTCTGCCGCTGCCCAAAGTGGAGCTGAAGCGGCTGCGGCGCAGCGTGATCTTCTTCGCCTTCATCAACCTGGCCATCGGCCTGTACACCGTGGTCGGTCCCAGCCCTATCCGGATTGACAACATGGCCCACCTGGGCGGATTTCTGAGCGGGCTGGCGCTGGGTGTTCCGCTGGTTCCCAAAATCGGCGCGGCCAAACCTTTCTTCGAGCGGCGGCGGCGGTGGGGCGTCTGGGGCGGAACGTTCCTGCTGGTCCTGCTCGCCTTCGGTGTCCACTCCTTCTGGCGCTAAACAGTGTCTCTAATACAAATTTCGGTAGTGGGTCAGTTTGAACCGATTTGTATCAGGGCATGACTTCAGTCGTGCCGTAACCCGTCCACAATGAATGCGGGCTTTAGCCCCTGAGGGTTTCTCTTTTTCAAACTGGCCCAAGTACAAATTTGTCCTCCCGACCGGAGCGACCGAAGGGAGAGCAGCGGAGGGACCTGCACTTTCTCTCGTGAATTCCCCGATCCAGCCCGCAACCCAAAAATTCCCGCCCAATATGCATTTGAATTATGGAGCAATTGATAAAATAGAAATAGAAGCATCAGAAAAGAAGAACAAAGAGGACGCCCAACGCGGGGCGTCTTTTGAATGCCCGAAGCAGGGCACAATCAAGCCCGCTTTTGGCTTGAATGGGATCTGAGAACCCAAAAAAGCTAAGCCCTTTATTTGGAGGATTATGGCTCTAAGTCCTTTGTTTGCAGGATCATTTTGCTAAGTCCTTTGTTTGCAGGATCAGTATCAAATTTTTAAGTACAAAAATCCCGACGGTGGCCCATTCAAGCCCGCCTTTGGCTTGAATGGGGATCTCAGGATCCAAAAGGACGCTAAGCCCTTTATTTGGAGGATGATGACTCTAAGTCCTTTGTTTGCAGGATCAAATTTGCTAAGTCCTTTGTTTTCAGGATCAGTATCAAATTTTTTGAGTATAAAAATCCCGACAGCGGCCCATTCAAGCCCGCTTTTGGCCTGACTGGAGAGCAACTTCACTCAGCCCCAAAATGGGTAGTGAGGCTTCCGGAGTGTTGGAATGGTTTTTCGCTGTCTTACCGAACAGCCGTGGCGGCGAACTTTTTCACCATGGCCAGCAGCAGCTTGCGGTCGCTTTCGTTGAGGTTGGTGGAGTAGCGGCGAATCTGGTTGAGGAAGCGGAGTTCCTCGTCGCCGAGGGGCTCGGTGTCGAGGCTGGCGTTCAGGGCTCCGTCGGAAAAGAACTGAGCCAGAGGCACATCGAGAGCTCCGGCGATTTTGTTCAGCGTGTCGAGCGAGGGGACCGTGTGCCCATTCTCGACACGGGAGAGATAACAGCGGAGCAGGCCGGTTCTCTTTTCTATATCTCCCTGGGACATTCCTCTTTGCAGACGATAGCTTCGAATCATCAAGCCGATATTCAAAACGGTGCCGCCTTTCGACCGCACTTCCACCGTGCCCATTTTTGGAATTGGGCGAGACGGGTGAGGAATGAAGTGTTCGTTGCATAGTTACCATGCGGTTACGGGTCAATGCAAGAGTATTTTTGGAAAAGCTCTGTTTTGGAACACATTTAGGGGACTGGCCGTCCAGGCAGCGGCTTCGCGTGGCCGCTCCCGCTGGTCGCGGAGGTCGGTGCGTCGCGGAGTTCGCTTCGCTTCAGGGTTGTGCGGGTCCGGTCAATTCAGGATTGACGGCCGCGCGGGCGGTTTACGGACCTCCACTTTTCCTTCGCGGATGCGGGCTTCGAGGCAGGGCTGGGGATGGACCGCCGGTCCATTGATGACGTGTCCATCGTCGAGGGCGAAGCAGGAGGAGTGCCACGGGCAAACGATGCTGTCGCCAACCAGGCTTCCTTCGGAAAGCGGCGCGCCGAAGTGGGAGCAGGTTTCGGCGAGCGCGAAGACGCGATCTGCCCTGCGGACCAGCAGGATGGGCACGCCATTGTGCTCGGCGCGGGTGGGCTTGTCATTCGCAAGCGCCGATTCCGCCATGACTTCGACAAACTCCTCGGGGAAGCTCTGGCCGCCGGTACGGTCCACGCCGACGCGGTGCTTGTAAACCATTTGCCCGCCGAGCCTGGCCGCCACCAAGGTGAAGGAGAAGCCCAGTGCGGCAAGCAGGCGTCCGCGCGTGCGGCTGTTCTTTCCGCGGGCGATGATCGAACTTGCGAACAAGGTAGTGGCACTGATGTTGAGGAGTCCATGAAACATTCCGACGCGCCGGGCGGGCGGATCCACATCCGACCAGTCCGCCAGCCCGGTGAGCGCGGCGGCAAGCGCCCCAGCCAGCCCGACGGTAATAGAGGCGTCAGCGGCGGTGGCGAGGTCGCGCCGATGGTGGATTGAATCGAGAAGGTCAAAGATCATCGCGGCGGTCCAGGAGCCGAGGGGCACGTCTGTAATGGCGGCGTGCAGAGGTTCTCCGAGCCATGTTCCGTTCAGGAAGTTGCGAAGACTCTGCGCGCCGGGTGATCCGCCGGCATAGAAGGCCTTATCGACCAGCTTTTGCAGCTTCTCGTCGAGAGGCTTCGCTTCCGGGAGTTGCAGGGTCTCGCCCGATCCTTCATTCGCCATGTGCCTCCTCACCGAGCTTATGAATTGGTGGGTGAGATGAGGGGCTATGTCGCGAGGTTATCCGTTGTGTTTGCCGCTCAACGCCGGTATCGCTCCGATCGAAGCAAAACCGCAGGTCCCTCGACTCGCTTCACTCGCTCGGGATGACGACGTGAGTACGCGGCGTACCCCACTCAACGCGAAAGTGGCGTGGGTGGACTGCCTGTGAATTGAGCCCACCCTTACCGCAAAGAGCGCGTCAAGGATGGGGCACCCACTTCGAGTTACTTTTTAAGGTGGTTGTGAAAGAAGACCCGCATTCGCTGGTGGGCGTCTTGGGAGTCGGCGGGGCGGTAGCCTCCCTTGTTGTCGGGGTTCTCGAAGCCGTGGCCGGCGTTGGGGTAGATTTTGACGTTGACCGGCTTTCCGATGGCCTTCATGGCTGAGGCGAAGTTGCGTACATCGTCGGGCGTAATGCCGTGGTCGAGGGCGCCGAAGTTACCGAGAATGGCGGCGTGGATTTTCTGGAGTGCGGCGGCGTCGGTGGGCAGGGCTCCGTAATTGATAGCTACGGCGCGGAGATCGGGGTCGGCCACGGCGAACAGTGCGGCATAGGTTCCGCCCATGCACCAGCCTACGGCGCCGAGGCGATTGGGATCGACGGACTTGAGGGTTTTGAGGTAGTTGGCGGCGGCGACGAGGTCGCGGACGCCGCGATCCTCCGGGAGTCCGCGCATGAGTTCGTGGGCAACTTCGGGATCGGTGGTCGATTTGCCGCGGTAGAGATCAACGGCCAGCGTGACGTAGCCCTGATCGGAGAGCTGGGCGGCCTGTTCCTTGACCCAAGGCGTCAACCCCCACCACTCATGGATGACCACGATGGCGGGATGCGGCCCGGGTGCGGAGGGCGTGTAGAGGAAGCCGTGAACGGTTTCGCCTCCGCTGGGGAAGGAGACTTCGCGGGGCTGGGTGGCGGCGAACAGCGAAGGAACGGCGAGAACGAAGGACAGGAACAGGGCGAAGCGCCTGGCGTGGACCATTAGAGGGCTCTCCTTCAGCGTTGGCTAACATCCTAATCCAGATTCAGGGGAACACGCTCGCCGGAATGCGGCATCCCTTAAAGGGAATGATTGGGAAGCGCGCCCATCGCGTTCCGGCTGGCGGTCCGCACCTGGTAAGGCGGGCGACGGAGAGCCTGAGGCAGGACACGGCGGGGTTCTGGAAGGAAGCACGCACGCTGACGGTGACGGTGGCGAAGGAACTGATCCGGACCCGCGTGTGGACGATTGCGGCGGCGCTGGCGTTTTACTTTCTGCTGTCGATGATTCCGCTGCTGGTGGTGTTTTCCTCGGCGTTGAAGTTTCTGCCGGTTCCCAACCTGTTCCAGCAGTTGCTGAACATGATGGCCAACCTGGTTCCGCCGTATGCGATGCGGTTTGTGGAGGAGGTGGTGATCGGGATTCTGCGGCCGGGCCGGATCCAGTTGTTGTCGTTCGGCCTGCTGGGGTATTTCTGGACGGCCTCGAGCGGGTTTGCGTCGCTGATTGAGGCGCTGGACATTGCGTATGACGTGCCGGTGTCTCGACCCTGGTGGCGGGACCGGGTTCGCGCCTTATTGCTGGCGCTGACCAGCGGCGCGCTGGTGACGATTTCCCTGGTCGCCTATATTGTGGGACCACAATTTGGGCATTTTCTTCAGCAGTACGTCTCGACGACTCTGCCTGTGGCTCGGCTGTGGCCCCTGATGCGGTTGCTGATTACGTTTTTCACGTTCGTGGCCGCGCTGGAGCTGATCTATTATCTGGGACCGAATGCGCGCCACAGTTTTCTGTCAACGCTGCCCGGGGCAGTGCTGGCGATTGGGGTGTGGTTTCTGAGTTCAACGGGGCTGAGCTTTTACCTGGATAACTTTTCCAACTACAACACCACGTACGGGTCGATGGGAGCGATGATTGGGCTGATGATCTGGTTCTACCTGACAGGGCTGGCGATTTTGCTGGGAGCGGAACTGAATGGGGAACGGGTGAAGTACGAGACGAGCGTTCAGCGATCAGCGGGCAGCGGTCAGGGTTGATGCGCTTTTTTCTGAACGCCGATCGCTGATCGCTGAACCCTCGTCTCTTATAATCCGCATATGTCACTTGAAGGAAGAAGCGCACTGATTACGGGGGCGTCGCAGGGCATTGGACGGGCCTGCGCCGTCACACTTGCCAAAGCTGGGGTCCGCGTTGCTCTGGCGGCGAGGAATGAAGCGAAGCTGGCCGAGGTGGCTGCGGAGATTCGCGCGGGCGGCGGCACGGCGGAGGTCTTCGCGCTGGATATGGCGAACGAGGAGTCGATCAAGGCAGGCGCCAAGGCCGCTGCGGCTCACTTTGGAAGCATAGAAATTTTGGTGAACAATGCCGGCATCACCAAAGACGGGCTGCTGCTGCGGATGAAGCGCGCGGATTGGGACGCGGTGCTGACGACGAACCTGACGGGAACGTTTCTGCTGACCCAGGCCCTGATGGGCGCGATGCTGAAGGCGCGCTGGGGGCGGATCATCAACATAAGCAGCGTGGTGGGCGAAACCGGACAGGCGGGACAGGCGAATTATGCAGCGAGCAAGGCGGGGCTGATCGGCTTTACCAAATCGCTGGCGAGGGAACTGGCGTCGCGCGGCATTACGGCGAACGCGGTGGCTCCGGGATACATTGAGACGGCCATGACGGCAGTGTTGGATGAAAAACAGCGCGAGGCGATGCTGGGCATTATTCCGTTGGGCAGGGCAGGCAGCGAGCAGGATGTTGCAAATGCCGTGCGCTTTCTGGCTTCCGATGATGCCGCCTACGTGACCGGCCACGTGCTGGACGTGAACGGCGGCATGCACATGGGTTGATGATTTTTCGCTTGGGCGATGTCGGTTGATAGGAGGATGGATGCGAAGAGTTTGGGTGCCGGCGGTTCTGGCAGTTTGCTTTGCGCTGGCAGGTCTTGGAATCGGCTACGCGCAGCAGGGAAGCGCCAGGCGGGCGCGCCACGTCGCCGAGTTGACCAATCATGACCGCGTGGCGCAGGGGCTCGGTTCTTTGGCATGGAACGATTCGCTGGCCGCGGCGGCGCAGGATCATGCGGAACGAATGGCGGCGGAAGGATATTTGTCGCACGAGTATCCGGGCGAAGGGAATGTGGGGGCACGCGCGGCGCGTGCCGGGGCGCACTTCCGCGAGATTGCGGAAAACATCGCGACCGGCTACAGCGATGAGCAGGTAGAGCAGGAGTGGATGCACTCCACGCCACATCGGCACAATATTCTTGATCCGAACTTGAACGCAATCGGAGTGGGCATTGTGGAGCGCAACGGCATGTTGTATGTGGCGGAGGATTTTGCCGAGGCGTCAGAGGCGATGTCGCTGGCGCAGGTGGAGCAACGCGTGGGCGCGCTGTTGCGGCGGGAGGGCGTGGAGGCATTGGCTCCGCGCGCCGCGGCCTCGCAGGCATGTGGCGGCGGCGCATATCCGCCGCACGGACGGTTGGTGGTGAGGTTCGATACAGGTGACTTGAGCCAGTTGCCGCGACAGGTCTCCGAGCAGGTTCGGCAGGGAGATTACCAGAAGGCGTCGGTGGCGGAGTGTCCGGGCGGAAAGCAGGGGAATTTCACAACCTATAAAGTCGCGATTGTGCTGTATTGATGGCTGCGCGCGGGCGCTCGCGGACTGCGCGGATGCTTTGACGGGCCAAAGCGCATTTTGATATAACCAGTGAGGACAAGCAATTGCCCTCCCGCCTGATACTCCTCAGTAGCTCAATGGCAGAGCATTCGGCTGTTAACCGAAGGGTTGTAGGTTCGAGTCCTACCTGAGGAGCCAAATAATCAATAACTTACAGCCGCCTCAGAAATAGACTTCGCCGAACTTCGCCGAATTTCATTCAGACCTTTCAGATTTCTCCCTTTCAGACCCAAAATCTTCACCGGCATCTTCCAGTCGCCGAGCACCGCAGATGTGCGCGAGTTCACGGCAGCGAGAACGCTCTGTTCGATGGTCTGAACATAAACGTCGCCCGTGGTCTTGATGCTCGCGTGCCGCAACATGCCCTGCGTGTCCTTAAGCGTCCCGTGCTGCTGCATGTCCGTTCCCAGAGTGCGGCGCATCACCTGGAAGGTGACGAGCCGATCCGGGATGCCCAACTTCCGGGCTATTGGACGGATGCGCCACCGGAGGAAGTTCTTCCCCCAGCGCGGCACCGCCTGCCCTTTCCGTTCCCCCCGTCCGAATGTGGGGAACATCAGGGCCTCCGGTGAGGAGTCCTTCGAGAGCTTGCGCCAGGCTTCGATGACCGGCCGGACTTGCACCGGAACCGGAATCGGCGCCTTGCTTTGTTTGGTCTTTAAGCGACCGCTGAAGAACTGCCCCTCGTAAGCCGTCCCATAGGGCAACAGTGCCTCGCCCGTCCAGGACTTCCATTGCAGCCCCATGACCTCGCTTGCACGAGGACCACAGAAGATTCCCACCTGAAGCAAGCAGAGATCGTGCATGTCCTCAATGGCGTTGACGAGGCCAAGAATCTGGTCCTGCGTCATCACCGGCTTTTCGACCGCCTTGGTCTGAGGCATGTTCACGTCTTCTCCGGGATCTTCGGTCAGAAACTTCTGCTTGCGAGCCATCGCGGTAATCGCGCGAATGTTCGAAAAGCAAGATCGAACGACTGACTCGGAATACCCCTTGTCGGCTAGTCCATTGAGCCAGATCTGAATCTGAAATGAATCGAGCTTGCACAACGGAACATCGCCAAATTTTGAGATCAGGTAGTGCTCTAGCTGATAACTGTTCGTCTTCTTGTACGCTGGGCTCCACTTGCCCTGCCGCATCGGGATGTAGCGCTCCTTGACGAACCACCGGAACGTTAGGGATTCATCCGAGGGGACGCTGGGGATTTCGGCGAGCACCCCACACTCCTTCAGAATCATCTCCCGCAACAATTGCTCTGCTTTCCACTTCGGATTTCCCGCTTTTGGGCAGATCGCGACGTTGCGGTGCTTCCGGACCTCCTTTCCATCCTTTTCCTGTCCATAGATCAGGTACTTGCCGTACCACATCTTCACCTTCTTCCCGCTAGGGTAGATGGTGCCTTTCTGATATTTCATTGCCATGCTGTTCTCCGTTTTCTGCTTCTGGTCCTGGTCGTGGAGAACAATTCCTTCATACACCAAGTTGGGAGCGACGGGAAGAGGATAATGTGCCCAACTCCGCCATGAAGTCATCGACATCGGTACGGCGATAACGAATGAGCTTTCCCAGCCTCACGGCAGGAATTCTGGGAGACCTGCGGGTCGTGTGATCCCGAATGAACCGCTCAGAGACGCCCAGCTTTTCAGCCACCTGTCGCGCGTTCAAAAGGCACTCGTCCCGATTCGGCTGCTCGGCCTCTACGTCGGCCTGAGCAAGTTTTCCAGCGCTATGTGCGTCGATTCCTATCACCCGTTCAGAAATAGAACCGTTATCTGGCGCGGGAGAATAGGGAAAATTGCGTACTCTTGCCGTTGCTGTAGACATGGCTCACCTCAAAATGACAGATCATCAGAGAAATCATCTGGCGGCTTTCTTCCGAATGCCGCAGGTGATTCTGACGACCGTATTTCCTCAGCGTCCGGCGAATTTGCACTTCCGTCCAATACTTCCTGTCTATGGAGACATGCCTTTTGTCTATCGCCAAGCCTTCAAAATGGCCGATTCTGCACAGTGCGATAGCTTCTGTCTATGGCCGAAGCTGCGCCTGTTCGGCTCGGGGCACCAAAAAGTGCCCGATTGACAGCTACGGAAAGCTAACCGAATCTGGAGCAGAAAGCGATTAACGCAAGAGGGTTCGACCTGCCATTCCTGAAGTTCTTTTTACGAAGCTGCCTTCATCTGTTGGAGTTCCGAGGCATGTTCGACCTTGTCGAGTTTCGTCACCTGAAATACATCGCGGCCATCGCTGAAACATTGAATTTCACGCGCGCCGCCGAGCGGCTCTTTCTGGCGCAGCCCTCACTCAGCAAGCAGATCAAAGACCTTGAGGACGGAATCGGGATTCAGATATTCGTGCGCCATCATGACGGTGTGCGCATCACAGCCGCCGGACAGATGGTGGTTTCGTATGCGATAGAGGCAGTGAAGGCGCGGAACGAAATCATCCTCGCGGCCCGTGCCGTGCATTCCGGCGAGATTCCTGCTCTGAGAATCGGCTTCTCCTGCTTTGTGCATCAGGAAATTCTGCGGTCTTTGAGCGACGCTTACGCCAGCCTGTTTCCCGACTGCCGAGTTCAATTTGCCGGCGGCGATCCAACCCGGATTCTTCGCCGAATGGAGGAGAAAGACCTCGATGCGGCGGTACTTCCTCTACCTATCAGTGGAAACGATTGGGCGATTGAGAGAATTGCGTCTGCGCCACTGGTCGTCTGTATGCGTGCCGATGATCCGCTGGCGCAGCACATCGAGATTCAGACGTCGGAACTGGGAAAGAGGCTGAGGATATTTCGGAGTCCTGAGGCGCATCCAGAAGCGCACATCCAACTGATCGAGATGCTGACCGAGGTTGGAATCGAGCCGGATATCTCCTGTCTAGCGACGACACCGGCGGATATTCAGTGGATGATTCAAACCGGCAGTGGGCTGGCGCTGATCGACCAGAAAACTCCTCTCGATCCAAGCCTCACGACCCGGCCCATCGCAAACGTCGATTGGACTGCGGACACGGCATTCGTTCACCCCATCCGCGGGGAGCATCCCGCATTGCCTGTGTTGGTACGTCATCTCAGGAAGGCGAACGGCACCAAACCAGCCAAACCACTGCCTCACAGGAAGCGTGCTAATGAACTTCAAATGAAGCTGCTTGCGTAAGTGGCGACACTCATATGAATTTAGCTGTAGTCGTTGATGAGCGCTCAAGCCCGGTTCTCGACAACTAAGAGTCAAGTTCCGATTTGGCCGTAAATCGAAGCCAAGCACAGTTTGAGCAATTCTCAAGGTGCGTCTTCAACTGGATGCACTTGGAATCCCTTGGCATCTCCACTGAAGTAACGCTGCCGCATCCAAAATGCCACGTTGACCAGACCGATGAGCGCGGGCACTTCAATCAGTGGGCCTACGACTCCGACGAACGCCTCGCCTGAGTTCAGACCAAAAACAGCCACTGCCACCGCGATCGCAAGCTCGAAATTGTTGCCCGCTGCCGTGAAGGAAAGCGTTGTGGATTGCGCGTAATCAGCTCCCAGCTTCCTGCCCATCCAAAAGCTGACCAGGAACATGATAAGGAAATAGATGACGAGCGGAATTGCAATCTTCACCACATCGAGCGGCAAACGCACGATCAGACCGCCCTTAAGCGAAAACATGACCACAATCGTGAATAGCAGCGCGACGAGTGTCAAAGGGCTGATACGAGCGATAAATCGAGTCCGATACCACTCTTCTCCGTTGGCGCGGATCAAAAAGTAGCGTGTGAGGAAGCCTGCGACAAAGGGGACGCCCAAATAAACGCCAACGCTTCTCGCAATTTGGCCGATGCCGATAGAGACGACGCTTCCCTGAAGACCAATCCACTTCGGCAGCACCGTCAGGAAAATCCAGGCATAGACGACTATAAAACAACACCTGAAACACGCTGTTCATGGCAACAAGCCCCGCAACGTAGTCCGTGTCTCCTTCCGCGAGTTCATTCCAGACCAACACCATGGCGATGCACCGTGCAATTCCAATCAGGATAAGTCCGCGCATGTAGGCGGGCTCGCCCCGCAAAAAGACAATTGCCAGGCCAAACATCAGCGCCGGACCGACGAGCCAGTTCTGCACAACTGACAGGCCGAGAACGCGCTTGTTGCGGAACACCTGCCCAAGCTTTTCGTAGCGAACCTTCGCCAGCGGTGGGAACATCATGGCGATAAGACCAATAGCGATCGGAATATTGGTCGTACCGGTCTGAAAGCGATTTACGAAACCCGCCGAGAATGGAACGAAATGACCGATGGCTACCCCTACGGCCATGGCGAGAAATATCCAAAACGTCAGGAAACGATCGAGAAACGAAAGTTTCTTTCGTGCGGCAGAAGCGCAGCTGCGGCCCTGCGCCAGTGGATTCTTCGGCATCAGCAAGCCTCGCAAGAGGATTCGCTGATTCTTTTGGGCAGTGGAGCGCCTTCGAGAAGAGCGAACTTCGCGGGAGCGCAACATGCTTTCGTGAGCCGGGCCTTGTCGGCCTGCATGGCCTTATCCTCCTTCAGCCAATCGAGCGTCTGACGGAGAATCTGCGATGCTCCGATGTGGGGCGGCATCATGATGCGGTAGTGCATCCATCGGCCTTCGCGTCGCGCAGATATGATTCCAGCCCTTCGCAGGTAAGCGAGATGCCGGGAAATTTTGGGCTGGGGACCTCCAAGAATTGCGGTGAAGTAGCACACGCAAATCTCCTGATCGCCCATCAGGTTCAGGAGCCGGAGGCGAGTGTTATCGCCGAGCGCCTGGAAGAACCGTTCCATGCTGAATATCCGCTTTGCCGCCATCTCTTAAATATATATGCTTTGACATATTCATTGGGGAGCAATATAGTCGTCCAGAGGCTGCATCCGGAAGCAGCGATTGGAGAAGGAATGTACCGTGTAATTTTCGCCTGCGTTCACAATGCAGGCCGTTCACAGATGGCGGCAGCCTTCTTCAACGAACTTGCCGATCTCCAGAAAGCAGAAGCAGTATCCGCCGGGACCGAACCGGGCGTACGAGTACACCCGGAAGTTCTGACCGTTATGCGAGAGGTTGGCATTGATCTGAGCAACGCCAGACCTCAGAAGCTGACTGAGGAACTGGCGCGGGGAGCGCAATTGCTCATCACCATGGGCTGCGGAGACAAATGCCCCTATGTACCTGGTCTACGTCGGGTGATTGGCCTCTACCCGATCCCAAAGGCCGCCCAGTAGATGAAGTCCGAGCGGTGCGAGACGATATCCGTAACCGAGTGTCTGCTCTGCTGAACAGCGAGGGTTTCGCAAAAATTTCGGAAGGATAGTCGCGAACCGAATTCACGGCATCGATAACGCCAAGATGGCCGGCAAGTCGGCCATAGATGCGGTCTATGGCACCATAGACAAGAAGTCTTGGACGGATCGGAAGAGCGGCGCTAACTTTTGGCACATGACGGCGAAATTCCAGCCGTCGGAGGTGCCGATGTTCACTCTGATCCAGACTTCTATGCGGCGCGGAATCACCCGCGCAAAGGCCCTGCGGCGATTCTCGCAGCCCGTCATTCTCCTTTCCCTAGTGCTTCTGTTCCCGGTAGTGGCGCTCGCGCAAAGCGGCTCGCCGTTCGATACGGGATTCACCGCGCTCCAGAACCTCTTCACCGGCACAGTCGCCAAAGTGGCAAGCCTGATCGCCATCGTGATCGGCGGCTATCAGTTTGCGCACGGCGAGCCGGGATCGAAGAAGGCCCTGGCCGGCGTGGCCGCCGGAACCGGCATTGCCGTACTGGCGGTGAACGTTCTGAGCTGGCTATGGGGAATCTGATCTTCCCGAACCCAATGGTCACGATCCACCTTCTTCAAGTGTGAGGGGCATTCGATGCAGACACACACCACAAACCGGCGAAGGAACGGCGTTTACAAGAGCCTGCACAAGCCCCTCACGTATCTGGGCGTGGAGCGGACGCTGTTCTACTTCGTCTGCGTAGGGGCCGTGGGCGCGTTCAACCTGTTCAACAGCCTGCTGGCTGGCGTGGCCGTGTTCCTTGGCGGCTACGTCTTCGGCCATTGGGTGACCGCGAGTGATCCGGCATTTTTGCGCATTCTCGCGAGAGCCGAGCGGTATAAGCCCCGGTACGACGCAGCCAAGCGAAGCATTCCGCGGGTGGAGGTGGTTTGATGCTGCGCCTCGACAAGATTATCAAGCCCTGGAAGGATGCCGCCGCGCTTTGCGACCACATCAACCTGTACGGCTTCTGGAACGAGACTGCCTTCCTGACCAAGAGCGGCGACCTGGGTATGGTGCTGCGCGTCACAGGCGTGGATTACGAGAGCCTCGACCATGCGCAACAGGAGTATGCGGTGAAACGGCTGGAGGCGGCGCTCAAACTGTTCGGCCCCGGCTTCCACGTCTACCAGTACCTCTTCAAGGCGAACCATCCGCAGATTCCGTTTGCCGGGTACGACGACCCAATTGTGCAGACTGGGCAAGATCGGCGCCGGCAGTTCTTTCAAGAGAAGGCGGACAGACTCTTCGAGATCGAAATCTATTACTGCATTCTTGTCCGAGGCGCGCGGTCAAAGACCGGCGTAGGCGCGGCGTTGGCACAGATGTTCCGCGATCCGGCGGGTGGCTGGAATGAGCTAAAGGCACAGTTCAGCGGCAGAGGGATGAAGACGCTGCTGCGGTCGCAGATTGAGCGCGATCTCTCGCGTCTGGAACAGGGGGTGCAGGCATTCACGAATCAGCTTAGCGACCTGACGCCGATGGAGGTGCTCGATCAGGAGGGCCAGTTCCGCTTCCTCCGTCGTCTGCTCAATTACGACGACTGGCGAATTGCCGGTAAGCCGCAGCATTCGCAGTTCCTCGATTACCAAATTGTCAATTCCGACGTTGACGCGGAGCGCGATCATCTCCGCATTGGAGATCATTTCGTTCGCGTCCTCACGATGAAGGAAGCCATCAGCGAGACCCGGCCGTTGGTGCTCGATGCGCTACTCAAGACTCCGGCGAACTTTATGGCCTGCACGGAGTGGACGGCGCTTCCCGGAGATAAAGCGCGCAAGGAGGTTAACAAGCGGAGGCGGCACTTCAACGTCTCGAAGACGGGATTTGTGTCGCAGATCGGCAACGACCAGGCAAAGACAGACCCGCGCAACGTGCTGGTAGACGAGTCGAAGCAGGCCGACATTGAGAACTTGGGCGACTGCCTTCGTGCGCTGGGCGACGGGCAGCAACTCGGCGAGCTCTCGCTGACGATTATTGTTTATGACAAAGACCGCCAAGCGATTGAATCGCAAGTGGGAGAATTCGCGGGGATTTTTACAAACGCGGACGGCAGCCTGTTTGCCGAGACCTACAATCAGCTCAACGCGTATTTCGCGATTGTGCCAGGAAACTACGCATTCAATCTACGCAAGCTCTACCTGCTGAATACGAACTATGCGGACCTGAGTTTTCTGTTCACCATTCTGCCGGGCGAAACGACGAACGCATATCTTGGCACAGAATACTTGGCCGTCCTCGAAACCGACAACGACACACCCTACTACCTCAATCTGCATTGCGGCGAGGTGGGACACACGCTGATTCTCGGCATGACCGGCTCAGGCAAAACGTTCCTGTCGGTTTTCCTGGTACAGAATGCACAAAAGTACCGGCCGCAGACCTACATCTTCGACATTGGCGGCAGCTACGAGTCGGTCACGCGCATCTTTGGCGGCACTTATCTAAACGTCGGGCGCGAGTCGCGCGACTTCACCATCAATCCGTTCTCGCTTCCGCAGACATCGGAGAACCTGCAATTCCTCTTCAGCTTTTTCCGAGTTTTGATCGAAGGCCGGGATCAGCATTATCGAATGGACTTCCGGGAAGAGCAGCGGCTCTGGAACGCCATCGAGCGAATCTACATTCTGGAGCCTGGCCAACGCACGGTATCGAACCTGGCCGGCATCATCGGCGAAACGAAGGACCGGCTGCACCGCTGGACCCGCGTAGGTCAGTACGGATTCTTGTTCGACAACGCGGAAGACACACTCTCGTTCGCGCAGTTCCAGACCTTCAACTTTCGGGGATGGGGAGAGGCACCGGAGGTGCTGGAGCCGCTCCTCTTCTATGTGTTGCATCGCGCGGGCAACGAGATTGCCGACCCGGACAAGCTTTCCACCTACAAGGTGTTTCTGATGGATGAGGCGTGGCTCTTCTTTCGCAATGAGACGATCCGCGATTACATAGTGCAGGCGCAGAAGACATGGCGCAAACATCGTGCGGCCATGGTTCTGGCCACGCAATCGCTCAAGGAGTTGCAGGAATCTGGACTGCTGCCTGTGGTAACCGAGTGCTGCCCCACGAAGATATTCCTAGCGAATCCGGAGATGGACCGCGCTGTTTACGCCGAGGCGTTCCACCTGAACGATACGGAACTGGACTTGATTGCCGGGCTGGTGCCACCGGGGCAGATGTTGATCCGCAAGGCGCAAAGCTCGAAAAAAGTGCGGCTGAACGTCGATCTCGTCTCCTACTGGATCGCCACCAACAACGCGCCCGACAACCTGAAGAAGTGGAAATACTTTGCCGAGTTTGGTTTCGCCGAGGGTTTGCGCCATCTGGCAGAGGAGTCGCAGCCCAATTCAGTTTCATACAACACGATCCATCCCCGCTTGAAAGGAGTTGCCGCATGAAACGCAAACTGATTTCGCTCGCTGTGCTGGCCATGACCGTTCCAACCATAGCCGCAGTTGCGCAAAACGCCTCTGCCCGCACCGTGCAGTATCACCCGCAAGACATTGTTCCGATTCACGCGAAGCTCAAATACACGACGCTAATCGAATTGCCGGCGACCGAGAAGATTATCGAGGCGGCGACCGGCGACAAGGATTTCTGGGTGGTCGATATCGTCAATAACTTTTGCTTTGTGCATCCGGCGAAGGCTGGCATTTCGTCGAATCTGAATCTCATTACAGATAAGGGCAACATTTACTCCTTCACGTTGCAGGATGTCTCGCAAACGGACGAAACGCCAGATCTCAAAGTGATTGTCGTTCCGGCAGACCGCTCCTCGATCGTTGCCTCCAGCGGACCAGCGCAATTCGTTCCCGCCGCGCAACTGGAGCAATCGAAGCACCAGCTTGCAGCGGTCGAGGCGCACATCACGCAAGCAGTGGATGAATACAAGAGCACGTATCCATTGCAATTGAAGTTCGATTACAAATTCAAGGCCAATGAAATGCCGTTCAACATCCGAGCCATCTACCACGACGACAAGTTCACGTACATCAAAACCGATGCGCCGGAGAAGTTCTCCGTCTACGAGATGCGCGACGGCAAGCCAAACCTGGTCACGTATCAGCTCACGAGCGGCACATATGTGATTCCGAAGGTAATGGATTCTGGCTACGTCGAGTTGGGCAAGAAACGGATGGAGTTTTCCCGCAAGGGGTGAGGAGGCTTGTGATGCCGGAGCCAATGGCGAACAGTCCTAATGCCGTGCCGGTTGAGCCGGAGCTACGTCGTGACGAGAGTGTGCCCAGGGGCGTGCTCCAAAAGAACCTGAAGCCAATGCTCTATTTTGGCGCGGCGCTGCTGGTAATTCTGGCGGCGGTCTTCAGCGGAACGGCCAGAAAGTCGCCCAAGCAGCAAGCCGGGAACAAAAACGGTGTGCCGCAGCCGATGCTTCAGGACAATACGGCCAACAATGTTGCCGACCTACAAAGTCAGGTAGCTGCCGCTGAGGAGCGGGCGGCGCAATCCGCCGCACAGCAGCCGCCTGCCACAGCGCCCGTGGGAATGACAGCGGCGCAGCAAGCCGCGTCCGCCGCTTACGGTCCGACAGGCCAGCCGGTTGCGTGCGCTCCTGGTCAGCCCTGCGCGCAACAACAGGCAGGCTACCAGCAGCAACTCTCGCCCGAGCGGCAGGAAGAACAGCAACTCGCAGCCAAAGACCGAGAGTTGGCTTATGCATCGCGCTTCGCGTCGAATCTGGTTTTCGCTCAGGGCGCGAATAGCACAGCGCAAATCACTCAAAAAGAGAATCCCGGGCCGACAGCGGCATCAGATCCAAGCGGCACCAGCCTGGCTAAGCCGCAGGCCGCTGGGGATCCACCAGCCAACACCTCCGGGCAAGAGCCCGCCCAACGAAAGGCTGAAATCAACATCAACTCGGCAAGCGGGCAACCGTATGTGCTCTACGAAGGTACGGTTCTCGACACCATTCTTGTCAATCGTCTCGACGGCGACGCACCCGGCCCGGTGAAAGTGATGGTCTCAAATCCGGTCTACTCGCACGATCGCCAGCATGTGCTTATTCCAGAAGGAACGATCGTACTTGGCGAAGCACGAAAGATCGGCGCGTCAGGATTCGGCCAGCAGCGGCGATTGGCTGTGGTCTTTCACCGCATGATTATGCCTGATGGCTATTCAATCGATCTCGACCAGTTCCATGGATTGAATCAGTCTGGAGCTGAAGGACTAAAGGACAAGGTGAACAACCATTATTTTGAAATCTTCGGGACCTCGATTGCGCTGGGAGTGATTGCCGGCGCGGGCGAAATTACGCAAGGTGGAGGTACGATTTCTACCAGCGGGTCGCAGGCATTTGCGACCGGGGCCTCCGGCAGCGTTTCGCAATCGGCTACTTCTATTCTCGACCGCTTTCTTCAGATACCGCCGACGATCACGATTCGCGAAGGCCATCGGGTGAAGGTCTACTTCACGCAAGACATGCTAATTCCCGCGTACGAGAACCACACCATACCACAGACGTTCTGAGGAGGAAGTATGCGCCGTACCGCAATGTTCGCCGTACTCACTGCGATTGTCGGCATTGCCATTCCTGGATGCCAGAGCCATCAGGCAAAGCTAGCGGACCTCCAGAAGCAGTATGACGAGGTCAACCAACAGTTCGCGAAGGACTGCTCTGCGGAGATGCTGAATCTTCCGAAGAATCTTAGTCCCAAGTGTGCCGACGAAAGCAAAAAGTTGAAGGAAGCATCAGATCGGCTTCAAGCGGAGCGCTCGAAACAATAACGCGCCAAAGGAGAAACCATGAAGACTTTACTCACGGCCGCCTTCTTGGCGGCGATGCTCGAAGTGTCGCCCGCCCATGCCCAACTCGGCTCCGGGATCGTTTTCGATCCGACGCAGTCGGCCCACGCTGTCCAGCAGATTGCCCAAGCCAACCAGCTCTACACGACCACGGTTGCGACCACCCGAAATGTAATTGCCGCTTACAATCTCTCGCGGCAGATGGCGAGCCTTCCGCAAGCGCTCTATACGTCGTACAGCAATCTTGGAAGGCAGCAGTGGATCACGCTGACAACACCGGCCAATACCTATGGCAACTCGTTAATCTGGATGAACGCGGCTTCGACAGGTTATGGTGCGAAAGAAGCAACTCAAGCCGCAAGCATCAACACGACTGGGCGCATCGCCGGGTACAGTTCTCTCAGTCCACAGGGCCAGCAAGAGATCGCGGCACAAGGTGCGACCGTCGATCTCGGCAATGCGGTCAACGCTACTAACATCGAGACCATTGGGACAATCCGGGCCGACTCCTCACAGCGAGAAGCCGACATAAGCCAGCTCGAAGCTGCTAGCCATTCCGCCGATCCATCCCAGCACACCGAGATGGCGACCTTACAACGAATCAATCAGGCTCTGCTGATCGAGTTGCGCTCGGAGCAAGAAACGAACCAGATTCTCGAAGCACAGGCCCTGCAGCAGATGGTCGGCCAAAAAGAGCAACAGGACAATCTCAAATCGTTGTTCCAGACCGGCAACAGCTATCAGAACAATTTCAATCAAGTCACGCCGCAACAGACGAGCGCAGGCACCGAATGGGCCCTCCATTACTGAAGGCCAGGAGAACAGGTATGGACTTCCTCATTCTCATTAAGAACGGTTGCGAGAACCTGACGGCAACGGCCTCACCGTCCATGGACGCGCTCGGCCTGCACATGGTCCTTTCGCTCGCCACCATAATGCTGGTCTGGTTCGGCGTTCAGGAGGCCCTTGCTTCCGCCCAGGGTGGCTCCGGCTTCAGTGTGGCGAAGTTCCTGAACTTCTTTCTGCTTATCACCTTCGCCTATTGTTTCGTGAGGTTTTATGACGGCTCAATTCCGGGCATAGGATATTCGCTCAAAGGCTTCGTTAGCGGTGGCACCAGCAGCCTGGTCGATTACATCGGTAGCGATTCAACCCAAGAGGTGCAAAACACCATCCATGCTGCTCTAAGCAAAATTGGAGCGCTGTCTCCCTCCTTCACGGAGCCTTACACCCTGCTCTGCACCTACACAGTGCAGGTCATCCTCAGCATCCTTACCGCATTGATCGGCGTAATCATTGCCTACGGCGCGATCGGAGCAACAATCGTTGGCTTGGTGGGTCCCGTTTTCATTCCGTGGATGGTCTTCAATAAAACTGAGTTCCTCTTCTGGGGATGGCTCAAGGCGTTCGTCGGTTTCGAGTT
>Ga0134126_10001356_pt1 | contig 31071 bp, 27 predicted proteins | sample KB31752_FD_96881 | JGI IMG/M metagenome (GOLD analysis project Ga0134126, IMG submission 96881) | Terrestrial soil microbial communities with excess Nitrogen fertilizer from Kellogg Biological Station, Michigan, USA - KB3-175-2 | ecosystem: Environmental > Terrestrial > Soil > Unclassified ... | reverse complement strand
TTTTTGTGATCCATTTGGTGCGATATTTTTATCCGGTAAAGGTCGAAAATATTTTAGCAATCGATTGCTAAAATATTTTCGACCTTTACCGGATAAAAATATCGCACCAAATGGATCACAAAAATAAAACGGCAATAATAACAGGGGGAGGGTCGGGCCTGGGCCTTGCCGCTGCAAAGAAATTTGTTGAAAACCAGGTTAAGGCCATCATCGTCGGCAGAAACGAGACGAACCTCGCAGAGGCCGCTGACAGCCTGGGAGCGCTGTGCAGCTATAAAGTTTTTGACCTTAATAATTTAAGCGGTATTCCGGCATTGGTAAATGAGATAACAAACGAATACGGCCCGATAGATATATTGGTTAATAACGCCGGAATTAATCAAAAAAAGCCCTTTATTGAAGTAACAGATGATGAATTCCAAAAGGTTATTTTAACAAACTTAACATCGGTATTTGTCTTCAGCCGCGAGGCGGCGAAATCAATGCTGCAGCAAAAGAGCGGCTGCATAATAAATATCAGTTCAATGGCGGCGCAATACGGCATTCCCTATGTAATTGCCTATACGGCCGCCAAGTCGGCTATTGAAGGCATGACAAAGGCGATGGCAGTTGAATTGTCACCCCAGGGCATCAGGGTTAACTGTGTCGCCCCCGGATTTATTGATACCCGGATGTCGGCTAAGGCCCTGGACAATGATCCGCAGCGAAAGCAAAAAGTGCTTTCGCGCACCCCAATGGGCAAACTGGGCATGGCCGAAGATATAGCCGAAGCCATCTGGTATTTATCTTCCGATGCCGCAAAATATGTAACCGGCGTAATTTTCCCGGTGGATGGAGGAAATTCTGTAGGATTTTGAAACATCAGTTAAGCCTGGCGTCTGATCAATTTTTCGCCTGACAACGGCAAGTAAACCTAAAAAAATGTGCAATCGATTGCGCTTTTAAATTATTTAGCGGACATTTACCTTGTGCGCGTTTAGGTGCGTAAAGAAACATTGCGCGCCCCGTTCCAAACCCATCCAATGGTTATTTTAAGATGAAGATTTTACCAGGAAAGCCGATATTTTTTTTTATAGGGTTTTTATTAATAGCCCGGTTGTCAAATGCCGAAATCCGCTTGCCGCGCCTGGTAAGCGATAATATGGTATTGCAGCGGGAGGCCAATGTAAATATATGGGGCTGGGCAAATACCGGCGAAAAGGTAGACATTAGCTTTGCAGGGAAAAGATATCACGTAAGGACCGGCGCCGACGGCAAGTGGCGCATCGTTTTAAGGCCGATGGAAGCCGGCGGGCCGTTTACAATGGAAATAAGCGGCAGCAACACGGTTATTATAAAGAATATCCTAATCGGCGACGTTTGGTTTTGTTCGGGGCAATCAAACATGGTATTGCCGATGGAACGGGTGAAAGAAAAATATCCGGACGAAATCGCCAATGCAAATTATCCTGAGATCAGAAACTTTTTTATTCCCACCCTGGCGGACGTTACCAAAGTACATGACGATTTACCCCCCGGCAGGTGGATACCAGCCAGCCCGGAAAATGTAATGGGCTTTGGAGCAGCGACCTATTTTTTCGCGAGGCAAATTTATCTTAAATATCATATCCCGATAGGCCTCATTAATTCAAGCGTGGGCGGTACGCCTATTGAAGCCTGGATAAGCGCAGAAGGATTTAAAAAATTTCCGGCGGAAGAAAGCATGATCAGCAATTTCAGGGATACTGCTTATATGAGTAGGCTAACTGCCAGGCGGCATGTGGATAATGGTGGAAGCAGCGCACAAGACCCCGACAAAGGGCTTAGCGGCCCGATACCCTGGTATGATCCGTCCTATGCCCCGGCTGGCTGGCATAAGTTCTGGCTGCCCGGATATTGGGCCGATCAGGGTGTAAAGGGTTTAAATGGCACCGTTTGGTTCAGAAAAGAAATTCAAGTGCCCGCTTCCATGGCCGGCAAAGCCGCCAAACTGTTTATGGGCCGCATTGTAGACGCGGACGAAACCTATGTAAACGGCGTACGGGTTGGCGGCATTACCTACCAGTACCCGCCAAGAAGATATACCCTGCCTGCGGGTTTGCTGAAACCGGGCAAAAATATCGTGGTGGTAAAAGTAGTTAGTACAGCCGGCAAAGGCGGTTTTGTGCCCGATAAACCATATTTTATAACGGCCGGCGGCCAGGACATCGATTTGCGCGGCGATTGGCTTTACCAGGTGGGACGGGTTAATCCTCCACCGGCAAAAGGAACAGGGGGCAGCGGAGATGAAGTTTTCTCCGCGCAAAATTCCCCTACAGGCTTATACAACACAATGGTTGCGCCCGCTATTAATTATGCCATTAAGGGGATAATATGGTACCAGGGCGAGACCAACAGCTATAAGCCCAGGGCTTATGCGCAGTTGTTGCCGACATTGATAGCCGATTGGCGCGACAAGTGGAAACTGGGTGATCTGCCCTTTGTGTACGTGCAGCTGCCAAACTTTATGGAGGTAGATTATTCGCCGTCGGAAAGCGAATGGGCGGAGTTAAGGGAAAGTCAGCTTAAAACGCTGTCGGTGCCCCATACCGCTATGGTGGTAACGATAGACGCCGGAGAGTGGAACGATATTCATCCCCTGGATAAAAAAGACGTTGGCGACCGGCTGGCCCTGGCGGCAGAGCATTTAGCTTATGGCGACAAAGATGTCGTTTATTCGGGCCCGATCTATCGATCTTATAGTATTGAGAGTAACAAGATCATCCTCACTTTTAGCAATATCGGCGGTGGATTAATAGCCAAAGGCGGCGGCGATCTTTATTATTTCGCTATCGCAGGCGCGGATAAAAAATATGTATGGGCCAGGGCAGTCATTAAAGACAATAAGGTGATTGTTTGGAATGATGAGATAGCTAAGCCTGTGTCGGTAAGGTATGCTTGGGCCGATAACCCCGAAGGCGCCAATCTTTATAACGAAGAAGGGCTGCCGGCTTCGCCGTTTACCACAGATGATCAGCAATAAACAAATTTATAAAGCAGAATAGCAATGAAAAAGACGGCTTTTTATGTTTTACTTCTCCTGTCGGCGAAAGCTTTCGCGCAAAACCCGGCGGGCAAATATCCGCCGCCGGTAAATTTTACGGCAGAACAAGATCATCAGAACATGATGGACCAGCTCGGCGTTAAGGTTCTTCGTCCCGGCCCAAGCGGAAATGAGGCGGATCCAAATCATGCCAATTATGATGAGTCCTTAGCTAATCCTTATCCAAAACTACCTGATCCGCTGACGTTAAATAACGGCAAAAAAGTTACCACCGCCGAAATGTGGTGGAACAAGCGCCGCCCCGAAATTGTGGAGGATATGGAGCGCGAGGTATATGGCCGTATTCCGAAGGATGTGCCCAAAGTAACATGGACAATTAAGGTTACTGACAGGGAATGGATAGGGTTTACCCCGGTTATAGCGAAGCAATTGATAGGCCATGTCGACAACACGGCATACCCGCTTATTGATGTGAATATTGCTATGACAGTAGTTATCCCTGCAAATGCTAAAGGGCCGGTACCTGTGCTGATGATGTTTAGCCGAAGCGCATTGCCTGCACCCGCACAACCTGATCCCGAGAGTCTCGAAAAAATAAATAACGCGGTCAAGGAGCTGATAGTAAAAAGTCATCCCGAACTGCAATCGGTTTTTGACCGGTATCCCGCCTATAATCCTATTGCGGCACAGTCCTCGCCCTTTAATCCCTTCGGGCCGCGCACTCCCGGGGACCCGCCAACACCGCAGCAACTGGTTGCCGACGGCTGGGGTTATGTGCTCATTGACCCGGCAAGTATCCAGGCCGATAACGGGGCCGGGTTAACAAAAGGAATTATCGGGCTGGCGAATAAAGGCCAGCCCAGGAAACCCGATGATTGGGGTGCTTTACGCGCCTGGTCGTGGGGGGCCGCGCGCGGCCTTGATTACCTGGAAACGGAGCCTATGGTAGATGCCAAACACGTTGGAATAGAAGGCGTATCGCGCTACGGCAAGGCCGCCCTGGTTACTTTGGCATTTGAGCAGCGCTTTGCCATGGGGCTTATCGGTTCGTCGGGCGAAGGCGGCGCTAAATTGAACCGCCGTAACTGGGGCGAAGCCGTTGAAAGCCTTACAGGCGGCGAATATTACTGGATGGCCGGTAACTTTATAAAATACGGCGCCTCGGACGCAGTCTTCGGGAGTAAGAACGCCGGCGACCTGCCTGTCGATTCGCACGAATTGATGGCCCTGTGTGCGCCGCGCTTAACTTTCATTAGCTATGGTGTTCCCGAGCAGGGCGATGCCAAATGGCTCGACCACCAGGGCAGCTACATGGCTGCTGTCGCTGCCGGGCCGGTGTTCAAGTTACTTGGCGCAAAAGACCTGGGTGTTTCAAACGATTATAATACCGAGAAAATGCCCCCGGTAAACGTTGGCCTGCTTGATGGCGAACTTGCCTGGCGCCAGCATGACGGCGGCCATACCGATGCGCCAAATGTGAAGTATTTTATTAAATGGGCCGATAAATTTATAAAGCATTCTCCCGGCCGCTGAATAGTTGCTTATATTAGTTTTACCAATAGACTTTTACCACTTAATACATGAAATTTAAAAATGTGATATTCCTGGCCTTCTGCCTGGCAGCCGTGCAAACCGCTAAATCGCAGGATGCAGTTGTATGGAACAACAAACAATGTGCGGTTGCGCTTACTTACGACGATGCAATAGATGCCGACCTCGACAATGTGATCCCTGCATTGGATTCAGTTAAATTAAAAGCTACTTTTTACATTATCGGCTCGTCGCCGGTAGTAAACCTGCGCATGAAAGAATGGAGGCTGGCGGCACAGCATGGCCACGAGCTGGGTAACCATGCGCTGTTTCATCCCTGCGACGGCAGCCTGCCCGGGCGCAGCTTCGTAACACCTGATAATGACCTGAGCAAATATAGTGTGACCCGGGCAGTGAGCGAGATCAGGGTAAATAATACCCTGCTTAAGGCCATTGACGGGAAGGATAAAAGGACTTTTGCTTACCCCTGCGGTGACCTGAAGATCGGCGATGTGTTTTTTTATGACAAGCTACGGAATGATTTCGCCGGCGCCCGCGGCGTTATGCCGGGCCTGCAAACCATTAACCAGGTAAACCTGGATAATATCGAATGTTATGCAATTAACGGCCAGACGGCTGAATATATGATCGGGCTTGTAAAAAAAGCGATGGAAACGCATACCCTGCTGGTTTTTCTCTTTCATGGGGTTGGCGGCGGCCACAGTATTAATGTCGGCTTAAGTGAGCATAGCAAGCTCCTCCATTATCTCAAACTCCACGAAAAAGATATATGGGTTGCGCCTATGGTTCAAATTTCCGAACGGATAAAAGAATATCAAAATGCCCACCAAAGCACGGCGCAATAGTTTGCTTCATTTTCAAATACTTATTGCGGTTAGATTAAACCCGGCCATCTGCGAGTTCGGCGGCTAACAGCTCAATTTTATCCGTCATACCATTTCTTCAAGGTTCTTTAAACGAAAGATTTCCCGCGCGATCAGCTTGCAGTTGGCGCCCAGTTCGTCAAGCGTGCAGCAAATGGTTTTGATCTTAACCGGCAGATCGTTAACCGTTTCCATCAGGTCGATATGCAGCAGGCTGGTGTCCTTCATTGTTTGGTTCCCCTTTAATTGCCGGAACAGTTCATAAGCGGCCTTGCGGTCGTTTCCGAAAAAATATTGCCCGTAATCCACGAAGCCCTGCGGGGTTTTCAGGCTTAACAAAATATAGAATTGTGTTTCCATAGCTCATTATATAAGCAAAGAGCCCCTGCGGGCAGGAGCTCTTCAGATTAAAACGATTTCACGATTTATTTTATCTCTATTTGCCTGCGTACCGCTTTTGCTTCCTCGCGTTTGGCGATATCAATGCGCAGGATACCATTGGTATAGGTGGCATTTATCTGGCTGTCGTCGGCGCTTTCGGGCAAGGTGAAAGAACGCACGAAAGAGCTGTAGCTGTATTCGCGCTTGTTGTAATTTTTTTGTTCGTCCTGGTGATCGGCAGATTGCTCAACCGAAATGGACAGCTGGTTACGGTCCAGGTGCAATTTGAAGTCTTCTTTTTTCAAACCGGGCGCCGCAAGCTCAATGTGGTAGTTGTTCTCGCTTTCGCTAATATTAACAGCGGGAACGCGGGTGATCATGCGGTCGTTAAAGAAGGTGTCGTTGAAGATCGACTCGAAAACATCATTAAAGCCTGGCAATAATGTGTTGCTGCGTTTGTCGTTGAATTTAACTAAGGTCATGGCCTTTTCTCCTTTAAATTTTACTTTAAAAAATAGATGAACAATAATTAATTAAACCGTTACAAGTCAAGCAAGCTCCATGCCAACGCATTGAATATGCAAGTTTTGCAGTTTTGGGATGAAATTTTTTCAGCGCCGATGCCATTTTTTCAGCGGATAAAAGCCTGATTTTCCGCGGCAAGGTTCGATCCGCATCGTCTTTGAGAAAGTCAAAGCCACCTTTCGAAAGCAGGATGCAAAAACTTTGCCGCCTTCGGTTTGTTCCAATTATGAAATCTTTTCACCAACAATTTTACTTTATGAATCAAACGTCACCCTGGTTTTTCAGCTGGAGCAAGGAATTGGATCGTCACGATCTGCAGGCAATTTATGAAAAGGAGGAGGACGGCTTCTCTTACCGCATTATTTCAGGCAGCGATGCCTGCTGGCTGGTTGTGGTGTGGCCCACCGGGCACCGCACCGGTTTTTTATTGGCCTATGCGCCCGGCGAGCTGCTCCAAATTGATTGCGCAAAAAGGGGCGATACAATATCGCTTGCGATCGATGGCCTTTGGGGTAAAATAAAGGCAACCGTGCAATTGCCCGCTGAAACCGGCGTATTGCATTTTACTACTGCAATTACCCCATCAGCCAGCTTACTGGTTCCGTATTGGCCGCGCGATATTATTCCGCTTAAACAACGCGGGAGCAAAGGCAAGCCCGAGGGAGTAATTCATGCCAGCCAGGTTGGCACGCGTTCCGGCCAGTTGTATTTTACAATCCCCGGGGCCGGCGCGGTGTTTTACCACCAAAACCTGACGGCCTTATCGGCCTATAATGAGCAAACCGAAACATCGGCTGCCGGCACAGTCGGCGGCGAGTGGCCCGAGATTGGGTTCGCACTACCGCCAACCCTTAAAAATAAAGCGCTTGAGGCAGGTAAAAGCTATGTTATTAACGACGCATTCGTAGTATTTTCAACAGAGGAACCGAGCGGCGAAACAGCTTTGGTACGTCAGTACTTAAACCTTTTGGCCAAAATCTATCTTGCCATTCCCAAACCGGAAACTACCTATAAACATTGGCCGGAAATTGTTGATAAGGGTTTAAAGGACTTAACCGAAAGCCCCGGGTGCTGGTCGCAATTAGATGGGCATCATTATTTCAATGCCTATATCAGCGATTATGATACGCCTCCCGAGATCATGGTGCAGCTGGCTGTTCTATTGCCGCTGGTTGATTACGCGGAATGGAGCGGCGCGGAATTAGACGTTATGGAAAAGATCAAAGAGGGCCTGCCATCCTTTTATGATGAAAAGTTGGGGACCGTTATGCGCTGGCATCCCAAAGCGGCAGATCAACTGAAGGGCGAAGAAGAGCAAAAGGAGCCATTGACGATGGATTCGTGGTACCTGCACCATCCGCTCCTTAATTTATCGCGGCTGGCGTTAAAGGGCGATGATATGGCAAAAAAGCTATTCCTTAATTCGCTCGGCTTTGCCATTAAGGTCGCACATCATTTTAACTACCAATGGCCGGTGTTCTATAAGATGGATACCCTGGAAGTGATCAAAGCGGAAACACAGCCGGGTAAAGGCGGCGAGAAGGATACGCCGGGGCTATATGCCCACGTTATGCTGCAGGCCTGGGAGCTGACGGGCGATAGAAAATACCTGGCCGAAGCCGAAAAGGCAGCGATGAAATTATCCGGATTGGGCTTCAACCTGTTTTACCAGGCAAATAATACTTCGTTTTCGGCAGGCGCTTTACTGCGCTTGCATAAAATCACCAAAAAGCAGGTCTATCTTGACCTGAGTTATTTGTGCCTGGCGAACATCTTTAAAAACGTTCATTTGTGGGATTGCAATTACGGCTTTGGCAAAAATTTTCCATCGTTCTTCGCGCTGTTCCCGCTGAATGATGCGCCATATACCGCGGTTTATGAAGAACAGGAAGTTTTTTGTGCGCTTCATGATTACCTGCGGCATGGGGAAGACCTGGAAATCGATCCCGACGTCCGCCTGTTGGTGGCGGAATATATCCGTTTTTTGGTTGAGCGGGCCGTTTACTATTATCCTACCATGCTGCCGGCAGAAATGTTGCAGGACAAACCCAAGATCGGCGAAGTTGACCCTAAACTATGGATCGCGCTGGAAGACCTGCACGATGGCTGGGAAGCATGCGGCCAGGTGGGCCAGGAAGTTTATGGCGCGGGCAATGCTTTCGGCATTATGCCGAGGCATTATATGCACGTACCAGGCGGGCAATTTTTTATTTTTACCGATTATCCCACTTATGGATTCAAGGCTAAAATAGGTCGACCTGCCCGGTTCAGCCTCGCAGGCGACGCCCGCTTGCAGTCGCGGCTGATGATCGTTAAAACCGGCCGGGAAAAGTTACCGGAGATCAAGCTTACGGTTGACAACCAGGTGATAAAGGGAAAGCCGGCGGCAGGCGGGCATTTAGAATTTACTGCGCCCGGCAATGCCGCCATTACAATTAACTGGGGTTGATCCTGACGTAACCGTACTGGCCGATATTAAATGACGTAAAGGCCCCTGGTCAATATCAGGCAACCGCCGCCCTTTGCCGGTTAACCAGCCCAATAAGCAGGCCGGCAACCAAAAACTGCAGCAAGTGAAAAGCTGTTTGGATAAGCAGCCATTGAGACATCGAAGTCACATTAATTTTTGCGGCATTGGCAAGCGTAGAGACGCTAAAAAGAAAAAGCCCAAGGACCAGGCTGAATATGATCGCTTTGGCAATAGTGCTATTTTCTTTTGCGTAGAACTGGTAAAGCCAGGCGATAATTATGCCCTGGATTATCATTGAAAAAAAGCCAAGGGGAATAATCGGTTCTGCACGATTATAGATTCCTAAACTGTGATAAAGCTTGTCGAAGATTACCAGGTGCCACACATATCCCAAAATCATCGTCGGTATGATATAGGCTAATGCGGTGAACGCAAATTTTGATGTTTTTCCTTTCATTTCGTTTTTACTTCATCGAATGGAATGCTACCTTATTGCCTTCTGTATCAGTAAATTGGGCCATAAAACCATTTGCTCCAATTGAAGTTTTAGGTACAACGATTTTACCTCCGGCTGCCTCTACGCGCGAAAGAGGAACAGACAGATCTTCTCCGCCATTCAAATAAATAAGTGCACCTGTTTGTGATGGTTCATAGCCGTTGTCTTCTACAAGGCCGCCGCCGATCTCTCCGTTTTGCTTATCGGCCGGAAACATTGCGTACTTCATCCCCGAAAAGGGCATCATCATTTGGATATCCAAAATTGTTTCATAGAAACCTTTTGCCCTGTCGAAATTTTTGGCTGGAATTTCGAACCAGTTAATTGCGTGTGCCATTATTATTAATTTTTATTGTTGTGATATTACTTCTTCTTTTTGGATGATTTTGCTTTCGCGTTAAATTCCAGGCATAAGTTAACCCAGTATTCAAACCTGGTTTCAGATTCAATACCCTCGTCGTTCACCATTAAATAGCCTTTCATCGGGCGTCCGGTAAAGTCCATTAAGCGGCTGCCCGGCTTACTCAATGCTGTCTCCTGCAGCGCAGGGTCAATGCGGCACATCATTTCCCCGCCAATAATTCCTATACACATTTTGCCGTTATACATAAATGTCAAGCCACCCATCATTTCCTTTTCTTCAATGTTTGGGAGTTTTTCCAGCCGCTTCCTGATCCTGTCTGCCAGCTTTATGCTGTAAGCCATTTTTATAGAATGAATGATTTGTATATTTGCTTGCAAAATGCAAGGTAAATATATAAACATTTACTTGCGATATGCAAGTATAAAATGAAAAAAAGAATAAAAAGGCGGTCAGATTGCCCGATAAGTTTTGCGCTCGACATTTTTGGCGATAAGTGGTCGTTGCTTATCATAAGGGATTTAATGTTCAAGGACAAAAAAACATACGGAGAATTCTTAAAATCGGAAGAAAAGATTGCGACCAATATATTGGCGGATAGATTGTCCCTGCTCGAGTGCGCCGGCCTGATAAAGTGCCAGGTTGACCAGGAGAAAAAATCAAAATATAATTACGAACTGACCGAAAAAGGTATCGGTTTAGTTCCTGTCCTGCTGGAAATTGTGCTGTGGAGCGCCACATTTGATAAAAATACTGCCGCCCCAAAGGAGTTTGTAGACCGGGTAAGAAACGACAAAGAAAATTTTGCCAACGAAATCATGCAGCAACTGAAAAGCAAATTATAACCGCCGGATATAACCGTTGATCAGCCGTAAGTTATAGATTTGACAACTTTTAAAAAGTTGTCAAATCTAGGTTCATAAGTTTATATCACCCCTGTATCATACAGCACCTGGTTCATATTCCGCACCGCGTCAGCGCTTTTGTTGAAATTGGCTTGCTCGGCATCGCTCAGCTTGTATTCAAGTATCCGCTCGAAGCCGTTTTTGCCGAGGATAACCGGTATCACCAGCGAAATATCTTTCTGGCCGTATTCGCCATCAAGGGCAACGCCGCAGGAGATCAGTTTTTTCTGATCGCGTACAATGCTTTCCACCATAAAGGCCGTACCTGCGCCGGGCGCGTACCAGGCCGAAGTGCCTATCAGTTTTGTTAATGTAGCGCCGCCAACCATGGTTGCCGCAACTACTTTATCCTGTTGCTCCTGGCTTAGCAACTGCGTAACCGGAACGCTGTTCCATGTGGCATGCTGTATCAATGGGATCATAGTGGTATCTCCGTGGCCGCCGATCACTACTGCATTAAGGTCAGCTGCGGAGCAGCCCAGCTCCTGGCTCAGGTAATATTTAAACCTTGCCGAATCCAGCGCGCCGCCCATCCCTATGATCTTGTTTTTGGGCAGGCCCGAAGTTTTCAGGGTAAGGTAATTCATGGTATCCATCGGGTTGGCCACAACAATAATGATGGTGTTCGGCGAATACTTCAGGATATTTTCAGTTACCGACTTAACGATGCCGGCATTCGTGCCGATCAGTTCTTCGCGCGTCATGCCCGGCTTGCGCGGTATGCCCGAAGTGATCACTACTACGCCCGAATCTGCTGTGGCCGCATAGTCATTGGTAACGCCTGTAATTTTGGTGTCAAACTCCAAAAGGGCCGAAGTTTGCATCATATCGATAGCTTTACCTTCAGCAAAACCTTCTCTTATGTCCAATAAAATAAGCTCTTCAGCCAATTCTTTCCTGGCGATATTATCCGCGCAGGTAGCGCCAACAGCCCCGGCGCCAACAACAGTTATTTTCATAATATATTTTGATTTGTGATGAGAAAAATAAATTGGCCGAAGATAGGGGAAGATTTCGGAATTTCCGCTGTGGTTTTATTTTTTTTAGGTGCTCAGGAGGGCTTCGCCGTTTCGGAATTTCGATTTGGGATTTTTTTTGATTTCGATCTAAAAAAGATCGCATACCGTGAGATTTAGAGAAAGCTTTATCCTTGATTTCGGAATTACAAAAATCCTCCCCGACCAGGGAGATTTAGAAGGGACTGGAATTTTGATTTCGGAATTTTGTTATTGGTATTTAATAAACTAAACCCTATTTTGCTTACCTGGGTTATTTTTCGTAAAGAATTAGGAAAAAGACAAGTTATGGTCATGGATAATCAAAATAAGGTTTGTTTAATAACAGGTGCGAGCAGCGGGATCGGTCAGGCCATCGCAAAAGCACTTAGCGCTGATAACTATCGCCTGGTGGTTACGGCGCGCCGTGAGAAAAGATTAAGGGATTTCTTACCGGACAATGTTGATGTTTTAACCGGTGATCTTACATTGCCCGGGTTCCAGGATTCAATTGAAGATTTTATATGGAAAAAATTTGGCAAATGTGATTACCTGTTCAATTGCGCCGGAACACTTGAGGTTGGAACGATCGGGGAAATTGATATCGATAAGATGACGGCGATGCTAAGATTGAATGTCGAAGCAACTTTCAGGCTCACCTATAAATTACTTAAACGGTTTAAGAAACAGGGTTTTGGTCATATTATTAACATAACAAGTGTCCTCGGCACAAAAGTCAGGCCGTCGGCGGGAGCGTACGCTGCCACTAAATTCGCTTTAGAAGCATTATCGGAGGCCTTACGCATGGAGTTGGCGGGGACCGATGTTCAGATTTCATGTATCGAGCCGGGATTGGTGATGACAGAACTGCATAAAGACTGGGCGGTTCATCCCCGCGAAAGTATGGCGATTCATGAGCCTTTAAATGTTGACGACATAGTAAATACAGTGAAATTTATTATGGGACAACCCCGCCATGTAAGGATACCTAGACTGATGATTTTACCAAAAGATCACCAGGTATAAATTTGATACGCCCTATTAATTGATTTTTAAACAAAGCGCATTTCGTTTAATATTCTTTTATTACCAGGATTAAATTAAATAATAAAACGATAAAAGCAGTGTTTGTTATTCATAACTTTTGCTTTTTTTTGATTGTTTTTTAAGCTTTAGTTATAATGTTGATAACCTATGATTGGTTTTTCATTCAATTTAATAGGAGAAATAAGTGATTTTGAAAAAAAATTAGAAATTTTTCAACAATTTGTTATAAAATTTATAAAAATAATTTAAATTCGCCCCGATAATTGTATATAAAGTTATAAAAAACACGATTTGACCCAAATTTTATAAAATCATTAAACAATGGCAACTAAACTCGAGTACATTTGGCTTGACGGCTACAAACCCACACAAAGCCTGCGCAGCAAAACAAAAATTTTAGGTGACTTCAGCGGTAAATTGGAAGATTGTCCGGATTGGAGCTTTGACGGTTCATCAACCGAGCAGGCGCCGGGAGGTTCATCTGACTGCGTTTTAAAACCTGTATTTATTCGCAAAGATCCCGGAAGGTTAAACGCTTACCTGGTAATGTGCGAAGTACTTGATTCGACCGGCAAACCCCACCCGTCAAACGGCCGCGCCACAATACAGGACGATGATAACGATTTTTGGTTTGGCTTTGAGCAGGAATATTTTTTGTGGGACCCTGAGACAGGCAAGCCTCTTGGCTTCCCGGCAGGCGGTTTCCCCGGCCCGCAAGGTCCGTATTATTGCGGCGTAGGCGCTACTAACGCCTATGGCAGGGATATAGTTGAAGAGCATTTGGATATGTGTTTGGAAGCCGGTTTGAATGTAGAGGGTATTAATGGCGAGGTTGCTGCCGGCCAGTGGGAATTCCAGATATTTGCTAAAGGCGCTAAGGAAGCCGGCGACCAAATCTGGGTTGCCCGTTATTTATTGGAGAGAATAGGCGAAAGCCATGGCGTATCGGTAAACTGGCATTGCAAGCCGCTGGGCGATTTGGACTGGAACGGCTCGGGCATGCATGCTAACTTTTCAAATAACACCCTGCGTACCTGCGGCAGCAAGGAAGTCTACGACAAGATTTGCGAAGCCTTCCGCCCGGCTGTTGCCGAGTGTATTGCTGTATATGGCGCGCATAACGAATTGCGTTTAACCGGCAAGCACGAAACTGCTTCGATCAACGACTATAGCTACGGTGTATCCGACCGCGGCGCATCAATCCGTATTCCTTTGTATACTGTTCAAAAAGGATGGAAAGGTTACCTCGAAGACCGCCGTCCGAATTCAGCGGCCGATCCATACAAAGTGGCTGCGGTAATTATCAAAACAGTAAAATCAGCAAAAGTTTAATCACGCTAACTAAACTAAATATGCACTTCCCCTGGTTGTAAAATGCCAGGGGATTTTTTTTGAGCCAACCGGGTATAAATTCCGGCCATCTCTTATGCGGATAACCGCACAGCAGCGCTGCACTTTTCTAGCATAATTAATCCGGAAACTCTTCGCGCCGTTATTTCACCACGGGCAAAACCAGTTTCGATTGACCGGTATAAACGTTAATGGTCTCCTTTAAAAAATCGCTGTCCTTCGCATGGTAAATATCAATAAACTGCTGGGGGTTACGGTCGACTAATGGGAACCAGCTGCTTTGTACCTGCACCATAATGCGGTGGCCCTTTTTAAAGGTATGGGCTACATCCGGCATGGTATATTTTACTTGCGTGGGTTTTCCCGGAACAAAAGGTTCGGGGTTCGAATAACTGTTACGGTAGCGGCCACGCATAATTTCGGCCCTTACCAGCATTTCATAACCGCCCATGGGGTATTTTAAAACAGGGTCGTTTTCGGCATAAATGTCCACATCGTTATAGCTGCCGTTATCCGGGAAAACATCGATCAGTTTCACCACAAAGTCGGCATCGGTATTTGAAATGTTTACCATAAGGTCGGCAACAACAGGCCCTGCCAGCGTTATATCGTTGGTTAAAGTATCAGTCTGATAGGTTAAAACATCGGTACGGCGCTCCGCAAAGCGCTGGTCGTCAGTCATATAAGTGCGGGTACGGTTGAAGTGCACATCCTGCGTATAAGGCACCGGTTTAGCCGGGTCGCTGATATAAGTATCAAATGAGGATTTGGTTGAACTACCTGCCTCAAATGACAATTTTCCTTTCGCTTTAAGGTAGATATTTGTCGGCTGCACATCCGCGGGCGGCCATTGCGGCAGCTGCCGCCATTTGTTTTCGCCGGTAAAAAATATGGTCGCTTTTCTGATGTTATCAACCGAACCGACACCCCGCAGGTAATAATCAAAAAACGGGATCTCAATGTTGTTGGCATACCATTCGCTGGTATTGCTGCCCCATTGTACATTACCGAGGTGCGTGCCATCGTTATTTCGCCATTCCTCATGGTACCAGGGGCCCATTACCAGCCGGTTATTGGTGGCAGGGCTCTGTTTATCGATGGCTTTGTAAACATTCCATGCGCCAAAACAATCTTCAGCATCAAATTCGCCGCCCACAACCAGCATCGCGGGCTTAACATCCTTAATGCCCACCCTGGCGTTGCGGGCCATCCACCAGGCGTCGCGGTTAGGGTGGTTCATCATTTCGTTCCAGAACTTAAGGCTGTCGCCGGCAAGTTTGGTAAGATTGGGCAGCGCACCTTCCGTTAAATAAAACTTATAATTATCATGTATCGGCGGGTCGTAAGTAGGCGCGGCAGTGGCTGTAGGGTGGGGGTGCGGCTGGCCAAAGCCGAATTGCTTATAAAAATCAAATGCATCCATCTGGAAAAAAGCGCCGTTATGATGAAAATCATCACCCACAAACCAGTCCGTTACCGGAGCTTCGGGGCTCACGGCCTTTAATGCCGGATGTCCGCTCAGCGATGCCATCGTTGAATAGAAGCCAGGGTAGGATATGCCGAAAACGCCGACCTTGCCGTTGTTGTTCTCCACGTTCTTCACCAGCCAGTCGATGGTATCATAGGTATCGCTGGCCTCATCTATATCCTTATTGGTCTTTTTATTAAAATTAAAAGGGCGTACATCCATAAACTCACCTTCGCTCATCCAGCGGCCGCGTACATCCTCTATCACCATAATATAGCCCTTGCGGCAATATTTCATAAGATGGTCGGCCCAGAAACTGCGGTACTTGCCTTCCTTGTAGGGGGCTGCGGAATATGGCGTACGCTCCATCAATATCGGGTGCTTTTCCGAATTATCGGTCGGTATATAGATCGACGCGTAGAGCTTAATGCCATCGCGCATAGGGATGGTTACCCCCATTTTTTTGTAATTGTTTACCAGCCAAACCGAATCGGCGTTTTGGGCAGTTGTGACAAAGGGGAACAGGAAAAATGCGATTATGAATATTTTTTTCATGATGAGAATTTTGCAGGTTGAAAGGTAAATATGATGTTTTTTAAAGAAGAAAAGAAATCGTGTTCGATATACGGCTGCGTCAGCGGGCAGATTTCGGCGCATGAAACTGGGATTCCCCGCTTTGCTGCGAATAAACAAAGAAGGGCATCATAAATAGGATATAAAACCGCCATTTCCTTTATCTTTGAAAAAAGCTTACAAATATGCCGGGTGATGATTTAGTCAAAGTAGTTTTCGGTCTTTACAGCGAAATTTTTGAACAGGAGATGACAGAAATTTTGGACGCCGCCGCGACCGACCAGGAGAAGAGCCATTTCAAAATCGAAAGCGTCCCCCTTTTTAGCCCCCGCATTGCCAGCGGCGATATTATCCGCGCGGAGTACGACAACGAGATCGGGATGCTGACTTACCGGGAAACTGTCCGGCCCTCCGGTAATTCAACCATTCATTGCGTGGTATTGGACGATGATTATGATGTTGAGGCTATCCGCCAGCTATTTGAAGAAATGGGCTGCCGATCTGACAACGGTAACAGGTACTTCGCATTGGACGTACCCGCTGCCTTTGATTACGTCCCGGTTAAACGCCGGCTTGATGAGCTGGAAAAAGAAGGCATTATAGATTACCAGGAATCATGTCTATCCGGCAAACATGAGTACCGGAATATTTCCTTCGGTTAATATAGCGCTATCTCACATCCTCATATCTCACATCTCATATCTCAAATCTCATATCTCAAATCTCACATCTCACATCTCACATCTCACATCTCACATCTCATATCTAATAGCTACCTCAAATCCACCACCTCAACACCCCTATGGGCCTTCGGGTCAAAAGTGAAAGTATTGTCGGGCACCTGGATGTTTGGCACGAAGCCGTGAACGGTATAGGTATAATGGTTGCCGTTTTTATCGAATATTAAGGCCCGGTAAATTTGTTTTTTTACTTTGTCGATCCACAAACGTACTTTAAAAAACGACTTGTTGATGTCTTCCGGTGTCAGGTCGATCTCCTGGTAAACCTTGCCGCCTATTTTTGTATCGCCGTTATAAATATATTTATAGCCATGTTCATAAATAGTGAATATCTGCGCCGGGTTAAGCCCCTGGCCGCTGTTGTCCACGTTATTAACCTGCACTTCGTTGTCTTTTTTCAGGTAAGTCCACTGGGTTTTGCCATCGCTGATGATCTCCTGCGCAATATCGGGCTTGGCGGTCGTTCCGGCGCTATAGATGGTCACCCTGAACTTATTGGCCTTTGACCTGGCGATCAGCGTGCCGCTTTGTGTTTCTTTAATGTTTGCCTGCGCGTTATCGAGTGTGAAATCAAAATCAGCTTTTACAGCATCGTAGGTGCGGTATCTTTCGCTCACTTTGCTTAGGATAGCTTTTGCGGCAGCGTCCTTTTCTAAGCTTTTCTGGGCAAATAGGGAAGTGCTGAGAAGTATTAAGAAAGAGATTACAGGTAGTTTTTTCATTGTTTATAATTTCACCGGGTTAAAATTGATTTCACGGATTTTTGATCAAAGCTGCGGCGATATTTATGGTAGATTTTGTTTAAGACAAATGGTTTAATTGTTTTGTTTTGAAAGGACTTCAAGATGGCGTTCAAGGCTGTACTCATCGGAATATAAGACCTCGCGGGCCTTGCTGCCTTCAAACGGGCCGACGATACCTGCTGCTTCCAGCTGATCGATAATACGCCCGGCGCGATTATAGCCCAATTTCATTTTTCTTTGGATCAGCGAGGTTGAACCTTGCTGGTGCAGCACGATAAGGCGTGCAGCCTCGTCGAACAAAGGATCGCGGTTGTCGGGGTCGAATTCCTTTGAACCGCTGCTTTCGCCCTCGCCTACGTATTCCGGCAACAGCATCGCTGAAGGATACCCACGCTGGGCGCCAATAAAATCAGATATCCGTTCCACTTCGTGCGTATCCACAAAGGCGCATTGCAGGCGTATCAGGTCGCTTCCGGTAGATAGCAGCATATCCCCGCGGCCTATCAGCTGGTCGGCGCCCCCAGTGTCCAGTATCGTTCTTGAATCGATTTTCGACAAAACCCTGAACGCCAGCCTCGAGGGAAAGTTAGCCTTGATAGTGCCGGTAATAATATTAACTGAGGGCCGCTGTGTGGCGATCACGAGGTGGATACCCACTGCACGGGCCAGCTGCGCTATGCGTGCAATCGGCATTTCCACTTCTTTTCCGGCGGTCATCATCAAATCGGCAAATTCGTCAATTACCAGCACTATAAAAGGCAGGTAGCGATGCATTTCGGGGTTTGATATTTTACGGCTCGCAAATTTTTGATTGTATTCCTTTAAGTTTCGTACCTGGGCATCTTTTAACAGATCATACCTCAGGTCCATCTCGATGCATAGCGAGTTCAGCGTATTTACTACTTTTTTGGTGTCGGTAATAATGGCGTCCCCCTCATCGGGTAGTTTTGCTAAAAAATGCCTTTCTATTTTCCTGAACAACGTGAGCTCAACCTTCTTGGGATCTACAAGGACAAATTTTAATTCGGCGGGGTGCTTTTTGTATAATAGCGATACCAAAATTGCATTAATACCAACTGATTTACCCTGTCCGGTGGCGCCGGCTACCAGCAGGTGCGGCATTTTAGCCAGGTCGGCAACAAATACCTCATTGCTTATAGTTTTGCCTAGTGCGATGGGAAGGTCCATCGTGGTATTCTGAAATTTTTCGGTGGCGAGTACAGACCGCATGGAAACCATTTCGGGATTTTGGTTCGGTACCTCAATACCTATGGTACCCTTGCCCGGCATGGGTGCAATGATACGAATGCCCAACGCCGCCAGGCTCAATGCTATATCATCCTCAAGATTTTTGATCTTGGAAATCCTTACGCCCGGCGCGGGAATGATCTCGTAAAGCGTCACTGTCGGCCCGATGGTGGCTTTTATCTTATCGATTTCAATATTATAATGGTTCAGCGTCTCTACGATCTTATTTTTATTTGCCCCCAGCTCGTCGGAATGAACGTTTATTTTGTGGGAGCCATAATCTTCCAGCAGGCTGAGCGGCGGATACTTGTACGAGGCAAGCTCCAGGGTATGGTCATAAGTGCCAAACTGGTCGACCAGGCTTTTGGCTTTCTCATCATCTGCCTGCTCGATGTTTAAAACAGGCGTTGGCCTGGTTACGCCAACGGTTAATGGGATGTCATCTTCCGCTTCTAACTCATGGCCATCTTCATTGGGCGTTAAAACTATAGGCTCGTGAAATATCGGGTTTTGCACGAGCGGCTGGTCTTTGGGCGAATTAGGCCTGACCGTATTTGACAGGTTATCTTTATTTTTGCGGCCCGGCCATTCAACCGGCAAATTATCCTCATCGTCGGTATCGCCCACCTCCGGCACAAAGTCGCCAACCTGGTAGGCAGGTGCCGTCTTCGGTATTCGTTTCGGTATTTTGAAATCAATATTATAGGCGATCACCAATAGCGTCAGCCCCGCAAATACCAAAATAAATCCCGTGCCGGTTTGGCCTATCTGCGCATCCAGCCAGCGGTTGCTCCAATAACCAAATTCGCCTTCAAGGTAGGTGGGGCTATCGACTAAAAATGCGTGGAAAAAACCCAGCGTAACCGAGATGAAAACGATGCCGAATAAGCAATACGCCAGTGTTTTATTGAGAGAAAACAGCCGGGTACGGAACAGCAGCCAGTAACCTATGATAAAGAAAATAAAAACGAACAGGAAGGACGCTATCCCAAACCACTCATAGATAAATTGGTTTGAAAGCAGCGCGCCGAATTTACCCATCCAATTTTCAACCACAGGGTTTTTAACGCCGTTCTCGACCAGTTCCTGCGTCGTTTTAAACAGGTTGCTCCAGCCGCCATTTTTCGTCCACACATAGCTTTGGTCTTCCTGCCAGGTAAACAGGTACGAGGTAAACGCGACGAGAAAATATACTGATAATAAAAGTGAAAAAAGCCCGAGGATCTTAATAAAACGGCTGTTCATAAGGTCGAACGGGCCGGTATTTTCTGGCTTTTGCTTTATGGGGCGCTCTCTTTCAACCTTTGACGAAGGTTGACGTAACTGGTTTTCTTGCTTGAAACTATTTGATTTAAACTGATTTCCTTTTACCGGCATCCTGATGTATCCCTGATATTGTACAAATATAAAGTTAATAGATTAAACAAATCTTTAGCTTGATATTTTAATTTTTTAGTAATATTGAAGATAGGTTGAATAGTTGACCGGGTTGGCTTAAGTTGATTTGGTTGTTGTAAAAGTTGCGAGGATTATAAAAGTAATAAAAACCTTTTTTACCTTAATCGACTTAATCTAACTCGATCAACACTTAACTAACAGGAAATGAGTATTGAAAAACTGGAATTGTGCATTACCAACGCCGACCTTGCAGGTATCGAAACCCTGCTCACGGAGAACCCTGCATTGGCAAAAGCCCGTACCAGCCAGCATGTTTCGCCGGTTATGCTCTCCTGTTATTATAAAAAACCCGAAGTTACCGCCCTGCTTTTAAAATATGTAGACGAGATAAACCTTTTCGAGGCCGCAGCCGCAGGCAAGTTTGATGTAGTGGCCCACCTTGTGTATAACCACCCCGAGGCGATAAATTTTTATGCCGAAGACGGCTTTACGCCGCTGGGGCTGGCCTGCTATTTTGGGCAGTATGAAATAGCCCGGTACCTGGTGTTAAAAGGCGCCGATGTCAACCTGCCGTCAAACAATGGTTTCAGGGTTTATCCCCTGCATTCGGCCGCCGCGGGCAACTACACGCAAATTGCCCGGATGCTGATTGAAAATAATGCCCAGGTGAACGTAAAACAGCAGGCAGGCGCAACCGCCCTTCATTCAGCGGCCCAAAATGGCAATATCGACCTGCTGATCCTGCTGCTCGAGCATGGCGCCGATGTAAATATCCGCATGGAAGGCGGCAAACTCCCCGCCGACCTGGCCCGGGAAAGAGGTTTCGAGGAAATCGCGGAAGCGCTTGTGTGATTTCGGAAGCCGGATGTCGGATGTCGGATGTCGGATGTCGGAAGTCGGAAGTCGGAAGTCGGAAGTCGGATGTCGGATGTCGGATGTCGGATGTCGGATGTCGGATGTCGGGTGTCGGATGTCGGATGTCGGAAGCATTATGTTAATTAGATTTAAGGCGCCGGACAAAAGCGATCAGTGAATATCCTGGGAAATCATAAAAACCAACGGTCAAAAAAGTAGCCGGAAACTCCTTTCCGGCTACTAAAAATTTAATCCAATTAACTATTTAAACTAAAAAAACTAAAACTCAAATATGTATACGGGCTTGATAATGTAAAAGTTATGTGCTACATTCGTTAATTAAAAAATTCCCCGGCCTCGCGCTGGGGAATTTTTTGATTTGATAAATTATTGATGAGCAGGGCGCTCAATGAATGCTTTTATACGTCTAACGTTTTTTTTAAGTTGCGGTTTTTTTAAACTTTTTTAAAAGTTCCGTCCTTGAAAGTAAATGTGGGCCAATTCGCATACGCAAATAAAAGTTAAGAGTGTCATCCTGTTGGCTTTCGGGCCGCAGGACCCCATATGGCCAGCCGCCTGCTCCAGCATTCAGCCGAAGCAATTCGGCTGAATTGTTTTATATAGGCGGGTGAAACATACCTGCACGAAGAATGCCGGCTTGATGTTGTTAATAATATTCAGTCGTTGCAATATTATTGTGGTTGGTGCATGGACGCATGTAGCGCCGCGAATATGTTAACAGCGATAGCAGAATAAAGACCGCACGAAGCAAAAAATGGATTTGACATATCGCGGGCACATAACCCATCGAAATGACGTTAGCGCTTTATCCCCGCGGACATTCGCTACAGAACAGCGGCAATTTTAACTCCGGCCGGCCATCCCTATTTGCCCCCAAACACGTAAAAAACCGATACCGACAGGCCGTTTGTCACGAAATTAAAGGAGAAATTGTCGCCGTTATCATGCCCCTGCGTGGTATTGTCGGCGTTGTAGTGGTAATATTCCAGGTTTGCCAGCGTAGCGGAAACGCCCACTTTTTTTGAAGGATAAAATACAATATCGAGCCCTGCGCCCACGCTGAAATAGCTGGTTGTACTGTCGAAATTATATGCTGAAAGTGATGCTGCATAAGTATTTTTTTGGGAGCCGTTGGTGTAGCCAAGATAAGCAGCCGGCCTGAGGCCTATTTTACCTTCGTACATCAGGTACTTCCTGATAAACACGGTCATGCTGAAGTTATTGGCAGTTTGCTTTAACGGATAACTATCATTGTTGGTAGCAACGTTCGCGGTACTGTTTGTCGTGCTGCCGGTGCTAAACGACAAAGCCCCGCCAAAATCTACCTTATCGGCAATAAAATAACTGTAGTTGGGGCCGATATTAAAACTGTTGGTGGTGGTACTTAAGTTTGTTGACCCGCCGCTGGCCGGGTTAATGGTAAAATTATTGCCATTAGTGAAGCTAAATCCAAAACTTGCACCCAGGTTTTGGTTACCTCTTTCGGTTTGCGCGTCGGAAATTTGACAGGCCAGTAAAATAGCCGCAATTGTTATCAAAACTTTCATAGTTGTTGCCGGTTTATGTGAATCAGATTAAATGGTTAAGCAAATAGTTACTTTTAACAGGCACCATGACAGTTATGCCTCATTACTTAACCCAGGCAAGGTAGCGTTTAATTAAGCTTGTGCGATTAAATTGTGGAGAACTTTGCCGCCTGTTGAAAGTTGGCAATGCCGGCAACCGGGTTACTTTGATAAGAAATAAAAAGCTCACCTTAAATGAAAGCGGAATTCCCTTATAGCGTCCTTTAATTCCCCGTAGTTGGTCATCCCTTTGTTTTTACAGACCGCTAGTTGTTATTTTGAGGTGCTATAACTAAGCTTTGTTCCAGCGGAACAACTCGTAGGTAGAAAATAAATAATTACGGTAAAGCGCTCCGTCAGGAACGCATGGTGGGCGCTGTTCCAGTTCGCGATGCTTCGTTAAATTTATTGCAAAGCAGCCAAATCACCAATCGTTCCTTACGGAACAAAAAAAAGGGCGGCATTTTTCTACCAACCAAATGTCCCTACGGGACATTATCGCAATGGCAGTAAATAGGTTATAGCACCTCAAAATAAGAATTAGCCGAATTAGCTGCTAAGACGATGGTATATGTTGCAAATTGTATAACTTTAAAGAGTGAATTTCGCGATACGTGTTTTTATCTTTTAGTAAGTATATTTGCGGTTACTTCTGTTTTTATTTTTATGATCAAACTTTTTGTAGGCGGTTTTCCCCTTGACATTACTGAACTGGAACTTGTGATGCTGATTAGTCCCTATGGCGATGTGAGCACCATCAAGATAGTCCGCGATAAAAAGACCGGTAATTGCAAGGGCTACGCCTTCCTGGAAATGAAGGATAAAGAAGGCGCCGAGCGGGCTGTGGAAGCGCTGGATGGCACGGCTATCGGCGACCGGATATTGAATGTAAAAATAAACGAAGATAAACCTGTCCCGGTTAAAAAGTCTTTTTCTAAATTCAACTCCAACTATCAGTCTTCGGGTTCTTATGTAAAAGTACAGCGGCCGGGCGAAGAAATGAGGAAGAAAAGGCCGAGAAAGCAATTTTAACCATCGCAAACCCGGCCTATCCGGCGTTTTGAAGTCTCACAGTGGTTGGTAAAGGGTCCAGCGGCAGATCAGGATGCGTGGTGAAAACTAAATCGCTGCAGCTTTTATTGTTCTTCAATTTATCCTTTTCCAGGTTAGTGTGCGTGTGATCCGCTCGCCATCCGGGGTTGTTGTTTCCAGTTGAATGATGAGCTGGCCCTCATTAACCCTTAGATCGCGCGAAACAGTGATCCCGATATTTGCCGGGTTAACCGAACCTATAAGCGTATGCGATACTTTGCCGGTTTGTTCATCCACCTCGTAAGTTCCGAAATAAGCGTCATAGCTGCCTGATGCGCTGGTATTGTTCTGGCCCGAATGCATTATCGGGCTTTCCGCATTATCCCTGCCGTCGCGCTTCATAAATTATGCGGTAAAATGATGCTTTGCATAAGCCAGGATGCCTATCGGGTCGGCGCCCATTATTGGGTCGATGCGGCGTTCACCGTTTTTTGTCCGATCCTCCCGCGATAGCAGCCACCAAACGCCCTGCATTAAATGCGATAAATTTTTTGTCGGCGCGGGAAGCGTTTGAAAACCCATAATTGTGTGTTTAAAACCTATATTCAAATATAGCTTGCGATTTCGCGGAATACAAATTCAATTGGCTTTGCGTTGCCGATTACAATTCCCCACCAACGGAAAAACGGCGCTAAAAAACTAACTTTGAGTACTAAAACAAGTAAGATGGACAATTCAAGAGTATACAAAATGTCTTTTGCAGGTGTTTACCCGCTTTATATTAAAAAAGCCGAAAAGAAAGGCCGCACAAAAGATGAAGTAGATGAAGTGATATTTTGGCTGACGGGATATGATAAACAAACATTGCAAAAGCATATTGATGAAAAAACCAATTTTGAAACCTTTTTTGCCCAGGCCCCGCAAATAAATCCAAATGTTTCAAAAATTACCGGTGTAATTTGCGGTTACCGCGTAGAAGAAATCGAGGACGAACTGATGCAAAAGATCCGTTATTTAGATAAGCTGGTTGATGAATTAGCAAAAGGAAGGGCAATGGATAAGATTTTAAGGAAATAGTATCAATAGGAGGACAACAAGGCGGTCTGGCTCTGCTCCACCATTTTTGCGCGTTTTTTACGCCTTGTCAATATAGTTCATGTTCATCTTCAGCACTCCGGTTATTTTGGAAGCGCCTTGTTCACAGTATTTTATAAAAGAATTTTCACAAAAACCGACCCCTTCAAGGTGACAAAACAGTGTCACCACGAGATCGTGAAACGGCCTTATATTTGCAATTTTTAACGGGTTAATAATACAGGATGGCCGGGGGCAAGGTTATCTGCAGCCTGCTGCAGCATAATTATATCCGCTATTTTGAAAGAAAAACCGGAAAAATGATAAATTTGTAAAAAGGTTAAGTATGGCTAAGGCATTAGATCAGGAATTATTTCAGTATATCCTTCAGCTTGACGAGGCGGAAAAAAAATCCGTATTGCAAATGCTTAAAACTTTTCTTAAAGGCCGTGAAGTGAAAGCTCCCCGCGTTACCGTCGGGCAGTATAATAAAGAAATCGACGAAGCTATTGCCAGGGTTGAGGCTGGTGAGTTTTATACCCAGGAAGAAGCAGAGCGGATGGCAAAAGAATGGTAATAAATGAAGGAAAGAAAGATTTTGAAAACAAGCTCTTAATTATTTCCGCGATGCTATTCAGTACATCCGAAAAGATTCCCCTCAAAATGCCGATAAAGTAAAAAGTGAAGGTCTTGAAAAGATCAACGAACTCTCAACGCATCCTGAGAAGCTGTCTAAAAATGATAATGCAAATTTACTGCAAACGTAAATTCATTGCCGTTGGCTTCAGCCAACGGAACATTAGTAAGGAAGCTAATTGCTTCAGCCAAAAAAGCCGCAGGATCTTGCTCCCATATTATTTGGCTAAAGCCGACCTTTCATTTATTTAATCCTGTTGGCTGAAGCCAACGGCAATGATAAATTTATCCCATTTTTAGACAGCTTCTGAGATTCATAACCCGGACAAATACAAGGTTAATAATAACGGTAGTTACAGGGCATTTGAACTGCACCGGCTACGGGTGGCCTACCTTGTAAAAGAGCATGAGATTATTGTAGCCCGGGTTAGAAACACCAGGCAGGAGCCGCTTGATTATTAACTTAGTTAAATCCCTTTTTCTCGCCCGAGGATGTAGCGCAAACCAAAAAAAGCGGGGTTCTCGTGTGCCGCTGGCAGGTAATAAACCATGCGGGTGCGGGGTCTAAAGATGCGTTTTTAATTATTTCATTCAAAAAATCGTAAACTGTTGTAGTGGCTACGTGCCAGCGGGGCACGAGAACTCTGAGTTCATAGCTTTTGCGTTGCATCGCGTCAGGGTTGGAGGGCGTGGATTACAAATCGGCTTTAGTTTAGGTCGTGGATTGCAAATCCCGACCAACGGGCGGGAACTTGATCTGGGTATTGGCGTAGAGGTGTATACCGGGTCGTACACACACTGATTGGCAACTACAAATAACTTAGAAAGTAAAATAAAATTATTTTTTTGTTTTTCCGATTTGATTCGATACCTTTATGAAAGTTAATTTTAATGCAATGACGCAATGTCATCATATCTAAACCGAAATTAACCAGTACCGAATTACTTTTTTAAAAATTCACTAAATCTTAAACAAATTATTATGAAACGAAACCTTATTATTAGAATTTTTATCGGATTTTGCTTAGTTGCGACCGTCGCCTTTTTTGCTTTCAGCAGATCCAACAAATCGTCAATGTACCGCATTAACTTTACTCCTGCGAAAACGAGCAATGAGTTAATCGCTATCCGTAGTAATCCCCATGCTAATGTTGTAAGGACACTATCACAGTTTGACAACATACTTACACTTAATGAAACGCCTTTAAATTCGTTGCCGAAAGTAGTGGTCGATGAATTCAGAAGCCAGATCGCTGTGAGGGAAGGCGTAGGTATTGTAGGATTAAAATATGGTACAATTAAAAGGCTGCTCAGCGATGACGATTTTGCAACCGTAATGGCCATGTTTGGTGTAGATACGAAAAATGGTTTTTGGGGATTTAGTAAAAATGAGAACGTTTTGAAATCAGTTAGAGGGAAACGTCTTAAGGTTTTCTTTGAAGACTATAAAGAATATCAATGTGTATCTCCACATAATTGCTCAACACAGGCAAATTACATTTGCTTAACGGGCTGTTAAGCTAATAGTCATACAAGTCATCTGAACAACAAATAAGGCCTTGTATAAAGGCTTTATTTGTTGTTAGTGAATTTCTTTAATTAAACCTAATTAATGCCCTTTAGCATAAAATGCAGTCGTTGCCTATGAATTTACCTGAATACCGCGACTTAATTTACCTGAATACCGCGACTTAATTTATTTAAGGTCTTGTAGTTTTTATGATATTCAAACAAGTATGTAAACTATCTTTACTCATTTTTGGTATAATACTTTTTAATAGATTAAATGTCAATGGTCAAAGTCAACATATTATCAAAGGGGCAGTTACTGATTCTCTGACGGCTCAACCCGTTCAACTATCGACCGTAGCCATTGTTGACATGGGTGATTCATCATTATATTCCTACACAGTAAGTGACCGCAAAGGCAAGTTTGCCTTATATAAACTTCCAGCGGATAAAACTTATAGATTGATTGTTTCTGCAGTAGGTTACGAATCCTTTAAGCAGATGGTGCAATTTGATAAGGGAATGGTGATTAAGTCGTTCCAGATCCAACTGCAGCAAGCTTCTCATAATTTGAACGAGGTTACAATCAGGGCCGAAAGAGCGCCTGTTAATGTTAGGAAAGATACTATAGAATTCATTGCAGAAGCCTTTAAAACGAGGCCTAACGCGGTCGTTGAAGAGTTGTTAAAAAAACTCCCCGGCGTCCAGGTGTACCAGGACGGGACGATCTATGTGAATGGAAAAAGAGTAAGGCGGATCCTTATAAATGGCAAAGGGTTTTTCGGTAATGATACCCGAATAGCCTCCCGCAATCTGAATGCGGACCTGATCGACAAAATACAAATAACAGATGACCGCGAGAACGACCCTAATAACCTGCTAAATGACAACTACGTGGAAAAGGTAATCGACCTTAAGTTAAAAACACAAATCAAAAAAAGTGTCTTTGGTAAAATACATGCCGCAGCTGGAACAGGGGGACATTATGACGCTGGAGGTTTGTTGAATATTTTCAGAGATACATTACAGATAAGCCTCATTGGCTTCAGTAACAATGCCAATCAGTCTTCATTTTCACTGGGCGATTTGAGAAACATGGGTGGTTTTGAAAGAAGTGGAGTAAGCTCATTCCATGTAAATGAGAATGACCAGGTAACAGGAATAAATGGTATTTCATTAGGCGGGGAGGGTGAGGGTATTCAAACGATTAGCTCCGGCGGGGTCAACATAAATAATGATTATGGGCCAAATTTAAGTATAAACATACAAGATTTCTTTACCCACTTCCTAAATACCAATAATATTACGAGTATTCGTCAGCAGTTTTTAACTGATTCCACTTTAATTTCACAGAGCAATAATAACGTTCATCAGGAACAATTTCTAAATACCTTGTCGGGTAAATTAAAATGGCAACTCAGCAAGTTCAGTCTGTTTGAATATACCCCCCAACTAACCACGAATAGTTCAACTAACATCTCATCCCTGCAGCAGGTCACAGATGCAAACCAATCCTTATTAAACAAGGTTGAAAACGTTCAAACAGAGAAAAGTAGGCAACTTACTTACGGTCATACATTATATTTCAATCAAAAATTTAAAAAAGAGGGTGAAGCCTTAACAATAAGTCAGCAACTATCAATGGGCCCTGGTAACGATAATTTGCTAAGCATAAGTAAGAATGTCTTTTATCCTTCAACCATTGATAGCACTTTTGAAGCAAGGAATCAGCATACTTACAATTCAGCTTTTGACTTAACTACGACATATCGTACTCCCCTAAACAATCAATTTACATTAATATTGGGCGAGACAAATTCTTTTTCGCATCGGGACATCTCTGTAGGCACGCCCGGGAGTTCACAACTCTATGGCATGCTCTTAGACGCAGCTGGGGAAAAAGATTTCAACCGTAACGATTGGATAAACAGGACAAACGAGGGGTTAAAAATTAAATTCTCAAAAAAGACCACGCTTGAAGCCACACTTTCCGAACAAGTCCAGTCATCAAAAAACTCCGTCGACTATAGTTATGACAAGCGTTACCTTAATTTACTTCCTTCCATAAAATTTAATAGTGGTACCTTTAGTTTTAATTATACCGCTAACACCAACCAACCTACGATCAGCGATCTTCAGCCAGTTCCTAACCTCACTGTCCCATTATTTGTATTTATAGGTAACCCATATCTCAAACCCTCATATGATCAAAATATATATACGAGCTATTTTAAATATTATGCTTCAAAACAAATTGTACTTAACGCTTATATCAATGCCGATTTTATCCGAAATGACATTATTTCGAAAGTTCAAATTGATTCAAACGGTGTTCAAAGAATCAGCACAATTAATAAGAGCGGAACGGTTAATGTATCATTTGGAAGTTCGCTTGCAAAAAATTTTAGAAGGACCAAAGGATTTGAGATAAGAGCAAATTCTACCCTATATTTAGGATTTCAGAACAATCCTATTTTAGTGGATGATCTTTCCGGATCGAGGCGGCAATATGCTTTAACTTTTATTCAGCGCATTGATATTAATTGGAAAGACATTATCGAACTTATCCCCGAATACCGCATAATGAGCACAACAAATACATATATTAATGTGACTGATGCAAGAATAAATTTTATAACGCATAGGCTGAATACGCAATTGACTATAAACTTTTCCAAAAAACTCACTTTTGAAAGTAACTATACTTTTTTGAACAACCCGGATATACCCGGTAAATTGCGAAAGACTATAAATCTCTTTAATTCGGCCGTTACTTATAGATTCATGAAGGAAAATCGTTGTGAATTAAGGCTCGCTATTTATGACTTGTTTAATCAAAATATAAATGTGTCACGCATTGTAAATCAAAACTACATTTTAGACACACAGACAGCGGTTTTAAGAAGATACATTTCGCTGGGTATGATCTATAATATCAGGAAAATATATAAGCGTTGACGGTCAGAATAAGTGTTATTTTGGCAAATAAAAAATTTTAAAAGTTATGATAAAATGGTTGGATCCCGGGTATACAAAGTGTTTCATCGCTTTTTTTATATTGATTTTATTTTCGTGTAAAGACAATTCAGGTAAGTACCCTGGACAGGGCGGCGCATCATTGGATTATATTTATCTGCATGGTCACTATAAAAATGATCCGATCAAACTGAGGGCTTTGGACTTCCTTCGTTCTAATATTCCGGGCTTACAATCAATGGCTCCTAACGGCACGGTTTTAGATAACGAATCAACGCTTACCAATGAAAAACTGGTAGAGAATATTGATGCGGCCTTCTTGTCCTCCAAAAGTCTTCTCAAAGGTCACCTGATAACTCAAGGTGATTTTATGGAATATGTGCTGCCTTACCGAATAAACAACAGTGACCAATACAACTGGCGTCAACAGGTTTGGCGGCGTTATAAGAGAAAGACCATTGGCCTGGCAACATCGGCCCAATCGGTAATAGACACGGTTAATGTGTTAAATAAGGGTTTATCCAAATGGTTTGCCTACGGGAGTTTCGATGGGCTTGAAGATACTGCAAGCTATCAAACACTTTTAAACAGGAAGAAAGGAAGTTGTGTTAGTATGACCAATATGGCGCTCTATGACTTCAGGGCCTTAGGTTTGCCAATCGCGACAGATTATATAGTGGGTTGGGGAAATTTAAACGGTTCGCATGCCTGGAACGTTTTGCTGCTTAATGGCAAGTCTCTGCCATTTATGGGGACAGAAGAATATATTAATCAATTTGATCCTTTTTCTTTGGTTGAATACCTGGACGATGAGCGTCTGTCAACCTTTAAAAAAACAGCAAAAGTGTACCGTCATGTCTTTTCATTGCAAAAAAACAGCCTCGCTTATAAATTCAGAAATAAGGACGTTCTCCCACCCTACCTGGATGACGACCGTTCTATCGATGTTACCGCTTCGTATATTTCAACAACAAACCTTACAATTCCGGATACGATTCACGGTAGTCCAGCAATTCTATACCTGTGCAATTATAATGCTGGCAGTTGGCTGCCTGTTACCGGTGCAGAAAGAAACAGTAATGGATACACATTTAAGAACATAGGTAAAGATTTACTTTATTGTCCAGCTACCTATGACAATGGACGGGTGCACTTAATATCGCTCCCTTTTTATTTATCAAAAGAAAGCAAATTGATTTTCCTGAAAAGTGATTTTACAGTTCTTAAGGACATTGATATAAAAAGCATAAAATCAATAGAGTTTGAT
>Ga0134126_10001355_pt1 | contig 31080 bp, 23 predicted proteins | sample KB31752_FD_96881 | JGI IMG/M metagenome (GOLD analysis project Ga0134126, IMG submission 96881) | Terrestrial soil microbial communities with excess Nitrogen fertilizer from Kellogg Biological Station, Michigan, USA - KB3-175-2 | ecosystem: Environmental > Terrestrial > Soil > Unclassified ... | reverse complement strand
GCAGATTTCCAACGAGCGCGTCGAGAAGGTTTCCGACAAGTTGAAGGAAGGCGACGTGGTCAAGGTCAAGGTGCTGGAAGTCGACAAGCAGGGCCGCATCCGCCTGTCGATGAAGGCCGTGACTGAGGAAGAAGCGGCGCACGCTTGATCGAAAGCTGATTCGGAATTGAAAAAACGGGCCGCGAGGCCCGTTTTTTTGCTTGATTTCCCGGTCCGCCGCAACGATGTTGCGCGCATGAACACGAACGCGCGCATGCCGGTGCTGTTCATTGGCCATGGTTCGCCGATGAACGCAATCGAGGACAATCCCTGGCGCAGCGAATGGCAGCGCCTCGGCGAAACGCTGCCGCGTCCGCGCGCGGTGGTGTGCGTGTCCGCACATTGGGAAACGCATGGCGTCGCCGTCACTTCGTCGCCGCGGCCCGAAACCGTCCACGACTTTTACGGCTTCCCGCGCGAGTTGTTCGCGGTGGAATATCCCGCGCCGGGCGATCCGGATCTCGCGCGTGACATCGCGCGCCGGGCCGGTGGCGACGAGATTCCGGTCCAGCTCGATCCGCAACGCGGAATCGACCACGGCGCGTGGAGCGTGTTGTGCGCGATGTATCCCGATGCAGATGTTCCGGTGCTGCAGTTGAGCTTGGATGCACGCCGGCCGGGTGAATGGCATTACGCATTCGCCAAGCGACTGGCATTCCTGCGCGACGAAGGCGTGCTGGTGCTGGGCAGCGGCAACATCGTGCACAACCTGCCGCTGCTTGGCCGTTACTGGAACGCGACGCCGCCCGACTGGGCCGTGCGGTTTCGCGATCGTGTCAACGCCTCGATCGCCGCGCACGAACATGCCGCGTTGTGCGATTGGCGTACGCTCGACGCCGATGCTGCGCTCGCCGTTCCCACGCCCGAGCATTACCTGCCGCTGCTGTATGCGTTGGCCTTGCAGCGTGATGATGACGTTGTCGAAACTTTCAATGACGACGTGTTCGCGACGCTCGCGATGACCTCGTTGCGGATCGGTTCGCGCAACTGAACAACGCCTCTTTCGCTTTTTCGCGAAACGGGTAGACTCGCCCAGACGGGCGACGCCGGTTGGTCCGACGCCCCCGCGGAGTTCTGGAGCGCGCGATGCAGCCGACCGATATCCGCAACCCGCAGTACTTCCACAAGGTGGTGGACTGCCAGTGGGCGTGCCCCGCGCACACACGGGTTCCCGAATACATCCGCCTGATCGCGGCCGGCCGCTTCGACGACGCGTACCTGTTGAACTGGGATTCCAACGTGTTCCCAGGCATCCTCGGCCGCACCTGCGATCGCCCGTGCGAGCCCGCCTGCCGGCGCGGCCGCGTCGAGGAATCGAACGGCGAGAAACCGGAACCGGTCGCGATCTGCCGGCTGAAACGCGTGGCCGCCGACAACCGCAGCGACGGCATCGAGGCGCGCATGCGCTCGCGCTTGCCGGAGCGCATTCCCGGTGCGGAAAAGTTTCGCATTGCCTGTATCGGCGCGGGTCCGGCGTCTCTTGCGCTCGCACGTGATCTCTCGCCGTTGGGTTACAAGATCACGATTTTCGAAGCCGACGCCAAAGGCGGCGGCTTCATGCGCACGCAGGTGCCGCGGTTCCGTTTGCCCGAGCACGTGATCGACGAGGAAGTCGGATACATTCTCGACCTGGGCGTGGAACTCGTCGGCAACCGTCGCATCGATTCGCTGCGCAAGCTTCTGGACGAAAACTTCGACGCGATCTTCGTCGGCTGCGGTGCACCGCGCGGTCGCGACCTGCACATTCCGGGACGCGACGAGAACACCGACAAGATCCACGTCGGCATCGAATGGCTGGCGTCGGTGTATTTCGGCCACGTCACGAAAGTCGGCAAGCGCGTGCTGGTGCTGGGCGGCGGCAACACCGCGATGGATTGCTGCCGCAGCGCGCGTCGGCTCGGCGGCGACGATGTCAAGGTGATCGTGCGTTCCGGTTACGAGGAAATGAAGGCCAGCCCGTGGGAAAAGGAAGACGCCGAACACGAGGGCGTCGAAATCATCAACTGGCTGAACCCGAAATCGTTCGTGCACGAGAACGGCAAGCTTACCGGCATGTGGTTCACGCCGATGCGCGAAGAACACGATGCCAACGGCAAGCGCAAATTGCTGCCGACCGGTGAGCCGGACCGCCTCTTCCCATGCGACGAAGTGCTGATCGCGGTGGGCCAGGAGAACGCGTTCCTGTGGATCGAGCGCGACCTCGGCATGGAATTCGACGAGTGGGGCATGCCGAAGCTCGACAAGCTCACGATGCAGTCCACGAACCCGAAGGTGTTCTTCGGTGGTGATGCGGCGTTCGGGCCCAAGAACATCATCTGGGCGGTCGAGCACGGCCACCAGGCCGCGGCGTCGATCCACAATTTCCTGCAGGGCGAGGACGTGCGCAAACGCCCGCCGCCGCTGACCAACCTCGTGTCGCAGAAGATGGGCATCCACGAGTGGAGTTACGACAACGACATCTCGCCGGACGAGCGTTACCTCGTGCCGTGGGCGCCGAAGGAAAAGACGCTGGTGGACATCAAGCAGGAGGTCGAGCTGGGCTTCGACGTGCAGACCGCGTGGAAGGAAGCACAGCGTTGCTTGAATTGCGACGTGCAGACGGTGTTCTCGAAAGATATCTGCATCGAATGCGACGCCTGCGTGGATGTGTGCCCGATGGACTGCATCACGTTCACGGCCAATGGCGACGAGGCCGATTTGCGCACGCGCCTGACCGCACCGGCGGAAAACGCCGAGCAGGACTTGTACGTGTCGGAACCGGTCAAGACCGGCCGAGTGATGGCGAAGGACGAGGACGTCTGCCTGCACTGCGGCCTGTGCGCCGAGCGCTGCCCGACCGGCGCGTGGGACATGCGGCGCTTCCTGTTCGCGGAATCATATGCGGGGCGCGGTGAGGATTATTCGGCGAATCCGGTGCGCAAGAAGGTGGCGGCGTGAATCGCATCACCGCGACCAACGACTTCGTCGTCAAGTTCGCCAACATCAATGGCTCGGGCTCGGCGTCCGCCAACGAGCTGTTCGCCAAGTGCATCCTGCGGATGGGCGTGCCGGTCAGCCCGCGCAACATCTTCCCGTCCAACATCCAGGGTCTTCCGACGTGGTATGAGGTGCGCGTCAGCGAAGCCGGCTGGCTGGGACGGCGCGGCGGTTACGACTTGCTGGTTGCGATGAATCCACAAACCTGGGACGCCGACGTCAAGGGACTCGCACCGGGCGGCTACCTGTTTTACGACAACTCGAAACCGCTTCCGAAATCCCGCTTTCGCGACGACATCAGCGTGGTCGGCGTCCCGCTCACCGACATCGCCAACCAGACCTGGGACGATCCGCGCCAGCGGCAGTTGTTCAAGAACATCATGTACCTCGGCGCGCTGTCGGTGCTGCTGGGTATCGAGCGCGACGTGATCGTTGCGTTGATCAGCGAGCAATACAAAGGCAAGCAGGCGCTGCTGGAGCCGAACGTGCATGCGCTCGATCTCGGCCGCGAATATGCCGAAAAGAACCTGTCGCCGATCGGCTTGAAAATTGAACGCCGTGACAACGTCGGCGACCGCATCTTCGTGGACGGCAACAGCGCAGCCGCGCTCGGGATGGTCTATGGCGGCGCGACCGTGTGCGCGTGGTATCCGATCACGCCATCGTCGTCGCTGGCCGAAGCCTTCCAGAAATACTGCGCCAAACTGCGCGTCGACAAGGACACCGGCAAGCACAACTATGCAATCGTGCAGGCCGAGGACGAGATCGCCTCGGTCGGCATCGTCACCGGCGCGGGCTGGAACGGTGCACGCGCATTCACCGCGACGTCCGGTCCCGGCATTTCGCTGATGAACGAGATCATCGGCCTGGCGTATTTCGCCGAGATTCCGGTGACGATCGTGGACGTGCAGCGCGGCGGGCCTTCCACCGGCATGCCGACACGCACCCAGCAATCCGATGTGATGTTCTGCGCGCATGCGTCGCACGGCGATACCAATCACGTGCTGCTGTTTCCGGAAGATCCCCACGAATGTTTCGAGTTCGCCGCTCAGGCGCTGGACTTGGCCGACCGGCTGCAGACGCCGGTGTTCGTCATGAGCGATCTCGACATCGGCATGAACCACCGTCTGTGCAAGCCGTTCGAGTGGGACGATGCACGCCGGTACGATCGCGGCAAGGTCTTGACGACCGCGCAACTCGAGGCGGGCGTGCCGTTCGGCCGCTATCGCGACGTCGATGGCGACGGCATTCCGTACCGCACGTATCCGGGCACGCATCCGGCACGCGGCAGTTTCTTCACCCGCGGCACCAGCAAGAACGTCGACGCGAAATATTCCGAGCGCGGCGAAGACTACATCGAGAACATGCAGCGGCTGCAGCGCAAGCTGCAAACCGCAAAAGCACTGTTGCCGCAGCCCGTCCTGCACCGCGCGCCCCATTCCGCGAAACAGGGCGCGATCCATTTCGGCTCGACCTCGCCTTCGATGGCCGAGGCGATCGCCAAGCTCGATGCCGACGGCATGCATATCGACGCGCTGCGGGTGCGCGGCTATCCATTCGCCGATCCGGTGCGCGAATTCATCGACACCCATGATTCCGTGTTCGTGGTCGAGCAGAACCGCGACGGCCAGCTCCGTTCGCTGCTGATCGAGCAGTTCGAAATCGATCCCGCACGCCTGATCCCGATCCTGCACTACGACGGCACGCCGGTCACCGCCCGTTTCATCGCCAAGGCGATCGGTGAACGCATGCGCGGCGCAGAAGTACGACCCTTGCGCAGCGACAAGGTGGCTTAGAAGCCAGGAATCGGGAATGGCGAATCGGGAATCGGAAAACTACATGGCCGTCATTCCGGCGAAAGCCGGAATCCATTTTGATCTTCGTGGCAAAGCAAATGGATTCCGGGTTCTGTGCCGGATTACATCCGGCGCAGCCCCGGAATGACGACAGATATTTTTTGCAAGTCGAAGAAATGAGACGACGCAATGACCTACCTCCCCAAACCCAAACTGCACCACCCGTCCTTGCAACGAAACGCGGTCGGCTTTACCCGTCGCGATTACGAAGGTGCGATCTCCACCCTTTGCGCGGGCTGCGGGCACGATTCGATTTCGGCGGCGATCATCCAGGCCTGCTGGGAACTGGATATCGCGCCGCACCGGGTCGCGAAGATTTCGGGGATCGGCTGCAGCAGCAAGACGCCGACCTATTTCCTGTCGGCCTCGCACGGCTTCAACGCGGTGCACGGGCGCATGCCGAGCGTGCTGACCGGGGCCAACCTCGCCAATCGCGAATTGCTGTATCTCGGCATCTCGGGCGACGGTGATTCCGCGTCCATCGGCATCGGCCAGTTCGTGCACGCGATCCGACGCGGCGTCGACATGGTCTATATCGTCGAGAACAACGGCGTGTACGGCTTGACCAAGGGCCAGTTCTCCGCGACCGCCGATGCGGGCAGCAAGTCCAAGAAGGGTGCGATCAACACGGACGCGCCGGTGGACATGATCGGGATGGCGCTGCAACTGGGCGCGAGTTTCGTGGCGCGCAGCTTTTCGGGCGACAAGGCGCAACTGGTGCCGATCCTGAAAGCGGCGATGTCGCACAAGGGCGCGTCGTTCGTGGATGTCATCAGCCCGTGCGTCGCGTTCAACAACCACCCCGGCAGCACCAAGAGCTACGACTACGTGCGCGAGCACAACCACGCGTTGTGCCGGATGGATTTCATCTCGCCGCGCGCGGAAATCACCGTCGATTACCCGCCGGGCGAAATCCGCGAAGTGCGCCAGCATGACGGCAGCGTGTTGCGGCTGCGCAAGCTGCCGGATTCCCACGACACCGGCGACCGCGTCGCGGCCATGAATTACCTGCACGCCTGCCAGGCACGCGGTGAAATCGTCACGGGATTGCTGTACGTCGATCCGGAGGCGCCTGACCTGCACGCGCATCTCGACACCGCGCCGGTTGCGTTCAACACGCTGGGCGAAAGCGCGCTTTGTCCCGGCTCGGCGGCGCTCGCGAAGATCAATGCCTCGCTGCGCTGAGCTTTGTTGCGGCGCAGCATTGCCGCGACTACCATAGCGGGACTGATTTCCGGAGATCGTGCCATGGCCAAGGGCCAAGACCAGACGCGCCCGCAGAACGACTGGCAGGCGATGTCGCAGCAGTACTGGAACGCGTGGAACGACGCCACGCGGAAAGCGTTCGGCGTGAAGGCCGGCGACGTTCCGACCGACAAGATGCCGTGGCACGAAGGGCTGGAGCAATGGTCGCGCATGTTCGACGCGGGCAAGGCCCAGAACGCGCAAAGCGAAACGGTCGAGCGCCTGCTGGCCGGCGCGCGCAGTTACTTTTCCATGCTGCAGACGCTCGCCGAAAAAGGCATGGACGGCAACGCCGATCCGCAAGCGTGGTCGGACAAGATTCGCGAATCGTTCAACTTCCCGGGCGCGGACGCGGCGCTGTTCGACAACCCGCTGGCCCGCGCGCTGCGCGAACTGACGGGGCAGGGCGCCAAGGGTTTCGAGCAGATGATGGAAGCCATGCAGCCGGCGATGCGCGAAGCGCGCGCGTTGCTGGACCTGCCTGCCTTCGGTTATGCACGCGAGCATCAGGAACACTACCAGCAGATGGGGAAGGCCTGGCTGGACTACCAGCACGAGACCAACCGCTACAACGCGCTGATCGCGCGCGCCAGCCGGCGTGCGTTCGAAGTGTTCGAGGACAAGCTGGCCGAGCGTGGCGAGCCCGGCCGCCAGATCGATTCGGCGCGCGGTTTGTACGACTTGTGGGTGGACGCGGCGGAGGATGCTTACGCCGAGGTCGCGCTGTCGGACGAATTCCGCGAAGTCTACGGCGCGCTGGTCAACGCGCAGATGCGCGTGCGCAGCAACGTGCAGAAGGAAGTCGAGCGCATCGCCACCGATCTCGGCATGCCCACGCGCACCGAAATCGACAGCATGGGCAAGCGTCTGCACGCGTTGCACCGCGATGCGAAAAACCACGCTGAAGTGCTTCCCGGCCTCGTCGCCGAAGTTGCCGCGCTGCGTGCCGAAGTCGAGCGCCTGAAGGCCGGTGGTCCGGCGAAAACGGCCGCACGCCAGGCATCCCGCAAATCCGCCAAGAAAGCCGGCAAGGAGTGACCGCGATGGATCCCATCCGCATCGATCCCAAGCGCGCGCTGGACGAAGCCATGCGCGCCCAGCAGAAACTCGCGGCGAGTTTCAAGACGCTGCGCGAAGTCGAAGACGTCGATTACGGCGCGACCGACAAGGAAGAGGTCTATCGCGAAGACAAGGTGGTCGTGTATCGCTACAAGGGCAAGACGAAGCCCACCGCCAAGGCGCCCATCCTGATCTGCTACGCGCTGGTCAACCGCCCGTACATGGTGGACCTGCAGGACGACCGCTCGCTGGTGAAGAACCTGCTCGCGCTGGGCGAGGACGTCTACATCATAGACTGGGGTTACCCCGATGGCGCCGACCGCTGGCTGACGCTGGACGATTACATCAATGGCTACATCCGCCGTTGCGTGGATGCGGTGGCGAAACACGCGGGCGTCAGGAAGATCAACCTGCTCGGCATCTGCCAGGGCGGCGCGTTCTCGCTGTGCTTCGCCTCGCTGCATCAGGACAAGTTGCAGAACCTGATCACGATGGTGACGCCGGTCGATTTCCACACCAAGGAAAACATGCTGTCGCACTGGACGCGCGGCATGGACGTGGACCTGTTCGTCGACACGCTGGGCAACGTGCCGGCCGACCTGATGAACTGGTGCTATCTCACACTGAAGCCGGTGCGCCTCAACCAGCAGAAATACGTCGCGATGCTGGACATCCTCGATGACAAGGTCGAACTCGAAAACTTCCTGCGCATGGAAAAGTGGATCTTCGATTCGCCTGACCAGGCCGGCGAAGCCTTCCGGGAATTCATCCGCGACTTCTACCAAGGCAACAAGCTGGTGAAGGGCGGGCTCGAAATCGGCGGCAAGCCGATCAGCCTGAAGAACATCACGATTCCGGTGCTGAACATTTTCGCCGAGCAGGATCATCTGGTGCCGCCGTCCGCATCGCGCCCGCTGGGTGAGCACATCGGCACCAAGGATTACACCCAGCTTGCGTTCAAGGGCGGACACATCGGCATCTATGTTTCCGGCCGCGCGCAACGGGAAGTGCCGCCGGCGATCCACGAGTGGCTGGCGAAGCGCACGAAGTGAGGAAAGCCGTTCGCCCTGAGCGTAGGCGCGAAGCGCCGGAGTCGAAGGGTGAGCGGCGTTTCGACTTCGCTCGCTGCGCGAGCTACGCTCAACGCGAACGGCAACTTTAAATCGAGGATCGACGGCATGAGCACCCATCCACCGCTGCGCCGCTCGCGCCGCAACCGCATGATCGCCGGCGTGGTCGGCGGCCTCGCCGATTACTTCGGCCTCGACCCGACGCTGGCGCGGATCGTCTACGTGCTGGTGTCGGTCTTCTCCGCGGCCTTTCCCGGCATCCTCGTCTACATCATCCTGTGGCTCCTGATTCCGCAGGAAGCCTGATACTGCTCGATCCCGACCCGAAGGTTTCGGTTTCCGGCTTCGCTGCGCGCCGATCGCGTGCCACGCGGGTTCGTGTTCGCCGGGAGCGCCGGTTGCCCGCAATCGTTGCGGGGGTTGCCGCTATCATTGAGCGGATCGACGGTTCCTGCAGGCGATCCATGCCATCTTCGGTAACAGCCAGCTCCGCGCTGGGTACATCGGGCCACGACACGCTGCGCGCGGTGCAATGGCTGGGCGATCGCCTGCATCTGCTCGACCAGCGCAAATTGCCGTTCGAGGAAACGTGGATCGATTGCCGCGACGTCGGCGAAGTTGCGCGAGCCATCCGTGATCTGGTGGTGCGCGGCGCGCCGGCGATCGGGATTGCGGCGGCATGGGGCGTGGTGCTGGCGGCGCAGCGCGGTGACGATCTCGATGCCGCGCTCGCGATGCTGCGCTCGGCACGTCCCACGGCGGTGAACCTGATGTGGGCGCTCGACCGCATGCGTGGCCATGTCGACGCAGGCGGCGATGCCACGATGCTGGCGCGCGAAGCGCAGGCGATCCAGGAAGAAGACCTCGCCGCCAATCGCGCGATGGGCGCGCTGGGCGCGGCGTTGATTGCGCCGGGAAGCGGCGTACTCACGCATTGCAACACCGGTTCGCTGGCGACGGCGGGTTACGGGACTGCGCTCGGCGTGATCCGCGCGGGCGTGGCATCCGGCAACATCGCGCGCGTGTATGCGGGCGAGACGCGGCCATGGCTGCAGGGCGCGCGCCTGACGATGTGGGAGCTGCAGCGAGACGAGATTCCCGCCACGCTGATCGCCGATTCGGCGGCATCGCACCTGATGAAATCCGGCGAAGTGCAATGGGTCGTCGTGGGCGCCGACCGCATCGCCGCGAACGGCGACACCGCCAACAAGATCGGGACCTACCAGCTCGCGATCGCGGCGAAGCACCACGGCGTCAGGTTCATGGTGGTCGCGCCATCGACGACCGTCGACATGGCCACGCCATCGGGCGACGACATCCACATCGAACTGCGCGATCCATTGGAACTGCTGAGTCATGCCGGCCAGCGCACGGTGGCGGAAAACGCGCAGGCGTGGAATCCGGTGTTCGACGTGACGCCGCATGCGCTGATCGACGCGCTGGTGACCGAACGCGGCGTGATCACGCAACCGGATGCCGCTGCGTTGCGTGCCATGTTCGGAAACCCGGGCGTACGCTGACATGTGGCATCTGCCGAAGCAGCTTGCCTGGTTCGGTGTCGGCGGGTTCATCGGGTTTCTCGTCGATGCCGGTGTCGTGCAGTTGCTGGTCAGCAAAGTCGACGTCGACCCTTACGTCGGACGCCTGTTCTCGTTCCTGTGCGCGGCGACCGCGACGTGGGTTTTCAACCGCCACTTCACCTTCCACCGGCGCGGCGATTACGGTTTGTTCGGCGAGTGGTCGCGCTACATCGTCGCGATGTCGGCGGGCTTCGCCATCAACTACATCGCCTACGCGCTTGCCGTGCACTACTCGGACTTCGTGCACGCATGGCCGTCCGTCGGCGTCGCGATCGGTTCGGTTCCGGGTTCGGCGGCCAACTTCCTGGGCGCCCGCCAGTGGGTGTTTTCGGGGTCGCGCAGGCGCCGCTCGGCCGAGGCTGGAAAGGATCGCGAAAAGAGGCCGTAAGTTCGCGTCACCGCAGGGATTTTCAGGGCGGTTTCGGGGCCGGTTGTGGTACAATTTCCGGGTTGATTTCCAGGCGCGGGCGGCGTTTCGGACCCGCGCCTTTTTCATTCACCAGAACACATTCATCAGAACAGGGAAACAGGCGAATGGCGGAACCTGCCAGTGAAGTAATTCGCGTCAACATCGAAGACGAGATGCGCCAGAGCTACCTCGATTACGCGATGAGCGTGATCGTGGGCCGCGCGCTTCCGGACGTGCGCGATGGCCTGAAGCCGGTGCATCGCCGCGTGCTATTCGCGATGAACGAACTGGGCAACGCCTGGAACAAGTCGTACAAGAAATCCGCGCGCGTGGTCGGTGACGTGATCGGCAAATACCACCCGCACGGCGACTCGTCGGTGTACGACGCGATCGTGCGCATGGCGCAACCGTTCTCGCTGCGTTACATGCTGGTGGACGGACAGGGCAACTTCGGTTCGGTCGATGGCGACAGCCCGGCGGCGATGCGTTACACCGAGGTGCGCATGTCGCGCCTCACGCATGATTTGCTGGCCGACATTGACAAGGAAACCGTCGACTTCGGGCCGAACTACGACGAGAGCGAGCAGGAGCCGCTGGTCCTGCCGACGCGCGTTCCGAACCTGCTGGTCAATGGCTCCGCCGGCATCGCCGTCGGCATGGCCACCAACGTGCCGCCGCACAACATGGGCGAGGTGATCGACGCCACCATCGCGTTGATCGACAGCCCCGATCTCACCATCGACGATCTGATGCAGCATGTGCCCGGCCCGGATTTTCCGACCGCCGGCATCATCAACGGCGCGGCCGGCATCGTGCAGGCGTATCGGACGGGACGCGGCCGCGTGCTGGTGCGTGCGAAGACCGAAATCGAAACCAGCGACAACGGCCACGAAGCGATCATCGCGACCGAGCTTCCGTACCAGGTCAACAAGGCGCGGCTGATCGAGAAGATCGCCGAATTGGTCAAGGAAAAGAAGCTCGAAGGCATCAGCGGGCTGCGCGACGAGTCCGACAAGGACGGCATGCGCGTGGTGATCGAGGTGCGCCGCGATGCCGCGGCCGACGTGGTGCTCAACAACCTGTTCCAGCAGACGCAACTGCAGGTGACGTTCGGCATCAACATGGTGGCGCTGGTCGAAGGCCAGCCGCGGCTGTTGAACCTCAAGCAAATCCTCGAATACTTCATCCGCCATCGCCGCGAAGTCGTCACCCGTCGCACGATTTTCGATCTGCGCAAGGCGCGCGCCCGCGCGCACGTGCTGGAAGGCCTGACCGTCGCGCTGGCCAACATCGACGCGATGATCGAGCTGATCAAGACCTCGCCTTCTCCGCAGGTCGCGCGCGAACGGATGCTGGCGCGCAAGTGGGAGCCGGGCATGGTGCGCGCCATGCTGGAAGCAGCGGGGGCCTCAGCGACGCGGCCGGAGGATCTCGACCCGCGCGCGGGCCTGAAGGACGACGGCTATCAGTTGTCCGAAGTCCAGGCCAAGGAAATCCTGGAGATGCGCCTGCACCGCCTCACCGGCTTGGAACAGGACAAGCTCACCGACGAATACAGGCAACTGCTGGAAACCATCCGCGGCCTGATCGCGATCCTGGAAGATCCCGACAAGCTGATGGCGGTGATCCGCGGCGAGCTGGTCGAGATGAAGGATCTGTACGGCGACGCGCGTCGCACCGAAATCCTGCACACCCAGGAAGACCTGGAAACGCTGGACCTGATCGCCGAAGAGGACGTGGTCGTCACGTTGTCGCACACCGGCTACGTCAAGCGCCAGTCGCTGGACACCTATCGCGCGCAGAAGCGCGGCGGCAAGGGCCGCTCGGCGACCACCATGAAGGACGAGGATTTCGTCGAGAAGCTGTGGATCGTCAATACCCACGACACGCTGCTCACGTTCACCAGCAACGGGCGCGTGTACTGGCTGGATGTCTATCGCATTCCGGAAGCCGGTCCCGGTGCGCGAGGTCGCCCCATCGTCAACCTGCTGCCGCTCGGCGAGACCGAAAAGGTGCAGGCGGTATTGCCGGTGCGCGAATACACCGACGACTGTTTCGTGTTCTTCGCCACCCGCAACGGCACCGTCAAGAAAACGCCGCTGAAGGAATTCGAATTCCAGTTGCAGAAGGGCAAGCTCGCGATCGGGCTAGATGAAGGCGACGGACTGGTCGAAGCCGAACTGACCGACGGTCAGTGTGACGTGCTGCTGTTCGCGTCCAACGGCAAATCCGCGCGTTTCGCGGGCAGCGAAGTGCGCCCGATGGGACGCACCGCGTACGGCGTGCGCGGCATGCGCCTGACCGATGGTGCGCAGGTGGTGTCGATGATCGTTGCCGACAAGCGCATGGAAGGTGAGGCGAGCGACGTGCTGACCGCAACCCAACGTGGCTACGGCAAGCGCACGCCATTGACGGATTTCCCGCGCAAGGGCCGCGGCACGCAGGGCGTGATCGCGATCCAGTGTTCCGAACGCAACGGCGCGCTGGTCGCCGCCGTCGCCACCGACGCGCGTCACGAACTGATGCTGATCTCCGACAAGGGCACCCTGGTGCGCACCCGCGTCGCCGAAATCTCGCAGGTCGGCCGCAACACCCAGGGCGTCACGCTGATCCGCTTGCCCGAAGACGAAAAGCTCGTCGGCGTGGTAAAGATCGAAAGCGAGGATGATGGCGTGGAAGCCAATGGCGTTGGCGCGAGCGACAATCCGGGCGCGTAGTCGAGTTTTTGTAGGTTGGGCTTAGCGCAGCGAAGCCCAACTTCGTTCCCAATGCGCTGCAATGTTGGGCTTCGATGCGCTCAGCCCAACTTATACGCTTACCTCGCCGAACTCGACGCGGCGCAGTGCTTCGCGCGCTGACTCGATCTGTCCCGCAACCTTATTTATTACCATTGGACTATACCAAGATTGGGGATGTTGAATGTACACGAAGGGAATACGAATTGGATCTTGCTCATCATCCTGAAGCTCTCTGAGCAGCCAATCGGCATCATGCGTAATGGCCAGAATGACCTTTGGATTGTAGAGTTTGATTTCTCTCTTCAGAAATTCATGCCCACAGCGTCTCAACGTTTGCCAGCCATTGTTGTGGTCCTTGTGCAAACCGGTCGGCCCTGAACATTTCACTGCATTGGTATGAGCGGCGCTCTTGTATACATTTTCGGGTTCCACATCGAGAACTCGGGACAAAATGTAAACGAGGCCACGATGAAGCCTCGTGATCTTGAAGGGTCCGCCCGTACGCCGCCCTAAGTCATGCTCTGACTTTGGTGGATCAGCCATAACTGTTGCCATCTGGTTTGCCACCATGTTGAAGGACTTGGCTGCTAGTACATCTGGTAGCGATCCTTGCGGTAATCCGGATATTTCCTTGCCAAATTCCTTCTCGATGGAACTGGCTGGGCCGGGATTCTCAAGAATCGCTAGAACACGAATAGGTCGGGCGGCTTCTGTGTAGAACCCCCGAGGCCAATCTCCTGATTTGGGGCAATTTGTAATCGCCGGGCAATTGTATTTGCAACCAGCGACCGCTCTATAAAAGGTCGCAAGACTTGGGTCTCGCTCTTTAAGCAGGTTCCAATCCATTACGCCCCCCTTTTTGCGCGGACATTCCGAGCAGATGAAACGTGGTTGAATCAAATCGCCGCCAGCATCGCCTCGGCGCTCGAAACGCGAAACTCCCCCGGCGCCTCGACGTGCAGCACTTTCACGACGCCGTCGTCCGCGTACAGCGCAAAGCGTTTTGAGCGCTTGCCCATGCCGTACTTGCTGGCGTCCGCATCCAGGCCCAGCGCCTTGGCGAACTCGCCGTTGCCGTCGGCCAGCATCAGCATGCCCTCTGGGACATGGCGGTGTTCGGCCCAGGCTTTCATCACGAAGGCGTCGTTGACGGCCATGCAGGCGACGTCGATGCCGCGTTTCCTGAAGTCCTCGAAATGCGCGATGTAGCCGGGCAGGTGCCGTTCCGAACAGGTCGGCGTGAACGCGCCGGGCACCGCGAACAGCACCACCTTTTTGCTCTTGAACACGTCGGCGGTGGTGAGTTGCTGGACGCCGTCGCGCAGCACGGAAAACGTGGCAGCGGGCAGGTGGTCGCCGATCTGGATGGTCATGGCTGGTTCCGGGCTGAATGATCCCGCCATCGTACTCCAGCGCGTCGCCGCCGGACTTGAAAGCGTGTGGGCGGCCCATACCTCGGGACCAGTGGCCGATCGGGGCCAAAACCAATCTTGAGGAGTCTGCCATGGCTATACAGCGTTCAACCTACTGGCCGGTTTCCGGCCGCTTTCCCCGCGAGTTTGCCGACGCGTTCAACCGCCTGTTCGAGCTGGAGTCTTCGGACCAGTCCAACGTGGTGACCAGCGAATGGGCGCCGCGCGTGGACATCCGCGAGGAAGACAAGCGCTTCGTGATCGAAGCCGACATCCCCGGTGTCGATCCGAAGGCCATCGAGATCAACATGGACAAGGGCGTCCTGTCGATCCGTGGCGAGCGCAAGACCGAGCACAAGGTCGAGGACGGCAAGTACACCCGAGTCGAACGTGCGCACGGCATTTTCCACCGCCGCTTCGCGCTGCCCGACAGCGCGAATCCGGATGGCATCCGCGCCACCGGCAAGCACGGCGTGCTGGAAATCGAGATCCCGAAGCGGCCCGAAACCACGCCCCGCAAGATCGACATCGACGTCGCGTAAGTACCGCGCGGCACGCGGAAGCGCGCGCCGTTGCGTCATAATCGGAACTCGCGGCGGAGCAATCCGCCGCGGGTTTTCGTGTTGAACTTTTGGCTGGAACCTCTGAAGAAGCGTCGCGAGCGAAGTCAGGGTGCGCGACGCCGACTAAATCGGCAGGATTGCCGATTTGAACGCCGCAGGCGGCCCGAACGGGCGAGCCACATGGATGTGGCGAGTCAGAGGAGGAAGCGGAGTGTACACGTCAGTACATGAGCATTCCGAGCACCGCCGGCGCGTGCCCTGACGACTAAATCGGCATGGACTGCCGATTTGAACGCCGCAGGCGGCCCGAAGGGCGAGCCACATGGATGTGGCGAGTAGCGCAGTAGCTTATTCAGAGGTTCCCGATGGAGTTCCAGGACTACTACAAGACCCTCGGCGTGAAGCAAGGCGCCAGCGACGACGAGATCAAGGCGGCGTACCGCAAGCTCGCGCGCAAATATCACCCGGACAAGAACAAGGAAGCCGGGGCCGAGGACAAGTTCAAGGCCCTCAGCGAGGCCTACGAGGTCCTGCACGACAAGCAAAAGCGCGCGGCCTACGACAACCTGCGCGCGGGTGGTTATCACGCCGGCGACAATTTCCGTCCGCCGCCGGGCTGGCAGCAACAGCAGGCGCCGGGCGGATTCGAGTTCCGCGATTTCGGCGGCGGTGGCGCTGGCGATGCCGGCGGGTTCAGCGATTTCTTCGAATCATTGTTCGGCGGCCGTGGCGGCGCGGGTCCGCGCGCGCAACGCGGCCCGATGCGCGGCAACGACGTGCGCGCGAACGTCGAGATCGACCTGCGCACCGCCTATGCTGGCGGCAGGCAGCGCCTGGGCCTGCGCGATGCAACCGGCGAGCGCACGCTGGAAGTGAACATTCCCGCCGGCATCCTGCCGGGCAAGGTGATTCGCCTGGCGGGGCAGGGCGAGCCTGGCTACAACGGCGCGCCGGCGGGCGATCTGCTGATGGAAGTGCAGGTGCGCGACGATCCGCAATTCAAGTTGCACGGGCATGACGTGGAAGTCGAGGTGCCGGTGTCGCCTTGGGAAGCTGCACTCGGCGCCAAGGTGCCGGTGCCGACGCTGGGCGGCAATGTGGAACTCAGGATTCCCGCCGGTTCGCGCAGCGGGCGCAAGTTGCGTTTGAAGGGCCGTGGCATGCCGGGACGCACGCCGGGCGACCAGATCGTCACGCTGTCGATCCAGATTCCGCCGGCCGACAGCGACAAGGCCAAGGCGGCATACGCGACGTTCGAGAAAGCGTTCGAAGGTTTCGATCCGCGCGCATGATCCGCGCGCGCTGCAGAATCACTTCACCAGATATTCGCCCAGCGTCTTCGTCAGTTCCGCTTCGTTGACGGGCTTGGTGACGTAGGCCTTGGCGCCCTGGCGCATGCCCCATACCTTGTCGGTTTCCTGATCCTTGGTGGTGACCAGGATCACGGGAATGTGCGCGGTGCCGGGATCTTTCGAGATCGCGCGCGTGGCCTGGAAGCCGTTGAGGTTGGGCATCACGACATCCATCAACACCAGATCGGGCTTGTCGCGCTTGGCGGCTTCCACGCCGGCCGCGCCATCGGTGGCGGTGAGCGTCTGGTGCCCGAGTTTTTCGACCAGCCGTTTCAGGCCTTCCAGTTGCGACGGCGAATCGTCGACGATCAGGATGCGTGCCATGCAGAGCTCCCCACAGCGGAAGCGCACATTGTAGGGAACCGGAACCTGAAGTGCCACGTTTGCGACCATGGATGCTTGGTCACGAAATGTCACGAAGCAGCGGGAATATTTTTCGCGGTTTCAGCGTCTTGGCGGCGCATCGGAAAGTCAATCCGATGGGCTTCATCCGGCGATCCGGACCAGCGTGCGGCCGAATGACTGGCCCGCAAGCATCGCGTCGAACACGTCCGGCAATTCGTCCAGCGCGACTTCGCGGGTGCAGACGCGATCGAGATGCGCGGGTTTCCAGTCGGATGCCAAGTGTTGCCAGATCGCTTCGCGGATGTCGCGCGCGGTGCCGGCCGAAGCGATGCCGAGCAGGCTGACGCCGCGGATGATGAAGGGCATCACCGTGGTGTCGAGTTTGGCATCCGCCGCGAGTCCGATGCTGGCGACGTTGCCGTACGGCACGGTGCTGGCGAGCAGTTGCGCGAGCAGGGTGCCGCCGGCGTTGTCGACCGCGCCACCGAAGCGCGCCTGCTCCAATGGTTTATGCCCGAGCGCGTGATCGCCGAGCGCAAGTTCGTGGCGATCCAGCACCTCGCGCGCGCCGAGCGCTTTCAAGAAATTCCCGTGCTCGGGCTTGCCGCTGATCGCGTGCACCTCGAAGCCGGCACGGCTGAAGAGGTCGACGGCCAGCATGCCCACACCGCCGGTCGCCCCGGTTATCGCAATAGGCCCGAGTTCCGGCGACTGGCGGTTGTCGTGCATGCGATAAAGCGCGAGTGCGGCGGTGAACCCGGCGGTGCCGAGAATCATGCTCTCGCGCAGCGACAACTCTTTCGGCAGCGGGATCGTCCATTTCGCATCGAGCCGCGCATATTCGGCATAACCACCGTCGCGCGTTTCCGACAATCCGCAACCGGTACACAGCACCGCATCGCCTTCCTTGAATTTCGGATCGCTCGACTCGACCACGTGGCCCGCGACGTCGATGCCGCCGTTCAACGGAAACCGGCGCAGGATCTTGCCCTTGCCGGTGCCGGCCAGCGCGTCCTTGTAATTGACCGACGAGAACGCCGTCTTGATGACGACCTCGCCGCGCGAGAGATCGTCCGCGCGCATCGGCTCGATGCCGGCGCGGTAGCCGCGATCGTTGTTGTGGATGCGGAAGGCCCGGAAGTTATGCATGATGCGATCCCGAATCGCGCACCTGTGTGCTGCTCAGGATGATGGCATCCTGAAAAAAACGTGGATCCCGTGTCGTCGGCCATCCATGGCCTGCACGGGATGACGACATCCTGTCGTCAATTGGCCTTGTTGAGGGAGCGCTTGTCCACCGACAACGCAGCTTCGTGCACGACTTCGGAGAGTGTCGGATGTGCATGGACGATACGGGCGAGGTCCTCCGACGAACCCTTGAACTCCATCGCGACCACGGCTTCGGCGATCAATTCCGACACCACCGGCCCGCACATGTGCACGCCGAGGATGCGGTCGGTGTCCGCATGCGCGATCACCTTCACCAACCCGGCGGGTTCGTTCATCGCAACGGCGCGGCCGTTGGCGGCGAACGGGAAGTTGCCGGTCTTGTATGGGATGCCTTCGTTCTTGCACTGCTGTTCGGTCTTGCCGGCCCACGCGATCTCGGGTTCGGTGTAGATGACCCACGGGATCACGCCGTAATCGACATGGCCGGCCTTGCCGGCGATCAATTCGGCGACCATCACGCCTTCCTCTTCGCCCTTGTGCGCCAGCATCGGACCACGCACGCAGTCGCCGATGGCCCACACACCGTCGACGCCGGTCCAGCAATGCTCGTCCACTTCGATGCGGCCGCGATCATCCGTTTTCACACCAGTGCCGTCGCCCAGCAGCCCTTCCGTGTACGCACGGCGGCCGACCGCGACCAGCAGCTTGTCGACCGTGATCTTGTGTTCGCCATCCTTGTCGGCGTAGGTGACCTCGACGGCATTCTTCTTCACTTCGGCCTTCGAGACCTTGGCGCCGAGGTGGATGTCGAGGCCCTGTTTCTTGAATTCGCGCGCGGCGGCCTTGGCGATGTCGGCGTCGGCCGCGCCGAGGAAATCCGGCAGCGCTTCCAGGATCGTGACTTCGGCGCCCATGCGCTTCCACACCGAGCCCAGTTCCAGGCCGATCACGCCCGCGCCGATCACGCCCATGCGCTTCGGCACGGCATCCAGGTCAAGCGCGCCGGCATTGTCGATGATGGTCTTGCCGTCGAACTTCGCGAACGGCAGTTCGATCGGCACCGAGCCGGTGGCGATGATCACGTTGGCGGCTTCGAGGGTCTGCTTCGAGCCGTCGAAACCCGAGACTTCGACCTGGTTGCCCTTCAGCAACTTGCCGGTCCCGAAAAACGGCGTCACCGGATTGCCCTTGATGCCCTTGAACAGCATGGCGACGCCGCCGGTGAACTGCTTGACGATCTTGTCCTTGCGGCCGATGAAGGTGGCCATGTCCACCTTGGCATTCTCGACGCTGATGCCGTGCGTCGGAAGGTTGTGGGTGAGGCCCCAGAACTGCTTGGAGGAATCGAGCAGCGCCTTTGACGGGATGCAGCCCACGTTGAGGCAGGTGCCGCCCAGTGCCTGCTTGCCGTCCTTGCCCTTGAACGCGTCGACGCAGGCGGTCTTGAGGCCGAGTTGCGCGCAGCGGATCGCGCAGATGTAGCCGGCCGGGCCGGCGCCAATCACGATCACGTCGAATTTGTTGTCAGCCATTGCGGTTCCTTGTTCTTCCCTTCTCCCCTCGGGAGAAGGTGGCGCGAAGCGCCGGATGAGGGTTCGGTGATCGTGAGACGTTGCGGCATAGCCGAACCGTCACCCCAACCCCTCTCCCGGAGGGAGAGGGGCTCAAAGCATCACAGTCCCAAAAGCATCTTGTACGGATTTTCCAGCTGGTTCTTGATGTCGACCAGGAACAGCACCGCGTCCTTGCCATCGACGATGCGATGGTCGTAGCTGATCGCGATGTACATCATCGGCGCGGCCACGACCTGACCGTTCTCGACCACGGCGCGTTCCTTGATGGTGTGCATCCCAAGGATGCCGCTCTGCGGCGGGTTCACGATCGGCGTCGAGAACAGCGAGCCGAAGGTGCCGCCGTTGGTGATGGTGAAGGTGCCGCCTTGCAGGTCGTCCAGCGTCAGGCCGCCCTCGCGCGCCTTCTTCGCGAAATTCGCGATGGCCTTCTCGACGTCGGCGAAGCTCATGTCCTGCGCATCGCGCAGCACCGGCGTCACCAGACCGCGATCGGTCGCGACCGCGATCGAAATGTCCTGGTAGCCGTGATAGATGATGTCGTTGCCGTCGACCGAGGCGTTCACGACCGGGTGGCGCTTCAGCGCTTCGCACGCGGCCTTCACGAAGAAGCTCATGAAGCCGAGCTTGATGCCGTGGGTCTTCTCGAACTGCTCGCCGACCTGTTTGCGCATCGCGACGACCTTCGAGAGGTTGACTTCGTTGAACGAAGTCAGCATCGCGATGGAATTCTTCGATTGCATCAGGCGTTCGGCGATGCGCGCGCGCATGCGCGTCATGGGGACGCGTTCTTCGGGGCGGGAGCCGGACGGCAGCGCGGGACTCGGGGCCCGGAACCCGGGACCCGGGGTAGAAGCTGGTTTCGGGGAACGTTGGAAGTTGACAAGGTCTTCCTTGGTCACCTGTCCGCTGCGGCCCGTACCCTCGACTTGCGAAACATCGATCTTTGCCTCGGTTGCCAGCCGTGCCGCAGCAGGCGACAGGCTTTGGGTGTCTGCTGCTGATTTTCCGGGTCCCAGGTCCCGAGTCCCGGGTCCCGTTTTCGCAGGCGCTTCGGCCTTGGCCGGCGCTGCCGGTTTCGCGGTCTCCGCCTTCGGCGCTTCCGCGACCGCGCCTTCCTCGAGGATGCCGATCACGTCCTGGCTGTTGACCGTGTCGCCGGTGTCGTGGCGGATTTCCTTCAGCACGCCGTCGGCGGGGGCGGGGACTTCCAGCACCACCTTGTCGGTTTCGAGGTCGACCAGGTTCTCGTCGCGCTTCACCGCGTCGCCGGGCTTCTTGTGCCAAGTGGCAATGGTGGCGTCGCTGACGGATTCGGGCAGTACCGGAACCTTGACTTCGATCGACATGGGTTGTCCTTGGATTGAGTCGAGTAAGCTCTTGGGTTGAAGCCGTTCGTGTCGAGCGTAGCTTGCGAAGCAAGCGAAGTCGAAGCACATTGCCGTGCCCTTCGACTCCGACGCTGCGCGCCTACGCCCAAGCCGAACGGTGCGGCTTTTTCATTCCACAGAATGATCGTCGCCGACGGCATCGACCAGGGCTTGTTGCACCAGGGCCTTCTGCTCGGCGACGTGGGTGTTGAAGTGACCGCAGGCCGGCGCCGGCGACCGCACGCGGCCCGCGTAATGCAGGCTGTGGTGGCCGTCCGCGCAGGCTTGCAGGTGATGGCGGATCTGGAACCACGCGCCCTGGTTCTGCGGTTCTTCCTGGCACCAGATCATTTCCCGGGCGGCCGGATATTTTTCGAGTTCCGCATTCACCTCGATGCGCGGGAACGGATACAACTGCTCCACGCGCACGATTGCGACATCGTCGATCTTCTGCTTTTCGGCTTCCTCGAACAGGTCGTAATAGACCTTGCCCGAACACAGCACCACGCGCTTGACCTTCTTGTCATTCTTGATGCGCTGGTCGGGAATCACGAGATGGAAGTGGCCGTTCTCGAGATCATCCAGCGACGACACCGCGAGCTTGTGGCGCAGCAGCGACTTCGGCGTCATCACCACCAGCGGCTTGCGGCAGTCGCGCAGCATCTGCCGGCGCAGCATGTGGAACATCTGCGCGGGCGTGGTCGGCACGCACACCTGCATGTTGTCGAGCGCGCACAACTGAAGGTAGCGTTCGAGGCGCGCGGAGGAATGTTCCGGGCCCTGGCCTTCGTATCCGTGCGGCAGCAGCAGCACCAGGCCGCACAGGCGATTCCACTTGGCCTCGCCGGACGAGATGAACTGGTCGACCACGACCTGCGCGCCGTTGGCGAAATCGCCGAACTGCGCTTCCCACAACACCAGCGTGTCGGGATCGGCGGTGGCAAAGCCGTACTCGTAGGCCATCACTGCTTCTTCGGAGAGCAGCGAGTCGATGACTTCGACCGATGTGCCTTCGCGCACGTGCGCGAGCGGCGTATAGATGTTGCCGGTCTTCTGGTCGTGCAATTCGGCGTGGCGATGGAAGAACGTGCCGCGGCCGGAGTCCTGCCCGACCAGACGCAGCGCGTTGCCCTCGGCAACCAGCGTCGCGTAGGCCATGTTCTCGGCGTAGCCCCAATCCAGCGGCAGTTCGCCTTCGGCCATCTTGCGGCGATCCGCGTAGATTTTGCCGACGCGCGATTGCAGCGTCATGCCTTCCGGCCACGTCAGGATCTTCGCCGCGAGTTCATCGAGCGTCTTGCGCTTGACGCCCGTTTCGATCGTTTGCGCAAGGCCGCCCTTGGCGAAGCGCGACCAGTCCACGATGAACTTCTGCGAACCGGGCGGCGCCAATTCGGTCACCGGTTTGCCGGCGTCGAGCTGGTCGCGATAGGCGTCGAACAGTTTCTGTGCGCCGCCGTCGGTGATGAGGCCGCGTTTGACCAGCGTCCCTGCATAGAGCTCCCTGGTTGGCGGCAGCTTCTTGATCACGTCGTACATGATCGGCTGCGTGGCCGAGGGTTCGTCGGCCTCGTTGTGGCCGTGGCGGCGGTAGCACACCAGGTCCACCACGACATCCTTGTGGAATTGCTGGCGGAAATCGAACGCTAGGCGCACGCATTGCAGCACGGCCTCGGGATCATCGCCGTTCACGTGCAGCACCGGCGCGCCGACCATTTTGGCGACATCGGTGCAATACAGCGTACTGCGGCTGTCGTCGGCATCGGTGGTGAAGCCGATCTGATTGTTGACCACGATGTGCACGGTGCCGCCGACGCCGAAGCCGCGCGTCTGCGACATATTGAACAGTTCCATGTTCACGCCCTGGCCGGAGAGCGCCGCGTCGCCGTGGATCAGCACCGGCAGCACGTGTTCGCGCACGCCGTCGTGGGCGCGGATCTGGCGCGCGCGCACCGAACCCGACACCACCGGGTTGACGATTTCGAGGTGCGACGGATTGAACGCCAGCGCGACGTGGATGTTCGCGGCAGGCGCCGCGATGTCGGCCGAGAAACCCATGTGGTATTTCACGTCGCCGGAGTGCGCGGGGTCGTCGGGGCCGTCGTGCTTGCCTTCGAATTCGGCGAACAGTTGTTGCGGCGGCTTGCCGAGGATGTTGACCAGCACGTTGAGCCGCCCGCGGTGGGCCATGCCGATCACCAGCTCGTGCACGCCCTGGTCGGCGCTGCGGCGGATCAGGTCGTCCAGCAACGGAATCAGCGAATCGCCGCCCTCCAGCGAAAAGCGCTTCTGGCCGACGTACTTGGTGTGCAGGTAACGCTCCAGCCCGTCGGCGGCGGTCAGCTTCGACAGCACGCGCTTGCGGGTGGCATCGTCGAGTCCTGAATTGCCACTGGCCTTTTCCAACCGGTCGTAGATCCAGCGACGCTGGTTGTGGTCGCTGATGTGCATGAACTCGGCGCCGATGGTGGCCACGTAGGTGCGCCGCAGGCGATCACGCAGCTCGCGCAATTTCATGCGCTGGCCGCCGCCGGCAAACGTGCCGCAATCGAACTCGGTATCGAGGTCGGTGTCGGACAGGCCGTGGAAGGGCAGGTCGAGATCCGGCGCGGGGCGCTTGGGCGCGATCGCCAGCGGATCGAGGTCGGCGGCGAGGTGGCCGCGCGAACGATACGCCGTCAGGAAACGCAGGACACCGGCCTGCTTGCGCGCATGGACATCATCGACGGGCGCGGCGATCGTGCGGCGGCCTTGTTGCTGCGCGGCGACGATGCGCGCAATCGCGTCGGCGTGGGAAACATCGCCGGAACCGTGCAGGCCCTGGAACCAGGTGCGCCACTCGGGCGACACCGATTGCGGATCGCGCAGCCAATCCTCGTACAACTGGTCGAGATAGGCAGCATTGCCCCCGCCGAACTGGGAGGTTTCCGCCAACTGCTGCAACAAACTGCCGCCGTCGCTCACGATGGTCACCACGGAAATTGTTGGATGTCGAAAAAGCGCTGTCCTGCGGCGCTCGATCCGCGGCGGGCCATCCATGACCCGCTTCAACAGGGTGTTTGAAGCCCCTGCTGACAAATAACGCGCGATGCACGGTCCGAGCCGCGCCGCGACCTGAAATTATAACGGTTTCATGCTGCAATGCGGGATACGCGCGCTGCGCTTTGGTCCGCGATTCAGATACCCAGCGCGCGCAACTCCGGCCACGGCTCCGAGCGCGCCCACACTTCCTCGAACAGGCGCATCAGCTCCGCGTGACGGCCCGGCGCGAAGGTCGAACCCACCGCCACCATTTCGTCTTCCTGCGGGCGGAACAGGTAGCCGCAGGAGTCGACGCACATGAAGGCCGAACCGTAGGCGAGGTCGGCGGGTTCGACGGGCCTGCGCATTTCGATCACGCTGGACAGCCGCTGAGCGAGTTCCAGCAGGCGCGTGCCTTCCTGCAGCGCACGCGTCAGGTCCTGCGCGAGGATGCGGATGGATGCACCGCGTCCGGAAATCGCCAGCCGCCGCAATTCCACGAGGCACGCGGTGTCGTTGAGCAGCAGCGGATGCAATTCACGCACCATCACGCACATGCTGTTGCGCGCGCCCCCGAGCAGGTGCAGGGTGGCGTCGATCAACTCTTCGCGGGTGGTCGCGCGCAGCGTCACCGGCTCCGGTGGCGGGCGAACCGGTGGGCGCTCGGGTTCGGGCATGCCGTCCAGCGGGCGCTGCATGATGATGTGCGGAATGCCGGCTTCCTCGAATTCTTCACCCTTGGTGGTGAAGCCGCGTTGCCGCCAGAACGGCACGGCGTCGCGCTGGGCGTGCATGGAAACGGCGGCCAATCGCCGCGCCCGTGCCTGGTCGAGCAGCGTTTGCAGAAGCATGGTGCCGACGCCGCGGCCGCGCCAGGCGCGCAACACCGCCACGCGGCCAATGCTGCCTTCAGGAGTCAGGCGTCCGCTGCCGATCGGCGCGCCATCCGGCGCGCGCGCCAGCACGTGCACGCTGCGCGGGTCGTCGCCATCGATCTCCATGTCGCGCGGCACGTGTTGTTCGAGCACGAACACGCTGTTGCGGACATCGAGCAATCTCTCGCGATCGATTTCATTCGCCCAATCGCAAATTTCGACTTGGAAGCCGCCGTCGATCGGCATGCGGTCAAACCCCCTCCGGGTCGCCGTGCAGTATCGCGGGATTGTAAGCGAGTTCCGCGGGCGAATCTGCAAACGGGCTCACCGCTTGCGCACGTGCAGATGGCCGCCGTCGATCAGTGACGCGAGCAGTGCGATGCCACTCGCCTGCTGCGGCAATCGCGCGAGCCGCGCGCCCTCGAATGCGCGCGCGCCCGAAGCCAGTTCGCGCGCCCATGCGAGCGGCGCATCCAAGGCGTTGCCGGCCACATACAGGCGTGCATCGCGGCCGCGGCGTCGCCACGCGAAGCGGCTCCATGGGTCGCGTTCCAGGATGGAGCGGGGAAGGCGTTCCGTCAGCGTTGCGCGATCGATTCCGCGTTTGCGCGGCACCGTAGATTGCGCCGCGCGATAGCGGGTGATGAAGCTGCCGAACCAGTCGGCGAACGCATCGTCGTCGAGTGCGCCGGCGGCGGTGCCGATCGCGCGACGTGCACGGCGCAAAGCGTCGTCGTCGATTTCACCTGCGTCGCCGGCGGGCTTCAGATCGGGATCGGCAAAGCGCTGCGATTCGGGCAGCGTTTCCGCGACGTGTGCGGCGAAATCGAACAGCAGTTCGCCCACCGCAGGCGCGCGCATGCCGATCGAGAACGTCATGCAGTCGCCGACGGCGACGCCGTCATGCGGAACACCGGGCGGCAGGTACAGCATGTCGCCGGGATCGAGCGTCCACGTGTGTGTCGGATGGAATTCGCGCAGCAGTTTCAGTTCCACGTCATCGCGGAACGCGGTGGAAGGATTCGCGCGCGTATCGACAGACCAGCGGCGTTGTCCCGATCCCTGCAACAGGAACACGTCGTATTGGTCGACGTGCGCGCCGACACCGCCACCGTCTGCGGCGTAGCTGATCATCACGTCATCGATGCGCCAACTCGGGATGAAGTCGAATGCCGCGAGCAACGCGGCCGTGTCGGCGTCCCACTTGTCGACGTCCTGCACCAGCAGCGTCCAGCGCGATTGCGGAAGTCCGGCGAATGTCGCGTCGTCGAAGGGGCCACTGCGCAGCGTCCAACGATCGCGTTTCGCATCGTGGAGCGCGATTCTCGCCAGCGCGCCTTGCATGCACGCGAGCCCGGCCAGGTCGTCCGGCGACAATGGGGGCGTGAAGTCCGGAAAGGCATTGCGGATCAGCAGTGGCCGCTTTTGCCAGTAGTCGCGCAGGAAACGCGCGGGCGGCATCCCGAGGCGACGGCGCGCGTTCGCGTGGATTTCGATGGGAACGTCTTGTCGGGGTGCAGGCATGCCGCATTTTAGCCGGCGCGGATTGCCCGCGCCGGCCGCGCGCCTCACTTCGGCAGCGCGAACGCGATGACGTAGTCGCCGCGCGGCGTGCCGAGGCTTCCGTGACCGCCTGCCACGATCACCAGATATTGCCTGCCGCCGATCGCGTAGGTCATCGGCGTCGCCTGGCCGCCCGCGGGCAACTTGTATTGCCACAGCAGCTTGCCGCTGCGTTCGTCGAAGGCGCGGATGTCGCTGTCCATCGTTGCGGCGACGAAGATCAGCCCGGACGCGGTGATGACCGGACCGCCCATGCCGGGCATGCCGAGGTTCCAGTGATTCTTGACGGCGTTGCCCAGCGGCACTTGCCAAAGACGTTTGCCGCTGCGCATGTCGATGGCGGAGAGTTCGCCCCATGGCGGCTTGACGCAGGGTGTCCCCACCGACGAAGTGAATGCCCTGCGGCGCATGCCAAAAGGCGTACCGCGCATTTCGGAAAAATCCCAGCCCTTGTATTGATCAGACATTTCCTGCGCCATGAACTGGCCGCGCGGCACCAGCGCCACCAGCATCGGCAGGTCATTGGTATTCACCACCGCAATCTGGTGCGCCTGGTCGAACGCCAGCCCGCCCCATTCGACGCCGCCCGCGTAGCCGGGTTGTTCGATGCTGCCCTGTACGCTGGGCGGCGTGAAGATGCCTTCGGATTTGTAGCGCTCGAGATGGCAGCCGAACGAGACGTGCGCGAGGTCGTTGTTCTTCACCGGGCCTTGCCGCACCAGCGGTTCGGGTGCGGTTGGAAACGGTTGCGTCTTCGACAACACTTCGCCGGGCACACTGTCCTGCGGCACAGGCTTTTCCAGGATCGGGAACACCGGCTTGCCGTTCTCGCGATCGAAGGTAAACAACATCCCGGTCTTGGTCGGCTGGATCACCGCGGGAATCGTGCGGCCGTCGTGCTGCAACGTGACCAGCGAAGGCTGCGCGGGGCTGTCGTAATCCCACAGGTCGTGGTGCACCAGTTGATAACCCCACGCCAGTCTGCCGGTGTCGCCGTCCAGCGCCACCACCGAATCCGCCCAGCGGTTGTCGCCCGGGCGCAGGCCGCCGAAGAAATCGGGACTGGCCGAACCCGTCGGCACGAACACCAGATGCCGCTGCGTGTCCACCGACAACGGCGCCCACGCATTGGCGGCGCCCGTCACCGCTGCCGCTTGCGGCGTCCACTGCGCGTACATCGGGTTGGAAGCATCGCGCGGGACCGGATCCCAGCCCCACACGAACTTGCCCGAACGCGCGTCGTAGGCGCGCACCGTGCCGCGCTCCAGTTCCACGCCACGGTTGTCGCCGACGGAAGATCCGAAAATCAGCTTGCCATCGAGGATCACCGGCGGCGAAGTGACCAGGTAATTGCGAAAACGGTCACCGGGTTTGTACGTGGAACGGATGCCCTTCGACAAATCCAGTACACCGTGGTCGGCGAAATCCCGGCACAAGTCGCCGGTCTTTGCGTCCAGCGCGAGCAGGCGGCTGTCGAGTGTCGGCGCGAAGATGCGCGCGTGACACGACGCGTCCACCGCGGACTGCGGATCGACCCACAAGGTGACGCCGCGCGAAGCGGCATCGGAGTACCAGAGTTTCGGGACATGCGACGCGTGGCGCCAAAGCAACTTGCCGGTGGCGGCGTCGATCGCCACAACGTCGGTTTCGCTGGTGGTGAAATAGAGCGCGCCGTCGTAGAGGATCGGCGTCGCTTCCCAGGTCATGTGGCTCGTCCACTCGTCGCCGGGGAAACCTGCCCCGTGTTCGCCGCTGCGGAAGGTCCAGGCGACTTGCAGGTGTTCCACGTTCGCCGGGGTGATCTGGGCGGCCGCCGAGTAGCGGGTGCCGCCAGCGTCCCCGCCGTAATGCGCCCAGCCGGCATCCGCTGCGGGTGGCGGCGGTGTGTAACGGCTGCAGCCGGCGAGAAGCACTGCCAGTCCGAACGCCATGCACCCGCCCATCGACATGCGCATCAGGTGAGTCCCCGTGGAAAAGCGCGGAAACTAGGCCGTCTGCGGCCGTCCGGCAAGACCATAGGTGGCGAGCGGCGCCATGCGGTGACGAGCGGCGCCGTTCCGGCCGCCAATCAATTGAACAACTGCGGCAGGCGGCTGCGGTAGCGGCGGCTGAAATTCACGAAGCTGCCGTCGGCCAGCTTGATGCGGTAGTCCCCGCTGTCCCAGGGCTGGATTTCGCGAACGCGATCAAGGTTCACGATGTGGCCGCGGTGCACCCGCGCGAAACGGGCCGGGTCGAGCCTGCGTTCCAGCGTCGCCATCGACTCGCGCAGCGGCCACGCGTTGCCCTGCGCGTAGATGGTCACGTAATTGCCGTTGGCATCGATACGGTCGATGTCGGACGCGTTGAGGATGAATTCGCGGTTGAGCTTCTTCACCACCAGGCGTTCCAGCGGTGCAGGCTCCTGCGCCAGAGGCTCGTTGTTTGCGCGCGGCGCTTCCGCTGGAGCAGGCGGTGCGGCGATCTGGCTCTCCAGCCATTGCCGGTACGTCCGGAACGCCTGCAGGCCACCCACGATCAAGACATATGCCACCAGATCTTTGCGGTATTCGTAGAACCAGTCGGGCCACCACGCACCGAAGTCGTAGTGCGCGTGCATCAGCGCATAACCGACTTTGCGCAGCAGCACCATGCCGCCGACATGGACCAGCGAAAACACCGGCGTGACCGCCAGATGCAGCGGCACGGCCCATCGCCAGGTCTGGCCGTTGAGCGGCGCACGCCGGTACAGCCACGCGAGCGCGGGGATCAGCGCCAGGATCAGCGCCGCGCTGGAGTATTCCCACAGCGCAGGTTTCCACCATGCGAGGCGTATGCCTTCGCGCGCGTAATTGCTCAGCGCGGTGAACACATTGGTGGTGCAAGTCGCCAACGTGATGCCGCCGAAGACGAGTATCTGGCGTGTCAGCAGCCGACGGATGTCGGCTTCGCTGAAACGTGGCGCGGGCGCAACGGTTGCCATCGGCCCGATCAGATGTCGCGCGCGAGATCGACGGCAACGCCGGTGTAGGTTGCCGGCGTCAGTGCCAGCAGCCGCTGCTTGTCGGCATCGGGAAGCGCGAGCGACGCAATGAACGTCTGCAGCGTTTCACGCGTGATGCCCTTGCCGCGCGTCAGCGCCTTCAACTGTTCGTACGGCTCCGGCAGGCCGTGGCGGCGCATCACGGTCTGGATGGCTTCGGCCAGGACTTCCCAGCTCGCGTCGAGATCGGCGGCGATGCGATCGGCGTTGACCTCCAGTTTGCCCAGGCCTTTTTGCAGCGATGCAAAACCGATCAGTGCGTGCCCGAACGCCTCGCCCAGCGCGCGCAGGGTGGTGGAATCGGTGAGGTCGCGTTGCCAGCGGCTGATCGGGAGTTTTTCGCTGAAGTGACCGAGCAGCGCGTTGGCCACGCCGAAATTTCCCTCGGCGTTTTCGAAGTCGATCGGGTTGACCTTGTGCGGCATGGTCGAGGAACCGACTTCGCCCGCTTTCAGCTTCTGGCGGAAGTAGCCCAGCGAAATGTAGCCCCAGACGTCGCGCGCGAGATCGATCAGGATCGTGTCGATGCGGCGTTGTGCATCGCAGAATTCGGCGATGCCGTCATGCGGTTCGATTTGCGTCGTGTACGCCTGCCACTCGAGGCCAAGCGATTCGACGAAGCGCCTGGAGAACGCGCGCCAGTCGATTTCCGGATAGCTGACGACGTGCGCGTTGAAGTTGCCGACCGCGCCGTTGATCTTGCCGGGAATGTCGATGGCCGCGAGTTGCGCGCACTGGCGTTGCAGGCGCGCGACCACGTTGGCCATTTCCTTGCCCAGCGTGGTGGGCGACGCGGTCTGGCCGTGGGTGCGCGAGAGCATCGGCAGGTCGGCGTTGGCATGCGTAAGCTCGCGCAGTTTCGCGATCGTCTTGTCGAGCTCGGGCAGCAGCACTGCATCGCGCGCATCGCGCAGCATCAGCGCGTACGACAGGTTGTTGATGTCTTCCGAGGTGCAGGCGAAATGCACGAACTCCTTCGCCTGTTTCAATGCGGCATCGTCGCCAATGCGTTCCTTGATGAAATACTCGACCGCCTTGACGTCATGGTTGGTGGTGGCTTCGATGTCCTTGATGCGGCGTGCATCGGCGACCGAAAAGCCATCCGCGATTTTCTGCAGGATCGCGCGCGCGGCGGCAGGAAAGGGCGGCAATTCGGCGATGCCCGCCTCGTCCGACAGTGCAACCAGCCACGCGATCTCGACCGCCACGCGCCGGTGCATCAGGCCGTATTCGCTGAAGATCGGGCGCAGCGCATCGACCCTGGCGGCGTAGCGGCCGTCCAGCGGCGAGAGGGCGGTGAGGGAATCGAGTTGCATGGCGGCGGATCCATGGCGTCGCGAGACGGGCATTGTAATGCTTGCCGCTCGTTATAATGAGCAGCTTTCCCGCATGGATTTCCCGCAATGCCGAGCTTCCGCACCGAACACGACAGCATGGGCGAACTGAAGTTGCCCGCCGACGCGCTGTGGGGCGCGCAGACGCAGCGCGCCGTGGACAACTTTCCGATTTCGGGCCTCACGCTGCCGCGCGACTTCATCCGCGCGCTCGGCCTGATCAAGACCGCGGCGGCGGATGCCAACCTGAAGCTCAAGCACTTGAAGCCTGCGCAAGCGGCGGCGATCCGCAAGGCTGCGCAGCGCGTGGCGGCGGGCGAATTCGACCGGCATTTCCCGATCGACATCTTCCAGACGGGCTCCGGCACGTCGTCCAACATGAATGCGAACGAGGTGATCGCGCACATCGCCACGCGCGACTCGAAGGCGAAGATCCACGCCAACGACCACGTCAATTACGGACAAAGCTCCAACGACGTGATCCCGACCGCCATCCACGTCAGTGCTGCG
>Ga0134126_10001354_pt1 | contig 31103 bp, 34 predicted proteins | sample KB31752_FD_96881 | JGI IMG/M metagenome (GOLD analysis project Ga0134126, IMG submission 96881) | Terrestrial soil microbial communities with excess Nitrogen fertilizer from Kellogg Biological Station, Michigan, USA - KB3-175-2 | ecosystem: Environmental > Terrestrial > Soil > Unclassified ... | reverse complement strand
GTGCTCGACGCCGACAGCGGCCTGCGCACCCTGCTCGTCGACGTGAAAAGTCACCGCGGTCATGATCTGGGATCGATCGGCCTCGTCCTGGGACCGGGCCGCCCCGCGCCCTCGCCGGCGGAGCTGCGAGCCACGATCGTCGAGCGTTTTCGCGGGACGGTATGAGATTACGATGAGCCAGACCCCACTCTCCGCTTCCAATCAACCCCCGTAGCGTCGAGCCTGGGGCCTCAGATCGGCGCCGCTCGAACTGCGGATGCTGGGGCTCGCGTTTGCAATCGCCATCGCGCTCTCGCTGATGTCGCCCTATTTCCTCAAGACCAACAATCTCCTGAACCTGCTCGATCAATCCGTCTCCATCGGCATCGTCGCCATTGGCATGACCTTCGTGATCTTGATCGGCGGCATCGACCTGTCCGTCGGTTCGGTTGTCGGTCTTACCGGCGTTATTCTCGGCCTTTGCCTGCATCACTTCCCCATTCCCATCGCCGTGGCGCTGGCCGTGCTTTCGGGGGCGGCCATTGGCCTGTTCTCCGGCTTCCTAATCGCTTTTTTTGATCTCGCCGCCTTCGTCATCACGCTCGGCGTGATGGCGATCGGGCGCAGTCTCGCCTATATATTTTCCGGGCAGACCTCGATCTCCGACATACCCGCCGGCCTCAACGATCTCGTCTACACCACGGTGTTTGGCGTGCAGACCAATGTGCTGACGCTGCTCGCGCTTTACGCTCTGGCCTGGGCCTATCTCACTTACACCAAGGGCGGCCGCACCATTTACGCCGTCGGCTCCAACCGGGAAGCGGCGCGCACCGCGGGGCTCGACGTCCTGTTCTACAGCGTGCTGCCCTATGTTGTCGCCGGCGCCGCGTCGGCGGTCGCAGCGACCCTGATGTCGGCGCAGATTCTCTCCATCGATCCGCTGGCGGGAACGGGCTTGGAGCTTGACGCCATCGCGGCCGTGGTGATCGGCGGGGCCAGCCTCTATGGCGGTCGCGGGACCATCATCGGCACGCTGATCGGCGTCTTCATCATGGTGATGATCCGCAACGGGCTCAACCTGCTGGGCGTCTCGCCGTTCTGGCAGGGCTCGGCGATTGGGGGGATCATCATCGCGGCGGTGCTGGCCGAGCGCCTGCTCAGTCCGCGCGCGCGACGCTAAAAAAAGGAACGGGAGCAGCGCATGTCTGGAACGCCATCGCAAGCCGTTGTCCTCTATGGGACCGACGAGCCGGTCGCCGCGCCCAGGTTGCTGCGCGCGGGCGCGCTGAGCGCGGAATTGGAGGCCGGCAATCTGCGCTATGTCCGCTACCACGGCGCCGAAATGATCCGCGCGATCTCTTATATCGTCCGCGACAAGAATTGGGGCACCTACAACCCCATCATCCGCAATCTCAGCGTCGAGGAGATGGCGGAGAGCTTCCGGGTCTCCTACGACGCGGTGGCGAAGGACGCGACGCAGGAATTCGCCTACAGCGCAGAAATCGTCGGGCGCGCCGACGGAACGCTGCGCTTTGCCGCGCGCGGGCGCGCCGTCACCGCCTTCCTCACCAACCGCACCGGCTTCGTCGTGCTGCACCCCATCGAGGGCGTCGCGGGTCGGCCCGCGCGCGTCACCGACACCACAGGCAAGATCGTCGATACCGCCTTTCCCGATCTGATCGATCCCGTCCAGCCGATGATGAACCTGCGCGCGATCCGCCATGAGTTCACGCAAGGGGCCGATGTCGAATGCCGGATGGAGGGCGACACGTTCGAGATGGAGGATCAGCGCAACTGGACCGACGCCTCCTACAAGACCTATGTGCGCCCGCTCGCATTGCCCTGGCCCTACACGCTCCCGCAGGGCGAGACGCTCGATCAATCCGTGACGTTGAAGGTTTCAGGCGCGCCGCCGGCTCGCGCCGGCGCCAGCGGGACCATCCAGGTTCGTCTCGGCGAGACGCAAGGAAGCGTCCCGGCGCTCGGGCTCGGCCTCGACCCGGAGGACGCGACGGCCGCGCTGACGCAGCTTGAAGCGCTGCGCGGGGTCGGCGCCTCGCACCTCATTTGTCACCACGATCCGCGCCGCGGCCACGGCCGCGACACGCTGGCCCGTGCGGTCGAAGTCGCAACGGCGCTCGGCGCTGCGCCGTGGCTGGAGGCGGTTGTCGCAGAGGTCGAAGGGTTTGAGGCCGAGGTCGCCGCGCTCGGCGAGATGGTCAGGGCTCTCGGGTCGCCGTTCCCTGTCGTGCTGGTCTCGCCAGCGCCCGATCTCAAATGCACGCTGCCGGGCAGCGCGTGGCCGCCATGCCCGCCGGCGGTTGAACTCTATCGCGCCGCGCGCCGCGCCTTTCCCGGCGCCAGACTGGGCGGCGGCATGTTCAGCTACTTCACCGAACTGAACCGCAAGCGGCCGCCGCTCGCCGAGCTCGACTTCGTCAGCTTCACGACCTCGGCGCTGGTCCATGCGGGCGACGACCGGTCCGTGGCGGAGGGTCTGGAATCGCTGCCCCATATCGCCCGCAGCGCGCGCGCCATCGTCGCCGGCAAGCCTTACGCGGTCGGCCCCAGCGCCATCGGCATGCGCGACAATCCCTATGGGCAAGCGACGGCGCCCAATCCCGGCAACATCCGTCAGGCGATGAACCGCAACGATCCCCGTCAGCGCGGACTTCTCGGCGCAGCCTGGAACCTTGCCTATTTCGCGCATTTCGCGCGCGGCGGGGCGGGCGAAATCGCGCTTGGAGGCGCGGTCGGACCGTTCGGCCTCTTGCGCACGCCGGCCGATTACCCGCAGCCCGGCTTCGACGGCGACGGCGGCTTCTTCCCCGTTTATCACGTCGTGCGCGGCTTGGCGCGGCTGAAGGGCCAGCCGATGCGCGCGCTCGAGATCTCGGCGCCGCGCGAGGCGCAGGCTTTCGCGGTCGCACAGGAACTCTGGCTCGCCAATCTCACGCGAGAAGTCAGGCAGGTGAAACTGGGGGTCCCAATCACCGGGCGCCTCGCGCGGCTCGACGCGCGGAGTTTTGGCGCAGCCTCGCGAGGGGCCGACGCTTTTGATCGGCTTGAGCAGGCCTTCGACGGCGGCGAGATCGAACTCGACGCTTTCGCTGTCGTCCGCCTGCGGGTTGCCTGATCCCCCTCCCATCGAGAGTTCATCGACGCGCATTCTTATGTATCGGCGTGGGGTCCCGACACCGATCGGCACGGGGTCAAGGACCACAAGCCTCTGAATTCCCTCCCACGACGGTTTGCTTTCGGCGGTCAACTTTGGCGTCCGCTTCACACGGCTCACTAGAGTGGTTCAAATCTGGCGCATGGCACCCAGCCGCCGGTCACTTGCGATGTCCGCTTCGACCCTTTGCGGAACAGCCGCAATTGCCGCCAGCACCCTCATGCTAGCCCGCCGGGTTAATCAAATCGCCCTCAAAAATCTCACGTAAGCGCTTGATTTTATTGGTGCCGCAAGAGGGAATCGAACCCCCGACCCCATCATTACGAATGATGTGCTCTACCAGCTGAGCTATTGCGGCATCTGTTCGGGCTCGCGCCCTACGCAATCTACCCCCGCCATCCGCCTCGGTCTATCCGACGATGGCCACCCGTCGCCGCTGCGTCTTGCGAACGAGCCGCGCCGGCCTCGCAGCCGACGCGCCTCCCTACTTGGTTCTAAGCCCCCTCGTCAACAGCCCGATCACCACACCCCGGTGTTCGGCATCGACGCCCACGGCTCCGCCCGCGGCAGCGCTTCGCCCTTCTGCAAAAGCTCGATGGAGATGTTGTCGGGCGTGCGGATGAACGCCATGCGGCCGTCGCGCGGCGGCCGGTTGATGAGGATTCCCGCGCCCTGAAGCTTGGCGCAATAGGCGTAGATGTCGTCCACCTCATAGGCGAGATGGCCGAAATTGCGGCCGCCGCCATAGACTTCCGGGTCCCAGTTATAGGTCAGCTCGATGAGCGGCGCTTTGTGCTCGCGCGCCGCCGCCTCGTCCTGCGGCGCGGCCAGGAACACCAGCGTGAAACGGGCCTTTTCGTCGACGTGACGGCGTGTCTCGATAAACCCCATTTTACCAATGAAAAAGGCGAGCGAGGCGTCGAGGTCGGTGACGCGGATCATGGTATGCAAGTAGCGCATGCGAAACTCCCGGGCCTGTTGGCTTTGCCCTCCAGCCCTTATAAAGCCCGGCGCGCACGGGGGCTATGATGGACGAGGGCAGGCTCAAGCGGCGCGCGGCGCTGATGTCGGTGGCCGCCAGCACCGGCCTGGCGCTGCTCAAGGTCGCCGCCGGCGTCCTGTCGGGCTCGCTCGCGCTGCTTTCGGAGGGCGTCCACAACGCCCTCGACATCGCCGCCAGCGGGCTGACCTATTTCGCCGTGCGCATCGCCGATAAGCCCGCCGACGAAGGCCATCCGTTCGGCCACGCCAAGGTCGAGGCGATCGCGGCGCTGGCGCAGACCGCCTTCCTTTTCGCGCTCTCCATCGGCGTCGCGGCGCTGGCGCTGCGGCGCATCGGCGCGCCGGGCGAGATCGAGGCCGGCGCTTTCGCCTTCCTCGTCGTGCTTGCCTCGATCGTCATCGACATCGTGCGCTGGCGCGCGCTGAGCCGGGTGGCCGCCGCCACCGGCAGCGACGCCATCGCCGCCGACGCGCTGCACTATGCCAGCGATCTCGTCGCCTCCGCACTGGTGCTCGTCGGGTTGGCGGCGACGCGGGCGGGCCTGCCGGCGGGCGATGCGCTCGCCGCCATCGGGGTGGCTGTTTTCATCGCCTTCTCCGGCTTCCGCCTCGGCAAGCGCACGGTCGAAGCCCTCGTCGACGCGGCGCCGGAGGGGCTCGCCAACGACGTGCGCGCAGCGCTCGGCGAGGTCGGCGGCGTCGTCGGCGTCGATTATCTCAGGCTGCGCCGCAGCGGCGCGGGGGCGGTCGGCGAACTCGGCCTGTTCGTCTCGCGCACGCAGTCGCTGGAAAGCGGGGCGGCAATCAAGCAGCGCGCCGCCGCCCTCATCGCCCAGCGCTGGCCGCGGCTCAAGCTGACCATCGCCGCCAATCCGCGAGCGCTTGACGACGAGACGCTGCTTGAGCGCGTGCTGCTGATCGCGGCGCGGCGGCGGCTGTTCGTGCATCACGTGACGATCCAGCGCGTCGGCGAGCGCGTTACGGTGTCGCTCGACCTCGAAGTCGACGGCCGCACGCCGCTCGGCGCCGCCCACGAGGTGGCGAGCCGGCTCGAACAGGCGATCGCCGCCGAATGCGGCGACGGCGTCGAGGTCGACACCCATATCGAGCCGATGGAGACGCGGGAACTACCGGGCCGCGACGCCGAGCCGGCGCTCACCGACGCGGTCGCCGAGCGCCTGCAACGCGAGGCGCGCGGGTCGCCGCTGTTGTGCGACGTGCATCACGTGCGCGTGCGCGCCTCCGACGCCGGATATTATGGCGTATTCCATTGCCGCGCCGACCCCAACGCCACGGTCGAGGCCGTCCATGACGAGGTCGATCGGTTGGAGCGGGCGGTGCGCGCGGAATTTCCGCAGATCGCGCGCATCATCGGCCATGCCGAGCCCGGCTGACCCCGCTTACGCTGCGGCAGGCGAAAAACAGGGCGGATGAGGGGGTTACGGCGTTTGCCCGCCGCGCGCAAAGCTTCTATGTCTCATCGTCTCTTCCTCCCGAATCGCGGCCACATGGACTTCGAAACCGAAAGCCCCGACCTGCGCAGCGCCCACGTCATCGTCGTCGGCAACGAAAAGGGGGGAGCCGGCAAATCGACGCTGTCGATCCACATCGCCGTGGCGCTGCTGAAATCCGGACACAAGGTCGCTTGCATCGACCTCGACACCCGCCAACAGACGATGACGCGCTTCTTCGAGAACCGCGCCTCGTGGTCGCAGCATTCGAGTTGGCCGATCGAACTGCCGCGCCATTGCGCCATGGGGCGCGGCGAGGACAACGACGTGCGCGCCAACGAGGCACAGGAATTTGCCGCCTTCGCGCAGGCGATCAGCGACGTCGAGCACGATTTCGAATTCGTCGTCATCGACACCCCGGCGAGCGATTCTTATCTGATGCGGCTCGCCCATTCGCTGGCCGATACGCTGGTCTCGCCGCTCAACGACAGCTACATCGACGTAGATGTGTTCTCGCGCGTGCATCACGATCGCGAGCGGCGCGGCGGCGTCGCCCATTACGCCGATCTGGTGTTGCAGGCGCGGCGCAAGCGGCGCATCGTCGACAGCGGCGTCATCGATTGGGTGATGGTGCGCAACCGCATCGCCTCGCTGACCAGCAACAACGCCAAGCAGATCGCCGTCAGCATCGCCCGCCTGTCGCGCGAACTGGGCTTTCGCGTCGCCGACGGCTTTCATGATCGCGTCATCTTCCGCGAATTGTTCCCCATCGGCCTCACCGCGCTCGACCCGATCGAGGAGGGCGTCAACCACGGCGCGCTGACCCCTTCGCAGATCTCGGCCCGCCGCGAGATCGAGGAACTCGTCGCAGCGTTGGCGCTGCCGACGCGCGCGCCGGGCATCGCGCACATGGAGCAGCGCAGACTGTGGCGCGACCGCGTTATCGGCTATTACCACGAGCTGGCGCGCGAAGCGGCGCAGACCGCCCATTGAGCGCGGCCAAGCGCACGGCGCTGTGTTTCACGCCCGACCGGACGTTCTTCGCCCCCGCCGTGCGCGCCATCGCCTCCCTCGTCGCGCAGGGCGACGCCGACGCCTTCGACATTTTCATCTTCTGTGAGGAAAGCGACGTCGAGCCGGGCTTTGCCGATCTCGATCCGGCGCTGCGCGCGCACATTCATTTGCGCACGCTCGACTTCGCCGCGCTCGACGCCGGGCTGGCGCCGAAGGGGCGGTTCTCGCGCGCGGTGTTCCGCCGGTTGTTCCTCGATCGGTTGTTGCCGGAGCGCTACGAACGCTATGTCGCCATCGATTCCGACATGCTGATCGCGCGCCCCGGCCTGGCGCGCCTGACGCAGATCGATCTCGGCGGCCATACGCTCGCCGCCGGCTTCGACATGATCTATCTGATGGACCACAAGGGCGGCCCGCTGGCGCGCGAGTTTCAGGGCTATCGGCGCGCGCTCGGCCTGCAACTCGATACGCCCTATTTCAACGCCGGGCTGATGACCATCGACCGCGCCGCCTGGCGCAAGGCGGGCTTTGCCGAGGAGGCGGCGGCGCGGTTGCGCGGCAACCCCGAGCGCTATCCGTTCATGGAGCAGGACGCACTCAATTCTCTCATCAGGGGCGATTTCGCGCGGCTCTCGCCGCGCTACAATTTCATGGGCGATTTCTTCCTCACCGGGCTTGAGGAGGAGATCGCGCCAATCGTGCTGCATTTCGTCAACCAGCCGAAGCCCTGGCACTATGAGGCGTGGCGCGGCGAGGGGCGGTTCGCGCGCGCCTATGCCGATTGGTTCGCGGCTTCGCCGTTCGTGCAGTGGCGGGCGACGACGCGCCCGCCGGCGCGCCGCAAACCCGCAGCGACAGCGCTGCGGCGGCGTTTCGCGGCTGGCCTGCGGGCGTTCTTCTCGACTTGCCGTTTCGTTGATGTTTAACGAAACGTTACTATTAACGAAGTCTTGCTTGCCGCAACATCACGCAGAAAATCGTTAGGGTTAAATCCAAATTAAGTATTGCTGGCGATAGTCCCGTTTACCGGTTCGTCATGTCGCGTCGAACCACGTGACGGGGATTTTCCGATGAGATGTCTTGGCCTCGCGGGGCTGGTGGGCGCGTGCCTGGCGACCACGCCGCTGTTCGCCGCCGACCTTTTCGATAGCGCGCCGCCGCCGATGGATATGCCGGCCGGGCAGACCGAGTTGGGCTCCAACTGGTACATTCGCGGCGACGTCGGCTATGGCCAGATGGATCAGGCGACCGTGGTGCCGTCAGCCGGCTTGTTTCCGACCGTCGGCAACGCCCCCATCGGCGACGCCAACACGCCGGTCGAGGTGACTCGCGGCAACAATCAAAAGATGATGACCCCGAATTTCGGCCTCGGCTTCGGCTATCGCATCAACGACTGGTTCCGCGTCGACGCCGATTGGCAATTCAGCAAGGGGCCGGGCTTCGGGACGAGGCAGACGGTCTTTTGCCCGGAACAGGCGAACGCCGTCTCCAACTACAATACCCAGACCGTCAACGGTGTGCAGTCGATCGTGGCGGTTCCCGTGGGCTACGCCTATGACTTTACGCAGTGCGACGGCAACCTGCACGTCAATCAATATAACAATACCGCGCTCGTCATGGGTTACGTCGATCTCGGCCATTGGGGCCTGTTCACGCCCTATATCGGCGCCGGCGCCGGCATCAACGCCAACACGATGAGCGGCTCGTTGACCTTCAACCAGCAAGACACCGGGCAGACCTACGCCGGCGCCACCGTCAGCGGCTCCGCCCCCGGCAACTGGGTCATTCAGACCGGCATGCAGAACGGCCAGCCCTTCTATTCGACCTTGCCGCAGGCGAACCCGTCTTCGGGGACCCGGCAGCCGGTCGGCCCGGCGAACTGGAACCGCACCATCAACACGACCAAATATACTTTCGCCGGAGCGCTCGCCGCGGGCGTCGGCATCAAGATCAGCCAGTCGGCGACGCTCGACCTCGCCTACAAGATCATGACGCTCGACCTCTCCGGCGGCATGAAGAACACGCTACAGAGCGTCAACCTCGGCGTGCGCTACGATCTCAACTGAGCCTCAGCCGCGCGACAGCGCCGGCCACATGCGGGCCAGCGCGCCGTCGCGCAGCACGAATTGATGAAACAGCGAGACGCAGGCGTGCCCGGCCGCCAGCAGCAGCAGCAGGTTGGCGCCCCATTCGTGGCTTACCGCGATGAGGCCACGCAAGGCCTTGTCGTCGAGCTTGGGGAAGTGGACCAGCCCCCAGATGGTTGATCCGTGCCCAAACAGATTGGCGATGCCGACGGCGCAAACGAACCCGATGCCGAGATAGAGCAGCCCGTGGCCCGCTTTGGCGGCCCAAGCCAGCATCGGCGAGCCGAGGCTCGGCAGCCGCCGCCCCGAGGTCGCGCGCCAGCCGATGCGGGCGAGCCAGACGACGATGAGAACGGCGCCCAGGGTGAAATGCGTCGACCAGACGCCGCCGCGCAAGGCCCCGCGCGGAAACCAATCCGCGGTCTGTCCGACCGCCCATAGCGCGGCGACGAGCGCCGCGCTGGCCCAGTGAAAGCGTATCGTCGCCCGGTCGTAAGTCATCATGCGCCGCCTTTCGCCATGTTCTGCGCGTCGCCGCCGCCGGCGGGCCGCGCCAGCGCGATGACGCGATCCGCCACCGCATAATCCTGATAGCCGCAGCGCGCCAAAGGCGCGGCCGCCGCCGTGTCGAACCGCCCGCCGCGAATCAGCGCGTCGTCGAGATGGAAGGCAACGACCTCGCCGAGCAGCAGGTAATTATCGAGGTCGGCGCCTTTGTGGTCCTTGAGGCGGATCAATTGCGTGAGCTTGCATTCGAGACTGGCGTGCGCCTCGGCGACGCGCGGCGCCGCCACCAGCCGGCAGGGCGCCATCGTCAGGCCCGCATGTTCGAACTCGCTTCGCCCCCGCGGCAGCGGCGCCGAAGTCTCGCTCATCGCCCGCATGAGATCGAAGCTCGCCAGATTGAACACGAACTCGCCGCTCTCCTCGGCGAACGCCGCCGAATCCTTGTAGCCCTCGCTGGAGAAGCCGACGATCGGCGCGCCGACGGAGGCGAAGGCGTTGAAGAACGAATAAGGCGCCAGATTGACCCGCCCGTCGCGGCTGCGCGTCGAAATCCAGCCGATCGGCCGCGGCGCGATGATCGCCTTGAACGGATCGTGCGGAAGCAATGTCTTATCGCGCGCGCGGGTTTCGTAGAACATGGCTTTGCCTTCAAAAATGGCTGACGATGTCGGCGAGCGCCGGGCGGCGGCGGTCCTCGGGCGGGCTTTTCGGCCGGCCGATGTGGATGAAGCCGGCGATCCGCTCATGCGGGGCGAGGCCGATGCGCTCACGAAAGCGCGCGTCATAGGCGCACCATTCCGTGACCCAGGTCGAGGCGAAGCCGAGCGCCGCGACCGCGATCTCCAGCGCCATCGCCGAAGCGCCGGCCGACAGCGTCTGCTCCCATTCGGGGATTTTGACGTGCGGGGCGGCGCGCGAGACGACGGCGATCACCAGCGGCGAGCGCGAGAAACGCTGCAACTCGGCCTCGCGCCCGGCGGCGTCGAGCCCGGGATTGTCTTGCAGCTTAAGCTCCAGCGCCAGCCGGCCGGCCCGCTCGCGGCCCTCGCCGGCAAAGACGATGTAGCGCCAGGGCGTGAGCTTGCCGTGATCGGGCACGCGCGAGGCGAGCCGCAGCAGGGTTTCGATCTCGGCGGCGTCGGGGGCGGGGCCGGTCAAGAAGGCCGGTGAAACGGAGCGGCGAGCGGAAAGCAGCGCCAGGGTGGGGTTGGCGTCGGACTGTGACAAAGCGGTCTCCTGTAGGTCTGCGTTTTCCCTGAACGGAATCCCCGGCGCTGTAAACCGGCCCTTGCTTCGCCGCGAAGGGGCGTTACAGCAGCGCCAAGGAGGCGTTTCGGACCTATGGATCGGCGCATGTTCATAGCGGGCTTGGGGCTGGCGATCGCCGCCCCGGCGACCGCGGAGGAGAGCGAGGGCGGCCCGGGGACGCTGAACCTTGCGGCCTCGCTGGGGACCGGCGCGCCGCTGGCGGCGGGTTTGCGCTGGCGCGTGTTCAAAGCGGCGCCCGATTCGGACGGCCAGCACCGGTTGATCGTCGAATCGGCGCTGCCGCAGCCGAGCCTCACCGTGGCGCCGGGGGATTATGTCGTCCATGTCGCCTTTGGCCTGGCGAGCGCCACCAAGCTCGTCCCCGTCGGATCGGAAGCGCTCGACGTCAAGCTGTCGCTGGCGGCCGGGGCGCTGCGCATCCATTGCACCGCCAACGGCGACAAGCCCATCGATCCCGCCGACGTGTCGCTCGCCATCTATGTGCCCGAGCGCAACAACGCCACCGCCAAGCTGGTCTACGCCAAGGCGCGCGAGAACGAGGTGATCGGCGTGCCCGAGGGCAATTACCATATCGCCTCGACCTATCTCGACACTGTCAGCATCGGCACGCTCGGCCAGCCCAAGGGGCAGAGCGCGGCGATTCCGACCAACTCGATCTCCTCGGGCGACGTCAATGTCGCCATCGGCAAGATCGTCGACGTGACGCTGCGCCACCGCATCGCCACGCTGACGATCAAGCTCGTCAACGCGCCCGGCGGCGGCGCGCTCGCCAATTCGACCTTCACCGTGCTGACGCCCGGCGGCGACATCGTGCGCGAACTCGCCGGCGCCTTTCCCTCGCTGGTGCTGGCCGAGGGCGAATATGTCGTCATCGCCCGCCACGACGCGCGAACCTATCAGGCGACATTCACCGTCGTATCGGGTATGGACCGCGACGTGGAAGTGCTGGCCAGTGGCGCGACGAACTAGGGACGGTCATGCAGACGTTTTTCGTGCAGATCAAATGCGAGCTGGGCAAGACCTACCAGGTCGCCAGCGCGCTGGCGGAAGCCGAGATCGCCTCGGAGATCTACTCCATCGCCGGCGATTTCGATGTTCTCGCCAAGTTCTATGTCGAGCGCGACGTCGACATCGGTCACTTCATCGGCGAAAAGGTGCACTGCATCCCCGGCATCGCCGACACCCGCACGCTCATCACCTTCCGCGCCTTCTGAATCGAGGTTCCCTATGCGCAAGATCGTTCTCATCGCCGCGCTGGCGGTCTGCGGCGCAGCCTCGACGGGCGCGGCTTGGGCCGCCGGGGCCGCCAGCGCCGAGGAGCCAGGGTTCCTGTTCGACGCACTGCGCAATTACCGCATTCACATGTCCTGGGAGAAGCTGGTCAAGACCGTCGATCCGACGCCCGACTGGCTGTTGCATTTCGAGCGCGACTATCAGGGCGCGGCCGGCGAGATGACGCCGATCACCATCGACGGCAAGGCCTACAAGATCTCCTACGTGTGCAAGCCCGACGATTGCCTCGGCCACAAGTTCGCGGTGCTGTTCGACGCCGGGGGCGTGCGCGCCTATGGCGCGCTTGGCGGCAAGGACGAGCCGCCGGCCTTCTTCGGCGCGCCGAGCGCGGCCGAGCAAGATGCGCTCGCCAAGGCGCTGCAACCGGCCGCCGCCGCTCAGTCCACGACGCCGAAGTCGCAATAAGGCGCACGCTCGCCTTTCCGGTCCACCGCCACGTAATCCGGGCCCGCGCCTTCGAGATAGCCGGGCCCGATCGGGATCTTGCCGCGCGCGCCGGGCAGGTCGAGCACATAGGTCGGCATGGCCAGGCCCGACAGGCGCTCGCGCAAGGCCCGCATCAGCGCCTGGCCCTCGGCGATCGTCGGACGCAGGTGCGAGGTGCCAGGCGCGAGATCGGGATGATGCAGGTAATAGGGCTTCACCCGCGCCTCGACGAAGCCGCGCATTAGCGCCTCAAGCGTCTCGACGCGGTCGTTGACGCCTTTCAGCAACACGCTCTGGCTCACCATCGCCGCGCCGGCCGCGATCAGCCGGCGGCAGGCCGCGCGCGCCTGCGGCGTCAACTCGCGCGGGTGGTTGGCATGCAGGGCGACATAGACGGTCTTGTCATGACCCTGCGTCAGCGCGCTGGCGAGAGCCGGCGTCACCCGCTCGGGCGCGGCGACCGGCAGTCGCGTGTGCCAGCGCAACACCTTGACGTGATCGATTTCGGCCAGCGCCCGCGTCGTCTCGGCGAGCCGGCGCGGCGACAGGACGAGCGGGTCGCCGCCGGTCAGCACGACTTCCCAGATTTCCGGCCTGGCGCGGATGTAATCGAGCGCCGCCGCGAAGTCGGCGGCGTCGAGCCCGGCGGAGCCGGGGCCGACGCTCTCGCGGCGGAAGCAGAACCGGCAATAGACCGCGCAAACGGCGTTGAGCTTCAGCAGCACGCGGTCGCGATAGCGATGCACGAGGCCGGGCGTCGGGCTCTTGAGGTCGTCGCCGATGGGGTCGTCGAGTTCCTGCGGCAGGCGCACGAGTTCGCGGCCGTCGGGCAGAATCTGGCGCGCGATGGGATCGTCGGGGTCGGCGGGGTCGACGAGGGCTGCGAGCGCCGGCGGCGCCAGAATCGCGTAGCGCTCGGCGACCGCCCGCCATTCCGTTTCGCGCGCCGGCGTGCCGAGGCCGGCGTCGATGAGCGCGCCGGGCGTGGTGAGATTGGACATGAGCGGGCCTCTAGCATGCTTTTGCGCTCAACAAACGACTCCCCGTCGCATGCCGCTTGGGTTACGGTTGCGGCGGTGGAGGCGCGCCATGGCGTTCGAGAACAAGCGTCCGCAGGATCTCGCCGACCGCGTTTCGCGCCGTCGCGCGGCGCGCGGACAGGCGCCGGCGGGCGACGCCTGGCGGCGCGAGAGCTTCACGCTGCCGCGCGCCGAAGCGCGCAACAAGGCGCGCGAATGGTTCGACCGCTACCCCAAGGCCGCCTATCTCACCGAGATCGAGTTCTGGCGCGTGCTGGAGGACGACCGCATCGAATTCACCATGCGGCGGCTGCCGAGCGCCGATTGAGGCGGCGCTTGTGCTTGTGTGGGCGCCTGCCTATGATCGACAAACGTTTAGCCCATTTATAGCGCGCAAATGCGTTTTGCCGGGTCAGGGAGGTTGCCTGTGGATTCCTTAACGGAGGGAGACATGGATCTCGCGCAGCCGCCAATCGTGATCTGCGACGCCGTGGACGCGCTCGGGGTTCACAACGGCGTGGTGCGAGTGCGGCTTTCGCGGCTAACAGCCGACGGCGCCTCGGTCCCGGTGCTGGAACTGCTCACGCCGATCAGCGTGGTGGCGCAGATCGTCAAGGCGCTGCAAACGGTGAAGATCTGATACGATTTCCGGCTGATTGGAGCCGTATCCGAACAGATTGAATCAGCGGACCCCGTCATTGCGAGCGAAGCGAAGCAATCGATCTCGCCGAGATCGCAGGTTAATCGGAGGGCGCAGCCATCTGACGCTCGGCGCCTGGTCGCGGGTGGGCGGATTGCGGACTCCCCGAGCAACACCGACCTCGCCCTGAGGCGCGAAGCGAAGCGTAGCCTCGAAGGGCGTTCCAGCTTGCGCCGCCGGTCGTGCGAGGCAGCGGCTGATGGCAGAAAAGGTCGGGCCAACGAGCGTCCTTCGAGCCCCTTCGGGGCTCCTCAGGATGAGGGGGGGGTTTCGGATTTTCGGCTGCCGGTATTTTCGTCGAGCGCACCCGGCGCTTGCGGCGGATCGAAAAAGTCTCGCATTCTGTCCTTCTTCGTGTTTGGCGCCGCCGTCGCCGGGGTTGACTTGGACGCCGCGGTTCCTAGTGTGCGCGGCTCTTCGCAATCGCAAAAAACCAAGAGCTTCGCTATGTCCAACCCGGCGCTTCGCGACGCGGCGCTTGCCTCCAAGGCCTGGCCGTTCGAGGAGGCGCGCAAACTCATCGCGCGCGTCGAACGCACCGGCCAGCAAGAAGTCCTGTTCGAGACCGGCTACGGCCCCTCGGGGCTGCCGCATATCGGCACCTTCGGCGAAGTGGCGCGCACGACCATGGTGCGCCACGCCTTCCGCGTGCTCAGCGACGACAAGATCAAGACCCGCCTGCTGGCCTTCTCCGACGACATGGACGGCCTGCGCAAGGTTCCCGACAATGTTCCCAATGCGGACATGCTGCGCGCCCATCTCGGCAAGCCGCTGACCGAGATTCCCGACCCGTTCGGCCAATACGACAGCTTCGCCGCCCACAACAACGCGATGCTGCGCCGTTTCCTCGACGGCTTCGGCTTCGATTACGAATTCGCCTCCTCGACCGCCTACTACACGTCCGGCCGCTTCGACGCGGCGCTGCTGGAGATGCTGGCCCGCTTCGAGGCGGTGCAGGCGATCATGCTGCCGAGCTTGCGCGAGGAAAGGGCCGCGACCTATTCGCCGTTCCTGCCCATCCACCCCGTCACCCGCGTCGTCATGCAAGTTCCGCTGACCGGCGTGGATGCCGGCAAGGGCGTCATTCGCTGGCGCGACCCGGCGACGGACGAGGACTACGAAACCCCCGTCACCGGCGGCCAGTGCAAGCTGCAATGGAAGCCGGATTGGGCGATGCGCTGGTATGCGCTAAAGGTCGATTACGAGATGGCCGGCAAGGATCTCATCGATTCCGTCAAGCTGTCGTCGCGCATCGCGCGCGCGCTCGGCGGCGAGCCGCCGGAAGGCTTCAACTACGAGCTGTTCCTCGACGAGAACGGGCAGAAGATCTCGAAGTCCAAGGGCAACGGCCTCACCATCGACGAATGGCTGACCTACGCCAGCCCCGAGAGCCTCGCTTTGTTCATGTTCCAGAAGCCGACGGCGGCCAAGCGGCTGCATTTCGACGTCATCCCGCGCACCGTCGACGATTACCTCGGCTTCCTCGACGCCTATCCGCGCCAGGAATGGAAAGAACGGCTCGGCAATCCCGCCTGGCACATCCATTCCGGCGCGCCGCCGGCGCCGGAAACGCTTTCCCATGGCGGCGAGGCGACAACCAGCGTCTCCTTCGCCATGCTGCTCAACCTCGCCGGCGTCGCCAACAGCGACAATCCCGCCGTGCTGTGGGGCTTCCTGAAGCGCTACGCGCCGAGCGCTTCGCCGCAGACGCATCCGCGGCTCGACAAGCTCGTCGGCTACGCCTGCGCCTATTTTCGCGACTTTCTGGCGCCGAAGAAGCGCTACCGCGCCGCCGACGCGGTCGAGCGCGCGGCGCTCGAACAGGTCTCGGCGCTGCTTGGCGCCCTGCCCTCGGGCGCCACGGCGGAAGCCATCCAGCACGCGCTCTACGACGTGGCGCGGCCAATGCCGCGCTATCAGGATCCGAAGGCGAAGGGCGCGACGCCGGAACGGCCGGGGGTGTCGAACGAGTTCTTCAACATGATCTACGCGGTGCTGCTCGGCGAGGCGCGCGGGCCGCGCCTCGGCTCGTTCATCGCCCTTTACGGCGTCGCCGAGACCCGCGCGCTGATCGCCAAGGCGCTGGCCGGCGAATTGGTGAAAGCTGCGTGAGCGCGCTTCCCCACGCCGCCAAGCCCGGCTAGGATCGCGCCATGCTCTCCTACTCCGGTACTCTGGTCGCCGTCGCGCTGCTCCTGGTGACGGTGGCGCTCGCCTTCGGCCTCGTCAACATGCTGCGCGGCGGCTCGCCGAGCCGCTCGCAGACGCTGATGCGCTGGCGCGTCGGCCTCCAGGCCTTCGCCATCGCCGCCATCTTCCTCGCGCTCTACCTGCGGAGACATTGATGGTCCGGCTCAACAAGATTTACACCCGCACCGGCGACGCCGGCGACACCGGACTCGGCAGCGGCCAGCGGCGGGTCAAATACGACGCGCGCGTCGCCGCCTATGGCGAGGTCGACGAGCTTAATTCGGTGATCGGCCTGGCGCGGTTGCAGACCCGCGACAACATCGACCTGGCGCGCATCGAGGCGGTGCTGACGCGGGTGCAGAACGACCTGTTCGATCTCGGCGCCGATCTCTGCGTACCGCCGACTGAGGGCGAGACCGGCGGCTTGCGGGTGACGCCGGGCCAGACCGAGGCGCTGGAGCACGCCATCGACGATCTCAACGCCGAGCTTCAGCCGCTCAGATCGTTCGTGCTGCCGGGGGGTTCGCCGGCTGCCGCCGCGCTGCATCAGGCGCGCACGGTATGCCGGCGCGCCGAGCGGGCGATCGTGTTGCTGGCGGGCAAGGAGAGCGTCGGCGCACCGGTCATCGCCTATGTCAACCGGCTGTCGGATTATCTGTTCGTCGCCGCCCGTTACGCCAACGACCGCGGCGCCAGCGACGTGCTGTGGGTTCCCGGCGCGAATCGCTAAGGATAGCCGATGACCGATTATCTGTTCCAGCCGCCGTCCGTTCCTGCGTTGCCGGTTATCGGCGAGACCCGGCGCTTCGCGGTGCGCCGCATCTTCTGCGTCGGGCGCAACTACGAGGAGCACGCCCGCGAGATGGGCCATGTGGTGGATCGCGAGAAGCCGTTCTATTTCTGCAAGAGCGCCCACGCGCTGGCGCAGGACGGCGAAACCATCGGCTATCCCCCGGGCACCGCCAATTATCATTTCGAGATCGAACTCGTCGTCGCCCTCGGCGCCCCCGCGTTCAAGGCGACGAGGGAGACGGCGCTCGACGCCGTCTATGGCTACGCCGTCGGCCTCGATATGACGCGGCGCGATCTGCAACTGTCCGAGCGCGCCAAGCAGCGGCCGTGGACGCTCGGCAAGGATGTCGAGGCGAGCGCGCCGGTGTCAGCCATCGCGCCGGCGGCGCGCATCGGCCATCCCGTCAAGGGGCTGATCACGCTAAGCCAGAACAGCGTCGTCAAGCAGAGCGCCGACATCGCCGAACTGGTCTGGTCCGTCCCGGAAATCATCGCGCATCTCTCGGGTTTCTACCATCTGGACGCGGGCGACCTGATCTTCACCGGCACGCCGGCGGGCGTCGGCGCGGTTGCGCCCGGCGACAGGCTGGCGGGCGCGATTGCCGGCGTCGGGACGCTGGCCGTCAACATAGGCGGCGCAGAGTGACGCGCGCCATCGGGGTCATCAGCGGCACCTCGATGGACGGCATCGACGTCGCGCTCATCGACGGCGACGGCGAGGCGATCGCCAGCGTCGGCCCCGGCGCGACCTATCCCTATGCCGCCGAATTGGCCGAGCGGTTGCGCGCCGTCGTCGCCGATCCCGTACTGGCGGCGGGGCCGCTTGAGGCGCTGGAGCGCGATGTCACCGACGCGCATGTCGCGGCGGTTGAAAGCTTCCTCACCGAGCACGCCATCGCGCGCGCTGGCGTCGCGCTCGTCGGCCTGCACGGGCAGACGGTGCTGCACCGGCCGCAACAGCGCTACACGCGCCAACTCTGCGACGGCGGGCGCGCGGCGCGGCGGCTCGGCGCCGATGTGGTTTGCGACTTCCGCTCCGCCGATGTGGCGGCGGGCGGCGAGGGCGCGCCGCTGGTTCCGCTCTATCACGCGGCGCTGGCGGCGGGGCTGGAACGGCCGCTGATGGTGCTCAACTGGGGCGGCGTCGGAAACGTCACCTATCTCGGGCGCGCCGGCGAGATCGTCGCCTTCGACACCGGCCCCGCCAATGCGCCGCTCGACGATTTCATGCGCCGCCGGCGCGGCCTCGCGCATGATGAGAACGGCGCGCTGGCGGCAAGCGGCAAGGTGGATGCGGCGCTGGTCGCCGCCTGGATGGAGGATGCCTATTTCCGCCGCCCAGCGCCGAAATCGCTCGACCGCAACCATTTCCAGCGGCTGACGGCCGGCGCCGAGGCGCTTTCGGACGCCGACGGCGCGGCGACGCTGGCCGCCTTCACCGTCGAGGCGACGGCGGCGGCGCTGGCGCAAACGCCGGAGCCGCCGAAGCGCTGGCTGGTGTGCGGAGGCGGGCGGCGCAACGCGAACTTGATGGCGAGGCTGGCGCGCCGGCTCGGCGTTGCGGTCGAGCCGATAGAGGCGATCGGCGAGGACGGCGACTTCGTCGAGGCCGCGTGCTTTGCCCATCTCGCCTTGCGCTCAAGACGCGGGCTGCCGCTGTCGCTGCCATCGACGACGGGCGCGCCGCGACCCCTCACGGGCGGAGCCTACTGGCCCCGCCCATCGGACAGCCACGCCTGAGAGATCGATTAGTAGCAGATGTTCACCCACCGGCGGCCGACGTAGTTGCCCCAGTCGTCGTAGATCGGCCGCGGCCGGTAGCAGCTGTCGTAATAGCCGCCGTAATAGCCGCCGGCAGCCAATGCGCCAGCCGCGATGCCCAGACCAATGGCCGGACCATAGCCCCAACCGCCCCAGCCGCCGCCGTGCCAGCCGCCGCCATGCCAGCCGCCGCCGTGCCAGCCGCCGCCGCCGCCGTGCCAGCCGCCGCCGCCGCCGTGCCAGCCGCCGCCGCCGCCGTGACCGCCGCCCAGATGGGGCCCCGCCGCCGCTGGCGTCGCCACAGTCGCCAAGCCGAGCGTCGCCGCTGCCGCCGTGGCGATGAGTGTCGCCTTCAAATTCATGACAACCTCCTCCAAGTCCTCATGCGACCCGAGAGCGCCGCTGTCGGCGCCATGCATGGCCGCCTTTCACGTTCAAAACAATGTCGATCAAAACGGGTTCCCTCGCGTCGGAAAAAGGGCGGATTGTCGGCGATGAGTCTTTTTATCGTGATCTTTCCGTGAATTATGAATGAATGTTCAGCTAAGTCAAGGCACGGGATAGCGCGCCCCGTCCATGCCTATGGTGACGCCGGTGACATAGGCGGCCCGGTCCGAGCACAGGAAGGCGACGACATCGGCGATCTCTTGCGGGCTCGCGATGCGGCCGAGCGGAATGGCGGCGGCCTCGCGCCGGCGCGCCTCGGCGAGATCGACGCCGAGCTGGCGCGCCATGGCAGCCAACCCCGAGGCGAGCCGTTCGGTCTCGGTGAGGCCGGGATTGACGGCGAGCACGCGCACGCCGCGCGCCGCATAGGCGTTGGCGAGGCCGGCGGTGGCGAGCATCAGCGCGGCGTTGGCGGCCCCGCCGGGCAAATGGGTCGGCGAGGCGACCTTGCCGCCCATGCCGATGACATTGACGATGACGCCGCTTCCGCGCGCCCCCATGCGCTTCGCCAGCGGGTCGAATGCGTTGACATAGGTGAAGAATTTCGCGTCCATAGCGGCGCGCCAGTCGGCCGGGGTCAATTCGTCGGCCGGCGTGCGTCGCGCCGCGCCGGCGCTGTTGACGAGAATGTCGATCGCCCCCAGCCGGCGCTCGACTTCATCGATGGCGGCGAGCGCCGGCGCCGCATCGCTGAAATCGGCAGCGACGCCCTCGGCCCCGGGCAGCATGGCGAGCGCCGCCGCGATATTGGCGGCGTCGCGCGCGGCGATGGCGACGCGCGCGCCCTCGGCGAGCAGCGCCTTCGCGCAAGCCAAGCCGATGCCCTTGGAGCCGCCCGTCACCAGCACAACGCGCCCCTGCAATGCGAGGTCCATGAGTTCAGCCCTTCCGAGTCTCGGCCGCATAGGCCTCGTGGCGCGCCGCGATCGCCTCGGCGAAGGCGCCGGAGAGGCCGACCTCCTCGAGCATGCGCGCCGCCTCGCGCATTTCGGCGGCCCGTCGCACGCCGTGGCGGGCGACGCGGCCGGGCATGGTCTTCAACACCTGCGCCCAGTCCATGCCGGGATAGGAGGCCGAGAGGCTGTTCAACACGCCGTCGATGACGCCGGTCGCAGCGCCGGCGAGGCTGAGGTCGACCATGATCGCCTCCATCCCCTTGATGACGAGCGAGCGGCAGAGCTTGGTTGCTGAGGCGACGCCGATCTCGGCGCTTATCGGGTCGATCTTCATGCCGAGCGGGTTGAGCCGCGCCGCCACCGCCTCGGCGCGCGCGCCGCCGGCCAGAATCGGCGAGGCGATGCCGAGCCCCGCCACCGGCGACATCACCGCGAACTCGACGAAATCGACGCCCGCCGCGAGCGCCGCGGCGGCGGCGCGCTTGCTGGTCGGCGAGACGGAGTTGAGATCGACATAGATCTGGCCAGGGCGCAGGCGCCGCGCCGCCTCGCGCGCGACGGCGACCGCCTGATCGGCGGTGACGGCTGAAATGACGATCTCCGCCGCCTCGATGGCGTCCTGCGGATTGGGCGCGAGCCGCACGCCGTCCTCGGCGGCGATGCGCGCCAGCGCGTCGCCGAACAGAATGTCGTAGACGGCGACCGAGGCGCCGGCGCGCACCAACTGGCGCGCAAACACTTTGCCGACTTCGCCATAACCGATGAAAGCGAGCGTTAGCGACATGGGCGGCTTCTTCATACGAGAGGGATGGTCAGTTCGGCAATGACGGCGCGGGTTTGCGGCCTGACGCCGCGCCACCAGGCGAAGGCCTCGGCGGCCTGCTCGACCAGCATGCCGACGCCGTCGGCCACCTGGCCAGCCCCCGCGGCCCGCGCCGCGGCGAGAAACGGCGTCAGCCCCCGGCCATAGACCAGTTCGATGGCGAGCGCGCCGGGCGCGAAACAGGACGATGGGGCCAGCGGGGCCTCGCCGCGCCAACTCGCCGAGGTCGAATTCAGCACGAGATCGTAAGCCGGCCGCTGCGCCAGCGCTGGATAGCCGCAGGCGTCGAGCGGCCCGAGGGCGGCGAAGGCTTCGACCAGCCCGGCCGCCTTGGCTTCGTCGCGGTTGACGACGGTCAACAGCGCCGGCTCGCGCGCCAGGAGGGCGGGCGCCGCGCCGCGCGACGCGCCGCCGGCGCCCAACAGCAGCACGCGCCGGCCGGCGACCGAAAACCCCAGATTGACCTCGATGTCGCGCAACAGCCCGACGCCGTCGAAATTCTCGCCGAGCGTACGGCCCGCCTCGAATTTCAGCGCATTGACCGCGCCGGCGGCGCGCGCCCGCTCAGACAGCGAATCGGCGGCGGCGAAGGCGTCGAGCTTGAATGGCGCCGTCACATTGGCGCCCCTGCCGCCGGCGGCGCGAAACGCCGCCAGAGCCCCAGCGAAGCCGCCGAGCGGCGCCTCGATCGCGCCGTAACTCATATCCTGCTCGCAGGCGCGCGCGAAGGCCGAGTGGATGAACGGCGATTTGGAATGGCCGATCGGGTTGCCGAATACGGCGTAGGCGTCCGTCAATGCACTGATCTCCCGCCGCCCTCATGCTATGCTTGCGCGCGCCGATCAAGGCGCGGCGCCGTCGACAAAAAAAGCAAAGTGCGTGCAACAAAAAAGCCGGGCGCGAGGCCCGGCTTCGATAACCCGCCTGACGGCGGCTCAGTGCAGATAGGCGCGCCGCCGCTCGCCGTCTTCGGCGAAGATGATCCGGTTTGTCCGGTGCATCCACGGGGCCGCTTCAAGGCTGACCCGGCGGCATTCGCCCATATGGGCGCGCGCGACGCGCGCCGCTGCTTCTTCGCTCGCCGCCTCGATCACTTCGCTGCGGCACGGCGGGGCGCTCTCGCCCGACCGGTCATAGTAGAAGGCGTGCCAAATGTGATGGCTCATAAAACCTCCCGCATCTCCCGTGAAACTGCGCCGACGCCAAAGACGCCACGCTTTTCTTTTGTTGCCTTCTTAGCACACTACGGGAATTTTTTGCGCACGGAATTTTAATGCGGTCTAAATATTTTTGTGATCGCGCCGCGATCACTTCCCCCACCAAGCCAAGACAATTTGAGTAAGTGAAACAAGCACTTCCACAACGATGAGAATCACCACTGTCGCCTCAAGGCGCGTGGCGCGGTTGGCGTCGATTATGTCGGTCAAAGCGTGCGCGGTTTCGACGATGACTTCGAGTTTGCGTTTCAGCGCGCCGGCGCGCTCTTTGAGTTCGTATTCGTCCTCCAGCCGCGCGTAGAGCCGCTCCAGGTCCGGCCGGTCCCACAGCACGTCCGGCTTCTCCTCGACGGCGACGCGGCCGGAGACGCGGTGCTGCGCGATAAGCGCCTGCCCGATGAGTTGCAGCATGGCGCGGCGGCTGAACGGCGGCCGGCCGCTTGCCGCCAGTTCGCGAGCGAACGGCTCGATCACATCGAAGACGCGGTTGACCTCGCGCTCGTCGCGCGCCAGCGCCACCGATTTCGCCAGCGCGTCGGCGATGACCAGGAAGCGCTCGGGCGACAGGCTTTTGATGTGAATGGGGCCGCCAGCCTCGACCGGCTCGTCGCGGTCGCCGGCGATAACCAGCGTCGCGGTCTCGTCGTCGACCCCGGCGCGCGGGCCGGCGATGCGAGCGCCTAGCTGCGCCAGTAAGTCTTCCTCCTCAAGCGGCGACAGGCCGACCATCACCGCCGCGCCGAAACGAAACAGCGCCACCATGCCGTCCGCGCCGGCGCGAAAGGCGAACGGCGCTTGCGACAGCGTATCGGGCCGCTCAAGACCGGCGGTGTCGATGCGGTCGCTGACCAGCAGCGCCCGGGCGGTCAGGCGGGTCGGCGTCCGGCTCTCGGGCTCGCTCATCTCGCTTGAGGCAAGACGCCTACTCGACGGGTTCGACGCCCTCGGCCGTCACCCGGCTCAGGACGCCGTTGTGAATATCGAACATAAATCCCAGCACAACCAAGCGCCGGGCCTCCACCGCCTCGGCGATCCACGGAAAGGTCATCAGGTTTTCGATCGACACCCGCACCAGGCCGGCCTCGACCTCGGGCAGACTTGCGGGGGTCGCCGCCTCGCCGAGCGCCGGCTTGCCGATCTCGACCCAGGAGGCGACGAAATCGTGCGTTTGCGGCGGCGGCCCGTAGACCAGCGCGCGCGCGCCGCCGCATTGAGCGTGGCCCATCACCACCAGCTTCGAAACCTTCAACACCCGCACGCCGAACTCGATCGCCGCGCTCGCGCCGTGGTAGCCGGACGAATCCGGCTGGTAGGGCGGCGCCAGCGCCCCGACGTTGCGCAGCACGAACAACTCGCCCGGCACCGCGCCGAAGATGGTCTGCGGATCGGCGCGCGAATCCGAGCAGGCGATCACCATGGTCTCCGGGCTCTGGCCCCAATGCGCAAGCGCCTCGTAGCGCGCCCGCTCCGCCGGCCAGACATCCTCCCGAAACTTCCGATACCCTTCGATCAGACCTTCCATGCCCGCGCTCCCTTTCCCGTCGACGTTTGCTAGCGCCGGGTCGCGTGCATTGCAACATAACTCGACGTCATTCGACGCGCACGGGCGGGCGCGCGGTTTCGGCGAGCGGCTTTGGAGAGGCGACGGGCTGGATGAGGCCGGCCGACATGATGAGTTGCGCCGCCTGATTGGGGGCGATGGGCAACTCGATCACATCTTTGATCGGCACATAGAAATAGAAGCCGGTCGTCGGATTGGGCGTACACGGCAGGAAGACCGAGATCATCGGCTCGCCGCCGAGCGCGTCGGCGATCACCGGCGGCGGCGCCGACGAGATGAAGACGATCGACCATTGCCCCTTGGCGGGATATTGGACCAGCCCGACCTTACGGAATTGCGTGCCGCCTTCGCGAAAGATGGTCTCGAAAATCTGCTTCAGGCTCTTGTAGACGCTGCGCACGACCGGCGTGCGATCGAGCATCGCCTCGCCCGCCACGACCAGCGTTCGCCCGGCGATATTGGCGGCCAGGAAGCCGAGCACGGTGATGCCGAACAGGGCGATGACGACGCCGAAGCCGGGAACGTGGACGGGCAGGTAATTGTCCGGCCAAAGCACCGCGGGCGCGAGCGGCTTCACCCAGTTGTCGATGGTCGAGATCATCCACCAGGCGACATAGACCGTCAGCCCCAACGGCCCGAACACCACCAGGCCGGTGAAGAACCATGATCGCAGCCGCTGCCACAAGGTGCGGTGCGCGGTGGGGAGCCTCGGAGGTTCCAACGTCATTTCACGGACCTCGTCGGCCGCCGGCGACAAGGGCGTCGTCCCCGTTCTATTCGACCGTCACGGATTTCGCCAGATTGCGCGGCTGGTCGGCATCCTTACCCATGATGACGGCGGTATGATAGGCTAACATTTGCACAGGGATCGCATAGACAATAGGCGCGAAGGCCGAGGCCATGTCCGGCATCGGCAGGAAACTCTCGACCGCCACCGCCGCCTCCTCGGCCGCATGGGCGTCGCCGATCAGCACGATGCGGCCGCCGCGCGCCGAAACCTCCTGCATGTTGGAGATCGTCTTCTCGAACACGGGATCGCGCGGCCCCAGCACGATGACTGGCATCGCCGCATCGACGAGGGCGATCGGTCCGTGCTTGAGTTCGCCCGCCGCATAGCCTTCGGCGTGGATATAGGAGAGCTCCTTGAGCTTCAGCGCGCCTTCGAGCGCCAGCGGATAAGCCGTACCGCGGCCGAGATAGAGCACGTCGCGCGCCTGCGCGAGCGTGTGGGCGATCTTCTCGATCGCCGGCTCCAGCTTCAGGGTCTCGGCGACGAGGCCGGGGGTGGCGGCAAGCTCGGCGACGAGGCGGCCCTCGTCAGCCTCGCTGAGCACGCCGCGGGCGCGCCCGAGCGCAAGCGCCAGCGCCGCCATCGCCACGAGTTGGCAGGTGAAGGCCTTGGTCGAGGCGACGCCGATCTCCGGGCCGGCCAGCGTCGGCGCCGGCGCATCGGCGAGGCGGGCGATGCTGGAGGTCGCGACATTGACGACGGCGAGCGTGCGTGCGCCGTTGTCCTTGGCGTAGCGCAGGCAAGCCAGGGTGTCGGCGGTTTCGCCCGATTGCGAGATGCAGATCGTCAGGCCGCCGTTGTCGACCGGCGGCTCGCGGTAGCGGTACTCGCTGGCGACATCGACCTCGACCGGCAGCCTGGCGAAGCGCTCGATCCAATATTTGCCGATCAGCCCCGCGACATGGGCGGTGCCGCAGGCGACGATGCAGACGCGGTTGAGGCTTTTGGGATCGACCGGCCAGTCGAACGGCCGCAGCCGCTGCGCGCCCATGTCGACATAATGGGCGACGGTGTGGCCGATGACCTCGGGCTGCTCGTGGATCTCCTTGGCCATGAAGTGGCGGTAGTTGCCCTTCTCGGCGAGCAGGCCGCCGGCCGGCGTCTTGACGAAGCGGCGCTGCACGACCTGATTGTCGGCGTCGCGGAACTCCGCGCGTTGGCGCGTCACGATCACCCAATCGCCCTCTTCGAGATAGGCGACGCGGTCGGTGAACGGGGCCAGCGCCAGCGCGTCCGAGCCCAGGAACATCTCGCCGTCGCCCTGCCCGACCGCCAGCGGCGCGCCCTGTCGCGCGCCGATAAGCAGGTTGTCCTCGCCCTCGAACAGAAACACCAGGGCGAAGGCGCCGCGCATGCGCCCGAGCGCGGCGTAGACCGCCTCGGCTGGGCTGGCGCCGCAGGCGAGCCCGTCGGTGACGAGAAAGGCGGCGATCTCCGAATCGGTCTCGGTGGCGAAGCGGTAGCCCTTGGCGACGAGTTCCTCGCGCAAGCTGCGGAAATTCTCGATGATGCCGTTATGGACCACGGCGAGGCGGTCGCTGGCGTGGGGATGGGCGTTGTTCTCGGTCGGCCGGCCGTGCGTCGCCCAGCGCGTGTGGCCGATGCCGGCAGCGCCGGCGAGCGGGTGGTCGGCGAGCTTGACCTCCAGGTTGCGCAGCTTGCCTTCGGCGCGCACACGTCGCAGCGCGCCGCCTTCCAGCGTGGCGACGCCGGCCGAATCATAGCCGCGATATTCGAGTCGCTTCAGCGCCTCGACCAATCTCGGCGCCGCGGCGCCGTTGCCTAGAATGCCGACGATCCCGCACATGATCTCAACCCCCCCGGCCGCATGGGATTACCTAAAGCCTGCGAAACCTTTGCGGCGAGCAATCCCCGGGCCAAGCCCCGCCGCCTGCCCCGCATAGCTCCAAACTGCTAATGCACCGCGCATGTTGGCGCGCGCATGGCGCAATTGGCGCGGCGCGGCGGCGTCCCGTTTTGGGACGCAGCGCCGTTGGATTTAGCGTTTACTCGTCGCTCGGATGATGATGTCGGCGCGGCCGATGACTATATTCGCCTGCTCGATAAACTTCGCCGATTCCGGCCTCGTAGGTCGAAACCGTCGCGGCGGATTTCGTACATCAACGGCGTTTTGTCGCGCCAGGCCGCGATCGGATAAGGCTTCACGTCGAAAAACGCGCCGGTCTCGTCGAGGAAATCGACCCGCAGATCGGCTAGCCGGCGAAGTTCCCGCCAGCGGTCGGGAAGTTCCTTCAAGAACACCGCCACGTCGTAATCGGATTGCGCGCCCGCCTCGCCCCGCGCCCGCGAGCCGAACAGCACCACGCACTCGATTCGATCGCCGTACAGGCCGTCGAGCGCTTTCCTGAAACGCTTCAGGACGGGATCGCTTGAATCTGTTCCCGGCACGTCAACCTCGAATCGCCAGTGGCGATTTTACCGGAAGGGTAGCGGCGACGAAAGCGCATTCTCCATATGTCCCAGCCAATTCGCGCGACAAACCTCACTCTCCCCCTGTATAGCGCGCGCTCGAAACGGATCGGACACATGGCGCCCCGACTTTTCCTACGCGACATCAATCTCACGCTCGGCGTCACGCCGCTGCTGGCCGGCGCGGAACTGGCGGTCTCGCCAGGAGAGCGCATCGCGCTGGTCGGCCGCAACGGCTCCGGCAAATCGACGCTGCTGCGCATCGCCACCGGCGAGATCGCGCCCGATGCCGGCGAATGCTTCGTCCAGCCGGGGCTGCGGGTCGCCTACCTGGAACAGGCGCCGGATTTCGCCGGCTTCGCCAGCGCGCTCGATTTCGCGGCCCACGGGCTCGACGAGACCGAGACCTACCGCGCCCGCGCCATGCTCGACGAGGCCGGGCTCGACGCCAACGCCGACCCCCGCCATTTCTCCGGCGGCGAGGCGCGCCGCGCGGCGATCGCCAAGGCGCTCGCCGGCGATCCCGAACTGCTGCTGCTCGACGAGCCGACCAACCATCTCGACATCGTCGCCATCGAATGGCTGGAGCGCAAGCTCAAGGACTCACGCGCCGCCTTCGTGCTCATCAGCCACGACCGGCGCCTGCTCGGCGACCTCACCAACGCCGTCGTCTGGCTCGACCGCGGCCTGACGCGCCGCCTCGACCGCGGCTTTGCCCATTTCGAGGCCTGGCGCGATCAGACCTTGGAGATCGAGGAGATCGAGCGCCACAAGCTCGGCCGCAAGATCAAGGACGAGGAGCATTGGATGCGCTACGGCGTCACCGCCCGGCGCAAGCGCAACATGCGCCGCGTCGGCGAACTGGCGACGCTGCGCGACGAGTTGAAGACGGCGCGCACGCGGCCGGCCGACGTGGTGATGAGCGCGCAGGACTCCAAACCCTCCGGGACGCTCGCCGTCGAGCTGACCTCGGCGACGAAGGCGCTGGGCGAGCGCACGCTGGTCAAAAACCTATCGTTCCGCCTGCTGCGCGGCGACCGGCTTGGCGTCGTCGGCCCGAACGGCGTCGGCAAGACGACGCTGTTGAAGCTGTTCACCGGCAAGCTGGCGCCCGATAGCGGCGAGGTGGCGTTCGGGGCGCGGCTGGCGGCGGTGACGCTCGACCAGTTCCGCGCCGAACTGCCGCCGACCACCACCGTCGTCGACGCGCTGACCGGCGGCGGCTCCGATTACATCGAGTTCGGCGGCGAGCGGAAGCACGTCATCGGCTACATGCGCGATTTCCTGTTCCAGCCGGAGCAGGCGCGCACGCCGATCTCGCGGCTGTCGGGCGGCGAGCGCGGGCGGCTGATGCTGGCGCGGGCTTTTGCGGCCCCGAGCAACCTGCTCGCCCTCGACGAGCCGACCAACGATCTCGACATCGAGACCTTGGACGTGTTGCAGGAGATGCTGGGGACTTATCCCGGCACCATCCTGGTCGTCAGCCACGACCGCGATTTCCTCGACCGCGTGGCGACGGAGATCCTGTTCGCGGAGGGCGACGGGACGTGGACGGCCTACGCCGGCGGCTACTCGGACCTCGAGCGCCAGCGCGGGTCCGGGGTAGTCGCGGCGGCGGGTAGGCCGGTGGAGGCGGCGCCGAAGGCGGAGCGGGCGGCGGCGGTCAAGCGCAAGCTGTCGTTCAGGGACCAGCGCGCGCTGGACATGCTGCCGGGGCGGATTGGCGGCCTGCGCGCGAGGCTTGGCGAGTTGGAAACGGAGATGGGCGTCGGCGGCGCGGCGGCGCGGATTCAGGCCCTAAGCGCGCAATACGCCGCCGCCAAGGCCGAGATGGAGACGGCGGAGGAGGAATGGCTGCGGCTGGAGATGCTGAAGGAGGAGATGGAGGGGAGGTAGTCGCCAACCAGAACAGTTTACCGCATCTGTTCAGGGCGTTCGCAAAAATTCGTCATTGACTCAGGGCCGCGATTGGCAACGCTCGCAAAGGCTTACTTAACAAAATTGCGATTAGAATGGAACCACGATACCTTCGCGCGATGAGCCAGGTGATAGACGACCCGAAGCCACCGTATGCCCGACCGCCCATCACGGAAGCGGTCATCGCGGTGCACTTTGCGTCGCCGCTGCCAATGAAATGGCTGGAAACATTCGCCGCTAAGAACAAGAAAATATATCCCTCGATCGAAGAACTTAATTCGGTCAGTGCGAATTTTGATATTCAAACGAATAAGTTCGCCTCGGGTGCAAAGCGACCAATCGGGCGACGTATGTTCAGTGACGACCGAAGCCGCGCTATCATGTTCTTTGAGACGCAAATGTCCTTGTGTCATCTCGCGCCTTACGCGCGATGGGGCGATCTTTACGCCGACGCGCAAAAGGCTTGGGCATCACTCAGGAAAATTGCCAAACAAATTCCTGTCTCATTTGTATCGACACGATATATTAATCGAATCGACATTCCCTCCGGATCGCACTTGCCTTTGAGATTGGATGAATATTTCAGATTGGGTGTGTCATTGCCTGCGGACTTGGAGATGTTTTCTCTCGAGACATTTCACGTGCAGTTTTCCGCGTCCCGTCCGGATAAGAACTGCCGATGCACCGTGCACTTCGCAGCGAGCCCAGACGTCCTGATCGATCAACGTTCTTTTTGGCTTGATATCGATTGCGTATCTACGGGCGTTTCGCCTATTAGCGATGCTGAGATGTGGGAGCGAATCACAGCTCTTAGACAGCAGAAAAACGAGGTCTTTGAGGCCTGCATTACCCCTGTCACTCGGAGGCTTTTTCAGTGATTTCCCGGCACATTGACGTCAGCCGCATGCACGCGTCCGGTTGGATGATCGCGCCCAAGGGCCCGGCTTTGTCCGACCTGCCCTCCGCCAATATCACCCGCTTTTCTCCAAGTCCGCAGGCATCGCTCAGCAGCGCAGAGGGCGAACGCCCTCACCCGCCGAGGTCGATCGATGAGCAACTTTTCGACAATGCGGCTGAACTTAAAGTGGCAGTCGCTAGCGTAATTATGCATCTTTCGCTTGAGTGGCGCGACGTAATTTTTCAACAACTGGATGAGCTTCTAAGTCGAGAGAATTGGCAGGACGACTCTGCGTTTATCAACAAAACAACTTTCATGAATTTTCTGCGCTTCATTATCTACGCGCGCCCAACGCGGCTACCGAGCCTTGGCGTTGGCCCGACCGAACACATACTCGCTGCGTGGGGTACCCCGGATTGCCAAGTCTCCGTTGAGTTTCTTTTTGATGATCGTGCGGCCGCAACTTTTGTACATAAGGGAGGCCGCGCAAGAGAGGCTGTAGCATGGCGTGGCCATGTTGCCGATTTGCGCAATTTTCTATTGCGGAACGATATGATTTCCGCACTCCAAGAATAACTATGGCGAAAGCAAGAAAGAACAATCCCCGCCGCGACGTTCCCTCGCAAGATCATGTCGCGCGGTATTGCAACCCACAGCGCGTTAAGCGAGACCCTAAGACGCGAACCATCATCGGCGTATTCCCGCAAGCGTTTGAGCTGCGCCCGCAAATGACGCCTCCCGAGGAGTATCTTTCAACATATTGGATGGAGGCGTTTTCACGCGAACTCTCCGACCAATATCGGGGAGCTCTTGCGGCGCTCAAACGAAAGAGGGGGCTTGCGCCACTTGGTGTCTTTGCGCGACTCAACGTCGGCGCAATCCTCACTGCTGGGATGCAACGCTCGCTACCGATTCGCGTTCGCGATCGATCGTCACCAAGTGATCCTGGTTACTCTGGCATCTACAACATGCCCCTTGACAACCGGGACGTAGAATTTCTTGCGCTGTTGGCCGAGGAATGCTGCATTGATGCATGTATCGTTCGTGAGATTGAGGCCACGCAGGATCTTTTGAGCCCGTATCCGCTGCAATCGAACTCCTGAGGGTGCACCACACGCTTGCTCACGCTCAGCGTGTGATGCACTCGACCGCGCGTCAAGTAGACGATGCGCAAATCGTGGAAAACTGAACTGCCGATTAGTGACCCTCGATCACCGCCCCGCCGTCACCCCGAACAGCACCGTTTGCGCCACCTGCCGCTTGGCGCGCTCGAACGCCGCGTCCGACAGCGCCGCGCCGCCTTCCAGCGTCGCCATCTCGTGGGCGGCGTTGGCGTAATGCTGCGTCGTCGCCCAGATCATGTAGAACAGGTACTTGGGCTCGATCGGCCGCAGCTTGCCCTCCGCCACCCAGCGCCGCACCACTGCCGAGCGCGAGCGCACCCATTCGCTCAGCGTCG
>Ga0134126_10001353_pt1 | contig 31112 bp, 20 predicted proteins | sample KB31752_FD_96881 | JGI IMG/M metagenome (GOLD analysis project Ga0134126, IMG submission 96881) | Terrestrial soil microbial communities with excess Nitrogen fertilizer from Kellogg Biological Station, Michigan, USA - KB3-175-2 | ecosystem: Environmental > Terrestrial > Soil > Unclassified ... | reverse complement strand
TCAGCGTGTTCGCCGGCACGTCCGCGTCGCTCGCCGTGTTCGTCACCACCAGCTGCGTCTGCTCCGCGATCGTGCGGTTGGTCTGCCCCGGCAGCACCGGCGCCGTGTTAATCGAATCTGAAAATATTACCGAGATCGTGACGGTTGCCGTCCCTAGATTGTTTGTCCCGTCGTTGGCCTGGTAAGTAAAGCTGTCCGGCCCCGAGAAGTTTGCAGTGGGTGTATAGATGAACGCGCCCGTATTTGTGTTCAAATTCAGGGTGCCATGCCCGGGACTACTCATCACAACCGCTGTCAGATTGGTTCCAAAAACGCCTGTGTCGTTGCTAAAAATGCCGGGTGCAGCAACTGTCAGCACTGTATTTTCGGTCACACTGTAGCTGTCAGCCGTAACCAACGGCCTCACAATCACATCATCCACTGACATTACATACGGAGAATTATCAGTATGCATGTCCACGCTAACGCCCCCGCTTGTATATGGACTCGCGCCATCGGTTACACTCGCGACCTGATTGCTGTCGTAATAAACTCCTATCTGATTTCCGCTGAACGCCATTTTCAGCGTGTGCGAATTCGTGCCGATCGCAGGCAGAGGCATTTGGTTTACCAGGAAATCTCCCGGGAAGTTAACACTCGTCCAACTCCGGAACTTGAGCAAATTCAACACGTTTCCGCTGGGGTAAATCCACAGTGCGTAGCGCGTGCCCGTCACAGGATCCAACCGCCCTCCAAACCCTCCACCATACGCGCCTGCGGAGAATTGGATCCGTCCTTCCACGGAATAGTTCGTCCAACTGTTGGTGAGATAAACGCTGCCATCGGAGAGAGTCGAATCCGGTCCCCCCTGCAGTACTGTTCCCGCGTCCGTCCAATTGTTTGCTTGCACCACCCACGGTGACAGTGGCCCAGGATTCGTACTGCGCGTGAAATCATCAGAAAACAAGGATCCCTCCCCATTATCAGTTAGAATCACCGTCGCTGGCGCACCGATCGTGATTCCGTCGTTCGCATTGTAGGTAAAGCTGTCGGTCCCACCGAAACCGGCTTCGGGCGTGTAGGTGAAACTGCCGTTCGCGTTAAGCGTCAACGATCCGTGTGTGGGACCGGTGACCTGCGTCGCCGTCAGACTGTCTCCGTCAGAGTCGGTGTCATTGATCAAAACCCCCGCGGCCGAAGTCACCGTCAACACCGTGTTCGCGACAAAACTATAGCTGTCGTCATTCGCGACCGGAGGATGATTGGTCGTCACCGTGATGATCACGGTCGCCGGATCGGAATTGCTAATACTGTCAAGGGCCCGATACGTGAAGCTGTCCGTTCCAACATAGCTGGCAGTCGGCGTGTAACTGAAGCCGCCGTTTGTGTTGAGGGTTAGTGTGCCGTGTGTCGGCGAGCTGGCGAGCTCGGCCCTCAGGTTCGTTCCCAGACCTAATTCATCATTGCTCAACACCCCGGGAGCGGACACCACCGAGGTCTTGTTCTCGGCGAAGGTGTAGCTGTCGTCGGCTGCCAACGGCGTCGGCGGTATGGGACTAACACTCAGTTGATCGAAGGTATCGACGAACGTCACCTGGTCGGTTCTTGTATAAAGGTGGGCGCCGATAGCCCCGCTCGTGAAGGCGGGCTGCCCCCCAAAATTGTTATCAGTAACGTCGATAACCTGGGTATTGTCGTAATACACGCGGATCCTGTTTCCTCGAAACCTCATCTTTAAGGTGTGAACCCCGGTGCCGACTACTGTTGGAGCCTCCGCGATTTGCATCTGCTGGATGCTCCTCCACGTGGAAAACTTCACCAGCGCCACCATTCCGGATGGACCAGCCACTCCTTCCGGATAAATCACCGCTCCGTATCTTGCTCCGTTCAGGGGATTCAATCGTCCGGTCAAACCGCCGTTGTGCGCCCCCGCAGGCAACTGGACCTGGGTTTCCAGACTGAAATCGCTCCAGTTTCCTGCCACGTATGCATCGGCGTATTCTCCCACACCGGAACTCGCCCCTCGCAGTATTCCGTTGGTGATGGTCCAGTCGCCCAGGGCGGGAATCCATGGCGCCAACGGTTCCGCGTTTGCTGCCCGGGTAAAGTCGTCGAAAAAGACCTCACCAGCAGGAGTCACAGTGATGGTCGCCGTGGCCACATCCGAGGTTGCGACCCCGTCATTCGCCTGATAGGTGAAACTATCCGTCCCGGTAAAGTTGGCATTCGGTGAATATGTAAAACCGCCGTTCGTGTTCAGGGTCAGCGTTCCATGGGATGCACCGCTCACGAGCGCCGCGGTCAGATTCGTTCCGACACCCACCTCATCGTTTGTGAGCACGCCCGGCGCGGCCACAATCAGGTTCGTCGCCGCTGGCACACTATAAACGTCACCCACAGCTTTCGGATTGAGAGTGTAGCGAACTTCAGCGGTCAACACTGAAGGCCCCGCAAGGATCTTGACCACCTGGCCGTTCGTCCGATAGCTACTCCCGGATGCTAAAATGCCATTCGTGAAGACCTGCAGCCCTGAGACTGACGGATGCGGCAACAGCACTTCGACCGCGGAGTTGGCATCGGTCACACCGGCTAAGGCGAGAGTGATTATCGATTGATTGCCGTTGGTTGTGAAAACCGGTGTGATTTGCGCATTTGTCCTGGCCACCCACCACGAGTAAACGCTCGAGGCATTCGCGAGCCAAATTCGCGGTTTTGTTACTGCATACGTAACATACTCGCGTGGGTTGTTGTCCGCAGTCCCTCCCCCCAGGGAAGTGTTGTGTGAGTATGCGTTGATCAACCCGCCCAGATCGTAATAGAAGTCCACCAGTTCCCGGACAGTTCCCGGCGTATGACCAAATATAGTTTCCATGGACTGTGAGACCCAGAACGGCGGCGAAGTCTGATAGCACAAGTACCAGTCGCTCACCGGCAGACTGATGAATGGATAACGCTTGCCGGCCGTGCTGAGCGAGGTCGAAAGCACCCAGCTGGGAAACGGACCAAGTTTCTGCTCGCCCGTTGTTCGGACGCCCAATGCCTCCTCGATTTGATAGGAAGCTTCACGCGTGGCATTGAAATTTGGCGCCACAGTATGTCTTAGTCCGCCACCATTCGTTATGCCGGACAGCCATCCGTCAACATCCGAAAACGCGTTGCTCACAGACGTGGCAGCGTAATGCTGCCAGTTTGTGTAACCTGGTGGTAGAGTGTTGGTGGAGTCGTAGGCCTCATCCGGACCCCAGTGCCAATAATCATAATTACTAAGAACCAGCGACGGGTTATTTGGGTTCTTCAAGCCTCCGTTGTGCGGGCCTATCGTTGCGCCGTAGTTCGTTACGGCGCGCTGAAGGCTTGCGATCGTCGCCGGCGAATTCGTCATTTCCTGTCGAAGAGTGCCTGTGCAGAAAAAATAATCCCCTTTCACCCCAAGCGACGCCTCAAATTGAGCCGACGCCTCAATCGAATTGATCAAACTGGGCGTGTTCTCAAAGTCATGGCGAACGTTCAGCGCGGCGTCGTACGGGTAAGGCCACGGGCTGACTTTGGGAACGGGAAGTTTGGATGACTCGAATGCCCACTCAATGGCCCTGCGGAAAATTACATAAGCGTACATTCCAGGTGCCCACGAACTGTGCCCGAGCAGGGGTTGCATTGCGGCATCATAAACGAAATTGCCCTTCCCATATTGTCTTACCAACAGATAGGGGAAAAGGTCTCCCTGCGCGAGTACCACGGCGTTCGTAGTCGGCTGAACCTGCCAGATTCCATGCACGTTCGGCAGGGAGTGATCCGGTGATATACCGGTAGGGACTTCCTCGGAAAACCGCGGCATCTGCCAGGTTAAACCACCGCCAGGAATGTGCGAGACAATCCGGTGATCAACGGTCTTTGTAAACGTGGAGTTGTTCGCCCAATTCTGCAGACTCGCGTTCACCATGTGAATTCCCATCTCATTGGAGAATGCAAAATCACCGCGAGTTGTCCCGTTGGTGTTACGAGTGAAGGCAGACGAGCCGATGAACAACGTGCCTCCGGCCGCGACATAGTTGGTAAACTGCGCGATCTCGTCATCGCTGATTGCCTCCGATGCAAGACTGATGACAATGGGATATTTTGGTTGTCCGTTGGTTAACAAGAGGCCGGCGCTGATATTGGCGTCGCTCACAACCGTGAAGGCGGTCCCGTCCGATCGAAGGGCTTCCTTGACGGATTCAGGCATGACGAAGTAATGCCAATCCGTCAGCCACCATTCAAAACCAGTTGTAAAGGGACCCGTCGGAGTTGGCGGTGCGGCAACCATCGTCTCGAGATTACGCGTCAATTCAGAATCGTGAATTGCCACGAGCGGCTGCGTCATCTGACCATGCACCGAGTGTATTACGCGCAGCACAAAGCAAACGGCCACGACCCAGGATGTTTTTCGAGAAGATCGCACGGGAGGGATTATCGCGTGGAGCTCAAATAGGCTTGCGTCCACCACCAACCGTATCCCGCTTCAGTAGCCAGTGAGAGCACCAGTCGTAGGATGACCGAACTCAGCAAGGGTTCCGAATTGACGTATTCATCGAAACAAACCGAGCGAGAGCGACCGTTATATTCCAAGTGTGCAGGACACATGATTCTCCTTACCCATGCTTTCGCACTGGTGTCTCCGCTCAAAGGGGCTGAAAACAGTATCTGGTGCATAGATTCTTCGAGTTGAATCACAAGAACTCAGAAACCGTGTTTAGCTCCTTCCGTACCCGGTAGTGGAAATAGCAACATCAATTGATTTCCAACGACAAACAGTGATCCTGTTTGCAAAGACCAACCTTTCGGTTCCGATTGGATTGATTATGCAATGCGATTGCACTTCAAAAAGGCGAATTCATTGCAAAACCGAACGATTCGGCTTTGAGAAGGGGGCATTTCGGATGGAATCGCTTGGGAACGGAAATCTCCTTTTTACACTGGCTCTTCCGGGTGGTGATTGCCTCCGGCGTTCGACCGCCTCTTGATCGCTTTTCGCAAAAACCAGGATATGTAGTTCGCCAGATAAAGGGAGCGTGATGGCGTTACACTACCACACTGTGTCACCAGTTCCATAAACCGCCCCATTGATCGCGCCATTACGTGGTCCTGCACATACTGGAAAACCAACTCGCTCTCCGTGCGATATTCAGTGGGACTCAGCTTGAGGATACGTTCGATTTCATCCGCCGTTTTCGAAAACTCCGGACGATTCTTTGACGGCCCGATACTGCCCGGCGGAAGCCGATATATTGGACCATAACTTAGCCCGTCCTGATCGTAGGCTACCGGAATCACGCTCGGAACTCTGAAAAGCGCGGCTTCCAAACTCGAGGTCCCAGTACCAACGAATACATAAGCGTCTTCCAGAGCCTTCCATAACAGCCGATAGGGTATCGTTCCTTCCATTGAGATCACACTCTCAAGCTTCCGCTCTTTGATTCGGGCCCTCATCGCCGACGCATATTCGCCGTCGCCGTAAACAGACCATCTGACGTTGTGCCCTCTTTGGATCAAACTGCTTACGACGTCGATCATCGAAAGGTTGTACTCTTTCATCGGCGACAGACGGCCGATCGAAACGATTTTACCGGGCCTGGGCCTTCGCACAGCCGGATCAAATTCCACGGAATCGATGGGAAGCGGCCACAAGACTCCTTTGTGATGGTGGACTTCTTCCAGTTCTTCAATTTGATCCACAGAGCAGAAAATGCGTGCGTTCGCAGGAATGTTTTCCAAAAAATTCTTTACGCAGAAAACCTTGTCATCCCAGAATGGCAGCGATTTCGTCGAATAGTACCACTTGAAAACACAAGGGTTGTAGATTCCCGCGAGAACCTTGCAATTGTTTCCCGCCAACGTCGCCAACTGGCACGCGATCCACGAGGATGGAATATCGAAACTCTTTATCACGTCAGGTGGACCGATGATGAAATCTTTCAATACCCGTTTCGCATGAAAATAGTAGTGAAGCTCGCGGAATCGCCTCTCGAGAACGACGCAGCGCACCTCTTCTGGAAGAATCGTTGTCCACTGTCCGCCTTTTTCGGCGAGCAAGGTCACTCGATGCCCGTTCCCGATCAGCCACCGCGACAATCGGGCGATTAGAGTTTCAATTCCTCCCAAAACCCCGGGACTGGGGTAGATGAGCAAAAAATTCATTCGGACTCAAACAAGCGAGATACTGCCGCTGTTAGAATGTTCGGTCGCCACCGTTCTGTTGTCATGCGATCATGTCCGGCGGAGTCAATTTCAAGAGTCGCAACAGGCTCCGAACAGGTCTCGGGAGTCTGCCCAGAGGCACCAACTCGCAAACTCTCTTGATCGAATAAATCCCGCTGAGCAGTGTGGCGGTCCCTCCCAAAGCGACGGTCGCAACGCGAGGCAGAAAGTACCAGCCTGCAAAGAGTCCGGCCACCAGGGGCAAAAATACCGATGCCAGCCGCCGATTCGACGCTGACCAGCGGAATCCGCTCAGCCGACTGACAATCATGTAGATCCCGACCCAGTGGATCGCATATAAGCCAAAGAACGCCATACCCGCGCCCGGCAAACCAAACCGCAAAACACCTCCCCAAACCATGACGATATAAGCCACGCTGCTGGCAAGTTCAGCCCAGAAAAAGATGTTCCGTGCGCCCTTCGCCAGGACGATAAACCCCATCGGCCATGAGACAACTTGTAGAAGCATTCCCAGACAATTCCAACGAAGGATCTCCACGGCGGGTTGGAATTTTGCCGAGTAGAAAAGCTGGATGACCAGCGGCGCAAACGAGAGGGTCGCCAGAACGCCGGGCCCTGCCATCAAAAGGCTCACTTCCGCTTGTTCGTTCACAAGGCGGTTGCATTGAACGTTGTCGCTGGCAGCCGCTGTGAGGCGCGGATAGAAATCCGCACCCATCGCTTGCAGGATGAACCCCACATAGATGCCGCTCAACGCCCACGCAGCCTGATAAAAACCCGCCGCCTCGACACCAACCTTTCGGAGTATGATCGTGCGGGCCAGATAGGCCATGCCCATCGTCATCAGCCCGCTCGCCATAAAGACCACTCCAAGTTTCAAAAGGGCGGACACTTCGTGGGCGTCCTCCCGCACGCTCCGGGCAATCCGCTCGACTTTGATTTTACGAGCGTACCACCACGACGTTGCGATACCCATTGCGGCGACGCACACGAGGGACGGCACGACTCCTCGCTCGCCATAAATGTAAACGATTGGAATGCTGAAAATTGTTCCATAAAGGGCGCCCAGCACGCTCATCCGGGCAAGATCAGCAACACGGCGCATTCCTTGAACGAGCGCTCCCTGCGCGGCGGAGATGTCGCCAAAAAAAACCGCGGCGGCCAGTAATGCCACGGACCCCGCATGTTCGGTGTCCCCAAACGTCAGCCGCGACACGGGTTTGCTGAAGACACAAAGCAGGAGAGACCCCAACGCACCCGTGCAAAGTGCCACCCGGCGCAACGCCGTCACCGTTCGAGCGATGCGCAGGGTGTCACCCGATCCGACCGCTTCCGCAATCTGCCGGACGCCACTGCTGTTGATACCGATCCCGGCGATGCTGCGCGTGAGGTCGGCGATTGATCCATAAAGGCCCAGCAGGCCAACTCCCGCTGGCCCCAACAGAACCGCCATCGCCTTCGTCCGAACGATTCCCAGCCCGATGTTCAACATCGAAGAGCTGCCGATCAGTGCGGAGGATTTCAGTATCTGGCCGTAGGATTTTTTTTCTGGGTCGGTCACTTGGCTCTTGTGCCCGGTAGGTTCAACCGGTTCGATGCAACCCGATTGTTGAGATCGTATCACTTAGTCGCCGGGTGTCAGGCCAAAGCCGCCTTTCGCCGGGTTGCCGAAGATGACCATGTTCTCCGGAAATGATCGTGTAACAACAGACCCGTTCGCGATGATCGAGTTCCTGCCGATCCGGACCCCTTTTAAGATCTTGACGTTTGAACCGATAAGAACGTTCTCACCAATGACAACACGCCCTGTTTTCGGAACGCCACTCATTCTCCGGTCGGGATGGGTGTCATGAAAATCCGAATCAACGACTTCACAGTGCGTGCCCAACATCGTTTTTTTCCCGATAAAAATACCCGGGCCATCACTAACGAGAAACGAGTTGTTGTTGATCCACGCCCCATCCTCGATTTCGATGACGGAAGACGGACTGCGCGCCTCGATGTAAATGTATCCGCTGAAGTAATACGCCGAGGGATAGACACCGAGATTGACCCTGCCGTGAAACTTGATCGTGCCTTGTCCCATGAACTGGACCGGTTGATAGATTGTCGGCGTGCCCTGTACATTTTTACATTGTGACAGAAACCGGTACTTCAGGATTCTTGCACGTTGATAGAGATTGATGAGTCGCGACTTCATAAATTCAAAATCCGATGCATGAGTTCAGGGTGCCATAAACATGCAAACGTGGAGACGGCGCCACCGGAATCACCCGTTTCCCTTATACCCGCACAAAACCAATTATCTTCGCGCCTGGAAAATCCAGTCCTTCGCGGTCAGACGTCCGAAACGCACACGGTACCGGTCCAATTTCCGACTGCCGGTTGCGTGGTTGAGCCAGCGAACCGCGGTGACGCGCATTCCTTCTTTTCTGATGCATCTCGAAAGCGTTCCGGGGCCACAAACGCTGATGCCGCTTTGCTCAAAACTTGTGAGCCTGCCGATTTCGAGGTCACCGCAGATCCGCCTGATGGAGATTGAAACCCGGCTAAAATTCGGACCGCCTGCCACGAGTGTGCCGCCCTTCAGAACGAAACGCGCAAAATCCCGCAGTGCGCTTCCCGGATCCCGCATCAAGTGAAGCAAATTTGTTATCAGGACGCAGTGGAACTGCCGGCCACGCAAATCCCTGAGACAGTTTTCCAGCGTCCCGTAGATTACTTCCATCCCCAACCGCTCGGCCGAGGCGCCGACGACTGAATCGAGCGGCAAAACCGTGACTTTGGCTCCTCGTTTTTGGACCGCTGCTTCAGTGGCACCGCAACCGCAACCGATCGAAAGGATCGTCTCGGTCTCGCTGGGTATCATTTCAATTAGCTCTTCGTCGGGTTGCTCGTAATAACTCTTGGACCAGCTTCCGTGCAGCAGTTTTGACTCAACCCCACAAAGAGTTTCCGCCACGTGCCTGCCGTCACAAATGTCCGTAAGCGTTTGAACCTGCTGTCTGAACGCGTCGAGCGAAACGCCATGACGTTCGACGTACAGATTGGACATGTGGCGAATAAGAAAATCATCAAGCATTGAGATACAAACGACCTTACGAAATCCACACCTCGTATATGGGTCTGTCGCGGCAGTTTCCGGCAGGCCGTATCTTCCTTCGTAGGGAGCCTTGAGGAAGCCTCCGGATGCAATCGCGCGTTTCAACTGTGATTGCGTTAGTATGTAGAACCCTGCGTGCTCGTTGGTAAACTCGGCCACGATGTGGGGGCCGCGACGCTTAACCGATTCCGGCTTCCAGTGAAAGGCTCCATGCACGTCCGTCAATAGCTTCGTGGCACCCGGCCCGATCTCGTATCGAAGATAGCCGGCGATCTCCTCTGATTGCAGCGAAGCAGTGAGGCGTAAAAAAGCCTGGATGTTGGCCTCGGCAACTTCAATGTCATCCTCTGTGTACACAAACAGATCGTATTTCTCTGCGTTCCGTGCCATCTCCGCTTTGTGAGCAAAGGGAAGGGACCACGGATTCTTGTCGGGCAATCCAACCACAATTTCGACCCCGGCTCCGACATCTTTAGGCGCCTCGGAGAGCACCACGATGTCAACATCCATCGCCATGCTCTTGTAGTTTTGAATTATCTTCTTGAGGAACGGAATATTCTTCTGCCCGTAACTCGCGATGGCAACCAGCAATCGAAGCCGGTTGGAGGCGGGCAATTGATCTGCGCTGTGCATGTGATGGATCAGGAAGCCGGGCGAGGGTGTTTTTGTCCAACCACCTTGCCCGGGACGCCAACCACCGTGCTGTACGGGGGTACGTCACGGGTTACGACTGCATTCGCGCCGATAACCGAGTGGTGACCAATTTTAACGCCTTTCAGAACGACGGCGTTGACACCCAGCCAGCAATCATGTTCGATCAACACCGGCAGGGTGCGAAATTCGCCACAACGCGTTGTTCGTTCCGCCTTCTCGCCAACGACATGATCGGAGTCGGTTATGAAAACCCTTGGAGCAATCAACACGTAATCCTGAATTTCGACCGAAGCCGCCGCATTGCACTGGAAATCATGGAGAATAGTGCAATAGGAGCCGATTTTTATCTTTGCCTCGGTCGAGGGTCGTGATGGTTTGAGATCAGCCAGACACCAGTCATCCGAAAGCGTCGTATGGTGGCCAATGCTGATCGCCTTGGGATTGACAACAATTCTGCATTTTCTGACAACAGAACGTGCGCCAAGCGAGTGGAACCGCCAACCCCAAAGTACGCGCGTCCTTGTCAAACACCACAGTCTCGCCAAATGCAGGATCACATTGTTTATGAGAGACTTGTTGGAGAATCCGAAGGATGCGCCTCACCACTTGCCGACATTCCTGCGGGTCTTGGTCGTAAGAACCTCGGGTGGCTCAGGAGAGGAGCGTCCGTCGCATGCTGTTCAGCGCGATGAGGTCGGAAGCGAATCAGGGGCTCGCCACCACATGCACATTTCGTGGAGTCGTCGGCAATAGTAAAACCGACAGGCTCTGCAATTGCACATTCGCTTCCCGCCCGACGACGACAAGTTGATGCGGCCCCGGGGCCAGGGTGAAGACCTTCGGGATGAATTGGTCGTTGTCAAACGTGCCGTTTCCGCGCCAACTAACAATTCGCTGCTCAAAGCCGGTGGTGAGCGGGAGGTCACAAATCATATCAGGATCCTGCGGCTGACCGTCAATATTAACGTAAAAAGAGTTTGCTCCGTCATTGGCTGCATTCACCAACACCTGGATAACGTAATCGCCCGAGTTGGTAGTTGTGAAACTATAAACCGCCTGGCCGCCGTTCGTGACACCGGTCTCGACCGGTTGGGAAACATAGCCGCTCGCCACGACAAAAGGAGCAGTCAGAACACCCGATCCCCCCGCAAAAGTGAGTGTGCCTGCGGGCGGGGGTGAAGCCTCCACACCGACCGTCAAAGCTGACTCCGCGGTAACGGTTCCATTGCTGACGCGTAGTTTCCACACGTATGTGTTCCCGGCAGTGCCCGCCACATAGTTGAAGGAAACGCCGGGCACCGTGCCCGCACCGCTCTGCAAAACGACCTCGGGCCCACCGTTGACCGTGTAGATCCATTGCCATGTTAACGGGAGACCGCTGGGATCGGAAGCGGAACCAGAATACTGAACCACCGAGCCGGCGAAGATTTGGAGGCCTGCCCTGCCGGGATCCACGTCCGCGCTGCTCTGGGTAATCGCAGAGACCGTTGGGGCTGGAAGGGTGACGGTCGCGGCGACCGCCGCAGTCGCGCCGCCGCCACCGGTGAAAGTAACAACACTGCTTGCGAGGCCGGCCGTCAGAGGAACAAAGCGGACGGTTACATTTTGACTCTGGTTAGCAGCCAGACTGTAAGTTCCACCGGAAACAATGCTGAACGGAGCGGGCACGCTGGCCGTCCCCGTCAATGTCGCGCCACCCACGTTCTGCACAGAAAAGGTCAGACTGTTGGTTGTGCCGACCAAGACGGTGCCAAAATTCTGGCTGGGGGGACTGACCAAAATCGCCGCGTTGGTGCTTGGGCCGCCAACGGAGTACTCGTAGGCTCCAACGTCCCATGCACCGTCGGTACCACGGATGTTCCCATCCTTATCAGTGTTGTAAGTCGAGGCCATTGCCACGCCTTTGTCTCGTGGATATTTGGCGCCAATGGTTGACGTAAGATGAAAATCCGCACCCGCGAGGTTCACGAACGGATTTGAACCACTGCCGATCGAATGAGCACCGCTGACGCTTCCGCTGGAAAACTCGTAATCACTGTCCGGAGGAACGAGTCCGCCCAAAGAGACGTTCCAATAAATGTTGTTCCTCGCCTGGCTTCCTGCGCTCCATGAGCCGCCACCGCTGCTCGAATACACCCCTAATGGCACGTTGTAGATGGTATTATTGCAAAAGAACAACTGATACGAGGAGAACGGTTCGAGAACACGAGCAACCGAAACTCCATCGTGAAAGACGCAGCCGTAAATGTAGATCGGACCGGTCGCGTTGCCGTAAGGCATGATGCCTTCGACGGCCCAATTATAGAACTCGCAGTTCTTCCACGTGATGTTACCGGAGGAAAGGAATTCGCACATATTTTGGTGAAAATTCGAGTTGCCCACCAAGTTGTCGTACCATTTGCACGAATCGAACGTGACGCCGGTAGCGTTTACCAGAATCGCGAGGTTGACCGAGCCGTGCAACCGGCAATGTGTCACGAGTATGTTAGGACCGATTTGATTAAAAGCTGAGCCACTCCACGAACGGATGGAAAAGGCCTGAAAATAAGAGTTGGGCGAACCGCTGCTGGCTGAGCCGAATGGTCCGGCCAAGTCAACGTTTGAGAACGTTATGTCATGCTGGCCTGACGATCCGTCGGCAAAATGAATGCAGCCGGGATAAATCTCGCCTCCGGTATTGGCTTTTTGAAGTTTGATCCCGCTATCAACCCGTCCGTCAATGTACATATAGCTGCCGATATTGGGAGCGTCGTAATACAGCACATCGCCGCTGGACGGGGCCAAGGTTACTTGAGAGTCGAATGAACTGTTCCAGCCAACCGCTCCTACCGGGACGTTGTCCGTAGCCAGGACTCGTTTTATGTAAATCAAGTTTCCCGCAACTCCGCTGGCTCCCGGCTTTAACGAACTGGAGTAATTCCCCCCGGCCAGCCAGACGGTGTCCCCTGGCTTGACGTTTCCCCAAGCTATGCTGGAAATCGTCCACGCATTGTTCCAGTCCGTGCCGCTGTTCGAGCCCGACGCAGTTGGCCGCACGTACCAGTTGGCCGCCTGTGCGCCGGTCAGGAAAAATAATGAAGCGAATGCAGTTGCGAATTTTTTGATCATATTAGTTTTCGTCGCGGCTCTACGTAGCACGTGTTCCTTCGACGACACTTTCTTCGCAATTCATATGCCAAACAGGCCGACCAGCGCCCACCCTAGCTTAATGAACCAAAGGGAACAGAAGCACAAGGCACAGACGAACAAGCAGCGAGTTCAAATCCAAGCCCTTGATACGGTTGCAGGATTCCTCGGTTATCCGATGCCATTAGCTGTTACGGTGTCCCGCGGCGAGACAGCGGACCCACAGTGAGAGGCCAGAAACTGACCAGACGGCCATACTCGGACGGGCGGCAATCGCAGGCATCGATGTAAATTTACTCAGTTGAAGGAAAGGAAGCGATCCCGACCCTCCGTGAGTAACCTGCGAAAAAAAGGAATTACTAAGGGGTTCAAACTTCCTCCAATCCGATCGGGTTGCGAGGAAAGCATTCGGACCGAAATCGTTCTGTTGACCATCTTCGGCAACGCAACACCCTGGCCAGAAAGGACTGTCAACTCGGCTTTGCTTCCACCATCCACGATATGCCACGGTTCGGTCAAACCATCGAAGGGGCTCTCAACGATCAATTGAGATGCGCCGCTCGGCAGATGGAATTCCACGTTGCGGCTCAATGGTTTTAGTCTGCATGTCTCTCCATCCATTCGCCAAAGATAATTGCTTCGGCTAACGCCGGTCATGTTGGACCACAGAACAGACCCTAGGCTGTTAATGTACCCAGCGTGTTGATCAAGCAACTCGATTCCGTTCTTCAGGTCTCGCTGATGTCCTCTCAACACGAGCGGTTGCCCAAGAAATGCAGCCAGGAGAATGGCGTTGGTCGTATTGCCACTGAGCCCCCAACGTGGCAAGACCGGGCAATTCTGAACCTGTTCTGCTGGCAGATAGCCGACATCCTTTGTCCACGCTTTGGTCGCATTGTGCGCTCGTAAGGAACCATGCGAAAGGCAGGCCGCCTCGAAGCCGCACGCAGGCAGTTCACCCAACATTTCCTCCGAGCACGCTCCGTGCGGCGGTACCATAACCCTACAGACCTTCAACGCGGTTGACCGCTCGAGACGTTCAATTCGGCGGACTGCCTGATTGAGCAGGCATAACGGTTAGGGTTTGGTGTAATTCCGAGCAAGCTCTTTGCGAGTGTGGTTGTTCCCATGAATTGCCAACGACAGGTACTTTGAACTCGTTCGGAACAGTGCGGCGGTCCGCATGTGAGTAAACCAGCAGTCCAGAGGAATCGTGGCGAACGAAACGTGGTAATTCTCTTTGGCGGCATTTGTTGCGATTTGCTTGAAATCGACATAACCATAGCGTTGCCAGTGCAAATTGGGATCGTCGAACATGAAGCATGCCCTCAAAGGCGGAGATGCATAGCTGGCAGGCGCACATAGATCACGCAACCAGTGAAGCAAAGGGAGAATTTCTACAAAACGCTCCTCGTTGAGGACGTCCTTGAGTCCGCCTTCCGGGCCGAAACGGGGCAACGGGAAGGCGGAGCGAAAATGTTTTGCGTCCCCCATAGTAGACAGGGTCCACAGCGGTCCGGCCTCGCCAGAGGCCAAAACTTTTTCACCTCCGATCACCTTCAGGGCGTTGACCGCACAACCAATTCTATTACGCAACGATTTGCCTCGGAAGGGAAACGGAACCTGAGGATCGTCCGCGAAAACAACAGTCACGTCTTTCAACACCGACGCCTGTGCCGAGTTCTCGTTAGGCGGCACGCTGAGGCTAGAAGCCACGCCAGAGCCATCGCACGAGGTCCCGCCTGCGCGTTCCCCGACTATCATTTCTCCGACTCCCTCGAGCCGACGTTGGCCCGCCAAGGTGAATTTTACGGGCAGAAGTCCTTCAAGAGTGGAAAGCACCTCCGACATCACAATGTCGGGACTCCCACGGCGAATGTCGACTTGGAACAGATGTGACATGCAACACAAGCGGCAACCACATCAGAGGAAGGCCCGAAAGCGGGAGATTCGAATGGAGATAGACCGCCGCCTCATCAAGTACTTTTTCCAGTCAGCAGCCATCGCAAGCAGATCAGATCCTCTTTTAGTTTGAGGGCGCTTTCGCCGCGGCTGTCCCGCAGCACGAATCTCAATAAACCGTGCGCCACAAGCCGAACAGAATGCCGCATCATGGAAAGGAGGAAATAAAGCGACCGACCGATCACGCCGTGATGTTTCCTCCAATAAATCAGGTTGCCGCGCATCATTTCGATGTTGAAGCGGGAGGGTGAGTTTGAGGAACTACCACCACCAAAATGTGTGGCGCTCGCCTCTGCGACAAACATTATCTTCCATCCGGCGCTTCGAAATCGTTTGCACCAGTCCAAATCCTCGGCGTAAAAGAAAAACCCTTCGTCCAGTCCCCCCACGATTTTCACTGCGTCACGGCGAGCGAGCCAAAAGCAGCCGCTCAGAACCTCGACTTCAGCACAACTGTTATGGTCAAAATGCCGCATTTCGAAACCCGAAAACCACGACCACCGGGCCAGTATCCTGTCGAGCGCAAGAAATCGGCAGGCGGTGTTCCAAACGGTCGGCAGTCGACCACATGTCAGTTGCAGCCTGCCATCGCCGCCGACAACCCGGGGTCCGACCAACCCCACGTCCGGATGGCTCTCAAGAAAACGGGTGAGTCGCTCAAAGCAATCGCGATGAACTATCACATCGGAGTTGACCAAGGCCAGCAACGAACCGGATGCACGCTGAATGCCCAGATTATTGGCTCTGGCAAACCCCAGATTCTTCTCCGCTTTGATCAACGTCGCATCCGGGAATTGCTCTTCCACCATCTCCGGGGAACCATCGGTCGAGGCGTTGTCAACCACGATGACCTCCCGCACGAGCGGATCACCGGTTTTGCGGATCGACCTCAGACAATTCCGCAAGTGTTCGCGGGCATTCCAGCTAACGATGATGACTGAGATGTGGTGCATAATCCGGCGATGTCCGGGTTGTATTTCGAGCCGGGACGAGTGCCGGAATCGGCTTCGCGGGCCCGAGTGAACTTATGCTCGCCAGCAGGAAGTAGAGAAAAACCACTGATTGATCAAAATAAGTCACCGAGAAAAAGGTCGTCAAATGGCCGAATAGAATCGAACCCAACGTCCAAAGCAGGAACCGGTGTTCGACTGGTGCCTTTCTGCTCGCCCGCAACGCCTTTCCAATCGTGGAGAATCCAACGAGCAGAACTCCGATGAAAAGCAGCATTAACGGCATTCCCCCAGTCACCCCCATCTGAATGTAGTGGTTTGTAATGTCCGTGTGGTTACCGCTCCAAGTGACTCCCGTAGGCATCCAGTCCCGCGTGTAATCTGTGCCTCCCAGCCACCAGTCCCCAAAATGTTTGATCGCAGCTTCAATCAAGGCTGCACGGTGCCATCCGGTACTGCCTCCGGTAATGTCGATTCGCGCGAGCAGATAGTATACAGGATCCTTCATGATGAAATTAAGAGCAATGACCAAAACCAGAGCCATCCAACGGATCGCCGGCAAATACCGGCGTCTTTTCCACAGCAGCAACGCGCCCACGATGGATATAATGGTCATGATCGGTCCGCTGGAACCGCTGCCGAAAACGATGCCACACGTAGCCGCTATTCCCGTCAGAGCAAGTTTCCGGTGGGTTCGCCACAGGAAAATGGCCATGGGCAGGCATACCGCACCCACAGTTCCCGCAAGTATAGGATGGCCAAACGGGCCTTGTGCTCGAAAATGCCCATGACGAATCGCAGCTTGTGCAGGAACGCCTCCCAGCAAAGCAAACGCGTTCCTCCCGGTCAGCTTTTCTAATACCATGGCTATCCCGAGTGGCACGAAAAGAATACTGACGAGTTTGAACACGTTCAGCACGTCGCCACCTTCTCGGATGAAGATCCGAAACAAAAAGTAAATACCCAGCGCATTGTAAACCATTCCTAAACGCAGGACCAAAGCGCCCTCGGTGTGGAACACGCTGCAGAGAACGGTCCAAACGGCCCAGGCGATCATCATCCAGTCCAGAGCTTTCAGTCCGCCTGTGATGCGCTCACCTTTTGACATCACCCGCGCAAATCCCACTGCAATTAAAATGCGGATTACAGGGAAATGTAGCGGGCCAATCGCTATTTCCTGGGCATGCGTCATATAGGCGGCCCCCAGCAAAAAAGGAAGCGAAGCCCAACACCTTGGCAGAACAAACAGCAAGACTGAACTGACAACCGCGAACAGAAAACCGAGAATGGTCATGATTGGGCGGTCAAGCCATCGGGCTTAGAATTGCGCATGAACGGAAGAGACATCGTTCCCACGTCGGAATGGAGCGGAGCGCTGCGGAAAACCGGTTAGTGGTCAATAAACTGTGTCTGCAACAATTCAAGAGTTAACAACGAGAAAACCTCCTTTGCCACGGGTTGTCCGCGATCTCCGGAATCCAGAAGCGCTTCAACACTTTCTTTCCGGAAATACCCGCGGTCAACGCATCGCTTGCTGAGCAGAATCTGACGAACCTCTTCCCTCAAATCTTTCTGAATCCACCGCTCGATCGGTATGGGGAACCCCGCCTTCTTGCGTTTAATTATTTCCTTCGGAATCCGCTTCCGAAACGCGGCCTTCAGAATGCGTTTGGTCGTTGCGCCTTTCACCCGATAGTCCGACGGAAGACTCGCGGCAAACTCCAGCACCTTATGGTCGAGAAATGGAACTCGAAGCTCCAGCGAATTCCCCATGGTCATCTTGTCCGCCTTTACGAGAAGATCGTCGGGAAGCGATGTTTTAATATCCATGTATTGCATTTGATCCAGCAAAGGCCGGTCATGAACACGTTGAAAAAGATCGTCAATCACCTCTGTTGATCGTTTGTAATCGACTTGATCGTAAAATCCTGGAGTGTAGAGCCTGCCTTTATTGCGGTTAAAATAGCTGAAGGGTGAGGCCGCCCGGCTGTAATAGTATTCCGCCGGCGGCGTGTCGATGTATGGAGCAAACTGCCCGATTTTGCTGAAAAGAGGAACTCGCCCTGCAACCTGAAAGGCCCTCGACAGTCCTCCCTTGAATGGTCCTGCCGCCGCTTTCAACTTCTCCAGCAGCAGAAAGTTTCGGTAGCTATGATATCCACCGAAAGCTTCGTCGCCTCCTTCGCCGGAGAGCAATACCTTTACATGACGGCGTGCAAGTTTCGAAACGTAGTGGAGCGACACCGCGGGGGGATCACACACGGGCTCTTCCATCTGACGAACCAACGTTGGCAGGAAATCCCAAAACTCCCGGGGAGTAATCGTGATCTCGTGGTGATCCGTCCCGAAACGGTTAGCGGCGAGCTTCGCATAAGGCCGCTCGTCCGCAAAGCCCGCATCAGCAAATCCAACGGTGAACGTGCTAATCCTTTTGCTCGTCTCGGTTGCCGCGCAACTGAGCACAACCGTCGAATCCACTCCACCACTAAGCAGGAAACCGACCGGCACATCGCTGATCATGTGATCCCTGACCGTGCTCTTGACCAGGTTGTAAAGGGCGTCACAGGCCTGATCCATCGTCCGCCATTTATCATCCAGTTCAAAACGCAGATCCCAGTACCGTTCCACCTTGGATTTGTCTCCCTTTGCAACGAGGTAACAACCCGGTTCCAGCTTTCGGATTCCTTTCCACAGTGTGTCTTTCCCCGGCAGGCAGAGATGGGTCAGGAACTTGTCGACAGATTGAGGGTCCACCTGGCAACTCACGCTTGGATCGGCAAGGATCGCCTTGATTTCCGACGCAAAGACGATGGCTTTGCCGGTGTGCGCATAATAAAGGGGTTTGATTCCAATCCGATCCCGTGCCAGTAATAACAACTGCTGTTTTTCATCCCAAAGCGCAAACGCAAACATCCCGCGGAGCCGGGAAAGGCTTTCGACTCCGTACTCTTCGTAAAGATGCACGATGACTTCCGTATCGGTCGTGGTTCGAAATTCGTGCCCTTTTTTCAGGAGTTCGTCGCGTAGTTGCTGGAAATTGTAAATCTCACCGTTATACACAACCCAAATCGTTTTATCCTCGTTCGAAATCGGTTGATCTCCGGTATTCAGATCAATGATCGCGAGCCGCGTGTGGCCCAAACCCACGGGGCCAGAAGTGTACTTGCCACTGCCATCCGGACCGCGGTGAGCTATCGATTCCATCATGCTGCGAAGCAACGCGGGTTCCACCTTTGCCCCGGTATCGAACTGTAATTTTCCACAAATGCCGCACATATGTTTCGGTGTTGTCTTCGGAGTGAACTGTTTCCGGACGAAGGCCAGACAACCGATGGCTCACCCCCAAAGACTCTTTCGAAAGAGAAGACGGTTCATTTGCTGTCGGCGAAAGTAGCTGATCAATTCCTTGTCATCCACTTGCGGAACTCGTTTCAAGTATCCCCTGATGAACCCAAACAAAAGCGCGCAACCCCCGATGAAGTATGGCTTTTCCACCATCCGTCTCATGCATTTCAAAAACATGAATAAAGGATGATAACCAGCGATATAGTTGGCCATTCCCCCTTTTGCCATGTCGTTCCACGCCCCATAAGCGGCGCCGGTCGGGCGAAGGTGAACCACGTTTATGTCAGAAAAGGTGCGCGTCGCCCAGCCAAGCATGTTCGCTTTTACTTCATCCAGCGTGTCCCAACCCGGCGCGTGAATCAAGCCACCGATATCCGACCAGCATCTGCTTCGATAGATTTTCGTCGCGCCCCGCACATGAAATTTCGGATCGATCCGGGATTCAACCTCAACACCATCCTGAACGGCGCGGCAGATGGTGCCCCCGGCGATTCCCAGCCGCGGGTCGTCATCAAAATGCCTGAAACACCTCTCGAAGTAGTCGCGCTCAAATGAAAGATCACCATCCAGCTTTACCAAATAGTCCCAGGATTCTCGTTCAACGGGTCGATACCCATCATAAAAGGCGTCAACGACCCCGCCACCTGCCTTTCGGAACCCCCGATCAGGGCGATTCAAAACCTTGATCCAAGAGTGCGCTCTCGCGGCAGCCTCTGTGATCGGACCAGTCGCGTCAGTCGATCCATCATTCACAATAATCCAGCGCGTGGGGAGGATCGTTTGTGCTACCATCGAATTTATGGTAAGAGAAATGTGCTCCGCCTCGTTGCGGACCGGACTAACAACAATGTAGTTCACCTCTGCGCTCATGTGGGGCCTCTCTTACGGGCATTTCACCGGGTTGCAATTCTCTTAATTAGCCGGTCACCATCGCCACCGAGGGGCTTTGGTTCTGAACTCACCGAACCTCGCTTCAAGGAGTTCGGAGTTAGCCGGCAACACGGTCTCACGGGAGCATCGCCCCCGACGCAATCCGGAGCAAAGCAACGCTTAACGGCCGGCATACTCGACCAGCGCGTGCACAATTCGGCCGGCAGTCCGCCCGTCCCATAAATCCGGGACCGCGCCCAAGGACGTTCTGCTGCCGAGAATGGTTTCGATATCAGACCGCAACGTTTTCAACGACGTCAAGTGGTTGCTTCCGACGGTTATCGTGACCGGTCGTTCTGTATTCGGGCGGAGGGTCAGGCATGGAGTTCTGAAATAAGTGCTCTCCTCCTGAAGCCCGCCTGAATCCGTTAGCACAAACCGGGCTTTTTCCGTAAGGCACAACGAATCGTGGTAGCCGATCGGTTCTAATATCTTCAAACCCTCGGCGTCATCAATCGTGATCCCGAATTGCCGGCACATTTTTAGTGTCCGAGGGTGCATGGGAAAGACGACCGGCAGCTGACTGGCCAGCCGTTTCAACTCTGTGATGATCGCGGCCAGGCTCTCCCGTTCGTCCACGTTCGATGGTCGGTGCAGCGTGACGTAGACGAAGAGCTTTTCCCGCAGACCGAGATCTTCCACGAGGTGGTTCACGCGGGCCTGATTCAGGTTTGCCATCAACGCATCAATCATCACGTTGCCAACAAGCCGTATTTTCGAGTCGGGAATGCCTTCTCGTTTCAGGTTATCGTCAGCGTCCGCCGACGGTGTCAGGAGCAGATCTGCCAAAGCATCGGTGACGATGCGATTCACCTCTTCAGGCATGGTGCGATCAAAACTCCGCAAGCCTGCCTCCACATGCGCGACCTTGACCCCCATTTTTGAGCAAACCAAAGTACAGGCCATGGTTGAGTTTACATCCCCAACCACGACGACCCAGTCCGGCCGTTCTCGCTCGCAGACCGGTTCAAATTTTGCCATCACGTTCGCTGTCTGGATGGCGTGCGAGCCTGAGCCCACGCCGAGGTTTATATCGGGTGGCCGGATCCCGAGCTCGCGAAAAAAGACCTCCGACATCGCTTTGTCGTAGTGTTGCCCCGTGTGTAGCAAGCGGGCATCAATCCGCGGCCGGACCTCGCCACACCTCGCGTTGTGCTCCTCAACCGCCTTCATGATCGGAGCGACCTTCATGAAATTCGGCCGCGCTCCTGCAACGACGATTATTTTCAGACATTGCATCAGTTGTGAATGCGCCGGCATTTTGCGTGGATGCCCGATGCCGCTATTGGCCGATTAATCTTTGAACCGGGCATCGTCCGCGACCTGGTTATCGGAGCCCGACCCAACGGGCAGATACTCGACTCGAATAATGTCCTCGATATGGTTCACAATGTCCTGCAGCGCCTGGCGCGGACGGTTTTTAGGTGGAGCCGTTTTATCGCGATGCCGTAATTGGATCCGGGTTTGAACGTCCTCAACACTGCTAATCAGCTTCAGCCGCCCCTCTTGTTCCAGTTGACGATCCACAGCGCCTAGCTTGCCACGAAAAATACTGTAAACCGGCACCCCCAACGCCGCCGCCTCGCGATTCATCGTTCCACCGCCACTGACGACCAGATCAGAGAACCAGAGAAGATTCAGCCCGTCGATGGCACGGGCGGGAACGATGGTCCGACCGGCGACAAACCAGTCGGAGTGCTCGGCGCGAAGTTTCAGTTCCTGCTCGCGGTTGCGCGGCAGGAGCACGGCCCGGGCGTCCCGGGTCTGGCAGATCCGCGCCATCAACTCGGTCAGAAGCAACTCACTTTCCGGGTTGTGATAATGCGCCTCGCTCGCCGGGGGCCTGACGGTCACGACCAGGTCGGAACTGCGCAGTCCGAGTTCTTCCAACAGAGCCGGGTCCGGCTTGAAATCAGGCGCGTATACGTCCTCTTTGATCCCCCGATACTTGCGCACGCGTTCAGACTTGCATCGAAATCCTTCGACGGACAGCGAGTCGGGTACGATCTCCCAGCGCGGCCCTGCGAGCGGAAGCGTTCTCGCGTGCTCATAGTCGATGACAAGGATGGTGGGAATCCGGAGTAAATTTCCCAGCACGATTTGGGAGCGCGCCCCGTGAGAGAGAGCCAGTTGCGGACGCTCGCGCAAAACAAAGGGGATCAGTTGTGCCGCTCTCCAGAACAGTCCCAATACTTTCAGGATTGCATTCTTCCCGTAGTGCCGGCCGACTTTTGAATACTTGAGACCTCTCAGATCGGCGAGTTCACATACTTGAAACGCGTCTCGCGCAGTTAGTACCGTCCCGTGGCCCCGCCGATCGAGTTCACGTGCCAGTGGAATGAAAAAGGGCACATGAGGAGTGTTGTCGAGGTCGATCCATATTTTAACGCGAGGGGTGGGCCCCGGCGGGCCGTGCCGACGCAACTGGGAACGGATCGGTTCCTCCGCACAACGAGTTTGATCCTTACGCATAACCGCTCTTCGGCGACGGGCACACTTCGTCCCCGTCAATTCGCGCACCCCTCGGCTGACAGCGCACCACGCCCCGAGTGCAGTCCATAAACTCCGCGCGCGGATACAAGTCAACGTCCGCCAATCGAACCGCACCAACGCATCAGTTCAAACCTATCCCTGATTGAACTGAAATCCGGATCGATTCTGCAATCAGACCCAAGCGGGGCCGGAAAACAGCGACAGAACCGGCTCGCCCCGGGCAAAAGTCGATGAGCGAATTCCCAAGAGAGGGGCCACTCCCGGACATCGATTGGAGAAAATGTTTCTGCTTCACCCGAACAAGACTGCGGTACGGCACCCAATCGAAAACGCCGACAATAAAGCGAATTAAAGGACGGGACAAAGCCTCAGCGTCCGAGCGCCTGCAACGAAAGAAGGGCAGCGAACAGCGATGGATATTCACAGTTCCGGTTGAAGACTGTCAGGGACATAGCGCCGATACTTGTTCAAAACTGCTTTGACATTCACTTTCGATTCGGCAAGCAACGAGCCCGCCTGCTCGACCAGGGCGCGATTCGTTTTTTCCGACTCGATCAAGAGCAGTACCAAATCCATGTACGTAGCCACCATCGATGTGACACTTGTCTGACTGACCGCCGGCATATCAAAGATGATATAGTCGTAGTCGCTCATTTTTAATTTTGGCACCAAATCGGTGAACCGTTCGGGTAAAGAACAAGGGAGCGTTTCTTTCGCACCACCGACGGACGCCAGATAGAGATTACCCGCACCTGCCGATGCGGAAGATCGCTTCCCAGCCTCCAAAACATCGGCGAGGCCACAGGCTGGTTTCCCTCGATAAAACGGATGGGCCGCGCCCTGGCCAGAGTTCATATCCACCAAAAGGACGTTACCGTCCCCTGTTTCCGAGAGGGTCGCCGCAAGTCCGGACGCCGTGGAGGTAACACCGGCCCCTTTCGAACAACTGGTAATCGCGATCATCTTCGGCCGGTGGGTCATGTTGTTCATTTCGAAATATGTGATTAGGCGATTGCGCAGAGCGTCGTAATAGGCGCGCAACCCATTGTGAGCCTCAGGAGGTGAAGCTGTCGTGGGAACGGGCCTGTCAACACTCCGTGTGTCCACCACCGAAGCCCCTTCACTGCCCGGCCCACCACCTTCCGGTCCTGCGCTGGCACCTTCGGTCCGACCAAGCCGGACTGCTTGGCGCTGGTGGTTCAAAAGAGGAATCGTAAGGAAAAGTGGCAGGCGCAGCTTCGTCGGTATCTCCTCCGAACGTCGGACCGAATGGTCAAGGACCAACTCGATGAGAAAGGCGAGCCCGACGCCGCCAAAAAACCAGAACGCGAACGCTATTCCCATCCTTTTCAGCGTCTTCTTGTAATCCTTCGCTGGTGGCGATGGCTCCTGTACAAGGCCGATGTTTGAGAGCTTTCCGGCTCCGAGGGCCTGGTTTGCCTTGGACTGTTCCAAGCTGGTCTTGCAATAATTATAGTTCTTATCGAGCAGATCCCTCTCTCTTTGAAGTCGGACTATTTCAGGTTCGGCCTCATCGACCTTGGTGGCTTCGGCGTGAAGATCATCGAGTTGTTTTTTTAACTCGCTGACCTTCGCCTCAAGCCCCGCTACTCTCCGGCCCGGTTCCAAGGATGGATCAACATGACTGCTCGAGCTTGACGATCCGCTTGCGCCCGCAGCAAGCACGCTGCTTTTTGCCAGCGACGGGTAATTCTCTTCGAGTTTTCTCCTCAGTTTTTCGAGGTCCGCAATGCGTTCGCGGACACTTATTACAAAAACGCTCCCCTCTGGATAATGAACCAGATACTCATTTTCCTGTTTATGGAGCGAATCCAGCCGCGCGGACAGGTTTCGATACTCGTCCACTTTGTCGGAAGGAACTTTCGGTTCAATCACCGTCGTGTTGGTATTCTCCCGCGGTGAATCGACCGGCTCCGACAGCGCGGCCTTCTCTCCGGCCAGTTCGGCCTGGGCGGCACTCAGGTCTGCGCGAACCTTCGAAATCTGGTCGCTGTACGCCTTTTTTGTCTCTTCAAGTGAGCTCACGCCCGCGTCTCTTTTGAGTTTGGTCAGCTTGTCTTCGGTCTGCTTTAGACTGACGCTGAGTTCCTCGGCCCTTTTTTCGAGAACTTCATCAAAACCACCCGGTTGGTGAAATTCGTAATGACGGTAAAAATAATTCGTAATCAACTGTCGAAGGACAGGTTGGACCAATGCGGGATCGGGATGCTCAAAAGTAACTTTGATCATGTCGTTTCCCATCGCTTCCGTGGCCAGGTCTCCCGTGATGACGCCGGCGGCTTGAAGTTGATTGGTTCCACCCCCAACCTTTGCCAGTATCTTCTCGGGCCCGATGATCGCGGCGACCTCTTTCGCCGAGTCAAAACTGGCAAGAATCACTCGTTCCGTGCCTATGATCCCGCCGCCACCCGAATCAGGCGATTTGATCTGAGAATCGTTCGCCGCCGGGTCCAACGTCTTGCTGCCCTGTTCGACCACGTAACGCACGAACAGAACAGCGATGGATTGATATTTGGGGGGCTTGTAAAAATACACCGCCACCGAGCTGGCGATCCCGAGGAATAAACCGACCAGGACCATCGTTTTGTGCCTGAAAAACACATAGTAAACGTCCTTAAGGCTGAAACCGGAGGGCCGTGTTTCTGCGGATTCGTCATCCATCATTGTTCCCTCTGTGTTCATCCGGATTGGCATTCGTCAGTTAGTAACTGCAATCAGAGATTCATTGCGCTTCGGGACTGGAGGCTGTGCATTAGCTTGGCCATCATAAGGGACGACAAGATGGGGGTAAACGAAAAATCGGCCAAAATACCGCCCTCAATCCAGCGCAAAACCTTGTGCGCCATATTCAAGCCCAACTCGCCAGACGACAGATGGTCCGATGGTTCGGAAGTCAGGGTGGAGCTTCGGTAGATTTTCGCCCTTGGTTCTCGCAGTTTAGGATCCCACGAATTTGGGTTTGAGGTCGAACCCCGGGAGCGCTTTGTGGGGCTCGAAAGGATCAGGCACTCCTTACGTAACAGGCGCATGGCTCCTCCAGGGAACACACAGCACGTCCTTTAGTTCACGAACAACCACCCCAATTTGCTCCCCCGTTAATTCGGGGTACATCGGTAAGGATAGGAATTCGTCCGCGCAGCGCTCGGCGACCGGAAATGAACCCTTGCGGCACCCCAGAAACCGGTACGCCTCCTGGAGATGCACCGGAATAGGATAATGGATTCCGCACGCAACTCCCCTCTCCGCCATCGTTTGCAGCACCTTGTCGCGGTTCTGCGTTCGTACGACATAGAGGTGGTAAACGTGGCGGGAAGAGACAGCCTCTCCAGGGAGAATCAGTTCGCCTACACCCGCCAATTGCTCTTTATAGAGCGCTGCGTTTGCACGTCTGGCTTCGTTCGCTCGATCCAAGTGCCTCAATTTCACTCGAAGCGCGGCACCCTGAATACCATCCATTCGCGCATTCCAACCTACCATGGTGTGGTGGTATTTCTTCGCCTGCCCATGATCACGCAGCGTTTGAAGCGTGTTCCTGAGTTCCTCGTTGTCCGTAACGACCGCGCCAGCTTCTCCAAGCGCGCCCAGATTTTTTCCGGGGTAAAAACTGAAGCAGCCGGCAATCCCAATCGATCCGGCTTTTCGGTGGTTGTATTCGGCACCGTGTGCCTGACATGCATCTTCAATTACATGCAACTTGTGGCGCCGGGCGATCTCCAGAATCGGATCCAGGTCCGCCGTCTGACCGAAGAGGTGAACCGGAATGATTGCCTTTGTCCTTGGACTAATGGCTCGCTCGAGCAGACGGGGATCCAATGTATAGGTCCGTTCGTCAATGTCGACAAACACCGGCTTTGCTCCGCAATAGCTGATCGCCTCGGCCGTGGCCATAAAGGTCATCGGTGCAGTGATCACCTCGTCACCTGCTCCGATGCCGAGCCCAAGCAGGGTCAACCAAAGCGCGTCCGTCCCGTTTCCCACTCCGACCGCGTACGAAGACCCGCAAAACTCAGCGAAGTCCTTCTCAAACGCAGCTACGAACGGACCTCCCGCAAACGCCGTACTATCGATCACCTCTCGTATGACGGCCACCAACTCCTCTTTCAGAGGATCGTGGTGAGCCTTTAGGTCTAAAAATGGCACCTGCATATCATTTGTTGATCGAAAGCACCTTCAACACCCTCGCAGGATTGCCAACGACCACGCTGTGTGCCGGCACATCCTTCGTGACCACACTGCCGGCACCAACGATCGCGCGTTCTCCCACGGTTATCCCGCAAAGCAGCGTCGCGCTGGAACCGATTGATGCGCCCTTCTTCACGAGCGTCGGCGCGCAGTTCCAGTCCGCTTCAGTCTGCAGTTGCCCATCCCTCGTCGTCGCGCGGGGGTAACGATCGTTAATGAAAGTAACGTTGTGTCCCACAAAAACTTCATCTTCCAATGTCACGCCTTCGCAAACGAAAGTATGGCTGGAAATCTTGCAGCGATTCCCGATTTTGACGCCCTTTTGAATCTCCACGAATGTGCCAATCTTTACGTCATCGCCAATTTCACATCCGTAAAGATTGACGAAACCAAAGATTCGAACTCCCCGGCCCAGTCTTACGTCCGGCGCAATCTGTTGGTAGAGTCGTCGCGCGGGTGGCTTCGATCTTCTCATGCGCAAACCAAGGCCGGTTCACGCACCGCTCGCGCCTTAGAGACACCCATTGGGAAAGCGGCGTCTTGGCTCGTGGAGATGTCGATCGCGGCGCCGTTTTGTTTCAAAGATGCAGAGGCCGCTTCAAGTATTCGCACCAACTCCAGACCTCTCTGGCCATTGGTCAGCGGAGTTTTACCGTTCCGAATACAGTCGAGAAAGTGCTGGCATTCCACTTTGAGCGGTTCTTCCTGTTTGAGATACGGCACATACATGTCGCCGTAATGATATGAATACTGAAACTCCGCGAAGCTGTCATAATGCGGCGGTACTTCCACCCGTGCGTCGAAGATTTTTATTTTTTCCAGCGGCGCAACATCGTCGTAAACGATCATGCGTTTCGAGCCGACGATGGTCATTTCCCGTACCTTCCTGGGATCGAGCCAGCTGCTCTGCACCAGTGCCGAGCGGTGCTTGCGGAATGTCAGATGAATGTTGGTCACATCTTCGATGCCTGGCGTGACATGGGCTTCGCCGCGGCAATTTACGCTGACCGGAACTTCGTCGAGGATGTGAAGGATGATCGAGATGTCGTGCGGAGCGAGGTCCCAGGCAACATTGATGTCCTTTTGAAAAAGGCCCAGGTTCAGGCGGCGCGAACTGATATAACGGATGTCGCCAATGTCGCCACGATCAACGATCTCTTTGATCTTTCTGACGGCTGGCGAATACAGAAAGGTGTGGCCTATCATCAGAACGAGCCCCTTCTCCTGGGCAATATGAACAAGTTCTTCGCATTCCTCCGCGGATGACGCCATCGGCTTTTCTATGAAAGTGTGTTTGCCCGCGAGGAGGCTCGCCTTCGCCATCGAGTAGTGAAACCGGACCGGCGTTGCGATAATCACCGCGTCAAGCCCGGCGCCATTCAACAGGTGGCCGTAGTCTTTATGCCCCTCAACCTCGGGATACAGCGATCTGAGATGCGCCAGACGCTGCTCGCTGGTATCGCACATCAACTTGAGGTTGCACTCCGGCAACTGCCGAAAATTTCGGACAAGGTTCGGCCCCCAATACCCGCAGCCAACAACTCCGACGCTGATCTGATTTTTCATATTATGCCGAGAGCACGACTTTGTCTGCCGACTGCGTTCTCCGACTCGCCTGAGTTTCACGGACCTGTGAAATGAGGGCCGGAACCGTCTTCAGGATGATTTGAATATCGAGCCACAGCGACTTGTTCCGCACGTAGGCAATATCGAGATTGACCATCTCGTTGAAAGTGGTCTTGTTCTTTCCACTGACTTGCCAGAGACCGGTAAGTCCTGGCAGGGTCTCAAATCTCTCTTTCTGCCAGGGAAGATAGTTGTCACTTTCGTAAGGGATGCAGGGCCGCGGACCCACGATGCTCATCTCGCCACGCAGGATGTTGATAAGTTGTGGAAGTTCGTCCAACCCGGTGGAACGAAGGAATGCGCCCATGGAAATCAATCGAGAGTCGCCCCTGGCATCCATCTTAGTCATCGGAACGTCTGAATTGATGAGTCCCCTGAGGTACTCCTTGTGAACACGATTGTCCGCATTGACCTTCATGGACCGAAACTTCAAGCAAGTGAAGCGGCGTCCTCGGTATCCGACACGTTCCTGCCGGAACAAAACGGGGCCGGAGGACGACAATCGAATCCAAAGCGAGATGATCAGAATGAGCGGTGCCAGCGCCGGAAGCGCAAGGGCGATGCACGCTATGTCGAGGCATCGCTTCCAGCCCGGCGTGCCGCACGAATGTTCCGCCGCCTTCGCCTCTCCCCAAACAATTTGTAGAACGTCTTTCACAAGTTATTATGCTCGAAGTCGGTGTAATGCGACGCCACGTCGCCCCATTTAGCTCCTTTTGTACCACTGCTCTCCTGATTTTCTAACTCTCTTGTAATCAATCATAAACGCTCGTACCAACTCACGCGATTGGCCGGAGCAGCATGGTTTGAATTGATTCTGCAATGCACCTGCACTTCAAAGTCGCGGAGCCCATTCTCCTTGACTGAAGGTCGTCGTAACTTTCGTGTTTGCTTCGAGTTGTAACGTTTGATTCGGCCAAAATCGAACCATTCCTGAAGACTCGCAGAAGCTACAAAGGTGGGGAATGTGTGCTTGAGTTATAGGACCGGCTAACGGTGGTACGACACCCCAACTAGCTTTCCGTGCAGATCGACCCGATTTGAATTGCCGGGTTTTGCTCAGCCAGCCTTGTCCAATCGAGCAACGCTCGAATGCTCTAAGCCCTAAAACGCCCTTTCCGGCACGTAAATAATGTCAGATGGTCTGAGGTAAAATAGCTTCCCGCTCTTTCCCTCCAGCACTCTTTTTAGATTTCTGACGTAGTGCTTTAGTTGGCCTTCTTCGCGCCGAAGGATGACCACACTCGTCATGTTCGCCTTTGCGGGATCGAACCCTCCAGCTTCCATGATCGCCTCAAGATCCGAGATCGGTCTGTCCGGCATGATCCGGCCGGGGTGAACCACTGAACCAGTTACAAAAACCGGGTATGCCGCCGACTGCAAAGCAACTGAAACCTGTTTCAGTACGAGTTGTGCATCGTACACACTGAGCAGCTCCTTCTCTAACTCCGCGGGGGTTTTTCCCGCTGCCGTGACCTCCCCTACCAACTGCAAGGCGATCTTGCCGTCGGGACGAATTTGCTGGGTCGCGTTAAGAGTCGGCGAGCCAGGGAAAGAAATAACGACAGTGTCGCCTTCCCTGAGCTTGACCGTCCCGTAAGGCGTCATTTCCTTTCCCGTGAGCGGGGTCTCGGTCTTGCAGCCGAATAAGGGAAGGGCAAGGGCACAGAAAAGAACGGGAAACTTGGTCAGCCGCCTTAGCCAATCGGGCCACGCACTTCTTTCCAAACGGTCCTCCACAAACGTTTTGTTCATTGCCTGGGTTTTCATTTTCGTCACGGGCGCCTGAGCTCCACCAGATGCTCGCTGCACGGCTTTGTGCGACGAGAATACGCAACCCACGGGCTTCATCAACATTTTATTCACTGACGCCAGGTTGCCTCAATTCAACTCGTCTGAGTGCGGGACGGGATTCGCTCGGGCATTTTCAAGTCGCCGAACGGCTGATCCAATCCTACGCCCAGTCCAGATCATTTCTGCAAAATTCTACATATTCTTTGGCAATTTTCTCTATTGTCCGTGGAGCATCTGAAGACTAGGTTCTTCAATCAACTGCCCAGTGTCACCTTATGCTGAAAGTTACGGGTAAAGGCTCCATCACCACCTGCGACGGCATCACGCGCCGCGACTTCCTCCAGGTCGGCGCGCTCGGAGCCATCGGGTTCACGTTGTCGAACTGGGCGGCTCTGAAGGCAATCGGCGCCGTCAAGAGCGGCAACGACGAAAAGTCCGTGATCATGATCTTCAACCTCGGCGCGCCGAGCCAGCTCGACACCTTCGACCTGAAGCCGGATGCGCCGCGCGAAATCCGCGGGCCGTTCAAGCCGATCAAGACCAACAATCCCGACATCCAGATTTCCGAAATCTTTCCGCTTCACGCGAAACTGGCTGACAAATTCTCTCTCGTCCGCACCTGTTACCATACCGCGGCTGCGGTCCACGACACTGGTCACCAGATGATGCAGACCGGCCGTCTGTTCACCGGGGGCGTCAACACGCCGCACGCCGGTTGCGCGCTCGAGTTTCTCAAAGGCCGGCGCAACGAG
>Ga0134126_10001352_pt1 | contig 31181 bp, 22 predicted proteins | sample KB31752_FD_96881 | JGI IMG/M metagenome (GOLD analysis project Ga0134126, IMG submission 96881) | Terrestrial soil microbial communities with excess Nitrogen fertilizer from Kellogg Biological Station, Michigan, USA - KB3-175-2 | ecosystem: Environmental > Terrestrial > Soil > Unclassified ... | reverse complement strand
TTCCAGCCGGCGGACATCTCCCAGAAATATCTCAGCCCCGAGCCGCTGTAACAGTTCGATGTTGCTGCTGGCACGGACCATGGCGCGGACGTCGTACCCCTGTTCGACCAGCCTCTTGACCACTTCGCGTCCGATGTAACCGCTGGCGCCTGTGACCAGGATTCGCGGCCGCTGCCGGGAGACATACGTCGAGGGTAAGTAACAGCCACTTCGAAGCGGCGATGGACAACCGGCAAAAATGCTCTCTTCCAGTTCCGTGACCGCGCTGGCTAAGGCTTGCGAAATGGGTGGCTGACCGGAGTTACGAATGTTCTCGTAGAACGCCGGGATCAGGGCCCGCAAACCCATGTACGGCACCATGGTGCCACGCAGATACCGGTAAATGTTCCGTAGGGTCTGCGTTGAAATACCCCATGCCTGCTGAAAGGGGTTGGCAACCATAGCTATCCGCCGGGGTATTGCAGTTTGGCGAGAAACAGAAATAGTTTGAGATTGAAGATCAACCTCAGCCGTGCCTCTCTCGCAGAACACACGAAGATGAAAAGAGGAGGGCCCTGGGCGGCACGTCAGTAAGGCCGAACCGGTGCCCCGTTGGCCCGCGATCTGCACGCTTAGATGGTCAATCATGCCTTGCGGCAAGCCGCCGAGAGACTGGCGGTCTACTTTAAAGTCCTGCACCGCACCCAGGAAGCGAAGCGTCAGGTAAAGAACGTGGCTGGTATAGTCGCGCAAAAGGCCGCCCGGAACACCGAAGCTCCAGTGCAAGCCCTCGGCTTCTCGTGCGTCGGCTGTTTCCTCTTCTAGATTGAGGCAAAGCCTCGTGTCCACGTGCACGACTCGGCCCAACTGGCCCGAATCGGTGAGTTCTCCCATTTCGCGCACCTTGGGATGGAACAGGTGAATGAAATCAGGGCAAATCAACACCCCGTTTCTCTCCGCAAGTTGATACAAGCGGTTCACTTCCGCCGAAGAAAAAGCTAAAGGCTTCTCCAGCAGGACGTGAATCCCACGCTGCAAGGCCGCCTGGGCGCTCGCGTAGTGGTAGGCCGGCGGAGTAACGACGTGCAACACATCCAGTTCAGCGGATTCGAGAAGTTCGTCAAGAGATGCATACACCGCCCCAACCCCAAACTGCTGAGCCAACTTATTCGCAGTCTGTAGATTGGTATCGGCGACGGCTACCAAACTGGCTAGAGGCGCCTCTGTGATGAAGCGGGCGTGATGATATGCCACGCGTCCGCATCCCACGATCCCTACCCGCAGGATTCTGTCTGGTTGTTCAAGTGAAGACATTTTGTTTCACACCACAGTATCAACGTTAAATATCAACCCTGCCAGGGGGCACCAAAGGCCCTGCACTAGCGAACGAGAGCGGCCTTACTGCGGTACCTAGACTCACGTTACCTTCACGCATTCTGGTTACTTCCGCACAATCGAATTCGCCACTTTCATAACCCTGTTCGCGCGAGGTATCTAATGCAATTGTCCTGCCGAAACAGAAAGGCTACGTGTCGCGGCGCAGCTCCGTTGCTGGTGGCAATCGGTTGTTTACTCCTGCTTATCGCATGCGGTGAAAGCACCACATCCAGCATCGGCACTGCTAATTCCAGTGGAGGAGTGTTATCTGTAAGCCCGTCCAACCTTGAATTTGGTCAGGTCACTCCCCGTGGACCGGGATCCACTCGCACAATGGTCGTGTTTAATAGCGGAGTCAGGCCACTGAAGTTGACCTCGGTCGTGGTGGTTTCGCCCAACACTGTTTTCAAGGTGCAAGGCTGGCGCGGACCGGTAACTTTGCTCCCCAGACAAGCTGTGCAGTTGCAGGTGGTGTTCACTCCCGGCGGTAATGGCGAGTATGCGGGCGCGCTTGCCATCCAGGCCAGCGTGCAAACCCCAGCTCTCGCTGGCAAGGTAGGTGCGCTTAAGTTCAACCCGGTGTCGTGGAATCAACCGGCTGCGGGAGGAGTACTGCCGCAACTTCGCATCGCTGTTCATGGCAGCGGCGCTAGTCAGACCGGCAACGGTAACTCCGGCGGGAACGGCAATGGCAATGGAAACAACCAGGGGAAGGTTTCCGTTTCCATTTATCCTTCCTCGCAAACCCTGCAGCCCGGCCAGACGCTCCAGTTCAGTTCGACGGTGACGGGCACCTCTAACCAACGTGTCACCTGGACCGCTGGGGTGGGTTCCATAACCTCGTCTGGACTCTATACCGCTCCTATTCTGAACACGGCCAGCACCGACACGGTCTCGGCCGTCAGCGTGGCTGACGGGTCCAAGTATGCTTCGGCGTACTTGACGATCCAGGGCGCCGGCGGAAGCGTGGGTGGGAGCAGCGGCGGAAGCTGCATGGGCCCCTTCAGCATCACCAACCAGGAACCGATTACTTGCGTCCCCAGTCCCAACAGCATGTTCTCCAAACGGTTGCCCTCGGACGTGCTCAACCATCTGATGGCCAACGACGTCAGCATCGCGACTTCGTCCATCTACGCCTGCAACGGCTCCTGCACCAGTGCCATGATTTTTGCCCATTCCGGGAGCCAAAATGACATCAATGGAGTTCCTACCTACTACGGAAGCGCTACTGACCCGGCATATGTAATCACCTCCGGGAGCACTCCCAGTTCTCCCTACAATGCTTTGGGTGTAGGTTTCCATGCTCCCAATCAGGCGATGACCAGCGGGGCTTCCAGCGAACAGTATTTCACTGTCTGGGACCAATCTCAGAACAAGTACTTCGCCTTTTACCGTTACACTGGCGGCAGCGGGAGTCAGCAAACGATGTTTCCACCCTGCAGTTCGACCAACCTGAACCAGCCCTGCAACGTTGGTTTCTCCCCCTCCGACACCATAGTTAACAGTCGCAGCGAAGCCAGAGGGTATGGCGTGAGTCTGGGGAATCCCTGGGCAAGCAATGGCATCCTGCCGCCGATCGGCGAGGTGCGCGTTCAGGAATTGATACAGGGTCACATCTATCATGCGCTTTATCTCAACACCCTGTGCCAGCAGACTTCGCCCACAAATTCCAATGCCGCGGCCACGGTGTTTCCCGTTTTGGTTAACTGGGCCGCACTTCCGTGCTCCAAGATGCCCAACGCCACCAACGTGAACCAAGCGCCTCCAGGCGGCGCCCTGGTCTTCCTGGACTACACTGACGCCGAACTGGCCTTGCTCAAAAGCTATATGCCCGCCTGGCAATATCCCATCGTCGAAGCCATGACTCGCTATGGCGGCTATGTGGGAGACACAGGCCAACCGCTCCATCCCTCTCGCCTGGAGAATGAGGACGCCTATAAAACGGCCGGGGTGGAAGACCCGCTTTTCGCCTGGCTGCAGGGGCAGGCCGGGGTCAACCCCGAATGCGGCGTCAGCACCGGGCAATGCAATCTTCCCTGGACTAACTTTGCGGCAGCGGGAGGCAGTTGTCCGGCGGCGGGATTGTGTGACATCACTCAGCACATCCACATTGCCGACCCTTGCATCGCCAAGGGACTTGCGGGCTTGAGCAGTTCTCAGGGAGCGTGCTTCTAAGCCAGCTTTAACGGTGAGAAAGAAACAGTCCGGAGGCGGTTCCGGACTGTTTCTTTTTTTGGTCAATTCCAGGCGGCCGCCGCGCTTGCCTCAACGGCAGGCTCTTCGGCCTTAGTTTCGATCAGACCGGCCAGCACCAAGCACAACGTCCACACCAGCCAAAACGACTTGTACCAGATGCCACCTTCAAAAAATCCATTGACCAGGGTGGCCCAGCATGCCGCCTCCAGCGCCAGCACCTGCATGGTGCGCTCACTCCGGGCCAGCCGCAGTTTTCGCAACAAGCGCAGGTGGGAAGCCGCAGCCGCCAGCAGGAGAACGAAGCCCACCACTCCGAGTTCCACGAACGCCTCCAGGTAGATGTTGTGAGCTCCTCTGCCAAAGCCGCGAAACAGCGGGGCACGGCCCGCAAATTCGTTATAAGCAACCGGAAAATTGCTCAGTCCAGCTCCTAACAACGCATACTTCTTTATCAGGTGCCCACTGGCGACCCAGATATCCATACGTCCTGCGCCGCCGGTTGCAACCGAGGCGGTTATACGGCTGAAGAAGTTGGAGGGCATCGCCAGCAACGCTGCGAGCAAGGCGGCTCCGACCAGCAGCATGCGCCGCCGTATGCCTAAGCGGAACACGTACACGGCTACAACCACCATAACGGAGAGGAGCGCTCCCCGCGACATGGTAAGAAAAGCGGCGAGGGCGATGGCGCCGGCAACTCCGAGACTGACCAACATGTTCAGCTTTTTCTTCGCCGAAAAGAAGAGTCCCACCGCCAGAGAGAATGGCAGCAGGAGGTCAGCTCCGAAGTGATTGGGATTGGCCTCCCGTTCTCCTGCGACCAGAGAGGCCCGTCCCGTGGAATCGCCAAACCAGGTCTTGTAGGTGACTCCGCCGCGGTACTGGTAAATCACGAATAGCGCCGCCAGGAGGGCGCCGGCTATAACACACTTGGTGATAAAGGAATACTGCTCCTTGGTAAGCTTCCATGACACGGCCACAAGATATAAGGCCAGCAGCGAAACGGCCGTGGGCAGCATTTTCAGCACCGGCTGCAGTTGCAGCGCCCATACAGCGCTGATGGCGCACCAGAGTACAAATGCCGTCCACCACCAAGCCGGACGCGTAGGCCAGTGCAAGCGCCTGGTTACGATCCCGGTCGCCAACAGCGCCATGGCCGCAACCGCTCCCAGGACGCGGTTCACCGACATCCCACCCGAGGCAGAGTTACCCAGCATGGCGATGGATTCAAACGGAAAAAGGAAGGCGTAGACGCCCAGGGCTGCTTCTACCGGCCATTGCAGGGCAATCACGACGGCGATCAACAGGGCCAGATAGAGCCAACTCCCATTGGCCAAGATGATGCCGATACTCGCGGCCGCCGCTATCAGCACAAGTATGCCGCCCGTCCCTGCCAAGGAAGAGACAAGGCTGAGTCGGTTCGTGCCGGATTGTGTCAAAGTGCGCATCGATAAGCCTATGTTACCGCCTATGTGGCAGGCCGAATCTGGGACCAGCCCCCGCTGGCCAGGGTTAACTGAAAATCGCCCCCACCGTGTGCGCCAAGATGGCCAAATCACTGAGCAAACCGGCGCCGCGGGCATATTCCAGGTCCATTCCCACTTTTTTGGGAAGCACCTGGGTGCAATAGAACTGCTTCAATTCGGTCTCAGGAACTTGGGAAAGCAACTGTTCCTCATGCCGGTAGTGCAGGGTAGCCACTCCGGTAAGTCCTGGACGGAGGGAGAGGATCTGCCGATGTTGCGCATCCAACGTGGCCATATATTCCGACACATCCGGGCGCGGACCGACGAACGACATCTCGCCTTTTAGCACATTAAAGAGTTGAGGCAGTTCATCCAATTTCCATTGGCGGAGAATCTTTCCTGCCGGTGTTATGCGCGGATCTCCGAAGCGAGTCACGCAGGGCGCGCCGGCCGGCTGTTCCTGCACCATGGTCCGGAATTTGAGCAGAGAAAATTCACAGCCGCCCTGACCAACCCGGCTCTGGCGATACAGGATAGGACCCCTGGAAGTGAGTTTCACGGCGAGCGCTACCGCGAGTAGGAGCGGGGAGGTGAGCAACAGCAGGAGAATGGATGCTATGAAATCGAACAGACGTTTACCCGGCGACAAGTTCCATGGGGCAGGAAGGAGCGTTCCGCCGATCCCGGAGGCTGCCATGGCCAACAATGGCTGCGAAGTCTTCACGCGCTAGCGATCGTGACCCGCCTGCGATGTTCGAGCATAACGCGGGAAATGGCGTCTACGACCGCAGTGACCTGCTGCTCGGAAAGGCCGGGATATATGGGCAACGACAAACAGCGGCTATACGCATCCTCGGCGTGAGGGAATTCCGCGGGCCGGTAATGGTACTGCTCGCGGTAGTAGGGGTGTCGGTGCAGGGGGATAAAGTGAACCGAAGTGCCGACGCCGGCTTGTTTCAGCTTTTCGATAAGATCATCGCGGCTGAGATCGGTCGCGTGCGGCCGAAGGCGGACTATGAACAAGTGCCAGGAATGGGTCGAATTCTCCGGTCCCTGAGGAGGTAATTCCAGTTCCTCGATTTGGCTTAGCTTGCTTTTGTAGGCTTGCGCAAGAGCGCAGCGCTGCTCAAAGAACCTATCGCACTTGCGGAGCTGAGCAAGCCCGATGGCCGCGAGCACATCCGGGAGGTTGAATTTGTATCCGGCACGCAGCACCTCGTATTGCCAAGAGCCGCTGCGGGAATAGCGCTTCCATGCGTCCTTGCCAATCCCATGTAGCCGCATCATAGCGGCGCGCTCGGCATAGCGATCGTCGTTTGTAGTCAGCATGCCGCCTTCGCCGGTGGTAATGGTCTTGGTCGCATAGAAGCTGAATGCGGTAAGCTCGGAAATCGTGCCAATCCGCCGGCCTTCCAAGCTGGCTGGCAGAGCATGGGCCGCGTCTTCAATGACGTGGAGGTTGTGCCGGTGCGCCAGCGTATGCACCTTAGCCAGGTCGCAAGGTTCGCCCGCAATGTGAACGGGAATAATGGCCTTGGTGCGGGGAGTGATTCTGCGTTCGGCGTCGGCGACATCCAGATTGAAGCCGCCGGCAAGACTATCGCAGAGCACCGGCTTGGCCCCGAAGTATGTGACCACCTCGGCGGTCGCGGTGAATGTATAGGTGGGAACCAGGACCTCGTCGCCACTACGGAGGTCAATCGCATCCAGAGCCAGCTGCAATGCCGCCGTCCCCGAATTCACAGCGACGGCATGTTTGCTGCCGACGTACCTGGCAAACTCTTTTTCGAACTCCATGCCCACGGACCCAGTCGTCAACCATCCCGACTGAAGCACTCGCTGCACAGCGGCCATTTCCTCTTCGCCAATAGAGGGAAGGTGGAAGGGAATATAGGAATTCTCTGTCATGGGATCCTGTAGTTGCCGGCGGCCTGCTTAGGCGATCTCCTTGGCGGCATTTGCTGCATTGGCAAGCAAGGTGCGTCCCTGCCGATATGTCAACGAGAGATCGTGACGGTCAATCTCGGAGAGCTCGATTAATTCTTCGCTTGGCCAATATTCCGGAACAATGTAGGAAAGCTTCGCCACCAAGCCGTGCACATTCCTGGCGTCCACGAGCGCAGACAATTCCTCCAGCCAAGTGCGTACCTGTTCGAAGGGAACAATGCCGCCCTCAAGCACTCGCACTTTCTGGTGGGGCGTGGGCTTAAGACCTTCTCCCTCCAGCTTCAATTCCTCGAACAATTTTTCCCCCGGCCGCAGGCCGGTGTAAACGATTTGAATATCACGGTCAGGCTCGAGACCGGAGAGGCGGATCATGCGCTTGGCAAGATCGCTAATGTTCACGGGCTCTCCCATGTCGAGAACGAAGATTTCTCCGCCCTGGCCCATGGTCGAAGCTTGCAACACCAACTGCACCGCTTCGGTCACGGTCATAAAATAGCGCTTTGCTTCCGGATGGGTGACAGTTACCGGGCCGCCGGCGGCGATTTGTGACTCGAAGATGGGAAGCACACTCCCGTTACTGCCTAGAACGTTGCCGAAGCGGACCGCGGCGAAGCGCGTCCGATTGTGTTGCAGAGCCAGCACGATCAATTCGGCGATACGCTTGGTCACCCCCATCACGTTGGTGGGATTGACGGCTTTGTCGGAGGAAATCATCACGAAATCATCGACATGGAACTGCTTCGCGATAAGAGCCACGTTGTAGGTGCCAAAAACATTGTTAGTGACCGCCTGAAAGCAGTTCTTCTCCATCATGGGAACGTGCTTGTAGGCGGCGGCGTGAAAAACTGAGCTCGGCTGATGGAGGGCGAACAATTCCTTCAGGCGGCCCACATCCAGAATGTCTCCTACTGCCGGCACGCAGTTCACATCCGGAAACTTCGACGCCAATTCCAGGCTGATCTTGAACAAGTCGTTCTCCGAGCGATCTAGAAGCACAAGTCGTCGGGGCTTAAAGCTGGCAACCTGGCGAGCAAGTTCGGAGCCGATGGACCCGCCACCGCCGGTGATCAACAATACCTTGTCGTGCAGACGGGCGCGGATCTCGTCCAGATTGATCCGAACCGGCTGGCGGTTGAGCAGGTCTTCAATCTTGAGGAGCCTCGTTTGCTTTACGGAAACGGTGCGGTTCAGCATGTCTCCGATCGGGGGCAAGATCCGGAGCGTGATTTTGCCCTCGCGACACTTGTCAATAATCTTTTCCACTACCCGCCCCGGCGCGGATGGCATCGCGATCAGAACACATTCCACTAAGTGGCGGCTGAGAACCGCGTCAAGCGAATCGGTCGTACCCAGTACCTTGAGACCGGCAAACTGAACACCCTGCTTGGCGGGATCATCGTCCACAAAGCCGATAGGGAAGTAGGGAAGCTCTGAATTGGACCGTAGTTGCTGCGCTATAGTTCGTCCAGCTTGCCCCGCCCCGATAATGAGTGTATTTTTCTGGCCGTCATATCGGCGCGCCCTTTCCGTATAGGCGCGGACCAGGAAGCGCGCCCCGCCAACCATTGCCATGGACAGCAACATGTCGATTAACACTACTGACCGGGGATAGCCTGGCGCGCGGAGGAAAAGGATAACGGTTATATAAATCAGAACCGCGCTGAAGAAACCGGCGCGAACTATGTTGACTGCATCGTTCATTCCCGTGTACCGCCACCACCCACGAAGCAGACCACAGCGGTAAAAGACCAGGAGTTTGATCAACAAGACAATGGGCAGGGTGTCCCAAAAAAGGGATCGTGAGGCCGGGTCTAGGGGCAGGTCCAGCCGCAGCAGGAAACTGCAGTAATAGCTTGTAATAATCAGCAGAACCTGCGAAGCCGCAATCAGCCAAATGCGGTGTTTCAACAGACCCTGCTCCTGGGTGCCAGCGTGTTCGGACATCGGCGACGTGATCGACAGTGACATGATTTCTGTATCCCTACCTTGCTGGCGACGTGTAGTAATCGTATGCGTACTGGTAATAGCGGTATTGGGGAGAATTCAGGTCAGCTGCGTTCAGCACGAACTCAAGAACGGGAGCAGAATTGACTTCGCGCAGCAGTTCCAGGCTGCGCGACACTACTTCGCGCGTGGTCAAGCCCGCGCGTCCCACAAAGATCAAGCCATCAGCCAGGTTGGACAGCGCCCGGCCATCGGCGAAGGGAAGTATGGGGGCGGAGTCAATCACCACGTACTGATAGTTCGCGCGCAGCTCCGCAATGATGTTGCGCATGCGTTCCGAGCACACCAACTGCCCGGCCGCCACGCTGCCGGGATGAGCTGGCACCACGGCCAGGTTCGGCACGCTGGCCACCTCGAGCTGAACCTGCTCCAGCGAAGCCGTACCGATCAAAACGTCGGTCAGCCCCAGGTTGCCCGGCACACCGAAGGCTGCCGCTACTCGGCCTCGCCGTAAGTCGGCATCAATTACACAGGTGCGGCCGTGTTGCGCCATGGCCATGGCCAGGTTCACAGCAACCGTGGTTTTACCTTCGTTCGGGAAGGAGGAGACCACAAGAACCACTTGAGGCGGACTTCCAGTGCGCGAGAGCATTACCGAGGTATATAGCGAACGCAATGCTTCAGCTTCCGGAGAGTGGGGCCGATCCAGTAAAAAGCGAACTCCCGGCGCCAGCTTGCTGCTGGAATCGGCGCCGTTGCCGGGAGGCAACCCTGGTTGCCCATTGGGGGCAAAAAACAACGGGACGATGGCGATGTTGGAAGTCCCGATCCAACCCCGTACATCCTCGGGAGTAAAGATTCTGGTATCGAATTGTTCGCGCAGGAAGGCTACTCCCACGCCTCCCGCCAGCCCTACAAACAATCCCAGCAGGATGTTCAGCATCCGATTGGGCCGGGTTGGGGAATCCAGAACGCGGGCTTGGTCCACCACCCGGATGTTGCTCGATTTAGAGGCTGCCGCAATCCCAGCTTCTTTCACCCGCGCATATAGGTTGTTGTACAGGTCGGTATTGGTCTGGGCTTCCTTCCGAAGCATGTTGTAGCGCGCTATCTGGCTGAGCTGGTCAGTCGTGCCTTTAATCTGGGACTGCATAAGTTCTTCCCGGGCGCGCGCTGCCGAATAGCTGGTGCGTATGGAACCCAAGACGGCGGATTTCTGCGCTTCCAGTTGTGCCTGCAGTTCGTTGACCTGGCTTTGCAGTTGTTTCACTTTGGGGTGGTTGGCCCCATAGATCACGCTGGCCTGTGCCAGTTCGGAGCGAACCTCAGCCACTCTGGTGTTCAGTTGTTGCACCACCGGGTTGTTGCGGACTTCGGGCAGCACATCCGGGGTCCCGGCTTTTACGCTCTTGAGCAAAGCCTCCAGCTGAATCCGGTCCGATTGCGCTTCCGTGAGCTGGCGGTCCAGATCGGACATTTGTTCGGTGAAGGTGCTCTTATTGGCGTCCACGTCGGCGACTCCGATAGATTTCTGGTAGTCGGCCAGGATGCGGTTGGAGTCCTCCATGCGGTTGTGAATGTCATCGAGCTGACGCGACAGCCAGGTCGAAGACCGCATAATCGCGTCGTTGCGTTGTTTGTAGGTGTCGTCAATGAATGTGTCGATGGTGGAATTGGTAACCAAGGCAGCAAGCTTAGGGTCGGTGCTGGCGAAGCTGATCGCGATCAGCCGGCTGGCGGTGTTGCGTTCTATCTTGAGCCGGGCGCGGAAGGCCTGTAGCGCCGCATTCTCCTGCGGAGTCAGCTGGTAAGGAGAGGGATCAGAATCCTTCGCACTGCCTGAAATGGGCTCCCCGATAAAAGCAGCGTCTTGGGCCAAATGGAGCCGCCGAATGACATCAACGGCCAATTGATCGCTTTTAAGATTCTGCGCCTGCGTTTCCAGGTATTCAGAATCGTCTCCCGATATCCCTCCATCGAGAGAGAAGGTTTCGCCGGGAGGATCTACCTCAATACGTGCCACCGGCGCATAGATCGGTGCCATGGCGAACGTGATTATCGTGACCGTAAGGATAACCACCGCGGCAAACAAGGCGGAAAGACGCCAATGTTTGTAAACCACTCGCAAAGCGCGCAGCCACTCTGCCCCACTCTTGTTGGGGGGTTTAACTGTCTCCGGGACGGGGAAAGGATGCTCCCGGCGTTGGGGAGAGGGAGCGATAGTTTCGGCCGTCCCCGCAATTACTCCCGCCTGCCGCAGCAATTCAAAATTCTTGCTCACTTGGTCTCCAGTTTCTTCTTGAGAGCAATTGCCTTCCGTTCGCCGGCCCTTCGGCTCGTTCGGATACAGCTCCGCCCTCTCACTTAGCTCAATAAATCTGTGTAACTAATTCAACTCCAACAACTTAAACCGCTGTTGCTTCGGCGCGGCCGCGCGACCGGGCAATAGCCCAGCCGGAGCTGCCGGCTACCGCAAAACCGCTTCTGTCCCCGTCTTGGATAACCCGCACTACGCGCGCTGTGCCGTGCAGTTGCAATTGCTGGCCCAGCGGGACGCGGCTGGGAAGCTGTATGTCAACGGTCGCAAACATGCCCACCCAAGGCCGCCCCGGAGAACTTATAAAAAGACCTCCGGCACTGATATTCTGCGCAGCACCGTGGATCGTGTTGACTACCCCGTAGTCATCACGCCAGGTGCAAGTCACCTCGCAATGCAATCGGAAGCGTGTTGATTTTCTGCGCTCCACACCAGTTCCAGTATCCGCAAGCCACAAATGCGGTCCCTCAAATCCTACGTGAACTGAATCTGACTACAAGGAAGGGAACCACTCTGTATCTTTTCCCTACTCCTCTCCAACTAAATGAGGCTTTCAGCAGGGCAGGAAGAGTGGTACTATCCCATAGAGTTGAAGGGCCGGAATGTGCTAGAGAATATCGTCTCATATAAGCTGGCAAGTCGGCTTGTATTAAGCACATACCAGAGTCGGAGCGGTGAAGATTAGGGAAGCCTGAGTGCGGATTAGTAGTTTAACGGCCGTTCCTGAGGGTGGTGGCCAGGTTCTCTTCGAGTTTTTCCCTTAGTGGCTATATCAGGAGATATCGACTTATGCATGACACGCGGAGGCGAGGGCATAACCTGAGCGCGGGCAATGGGCGCGCAGGGAAAGTCCGGCTATTGGTGGCCGACGCCAGTCGGATGAACTGTCAATTACTGATCACGGCGCTGCGCCGTTACCATCGCATCCGCGTGACTGCACGCGCCACTACCTCGGAGGAGGTACTGGGAGCGGTACGTAATGACTGCCCCAATGTCGCACTCATCAGCGCCAGCTTGCAGGATGGTTCTTTGTCGGGCTTCTCGGTGGTGCGGCAATTACGGCTGCAGCATCCTGAGGTGCGCCCCATCCTGCTGCTCGATTCCGCCGAGCATGGCCTCGTCATTGACGCATTCCGCGCCGGCGCCAAAGGTATTCTTTGTCGGGAAGACTCTCTGCCCTCCTTGTGCAAGTGTATTGAGGCGGTCCAGGCGGGACAGATCTGGGCCAACAGCAGTCAACTGGAATCAGTGTTGGAGGCCTTTGCCCGCGTCGCCCCCCCGCGTCTGATCGAACTCAGCAAGAGCGCGCCGCTTTCCAAGCGCGAGCAGGAGGTGGCGCAGTTAGTCTCGGAGGGCCTGTCGAATCGTGACATCGCCCAGCGGCTTCGGCTCAGTGAGCACACGGTAAAGAACTACATGTTCCACATTTTTGAAAAGCTGGGAATCTCGTCGCGAGTTGAATTGGTGCTGTTTACCCATGCCCAGCAGCATTCTCCAGAAAATCTGTCTGCTGCCGCGGAAGGAAGCCCGGCAGGCGCTTCGGAGCGGCGGTTGGAGTCTGGGTCTGGATTACAATGAGCGGCATCAGCGCCAGAGTGCGCAATAGCGGCTGAACCAGGGGCTGTCTTCGGAGCATGCAAGTTCTCTTCTTTTCTCCCCGGAGTTTCTGGCCGGCAAACAGCGGCGCACGCATTCGCGACTACTACCTGTTGCGCGCGCTGGCGTCGCGGGCCTCCGTTTCCTTTCTCGGAATTTGCGGAGCTGACCAGGACGCTGCCCCACCTTCCCCTGCGTGCGGGTTGACGCTTGCCACCTTTAACTTAGCCCCCAAGAAGCGCGGATACTCCCTCGTCGGTATTCTGCGCGGCTTCGCGGGCCCCACTCCGATCAATATTCTAAATTATTGGGACCAGAGGGTCGCACACGGGCTGCGACAACTGTTGCAAGAACACACTTTCGATATCGTGCAGATGGAGGGCATTCACCTTGCGAGCTATCTCCCCATCATCCGCTCTGCCCGCAGCCGTATTCCGGTGGTCTGCGACTGGCACGATGTGGAATCGGACCGGATGTCCAGATTCAGTGCTCATGCTCCGGGCTGGGCGCAACGCCTGTACGCCCGGCGAACGTCCCTACTGCTGCGGAAAGCAGAAAGTCGGTTGCTCCAGGAGTGCGAAGCGCATGTGGTAGTGAGCGATCGTGACGCCTCGCTGTTGCGCGAGTTATCACCGCAAGCCAGCATACACGTAATCGAAAACGGAGTGGATGTGGGCTACTACCTCAATGGCAACGGGGCGGCGGAGGCGCCAGGATTCGCCGCGCGCCACCACATCGTGTTTGTTGGCTCCATGGATTTTCAAGCCAACGTGGACGCCGCGCGCTATTTCGCCCTGGAAGTCTGGCCCCAGCTTCAGGCGACTAATCCACAGTTTCGCTTTGTGATCGTTGGCTCCAGGCCGCTGCCGCAGGTGCAGGAACTGGCCCGCCTTCCCGGGGTGACCGTTACCGGCACAGTTGACGATGTGCGGCCCTATTATGCGCAGGCCTTTGCCGCCATCGCTCCCCTGCGCGTTGCCGGAGGTACGCGCCTCAAGATTCTGGAGGCGATGGCGGCTGGCGTGCCTCTGGTTTCCACCACCATCGGAGCCGAAGGGCTGGCGGCTGTTCCTGGGCGCCACCTTCTGTTGGGAGATAGCCCTCAACAGTTGCTGGCTGCGCTTGTCAATTTGAGGAATTCTCCCCGGTTGTGGCACAGCCTTTCCCAAGCGGGGCGGGAATTAGTCAGCACCCGCTACGATTGGCCCAAGATCGGAAGCTCCCTGTACGACCTCCATTGTGCACTGCTGAAAACAAGCCAATGAATAACCAGATCCCGGCGGTAATTCGCATTCTGGTGCTGTTGGAGGGTACAGGAGTAAGCGGACCCGCCAAGAACCTGCTCGAATTCTGCCGCCTTTCCCAAACCCTTGCGGCACCGCAAGCCGTCAAAATCGCGGTGGCGCTGTTTGTCCGGCCGGATAGCGGGCGGGGCATTGACCAGAGGCAACTCCTGCAAGCCACGGCAGCAACCGGGGTGGAGGTATTTCCCATTCGCGAGCGATTTCCCTTCGATCCCTCTGTACTGGGCAGCCTGCGTGCCTTAATCCGGTCATTTCATCCCGATATAATCGAGACCCACCACGTCAAATCTCATCTCCTGGTCCGACTGTGCCGGCCCGATAATGCTTGTCCCTGGATTGCGTTCCACCACGGCTACACCGATGAAGGTATGCGCATGGCGGTGTACAACCAGTTCGACCGCTGGTCGCTTCGTTTTCCCACCAGAATCGTGACCGTGTGCCAGCCCTTTCGACAGCAGTTGCTGTCGCGAGGTGTGCCTGGCGGCCGGGTGACGATTATGCACAATGCCATCTCGCCGGACTGGTTGAGGTCCGAGGACGGGGAGAACTCCCTAGGGTCGGCGCACAGCGGGGAACAGACAGTGCTGGCCGTGGGCCGGTTCTCGAGAGAAAAGCGTTTCGATGACTTGGTCAGGGCCGTGGGCGAGGTGCGTCGCTTGCGCCGCGACACAGCGGTAAGGCTGGTATTGCTGGGGGAAGGCCAGGAGAGGACGGCCATCGAGCGGACGATTCAGGAGCTCGGCCTGCAACAAGCAGTCGAGTTGCCCGGCCACGTGCGTGACGTGCGTCCCTATTATCGTCGCGCCCAGGTGCTGGCCATCTCTTCTGTCAGCGAAGGGTCTCCCAACGTGCTTCTGGAAGCGATGGCCGCCGGTGTCCCGGTGGTGGCGACGGCGGTAGGCGGCATTCCCGAGATTGTCTCGCATGGAGAGACGGCTCTGCTGGTGAAGCCATGCGATCCGGTAAGTCTGGCCGCCGCCCTCAATCAGGTGCTGTCGGATCACGGCCTTGCAGCCCGTCTGGCCGGCAACGCGCGGCAATTGATTGCGGAGCGCTATTCACCACAAGCCCGGGCGCAGGCCCTGATGGACCTGTACCTGCAAACCTGGCGCGCCAGGCACTGATTTTTCCGGCTCAAGGCTGACTGGGGTTGGCCGCGCTCATGGCTTGCTGTGACAGGCGGGGCACCGGCGTCCGGGGATGAAGCCGCGCCTCGACATTTAACGCAGCACCGCGCAGCACAAACCCTCGCAAAGTTGCCGCCAGCGCCGGTGTAAAGCGGAAAGCGCCCTGCGCATTGAGGTGAAATCCATCCGAGTAGTCGGCGGCGGGAAGACTCCCGGGTGAGATCGGGTCCAACACGGACATACCCAGTGAGGAAGCGCTTTTGAGTACCGCCGAGGTTCCCTCGTCCTGGATGGATGGGGGCAGCACTAAAATCAGGTTCACTCCATACCGCTGACCCAGGCGCCGCAACTGGCTGAGGCGCTGGCTGGCAATTTCCTCCATGGTGCTGGTTTCCGGAGCGCTGCCTTTGTAATGAAAATGGCTCGTCAGTACCGGGAGATCGGGCAGAAGCTTGCCCAGAATCCAGCTTCGAATCTCGGCGCGCGCACCGAAGAAGTAGCTGACGTTGTCCAATGCCAGCACGCTCATGCGGTTGTGGTCCGCGCCGATGTCATTGGCGAACCGCAGAAGATCTTTATGGTCCACCATCATGAGCGCGGAATAGTCGCCATCAATAGCATTGGAAGTGAGCTGGCCGGGGCTGAGAACCAGGGCAACGATATTCGGCCGGGCGCCCGCACGAAACATTCTTCGGAGTCCGTAATACCAATCGAAATAGAAGGTATTTTCGAAGACGCTGCGATGAAGCTCAATTTGCGGGCCGACCTCTTGTTGCAGCTGAGGAAAGTTAACGCCCTGCAACAACAGGGAATTGCCCGCCACCAAAATTACGGGTTTATGGGGACCGGCACTGGCCGCATGGATAGCAAGCGCCGCGTGGTACTCCGACTCGCGCCGTTTTTCTATCCGACTGATGCGCCCGAAAAAGTGTGCGGTGGTGAACTCAACTGCGGCGCAGAAAAACGCGCACAGTGACAGCACCAGGACAATGTCAGCCTTGGTGGCGTGCTTAGAATTGGAAATAAATAAACGCATTTGCCTGATTGGCCGAGAAAAAGGCGATGCATGCCAAAGTGCCGCAGGCCAGAGCCGCGCGCACGATGGGTAACTCATACTGCAACGGATACTCCTCTCCCGTGTGTTCGATGTAAAGATCCACCAGAAACAGAGGAAAAGCGAACAAACCCAGAAACTTGAAGGCCACCAGATATTCCGGCCGCCAGGCGATGTGGCCCAGACCGCGCAGCAGGCTGGCGGCAGTCTCCAGAGAGTCAGCGCGGAAAAAGATCCAGCCCAGGCAAACCACGTGAAAAAAGAAGATCCGTTTGGGCCAGGTGCCGGAAATCGCCCGCAGCGGCCGGTCAAGCCATGGCAACTGCTCGCGCAGCAAACGTTCGATGGCCAGCACAATTCCATGCAGCCATCCCCAAATCACAAATGTCCAGTTGGCGCCATGCCACAGTCCGCCCAGCACCATGGTCAGAAGCAGGTTGCGGTAGGTTTTGTAACCCTTTTCTCGGCTGCCGCCCAGGGGAATGTACAGGTAGTCGCGCAGCCAGGTGCTCAGGCTGATATGCCATCTTCGCCAGAAGTCCTGCAGCGAAGTGGCCAGGTAGGGCTGGCGGAAATTAATCATGAAGTGAAAGCCGAGCAGCTGCGCGCTGCCGCGGGCAATATCGCTATAGCCGCTGAAATCCCCATAAATCTGCCAGGCAAAAGCGTAGGCGCCAATGGCCAGTACCACCGCGTTGGGCTTGCCGAAATTGCCGGCAAAAACGGCGCTGACCAGCAGAGCACAGTTGTCTGCGATCACGCATTTGCGGAACAGTCCCGACACAATCAGCATAATGCCGTCATAGAACTGCTCCGGCTTGAAGCTGCGCTCTCCCTGTACCTGGGGAAGCAGATGGCCGGGTCGCTGAATAGGTCCGGCGATAAGGTGCGGGAAAAGACTGATGAACAGGGCGTAATCAACAAAGGATTTCGCGGCAGCGATCTTCCCTTTGTAGACGTCTACGATGTAAGCCACTTCCTGAAACGTGTAAAAGGATATGCCCGGCGGCAAGATAATACGCAGGAAGGGTTTGTAGGCAGGCAGCCGGGCGGCCGTCAGCACGTGACCGAAGGAATCAATAAAGAAATTGAAATACTTGAAAAAGCCGAGAATGCCGAAATTGACGATCAGAGATGTAATCAGCAAGGCGCGGCGCGCTGAAGCCTTATCGCTCTTTTCCAGAGAGCGCGCCACGAAGAAATCAATGGTGGTGCTGGCGCCCATCAGCAGCAGGAAGCGGTAGTCCCACCACCCATAGAAGATGTAGCTGGCCGCCAGCAGAAACAGATTTTGCTTTCTCCGCCCCAAGCGCCAATATGCGGCCACTACAATGATGAGGAAAAGAACGTAAGCGGGGGTATCAAACCACATGATTGGGTCAATTTACCGGTTCGCCCGCAAGAACGCTGTTCGCGAAAGTCAGTGAAATCCAGCGTCTCACAGATGGGCATCCGCAGACATTTGCACTAGCGAAAGGAAGTTTATTCGCCGCTGCCGCAAACCGCGCTGCTGCGAAAAATCTGCTGACGGTTGGCGAATTATCAACCAGAATTCACCAATGCGCAAGTCAGCCGCATTTCTCTGTGCCGAAGCCGGGAACTAGAGTCGTATTTCTCACAAACCAAAGTGGCCCGGTCTGTATCTTGACGTTATCCTGAACCGCCGATAATCTGTGATGCTGGCCAAAAAATAGTAATGAACTCCGTCAGAACGCTGCCGCCTCTCGAGGACGAGCCCCAGGTGACCCACATGTCGAGGAGCAAGCGTCCAGTCTTTGTCGTCGGTTGTCCTCGTTCCGGCACCTCTTTGCTGTACCATTCGCTGCTGTCCTCGGGTGGATTCGCGCTGTACGACGAAGAGACCTGCGCCTTCAGTGGTCTGGTGCCGCGTACCGGCAACCTGGCCCGCCCCAGGAACCGGCGGGAACTGCTCTCCCAGTGGCAGAAGAGTGAGTATTTCCCCGTGGACCCGGCGATTCGCGCCGAGGTGAATGAGCGCATTCTGCGGGAGGGCAGGAACGGCGGGGATTTTCTGCGCTTCGTAATGGAAGCGATAGCCCGCCGCCAGAATGTGGAGCGCTGGGCGGAGAAGACTCCCGATCATGTTCTGTTTTTGAAGCAGATACGGCGCACCGTGCCGGATGCCTTAATCATACATATAGTGCGCGACGGGCGCGACGTGGCGCTATCCCTGAGCAAAATTGGATTCCTCAAAGATTACCTCCTGCGGCCGGGGCATAATTTTCTTGTATGCGGGCTGTATTGGGAGTGGCTGGTGGAATCGGGCCACCAAGCTGCTGCCAGCCTCGCTCCCGACTACTTGGAGGTGCGTTTCGAGGATCTGGTGGGGAGCCCGCGGGACACGCTTGCCCAGATCGGGCGATTTATTGATCACGATCTCGATTACGATCGCATCCAGCGCAACGGTTTCCACACTGTTGCCCGCCCCAACTCCTCCTTCAGCGATTCTTCTGCCGGCTCCTATTTTGATCCGGTAAAGAGGTGGGCAAAAGCCTTGTCACCATCTGAACTGGCCGACCTGGAAAGCTTGATCGGACCCACTCTCCGAAGGCTGGGATACGAACTTGCGACTCCCCAAAACCGTCGGTCCGGCGGCCTGCAGCTTCGCTCTCTCAGGAGCTGTTACCGCTCCTACTTCGCCCTCCGCTTGTGGGCCAAGTGCTCTCAGCTTCCCCTGGTGAAGCACTTGATCAGGGATCGGCAATAGCAATGGCTGCCCCTGCGTTCTCACTGCGAGAGGTCGTGGAAAGCCTGCAATCTGCGGATGGCCACCTTCCACGAGAAGTGGAAGAAAGGTTTTTCGCTTTTCTGAGGCTGCACAACGGCACCGCCAAAACTACCTATCCGCACCGTCTCGACGAAGTCAATGGGGCAGCTGCCTCGCTTCTCCCGCCCTGGCGCCCGCTGCAACTGCTGGACGTCGGCGTCTCCTCGGGAGTGAGCACACTGGAATGGATTGAGTCTTTGGAACGGAGCGGAGTCGAATTCCATATGACCGCCATGGACCTCATGGTGCGCGGCATCCTGATTGGCTTTGGCCATGGCGTCGAAATACTCGCCGATGCTCGCGGGCGCGCGCTTTTGATCAATATCCGGGGCAGCTGGATCCCCAATCCGGCCGGAAGGCGAAACCTGCTGCGCTATTTTGCCGTCATCCTGGCGCTCAGGTTGTGGCTGCGCCTGTTCTGGCCGCGCGTCATGCGCAGTGTGGAGGGAAATCTTCCCAGCCGGTGGTTTACGACTTGCTGGGTTCCATTGCTGCACTCCGCCCTCGTAAACCACCCCGGCGTTTCCATCCAGGAAGCTGACATTCTGGGGGAAACAATGCCGATGGCGCATGCCCATGTGATCCGTGCGGCAAACATTTTGAATCGCAGTTACTTTAGCGACGCTCAGCTGGCCATGATTGTGCGCAGGTTGCGAGCCAGGCTTCCCAGCGGGGGCCTGCTGATCGTATGCCGCACCTACGAGGACTCCGGGGTGACGGCGGGCACAATTTTCCAGCTCCATTCCACCGGTTGCTTCCAAGTGGCGGCAAGGATCAATAACGGTTCAGAGATTGAAAACCTGATTTGCCAGCTGGAGCCGTACACTCCCGCCTCGCGACCGTGTGCCACTCCGGCTGAAGCTTGAATTCAAGCCGGCTTTGAGCCACTCCTCAAGCGGCTTCAGAAGTTGGCAGTATACTAGGACCCAAACTGACTACGACGGTGTAAGGACTGATGGACGGCCCCCTCGTTAGCGTTGTGATCGTGGTGCGCAATGGAGCCCGTGACGTCATTGGCGCGCTCCAATCCATAGAGGGACAGGATTATTCTCCTCTGGAGGTGATTGTTGTAGACGGTATGTCGGAGGACGGAACTCGCGAATTGGTCGAACGCTATTCGCGAGAGCAGGCCAGCCTGTCCATTCGTCTGCTGGACAATCTGCAGCGTATTCAAGCCACGGGTTGGAATGTCGGTATTCGCGCCGCGGGTGGCGAGTTCGTACTTCGCCTTGACGCCGTGCATTGCCGCCTGAACTCCGGTTACATCCGAGGCTGCCTTGAGCAGCTGCAGCACATGCGCCAGAGTGATTCCAGTGTTGTGGCCGTTGGAGGTCGGCGTGTCTCAGTTGCCTCCTCGGAAACGGGCTGGAGCAGAGCCATTGCGGCTGCCCAGTCCAGCCGTTTCGGAGTGGGGAATGCTTCCTACCGGCTGAGCACCAAGGCGGGTTTTGCGGACACCCTTGGTGTCCCGCTCTACTTTCGTTCCATACTGCTGCAAGTCGGCCTTTTTAATGACTCGCTTGGCCGAAGCGAGGACAACGAGTTTCACGCCCGCCTGCGCCAGCAGGGGTTCAAGCTGTTTTATGACCCGGCCTACACAGCCATTTACCATCCCCGTACCAGTCTGAGGGGACTCGCGTCGCAAATGTTTCACAATGGTTGGTGGGTTTCCGCAACCATCGTACGCACGCGTAGTTTTCCTTTCGGCATTCGCCACGTGATTCCCTTCGGTTTCTATCTCGGGCTGTGTCTGGCGGCGGCCTGTAGCGTTCTTGGAGTGCCCTACGCGCTTCTGTTTTTGCTGTTGATGCTGGCGGCGTATTTGTCGGGTTCAATAGGAGCGGCGGCATCTGCTTTGCCCACTGCTCAGTTCTGGCGCGTTATCCCGGTCTTCTGGTTAATGCATGCAAGTTATGCCGCCGGTACGGCAATCGGGTTTTTTATCCGCCAGAGCAGTCCAGCCATCGGAAGAGCTACAGCTCCCGGGGCCAATTTGGGTTCGTAGCGGCGAACCGTCCTGCAAAAGGTCGGATTAAGCACAAGGCCCGGCAGGCGGCGCCGGGCCCTGTTGCAGCCGGATGGCAGGTGAGCTTCTAGAAGCACGCCCCCTGAGTAGACGTCATTCCCGCCAGACCTTTGGCGATGCATGGATTGGCGATGTGGATGTGCCTGGTTATGTCACATAGCCCCGCGGCCGGGCACGTGCCCCCGGCAACCGCAAAATTGGTCCACGGGAGAATGCAGCTTGCGGTCGCTCCTCCACAGTCGGAATTGATCCCTTTCTGGCCGTGCAGCCAGGTGAAGAGAGGATCCCTCAGTCCAGCGGTCTTGTAAGCGTCTTCATTTTCCAGACGTGACGGATGCAGCGGATTGCCCGTGTCGCCAATGTATCCGCCGTAATGGGTCAGTGCCTCCACAATGGGATACTGCCACGCGGGCAGGTAGCTTTTAAGCAGCGCCAGCTGGGAGTCGGTGTAATCCAGGAAATACAGCGCGCCCGCGGGAGGAGCGTAGGCGACGTTACTCGCATACCGAAGCGTTGAGCAGGGACGCGCGCCGTATCCCAGCGTATCCGGAAACACGGCTGCTGCCTGGCCGGCATGGTTCGGATTATTCGCTTCGCACAGTACGTTGAGGTAAATCGGATGATAGATGTGTCCCTGAATCAGTTCCTGGACACGAATCATGCCGATGGGCGGGACTAGACTGTTGCTCGCCCAGGGGTTGCCCCCGCCTACGCCATACCCGAGCGTTTCGCCACGCAGGTTTTTCATGCTGTCGGAAGGGCTGAAGCCGATGCTGCAAGGAGCGGTAAGCAGCTTGGAGCTGCACGGGGGGAACTTGGTCTGGTGGCTGCCGCTCCCTCCCGTGTAACGATAAAGTGTGAAGTATTTATTCTGCGTCTGATCCCATACCGTGAAAAATTGCTCGCTGGAGGCGCCGCTGGTCATAGCCTGGTTCGGAGCATGGAAACCGATGTTGGTCGCGGTATACGGTGATACGGGAGTATAGCCCCCCGAAATCTTGTAGGCAGGGTCGGTGGCATTTCCATAGTAGGTGGGAATCCCGTTGATGTCATTGGCACTGCCAGAGTGGACCACCACGATTTGGGAGGAACATTGCCCTGGATTGCAGGCCCTGAGCGAGGAGACGGCGATGGTTACATCATTCGCCATACGATGGCTCATTACGTCGCTCGGCAATCGCTTTGCAAACAGGCTGCCGGGGCTGGGAACGCAGGTAATTGGCTCCTGGTTGATGATGCTGTAGGGGCCGGCGCAGCCGGTGGTGCTGCCCGCCACAGTCACCGATGTTGCCGCATACTGCGTCGGATCGGCGCTGCTGGTCGCAAATACTGTGTCCACAGTTTGCGCGGGGACCGACGGTGCGATATATAGCCCCGATGGCGTAATGGTTCCTAGAGATGCGGTCCAGGTTACTCTCGTGTTTGTGGTGCCGGTCACGACCGCTGTGAGTTGCAGAGCCGCGCCCGCTTGGACAGTAAGTTCAGAAGGTGAAAGTGAAATTCTAACCCGTGGCGCGGCGGTTATAACCGCGGTGGCGGGAGGAACAGTCGAGGCCTTGGGGAGAGACTGATTATAGGATTGCTGGTAGCCGGCTCGCTGGCTGCTGCTCAAGTCTGTTTGCGCCGCCGCGGCTTGCCTTGTGCTGAGTTCAAACATGCCGATGGTTGCACAAGTCATTAGCGCTAAACTCAGGAAGCGAGCCAAAAATCGCGTGGCCGCTGTGCCGAAGTTTGGGAATCTGGAGATGTTGCCGTCTGGAAAGACACGAATTCGTAGCAAGATAAGGCCTCCATTATTGGATTGTGCAAAGCGCGTCTTTTAAGGTGGCCAGAGTGGAGCTGCGGTATTGCTAGGGACTGACAGAACAGCAACGAACCGCTAGGACAGCAGGACTGCTAGAGTGGCGCTCTTGAAAGATCAAGCAACGAAGTGGGTGATGTTCCGTGTCAACGTGAGGAGGATAGTAGATGCTGGACGGCACGCGACAAATCCACCGAAGACCTTAATACACCACAGTTTTTTGGCCTATCAATCACGATCCCCGGACATGTGACTTCACCTAAGAGTTTGGCTCGCTGACTCAGTAGCATTATTTTCCGCAGCTGGGGCCACGTCCGCGGCGGGTTTCAGCGCAATTCACTATGTCATCAGCGGAGTATAGGGAGGTCTTCCCTTGACACTCACTTTCACAGCACAGGACAATCGTTGGGCTGGTCATACCCAGTTGACGGTCAGGCCAGAACAGGAAGCGCATGCAGAAGGCGATAGCGCTGGTCATGGTGTTGGTTCTCGGCTTGGCCTGCAACGGGAATGCTCGTGGTGACGGAGCCTCGAGGGCGCCCGCTGCCAATGCCAGGAAATCGCAGCCGGCGGTAATCACGGAGCCCGGCGGACCCTATCGAATTACCCGGCAGGAGCCCATTACCGATATACCCAGTCCGAACAGCCTGTTTGGCAAGCGTCTCCCCGTAGACGTGATGCGCCACCTGGCGGCCCACGACGTTGATATCGCGGTGGACTCCCTCAAAGCCTGTAGTCCCGGATCTTGCACCGACCTGCTGATATTTGCTCATTCCGGCAGTAGGAACAGCATCAACGACATTCCGCAATATTATGGCAATGCTGGCGATCCGGCTTATGTCATAACCCGCGGTCCCACTCCCAAGGAAATTCTCCATCAGGCCCTGGGCAAAGCATTTCATGCTCCGGACCGTGCCATGACCAACGGTGCTGACAGTGAAGACTTCTTCATGGTGTGGGACCAGGTGCAGGATAAATATTTCACCTTTTACCGTTATGTCGGCAGCAAGGGAAGCGCTTACGCGTTTCCGCACTGTAGCTCTACCGACTTGGAACGGCCTTGCGACATTGGCATTAGTCCCTCCGACAGCATGGTGAGCGACCGCGACGATCCTCAAGGCTATGGCGTGAGCCTGGGAAATCCCTGGGCAAGCAACGGAATTTTCCCTCCTATCGGCTTGATTCGAGTGCAGGAATTAATTCAAGGCCACATCTACCACCCCATTTATCTCAACACTCTCTGCCAGCAGACTTCCCCCCGAAACCCCAAAGCGGCGGCCACTGTCTTCCCCATATTGGTGGATTGGGGCGCGATGCCCTGTTCCCGTATGCCCCGTGCCAGCAACGTTGACGAGGCTCCGGCCGCCGGAGCTCTGGTTTTTCTGGATTACAATGACGAGCAACTGAAGCTGCTCCGCCGCTACATGCCCGCCTGGCAGTATCCCATTGTTGAGGCCATGTCTCACTATGGAGGATATGTGGGCGATACCGGCAATCCGCTTCATCCTGCGCGACTGGAGAGCGACGATGCTTACGCTCTGGCGGGGGTGGAGAATCCCCTGTGGGACTGGCTGGCGAATCAACCAGGGGTCAATCGCGGGTGCGGTCCACATGGGCAGTGCAATCTGGAGTGGTCCGATTTTGCTCTTGGCAAAGGTCCCTGCCCTTCGGCGGGGCTATGCGACATAACCCGGCACCTGCACATTGCCGATCCGTGCGTGCCAGCGGGCATGGCCGGCGTGAGTTCGCCCGCTCCTTGCGTGGGGGCGGTACAGGTGAGCGTTATCGGGCCCGGAACCATTACCAGCCATCCTGCCGGAATCAACTGTGACCGTAGCGACCAGTGCAACCTGGCAGCCAGCAATGGCACCAAAGTTGAACTGTCGGCGGTCCCTGATTCCGGGCATAAGTTCGAAGGCTGGGCTGGTTCCTGTTCCGGGGAGAAGGCATGCCGCCTGAAACTGGATGGAAAGCAGGGCCTGAAAATCCTCACCGCGCGGTTTCACTAGCTAGGCCAACCAGCCCCTGAGTCGCAGGCGAGTCGAATTACTTGCGGTACTTGACTTCGACAGGATGCGAATTGTCCGCAATTGCTGTTGCTGCCCCACTGGCCGGGAATGTTCCCATGATCTGCATGGCGCCTACCGCTAGTTCGTCATGCGGAAAAGACTGAAATCGTTGCTGAACCGGAAACCCGCGTTGGAGTTGCTGCAGCGAGCGCCGATCCAATGCTCGCGATTCCCACTTGATACGAACACCCGCCTCCTGGAACAACTTTACGAACTCGGAAGGACGCAGCCGATTGTGGTACATGTATTTGTTGCCCGCCCAGCGCCTCCACTGTGTATCCGTGAAGCGAAGGAAGTTGATCTTTGTAATCGAATCATCGGCATAGGAAAAGTGATCGGAGAGATCAAAAATGTGGAGCAGCGCGCCCTCGGGGCTAAGCAGGCGCCCGGCCTCGCGCAGCATGGCCACAATCTCTGAACCTGGCACGTGCTCAAGAACAGAATAGGAGAAATGGAAGTCGCAGGAATGATCGGGCAAAGCAACGTGCGTGGCATCGGCGGGGGCCATATAAGTAACGTTAATCAATTTCAACAATGAACGTGTATCCCCCGAGAAACTGGAGAGCCGGTCGAGACGCTCTCGCAGGCCACCGTCTTCATCAACTTCCTGAAGCAGCTGCGCCACTCCTTCGGCGTTGCGGCCAAGGCAGCGGCAACTCTCCTTCACCAGCTCGGCGGACAAATACCTGTTGAGGTCGAGGGTGACTGTCTGTTGTGCGCCGCATAGCCACAGGCTCAGGGGAAGACCAATGGCGCGTCCCGTACCCACCTCCAGACAGCGCTTGCCGATCAGGCTAAAACCGGAGCGGCGAAGCCGGTTCACCATCTCGGCTGCGACGATAACCCATTCCATAGGATCAAATCGGCCGTTCCTGAGGTCCCCGAAGTGGCGCTGCAACGTGTAGTAGAGCGCATCGGATGCCGGCATTCGAGCAATTAATTGTTGCAGTAAGGCCTTCTCCCGCCATCTCATTCTTTTACTCGCGCAAAGCAATTATGCTGACAGAACGGAGAGTTTACGCCTCCTTCGCCTGGGCTTCCGGGTTAAGGTGTGCCGATGAGTGCGGGCTCTCTTTTCCCGTGGGGTTCACCCGGCTTATGGGGAGAGCTTCATCGGAGTCGCGAGATCGGCTGCCGCATCATCTCGCTGTTTGTGTGCGGCTGTTCGCGCATAACAGTTCTTCCAGCCAGGTCTCGCCGCGGAAATGACGGTACTGCTCCGCCCGCAGTTGCTGTCCCAATTGATTTGCCGGGACCTCCACGTCATCGTAAGTGACGACTGCATCCTTCGCCACGTCGCGTTTCAGTTGGCAGCCCTCGACCAATCCTTCCGGCAGGTAGCGTCGGTGGCTCATCTCGTCCACGTTTACGGCCTCGCCGTAAGTCATATACATGCCGTAGTCGTCGAGCGTTTCCCCTGCCTTAAGGTCGCGCTTGGCGACCGCACACACCTCCACCACTGGACCGGCAAGCGGCTTGGCCACGGAGTCGCGGAACAGAGCCACGCGGGCAATCGCGTTTGGCACTTCGAAATGCACCAAATGGTAGGGAATAAAGAAGGAGTACAGGGGACCGTCGCCCATCTTGTACAGGCTAAGATAATGCTGCTGTTTAGGATCGGGATGCTCGGCCAGGCAGTAAACCTTGGTCAGCGGAGTCCCCACGACGTAATCCACAATGCCGCCCAGGCGGCGAAGCTCCTCTATGTCATACAGCGATCCTATTTTCATCACGTCATCGCGATACTCACGTCCCCTCGACATGCCGCGTGACTGCACAAAAAACCCGGTGGCGTTGGCCACCACCGCCTGTTCGAAGCTGATCTTCGAACCGTCCGCAAAGCTGGTCACCATGGCGGGATTTTGCCCCCACTTTTCCGCAAATCCCTTCTGCGTAGTGGGGTTACGATAGGGGTCCTGCAGGCCCTTTATGTTGCCCATTACCCGAGGGGTCAGCCCCAGACCTTTTACCCAGCGGTACAGATTCACCTGAATGCCGGGCTCGTCGCCCTCGCAGGCCGAAAGAATAACTCCGTATTTCTCGGCATAAACCTGCAAAATCGGGCCGATAGTGGCATCAACTTCTGCATTCATCAGCACAACGTGCTTACCATTTTTGAAAGCTTCCAGAATGACTCTGGCGCCAAACTCTACCGAACCAGTAACGTCCACCAGAACATCAATTTGCTCGGAGCGGGCCAGCAGGAAGGCATCTTCGGTCGCCACTGGTCTCCGGGCTCGGATTGCATCTTCCAGTTGTCCCTGCGTGGCGGCGATGACGACATCGGTCTGTCCCGCATATTTGAAAACATTAACCGCCTTTTCCACGCGACGGGCATAGGCGGCCACCATGCGCATCCCGGGAACGCTGTGGGTGATCTGGTTGGTTAGACCCTGTCCCATGAAGCCGGCTCCGATGATGCCAACACGGATGGGCTGGCCTTCTGCTTCCCGCATTCTGAGTGCGTTATCAATGATGATCATGCCGATTCCTTCCCCTTATCCAATTCGAGCGGCAGGTTAGCGGCCCAGTGCCACACTCGACAAGCTCATGCGCACTTTCAAATCGCTCTCCTGCTCCGACAGCAACTGCCAACTCTTGTCTTTCTCCGAGATGGTGGAGACGGGCAAGGGCCATCTGAGTCCGAGCCGTGGGTCGCTATACATCAGCCCCCCCTCGCTGCCGGGGGTATAGAATTCTCCCACCTGGTAACTAGTTTCTGTCTTATCCCGCAGCACCTGATATCCGTGGGCAAAGCGCTCGGGGACGTAGAGTGCGCGATAATTATCTTCGCTAAGCTCAACCGCAATATGATTCAGGTAGGTCGGGCTTTCCGGGCGCAAGTCAACGATAACATCGAGGATTGCTCCCCGAGTGCAACGCACCAGCTTGCTCTCCGCCGCCGGCGGATACTGGAAATGCATGCCTCGCAGTGTCCCCCGTTTGTTATTAAAGGCGATGTTGGCTTGTGCAATGATGGGCTTCAGTCCGTGGGCTGCAAATTCGTTCTGGCAAAAGGCGCGCGCAAAGAAACCTCGCTCATCCTCTTTGCGATCCAGGTCAATGATATAGGCGTCCTTGAGTTTAGTTTCCGTAAAAATCATCTCGGTTACTCCTCTGTCACCGCTATGATACCGTGACCAATTCGCCGCCGCGAATTTCGTTGCGCACAACTCCCGGGTCCCCGTATGTCACGTAATTATTTCTCTGGGAAGGGAAATGCTACATGCCGGAAAGGACATCATAGCCGCTTTTGTACGGCCTCCGGATAGCACGTCCGTGCCACACCTGGATCCATTTGCCCACGCTTGCGGCAGCTGGAGACGGGCTACCGGCAACCTATTTGGCGAGAGGAGTCGGTGTATACTACTGGCCGCCACGCAAAGGATACGGGACTTGGGTGCTGCTGAACCAGACTGACATCGGATTGCTGACAGGCCCCTCGTTCCAGGTGTGGGCGGGAGAAATTTCACGTCCCGGGCTTCTGCAAATATTTGCAATCGGTTGGTCTTCTACTTCTAAGCTGGCCTGCAACTGATTGCTGGGCTTGAGGTTTTAGTCCGTTGATGGCGGCAAAAGGGTGGTCCTGCGATTGCTTCCGGTTGGGGTGGTCTGAGGAGTTAGGACGAGTGCGACTTACCGATTTGTGGGGCTTTCCATCGCTGACCTCGCCCCTGCGCAGCCTTTTCCCGGACTGTGTTGCATTGCAGGAGGCCAGGACTATATGAGCACGCCCGCATCCGTGCCCAAGGCGTATCCGACTCTCGTTGAAACCCCAACTACGGCCGCCGGTGCCAAGGGTTATCTGTCCGTTATCATTCCCGTCTACAACGAATCGCGCTGGATCACGACTGTTTTGGAAATGGTAAAACAGGTTCCCATGCCAAAAGAGATTATCGTCGTTGATGACGGCTCGACCGATGGTACGCGGGAAACTCTTCTCGGCCTGCCAGACGATTCCCAGGTGCGGGTCATTTTGCATGACCGAAATCGGGGCAAAGGAGCCGCTATTCGCACCGGTGTTCGTCATGCCCTGGGGGAGTACATAATCATCCAGGATTCCGACTTGGAGTATGACCCCAACGACTACGCGGCCCTTCTCGAGCCGCTCAAGAGCGGGCGCGCCAATGTCGTCTACGGCGTTCGACCTGATCGGCCGCAACGCGGACTGTTTTTCTTTCTGGGGGCGAAGTTTCTTACCTGGCTCACGAATTTTCTCTACGGTTGTAACATTCGCGATGAAGCCACGGGATACAAGGTGTTTCGCGCCTCGCTGCTCAAACGCATTCCGCTGAAGGGCAATCGCTTCGAATTTTGTCCCGAAGTCACGGCCAAAGTCTGCCGCATGGGAGAAGCGATCCATGAAGTCCCAATTTCATACGATCCGCGCCCCAAAGGTGCCGGGAAAAAGATCCGGTGGAACGATGGCATGTCAGCGATCTGGACCTTGTTGTGGTATCGTTTTTTCTAGCTGTGATGCCAGGTCCCTGGTGCGGCAACTGGGTTTGCGTGGTTAGCCATGAGTCTTTCTTCACCCCTCAGTTCCCTAGCATCACCTTCCTCGCCTGTACCACGGAACGAGCCCTTTGAGTTGTCGGTGGTACTGCCTTGCCTTAACGAGGCTCGCACCTTGCCCCTCTGTATCGAAAAAATCCAGCGCGTCTTTCAAGAGCAGGGAATTGCGGGCGAAATTGTGGTCGCGGACAACGGCAGCACAGATGGCTCGCAAAACATCGCTCGCGCCATGGGAGCCCACGTGGTCAATGTGTCGCAAAAAGGATACGGGAGTGCCCTTATGGGTGGTATCGGCGCTGCCCGGGGGCGCTTTCTGATTATGGGCGACTCCGACGACAGCTACGACTTCCGCCACATTCCCCGCTTCTTGGAAAAGCTGCGCGCCGGTTACGAACTGGTGATGGGAAACCGCTTTGCCGGAGGCGTCCAGGCTGGTGCCATGCCCCTGCTGCACCGCTATCTTGGCAATCCCGTGTTGTCGTTTCTCAGCCGCGTGTTTTTTCACAGCAAGTGCGTCGACATTCACTGTGGCTTGCGCGGTTTCAGCAAGTCTGGCTACGACAAGCTGGGCATGCGCACCACCGGCATGGAATTTGCCAGCGAAATGGTAGTGAAAGCCGAGTTGATGGGTTTGCGTGTGACCGAGGTGCCTACCACTCTTTCCCGCGACGGACGCAACCGGCGCCCTCACCTCCGGACATGGCGCGATGGCTGGCGGCACCTGCGCTTCATGCTGCTCTACAGCCCGCGCTGGCTCTTTCTCTACCCCGGAATGCTTATGATGCTGGCCGGGGCAACTTTGGCGCTGTGGCTGCTGCCGCAGCCCCGGATGGTCAAGGGCATCACTTTTGACGTGCATACCTTGCTTTACGCCATGGTCGCCATTCTCATTGGATTCCAGTCAGTCGCGTTTGCCGTTTTCACCAAAATCTACGGCATGACCGAGGGCCTCCTGCCTCACGATCCCGCGGCCCAGCGCTGGTTCAAGATTGTCACTCTGGAAACGGGATTGACTCTCGGCGCCCTGCTTGTTCTGACTGGCCTGGCCAGCTCCCTGTATGCTGTCCACGTTTGGAGCACGCGCAATTTTGGACCCTTGAATACCAGCACCATGCTGCGGACGGTGGTCCCCTCGGTCACGGCTTTGACCCTCGGGTGCCAGATTATCCTTTGCAGTTTTTTCCTTAGCGTGCTGGGCTTGGCCCGCAAGTAGACTGCAGCTGCCCCTGGCAGATCATCACCAGCGTTGCTGGACGTACCACTTGCCTCGCCCTTTTCCCGAAGGCTAAGAAAATTGTCGTCCACCCGCCCCGGCTGAGACCGCGAGACCTGCCGTTACCAGAACGACCCCGCTTTCAATCGTTACCAGCGCCGCTCTCATCCTCGGGGTGAAGAGCACTGGCATCGCTTTCCTGTGTGCCTCTCGCCAATCCCAGGCGTTTTGCCACCCAGTGCCGAGCCCGGCTGAAATAAAAGGCCGCCATCAGCCCGAAGGTAGTCAACAGCTGGATGATCATGGCACCCGAGCCAGGATCCGTGTATGCCAATCCAGCCTGCGGTTTAATTCCGGCGTTTACTAGGGAAGCCGTGATACATAGGAACGCTGCGACCGAACCCCACAAAGCTACTCTGCCCATTTGTTCTCCTTCAGCCTTCGGATCTGGCGATCCCGCTGAAG
>Ga0134126_10001351_pt1 | contig 31195 bp, 29 predicted proteins | sample KB31752_FD_96881 | JGI IMG/M metagenome (GOLD analysis project Ga0134126, IMG submission 96881) | Terrestrial soil microbial communities with excess Nitrogen fertilizer from Kellogg Biological Station, Michigan, USA - KB3-175-2 | ecosystem: Environmental > Terrestrial > Soil > Unclassified ... | reverse complement strand
CTTTTAACTGCAATTACAGTTTTAATCAATATTTCAAACAACGTTATTTGCTAATCTCACGATTGGCGCTTTTTAAACTCAATTTGCATTAAGCAAATTGGAATATGTTGTACCACACTCACCATTGGAGAGGGTTGGGGTGAGGCAACGGCTATTCATAAAGAAAAAACTGGTTAATTAAGATTAGTTAAGATATTGATAAAACCTGCGAAGTTTCCAAAACTTCGCAGCTCTTTTTGCATATAAACCTTTGGTCACTAATCACTAATCTCCAATCTCTGCGCAGCGAAATACCCAATGATCGCCCTCGCTTGTTTGCTGTTCACTACTTCCTGTAATTCCTCAACGGTCGCCTCGCGGATCTTTTTAACCGATTTAAAATATTTTAACAGCTTTTCCGAGCTTGTTTTACCTATGCCTTCAATAAGGTCGAGCTCGGTAACCAATGTGCCCTTATTCCGCTTTTTGCGGTGAAACGTAATGCCGAAACGGTGCGCCTCGTCCCGAAGATGCTGGATCACCCTCAAGGTTTCCGATTTTTTGTCCAGGTATAAAGGATATTGGTCGCCGGGATAATACAATTCTTCGAGCCGCTTGGCGATGCCGATCACGGTAACCTGCTTATCGATGCCCAATAGTTTAAGGCTTTTCATAGCCGACGACAACTGTCCTTTGCCGCCGTCGATCACGACCAGCTGCGGCAGGTCGGTCCCTTCCTCAAGCATGCGACGGTACCGCCTGTGAACCGCTTCCTCCATCGTTGCAAAATCATCCGGACCCTCCACGGTTTTAACGTTAAAGTGGCGGTAGTCTTTTTTTGAAGGTTTGCCATCCCTGAAAACCACGATTGCCGATACCGGGTATTTACCCTGGAAGTTCGAATTATCAAAACATTCGATATGCCGGGGCAATTGATTCATCCTAAGGTCCTTCATCATTTGGGTAAGCAGCCGCTCCGTTCTGATCTCGGGATTTAGTTTTTCATACTGGTCTATCCGTTCCTTTTTAAAGAACTGGACATTTTTTTGCGAAAGGTCGAGCAGTTTTCTCTTTTCGCCGAGTTTCGGTACCGTAAATTTTATGGCCTTATCCTCCACATCGATATCGAAAGGAACGATAACTTCTTTTGAATGACTGTCATACCGGCTCCGGAATTCAATAATAGCCAGGGTCAGCAATTCCTCGTCGCTTTCATCCAGCCGTTTTTTAAGCTCGATAGTTTGTGTTTGGATAATGGTGCCGTTCATTACCTTCAGGTAATTAACAAATGCGTATTTCTCTTCGGAGGCTATACTGAAAACATCCACATCCGTGATGGACGAATTAACCACGGTTGATTTGCTTTGATAATTTTCCAGCAGCTCGAACTTGCGTTTTAGCCGGTGAGCGTGTTCGTAATTCATTTCACGCACCGCTTTATCCATTTCGGCTTTGAGGTTGCGCAGCACGGCCCCGATCTTGCCGCATAAAATATCGGTTATTTCGTCAATATTATGGTCGTAATCATTTTCTGTCTGGTAATTCTGGCAAGGGCCCCTGCAATTGCCCAATTGATATTCTAAACAAACTTTAAACTTCCCTTTGTCAATGTTTTCCCGCGTAAGCGGCAGGTTGCAGGTACGCAGCGGGTAGGTTTCCTTTATGAGCCCTAAAATATTATGCATCATGCTCACCGATGCGTAAGGTCCAAGGTATTTTGAGCCATCGCGCACAATGCGCCTGGTCCAGAAAATGCGGGGAAAATGTTCGTTTTTGATGATGATCCACGGATAGGTTTTATCATCCTTCAGCATCACGTTATACCGCGGCTGGTGCTTTTTTATCAGGCTGTTTTCCAGCAGCCAGGCGTCCACTTCCGTGTCTACAATGGTAAACGTAATGTTGCGGATCTTGCTTACCAGCACCCTGGTTTTCGCATTTACATTGGTATCTTTATTAAAATACGAGGTAACGCGGTTACGCAGGTCCTTTGCCTTGCCGATGTAGATCAATTCGCGATCTTCATCCCAAAACTGGTAGATGCCCGGCTTATGCGGTATTTTTTTTAGGGCCTCTCTGTAATCAAACACACTGCTCATTAGTTCATTGGTTCAATGGTTCATTGGTTTGGTTTGCCGGATGAATTCCCAATAAATTTGAGGTATGCATTTAGTTTTAGATGTATTACCTGAAGTTTTTCAAATAACGCATTGAATTGTTCTTCACTTAATAGTTTTCGATTTTTGCATTTTTTCAACCAACCCTTGGTTTCAATTATCGACCCGCGACTAAAATAACAGAAGTTTCGGTTCTCTTTATAATGATATCTACCATATCCTTCGGCTATATTAGCGCTTATTGAGTCAGCAGATCTTGTAATCTGTTTGCCCAATGTGTCTTTCTCAAAATAACCCCACTCCTGTACCATAAACCAAATTTCATCGCCAAAACTTTCAGCTAATTGATACACTTCCAGATCATCAAGATTATAGTAACTCATAATAACTTGTCAACCACGCACTAATGAACAAATGAACCAATGAACTAATGAACTAATGAACCAATGAACTACCGACCGTTTCAAAACCCTAATTTTTTCTCCACTTCTCCCGTACCCGGCTGCTGCTGTTTATACGCATTGCAATCCAGTTGAATGCTTACCCCATCTTTGGGGGCGTCGAAATCAACATTCTTTTTAATACCCAATGATGGATTCGCATATACCTTCTTCATATATAGGGCGAAGATTGGCAAGGCGGTATTTGCGCCTTCGCCCAGCCGTTCCGACCGGAAATGAATATCACGGTCTTCGCAGCCCGTCCATACGCCGGTAACCAATTGCGGTGTAATGCCTATAAACCAGCCGTCGGAGTTGTCGTTGGTGGTACCCGTTTTACCCGCAATCGGGTTATACAGCCCGTATTTGCCGCGTAATCTTATCCCGGTTCCTTCCTCTATTACGCCCTTTAACATATAGGTCATTACATAGGCGTGCTCGGCGTTCATGGCCTGTACCACTTTGGGCGTATGGGTATAAATAACATTGCCGTTTTTGTCTTCGATACGCATGATAAAGGTGGGCTCCGTCCAGGTACCGTGGTTCGCAAAAACAGAATAAGCGCCGGTCATGTCAAACACCGAAGCGTTAAAACTCCCGATACATATCGACGGGTATGGCGGAATATCACTGGTTATCCCCATTTTTTTAGCCAGTTCTACAACGGGAACAGGCGTAACTTCTTTCATTACGTGCGCCGTTATCCAGTTTTGCGAGTGCGCAAGCGCCTGCCGCAATGTCAGCATTCCCGGGATGGTTTCGGTTTTCCCCGAACGCGGGCACCAGGGCGGTTGTCCCGGCAAACGTATGGTATCCGGCACATTGTCCACCTCCATACAAGGCGAAAATCCATTTTCTATCGCTACCGCGTAGGTGAACGGTTTGGCGGTAGAGCCTACCTGCCGTGTACCCGTTACCTGGTCGTATTTTACATGTTCAAAATCCGTTCCGCCAACCCATGCTTTGATATAGCCCGTTGTGGGGTCCATGCTCATCAGGGCGTTACGCAGCATCATTTTTGTGTATAAGATCGAATCGATAGGCTTCATTAACGTGTCGATATTACCCTTCCACGTAAAAAGTTCCACGCTATCCGGCGTGTCGAAGTTTTGCCTGATCTCGGCATCCGTTTTTCCCTCAAGCTGCAGCTGTTTATAACGGTCAGAAAGGTACATCCCTTTGTCAAGCAGCAGTTTGAAATTTTTTATCGTTTTCCACCGGCTAACGCCTTTCCATTGCTCATTAAACTCGGCCTGAAGTTGGGGCATATAGGCGCGCTGCGCCTGCTCGGCATATTGCTGCATCGTGGCATCGATCGTGGTATAAATTCTCAGCCCGTCGCGGTCCAGGTCATACGGGGAGCCATCCGATTTGACGATATTCTGTTCTTTAAATATCTTTTGAATATCCTGCTTCAGCACCGCCCTGAAATAGGGCGCCGGGCCCTCGTTATGGCTCATCGGGTTAAAATCAAGGTCCAGCGGCTTTTTCTTTAACTCCGCTAACTGGCCATCGCTTAAAAAACCCTGTTTAGCCATTTTACTAAGGATCAGGTTGCGCCTGCCGACCGCGCGATCAGGGTGCCTTATCGGCGAGTAATAGGCCGTCCCCTTAAGCATCCCCACCAGCAGCGCTGCCTGGTCGGGCGCAAGCTTATCGGGTGTGACATTAAAATAGGTATGCGCGGCTGATTTTATACCATAGGTGTTGTACGATCCAAAATCGACGGTATTTAAATACATGGCTACGATCTCCTGCTTTGTATACCGTCGCTCCAGCTCTATGGATATGATCCACTCCTTCAGCTTTTGCGTGAAACGAACAAATGGATTACGCGCTATCGGCCCCGAAAAGAGGTTTTTCGCCAGTTGCTGGGTTATGGTGCTGGCGCCCTGCTTTCTGCCGATCAGATTGTATAATAGCATGCTTGGTATACGCTGAAAGTCGATACCCGAATGTCTGTAAAAGCGTATGTCCTCGGTCGCGATAAGCGCATTGACAACGTTGGGCGATAGCTGCGAGTAACTTACACTCGAACGGTTTTGAACATAATAGGTACCCAATACCGTTTTATCTGCCGACAATATTTCGGTTGCCTGGTTGCTTTTGGGATTTTCAATGGCGGCGAAGGTTGGCAGCGGACCAAATAAACCCAGGTAAGTAACAATAAGCAGTAAGACAAAAAGCACAAAACAGCCGATAACCGTTTTCCATACGTACCAGTTGTATCTTTTAATATCTGCCGGGGCAAGTTTAACGATCATTTCAGTAGTTTTTTTGGTAATAGTCTATATAACTATCCAACATTTTCTTGTCGGCTAATTTATTCAGATTTTCCTGGGTTATGATAAAAAAACTGTATTTGTCTTTGGGCGCCTTCATAATCTCGGGCATTAGCGGGATGATCTGGCGGGCATATGCTTTTACGCCCTCAAGCGTGCTGAAACGGCCCACATAAATAAGCTGGTCATCCGGCCCCACGGGCAGCAGCTGGTGCCTGATGCCTTTTCCCTGGTAGTTGGCCCGGTTAAATTGTCCTATCCCAAACCGCGACGACGACAGGTTGATGGTTCCGGTACTTACATGAACCACAAATAAATAATTGGTGCTGTCGCGCATGGAAAACGCCGAGGGCGGCCCGGATACACTGTTAGCCGATGTTATCGCGCCGCCCGGTTTGCCGGTCGCAGCGGCCTGCTGTTTCGCCGGCGACTGCATGGCCGGGTTTATAACCTGGTTAGTTTTTGTTGCGGCCGCCTGTGCTTGTTTTGCCGGCGGCTTGGCTTCTTGTTTCACCGGTGCGGTTTCGCGCACAAATGGCCGCCTGTATTCCGTTTGCTCGGCATACGCGGGTTCCAATGTAAATGGCACCTCGTGCGGGTCGTCGTCCGGCAACACAGCTGCCCGTGTCATCATTTCGGCCTGGTTGGTGTTGATGTACGCCAAATGCTGATTCACCAGCGGCACGATCAATTTATCATCCGGGAAACGTTTCACGATCTGCAGCAAGCTGTCGCGAAAAGGTATAACGCCTTCATTATGGCCCGCCGCAAGCGCCTGCAGGTAATACAGTTGCGCCGAAAATTTGTTGCCCGGGTATTGTTTCAACAACTCGGGCACACAGGCAATCACCTCTTTATATTGCTTATGGGCATACAGGTCAAAAACCACGTTATAGGCCTGCGTAAAACCGGCGTCGGCCTCATCCAGCTTTCGAATATAGTCCGGGTCGGCTATAATTTTTGCGAACGTAGTTTCAGGATACCGTTTTAACAGCAAGTCTTTATACCGCGCCGCTTTTACCGGATCGATATCGCTGTACAGCCGGTATAAATTATAATATACGGCGGGCGTATTCGGGTTAGCCGGGTAACGGCCCAAAGCCAATTCATAATTATTGATCGCCTCTTGCTTATCAGCCAGTATATCACGATAAAAATTACCGATATCCAGGTATGCGTTATAAATACGCAGGTTTGATTGCGATATCATGGCCGGGTTAAGCGGGATGCCCTGCATCAGCTCCTGGCGGTAATTTCCGGCAGCCAATACTGTCCGGCCGTTTTGGACAGGGCTAACCGCCGGTGCATCCGGATCGGTGTTATGCAGTATGACCGCCTGGTTGTTGCTCAGGTCTACATTGGTCCGGTCGCTGCGGCGCCAGTTGTCCTCAAGCTTCCGGTTGCCCCATTTTCGCTTAAAATCTATCAACCCCTGGCTAACGGCCGTGCTGTTGTAAAAATAAAACCCGCCGCTGCCGGTACCGCCGCCCGGCATATTTATGCTGTTGCTGTGGTTGAAGGTATTCGCAGTTGCCGCGTTATTAACAGCCTGTTGCTGCAGTATCCGGTCGCTAACCATTTTGTCGATCAGCGCAAGCCGTGTTTTTTCGTCCATGCGTGCCAATGCCTGCAAAGTATCTTCAGTCGAAATGATCACCAGCTTATCGGTCAGCAATTGCAGGTTATTATTTAGTTTTTGTATGCCCTGGTAACCCGGATAGCTGGCGGGTAAGCTGGTTAAGGTACTGTCGTAATATTTTTTGGCATGGATATAATCCGCTTTATTTTTAAAATAAATTTCGGCCAGGCGCAGGTATGAAAGCCCGCGTTGATTTTGGTTGTTTACACTGTTGCGTACCGAAAGATTATAATATTTAATGGCATTGTTAATATTATGGCGCGCCATCTCGATCCCGGCCGCCTGGTAGTATATCTGGTCCTTAAATTCCTTGTTGTTGGGGTCGTGCAGCAGCGCCAGCAACCGTTCAACCCTGTCGATCTTTATCCCGTTTTGATTGTCTTCTATCCTGATGCGGTTTAAGCTGGCATTAAAAGCCATCTCGAACGAGGCATTGCTCTTAGCTATCCGGCTGTAATTTTTAATGGCCTCGGCAGGTTTTTGATTCAATTCCTGCAGCTGCGCTAAAATAAAGCGCCACCGCAGGCGCTGCGCCTTGCCGTGCCCATAGTGCAAAGCCTGTTCGGCCATTTTTTCGCCGTCGGCATAATCCTGCGCATCAATGTCATATTGCAGTTTGGCTGTGTAAACGCCGGCCGGGTTTCTTTTTTTTGGATTAATGTCCCGGATGGCCGTGTCCAACGCAATTTTCGCCCCGGGCAACTGGTTCAAATACATCAGCGAACGGGCCTTCCATGTCAGCGCTTCCTGTTTGAGATCAAGCCGTGCCGGAAACGAGCGTATCACATAATCAAAATATTCGGTGGCGTTAAAATAATTGCCTTCCAGGTAATTGGCCTGCCCCAAAACCAAGTAAGCATCGCCCAGGTAATGGCTTTGATCTTTCGTGTTAATAATGGTATTGGCTTTAACTATCGCGGCCTCCAGGTCCTTGTCCAAACCGGTTGCTTTTGCGGCGGTATCCTGGTAAACGCTTAATACCTCGTTGTAATTATCAACAAACGCGGCGGCATAGGCCTCCTGCTTTAATCGCAGAAGCTCCTTCGCGTTAAACAGGATGTTATAATGCGCGGTAAGATTTTGCATAGTGCGGTTAAAGCTGCTTTGTTTTTGAAGCGCGCATCCTGCGATGATAACGATCAGCGCGAACAGCAAAAATCTTACTTGTTTTATTATGGAAAATATGGCAGATCGCGTCAATTTAAACCCGGTTTACTAAGCCATGCTAATTTACTAACATTTATGCAATGGGATTTAATAAATTTGTACATGGCGGCAGATAAACAAAATGACGATCCCGGCAACGGCAAACAGGATAACGGCTATTTCAAATTTTCGGGGATGGCCTTCCAGATGATCGTGATCATAGGTTTGTTTGCATTCGCGGGTTATAAGATCGACCAATCGGCCCATCATTCAACAAAGTGGGTAACGGCCGCCCTCTCGCTAACCGGAGTTTTTATATCTTTGTACCTTGTTATCCGGTCGGTTAAGGAATAGTCTGAACCATGATTCGCACGATTTAAGGATTGTCATGATGCAAGCTGTAGTATTAAAGGGCTGTCATGGTGAGCCTGTCGAACCACGGAGCACAAAGGCAAATCAGATAATTCTTCAACCTAAATATCCGGACAATAAATTAAACACTGCTAAATGAAAATATACCAGGCCTTATTATTTTTTCTTTGGTTCACTTTCATCATCGCCATTCCGCCGTACGCCTTAAACAGGTATGGACACCAGGATCTGCTAACGCCCGATTTCTGGATGATTTTCTTTTTCCTGTCGGGTATTACGCTTTTGATAGTCGCCGGGATATTAATTATACGCCAAATGTACCCCAATATGTTTTCGGAAGCATTTATGGGCGCAACCGTTATAAAAATACTGGCCTGCCTGGTTTTTGTCCTCGTCCTTTTGTCAAAAACCAAGGTAAATAAGTACGTTTTTTTAGGTGATTTTTTTTATGCATATTTCTTAAATACAGCCTTTGAAGTTTATATTTTGTTGCGTACCTTGCGGCACAAAATTTCAGGGTAGAAAACACCATTTGCATGAATAACAGCGCGATTTTGAAATCAAAAATTTTTACCAGGTTCCTGATTTGTGCCTTTTTTTTAGTGATAGGGGCATTCCCGCTACCGGGTTTTTCGCAGGAAAAGAAACCAGAAGTGAGTGCAAAGAGGTTTGATCCGAAAGATGTTATTATGGAACACATTGCCGATAAGCATGAGTGGCATCTTATTGGAAAAGCATATATCCCGCTGCCGGTAATATTATATACTGATAAAGGCTTTGAAATATTTCTATCAAACAGGTTGCAGCCGGCCGGGTCCGTGTATAAAGGGGCGCATTATAACTATAAACTTGTAGGCAATAAGATAAATGTGACAGACGGCGCCGGCAAGATTGATGCGGCGGCGAATAAAAAGATGTGGGATTTTTCCATTACCTCGAACGTAGCAAGTATGTGGATGTCAGCGGCCATTTTGCTCGCCATTTTTATCAGCGCATCATCAGCGTATAAAAAGCGCGTTGGTAAGGCGCCAAAGGGCGTTCAATCGTTTATGGAGCCTCTTATATTGTTTATCAGAGACGATGTTGCCATGCCAAATATCGGCGTAAAGTATGCAAGGTTTATGCCTTTGCTACTTACTATATTCTTTTTCATTTTATTTAATAACCTGGCCGGGATCATCCCGGTTTTTCCTGGCGGGTATAACCTTACCGGTAATATTGCAGTGACTTTTACACTCGCCATTATTATATTCCTGGTGGTGAATTTAAATGGGAACAAAAATTATTGGAAACACATTTTTTTACCTGATGTGCCCTTTTGGATACTCCCTATTATGTGGTTGGTTGAGATCAGCGGTATATTCACAAAGCCCCTTGCATTAATGATCCGGTTATTTGCCAATATGACTGCCGGGCACATTATTGTATTAAGCTTAATATCACTGATATTTATTTTTAATACTTTGTGGGTATCGCCTGTGTCTGTTGCTTTCGTCGTATTTATCGATGCTATTGAAGTGCTGGTGGCATTTTTGCAGGCATACATTTTTACGATCCTATCAGCGTTATTTATAGGGATGGCTGTTGTGGAGCATCATCAGGAAGTAATTTGAATTAATTTTATCTAATATATACACTTTAAATTAACAAACAATGACAGGAGGATATGGTCCTATCGGTGCAGGTTTAGCTGCAATTGGTGCCGGAATTGGCATCGGACAAGTTGGCGGAAAAGCTGTTGAAGCGATTGCCCGGCAGCCTGAAGCTATCTCAAAAATTCAAACGAACATGATCATCGGTATGGCCCTTGTAGAAGGTGTTGCCTTATTTGCCGTGGTAGTGGCGTTGCTCTAAATTTATTTAGGCAAAGGAAAAAGCATCCCGGGGCGATTGGCTCCGGGATGTTTTAAATTCTATTAAATTGATTGTATAAATTAAGATATTAACATAATGGACTTAGTTACACCCGAACCGGGCTTAGTTGTTTGGACAGCTTTATCTTTTTTGATCCTGTTATACATACTGGGCAAGTATGCCTGGAAACCTATTTTAGCAGCCGTTGCCGAACGCGAGCAATCTATTAATGCCGCCTTGTCAAAAGCTGAAGCAGTTAGGGAGGAGATGGCCCGTTTAACCACAGAGAATGACGCTTTGCTTAAACAGGCCCGGGCCGAACGCGATGCTATTTTATCAGAAGCGACCAGGGTAAAGAACCAGATCATCAGCGATGCTAAGGATGCGGCGCATAAAGAAGGCGCACGCCAGATCGAGCTGGCACGCCAGGAGATCAATAATCAAAAAGGGATAGCCATGGCCGATGTTAAAAACCAGGTTGCAGCGCTTTCGCTTGAAATTGCCGAAAAAGTATTGCGCAAACAATTCGAAGACAGCAAAAAGCAGGACGAGCTGGTGAAAGATCTTTTGAAGGAAGTGAAACTTAGTTAGATATGAGATTTGAGATATGAGATATGAGAAGCTAAGTGCTTTTAAAGAAATATCTCACATCTCACATCTCAAATCTCACATCTCAATAAAAAAATGTCAGAATTAACAGTAGCAGCCAGGTACGCCAAATCATTGATCGATCTTGCCGGGGAGCAAAAAAAGGTGGAAGCGCTCAAAAAGGATATGGAACTTTTTCATCAAACCTTAAAGGCAAATCCCGAATTAAAGGCGGTTTTAGCTAACCCTATTGTATCGCATTCAAAGAAGATAAATATAGTGGATGAGGTATTTGCCGGTAAAATGGATAAAACCACCACTGCTTTTTTTAAGCTGATGATCAATAAGGGCCGGGGGGAAATATTATACGCCACCTCGCAGGAATATGTGAATATGTACGATGTAAAAAACAATATCGTACACGCTTCGGTGGTTTCGGCTACAGAGTTATCCGATGCAAATAAAAAGAAGATCATTACTGAAATAGAAGCCTCCACTGGCGGTACAGTGAAATTGAACACCAGGGTGGATGCTTCGCTGATCGGCGGTTTTGTGTTAACTGTGGGCGACAGGCAGGTAGATACCAGCATCGCCAGCGATTTAAGAAAATTAAAAAAGGACTTTGCCCAAAGGGTAATTCCAAGTTAAAACTCTAAATAAAAATTAAAAAATGGTAGAGGTAAGACCAGACGAAGTATCGGCAATTTTGCGGCAGCAATTAGCAGGGTTTAAGTCAGAAACTGAATTGGAAGAAGTAGGTACCGTGCTCCAGGTGGGCGATGGTATTGCACGCGTTTACGGATTAACAAAAGTACAATCGGGCGAGTTGGTTGAGTTTGGGACCGGGCTGCAGGGCATTGTGCTTAACCTTGAAGAAGATAACGTAGGCGTAGTGTTGCTGGGCAAGTCGGATGATATTAAAGAAGGCGATACAGTAAAACGTACTAACCGCATTGCATCCATTAACGTAGGCGAAGGCATGCTTGGCCGTGTGGTTGACACCCTGGGACACCCGATAGACGGTAAAGGACCTATTAAAGGCAAAACGTACGAAATGCCGCTTGAGCGTAAGGCGCCGGGCGTAATTTACCGCCAGCCGGTAACCGAGCCTTTGCAAACAGGTATCAAAGCGATCGACGCGATGATCCCTATCGGCCGAGGGCAGCGCGAACTGGTGATCGGCGACCGTCAAACCGGAAAAACTGCCGTTTGTATCGATACCATCATCAACCAAAGGGAATTTTATGAAGCCGGAAAACCGGTAATATGTATCTATGTGGCCTGCGGCCAGAAAGCTTCGACGGTAGCTAATATTGTGCGGACGCTCGACGAAAACGGCGCTATGCCTTATTCCATCATCGTTGCCGCCAGTGCCGCCGACTCTGCCACCATGCAGTTTTTCGCCCCATTTGCGGGCGCTGCCATCGGCGAGTATTTTCGCGACACCGGGCGCCCTGCATTGATCATCTATGACGACCTTTCAAAACAGGCTGTAGCTTACCGTGAGGTATCGTTATTGCTGCGCCGCCCGCCGGGCCGCGAGGCATACCCGGGCGACGTGTTTTACCTGCACAGCCGTTTGCTGGAGCGCGCCGCTAAGATCAGCCAGAACGACGACATCGCGCGCCAGATGAACGACCTTCCGGATTCGATAAAGGATATCGTAAAAGGCGGCGGTTCGTTAACCGCGCTGCCCATCATCGAGACACAGGCAGGCGATGTATCCGCTTATATCCCAACCAACGTAATTTCAATTACAGACGGCCAGATATTTCTTGAGTCGAACTTATTTAACGCAGGTGTTCGCCCGGCCATCAACGTGGGTATTTCGGTATCGCGTGTGGGTGGTAACGCGCAGATCAAGTCGATGAAGAAAGTTGCCGGTACCTTAAAGCTCGACCAGGCCCAATACCGCGAGTTGGAAGCGTTCTCGAAATTCGGATCGGACCTGGATGCCTCTACAAAAACAGTATTGGATAAAGGCGCCCGTAACGTGGAGATTTTGAAACAGGGCCAGTACTCGCCGGTAACGGTTGAAAAACAGGTCGCTATTATTTACCTGGGTACAAAAAACCTGATGCGTAATGTACCGGTAAATAAGATCCGGCAGTTTGAAAGCGAATTCACCAGCCAGCTGGAAGCCCGTCACCCCGAAGTGTTAACGGCCCTTAAGGCAGGAAAATTTGACGACCAGATAACCGCCGTGCTCGACACGATGGCTAAAGAAATGACCGGGAAGTATTAATTAGAGGTGAGATATGAGATGTGAGTATTGAGAAAAGCATACTCACATTTTATAGAGATAAAGTATTAATTAGATGTGAGATATGAGATGTGAGTATTGAGAAAAGCATACTCACATTTTATAGAGATAAAAGAAAAAATAGAGTATGAGCATTTAGGATATTGAGCAAAAAATCTCAAATCTCAAATCTCAAATCTCAAATCTCAAAGAATGGCTAATTTAAAAGAAGTAAGAAACAGGATAAAGTCGGTAAGCTCCACGCAGCAGATCACCAAGGCCATGAAAATGGTTTCGGCGGCCAAGCTGAAAAGGGCGACCAACGCGATAGTTCAGCTGCGCCCCTATGCCAACAAGCTTAAGGAACTGCTGGCTAACTTGTCGGCAAGCCTCGAGGATGGGTCTTCCCCATTTTTGGAGCAGCGCGAGCCAAAAAAAGTGCTGGTGATCGTTGTTACCTCAAACCGTGGTTTGGCAGGTGCTTTTAATGCCAATGCGATAAAAACCGCCAATAACCTGGTCGCTGAAAAATATGGCGAACAGTTGAGGGCTGACAAGGTTTCGATAGTGGCCATCGGGAAAAAGAGCCAGGAATACTATACAAGGCGCAAATACAACGTGATTGGCAACAATAACGAGTTGTACCTCGACCTTAACTTCGAGAATGCTTCTAAAATTACCGAAAGCATTATGCAGGGCTTTTTGGATGGCGATTATGACCGTGTCGAACTGGTGTATAACCAATTCAAAAACGCTGCTATGCAAATTCTGACGACTGAACAATTGATACCTGTTCCGAAGCCGGACGCACCGAAGGAAAAAGATGCAAAGGCCAAACAGATGGACTATATCCTTGAGCCTTCACAGGAGGCCATCGTTGAGCAGCTGATCCCAAAGAATATAAAAATACAGCTGTACAAAGCCGTATTGGATTCCAACGCCTCAGAGCATGGCGCCCGCATGACCGCAATGGACAAAGCGACCGACAACGCCGGCGAGTTATTGAAAGCACTCAAGCTTTCATATAACCAGGCGCGCCAGGCTGCCATCACCACCGAACTTACTGAAATTGTGAGCGGCGCGGCAGCGCTATCGAGCGAATAGACTGAACCATGATTTACTTGATTTAAGGATTGCTTGATTAATATCCGATTAATCATCATGGCCGTCCACAAATCAAGTAAATCATGGTTCAGACACGCTAAACAATCCCACAGCCTCTTTGTTATCCCATCATGACAAAGCCTGCAAATTCAAAAGACAAACCATCACCGGCGGATACACCTTCCGACCGGCCAAACGACCGCGGTGGTAAAGCGAAGGTCAGAAAAACGGATAAGGAATATGATGCCGATAAACCGCATGGCGGCAATATCAATAAAAGGCATGAAACCGACGAGCAGCCCGTGCAGCCGGTAAAACGTGCGCCGAATGTTTAGTCGCAAGTCTTTAGTCCGAAGTCTTAAGCCAGCTCCACTGCTGACTAAAGACTGCCGACTCAGAACTTCAGACTCCTCTCGAAATTCCCGCCGAGTTAAATTGCAGATCGTATAGCTTCCGGTAATACCCGTCTTCGATGCGAAGCAATTGCTGGTGTGTTCCCATCTCTTTTATCTCACCATGATCCAGCACGATGATCTTATCCGCATTTTGGATGGTGGATAGCCGGTGCGCAATCACGATAGCCGTACGGCCCTGCATCAGTTTGCTGATGGCATTTTGGATCAATATTTCAGTTTCCGTATCGACGGACGAGGTCGCCTCATCGAGGACAAGAATAGCCGGGTTGTACACCAGCGCCCTGATAAAGGAGATGAGCTGTGCCTGTCCCGCTGAAAGTGTCGCACCTCTTTCCATTACGTTATAGTCGTACCCGCCCGGCAGCCGCTCGATAAACTCGTGCGCGCCAACGTCTTTCGCTGCCGCGACGATCTGCTCGCGGGTAATGTTTGGGTTGTTAAGGCTGATATTATTGGCGATGGTGTCGGTAAATAAAAATACGTCCTGAATTACCGTCGCGATCTGCGAACGCAGGTAGTTAACATCGTACTCGCGTATCTCGACGCCGTCAACCTTAACGCTGCCTTTGCCTATTTCGTAAAAACGATTTAAAATATTTATTGTGGATGATTTCCCTGCCCCGGTTGCACCTACAAGCGCCAAAGTCCGGCCCGGCTTTACATGAAAGCTGATATCCTTCAGTACCCAGTTTTCTTCGTTATAGGCAAACCAAACATGACTGAAATCCAACTCGCCCGATAAGGTTGCCGGGCGCAAAGTGCCGGTGTTTATAGCAACCTCGTCGGTGTCCAGTACTTTAAATATCCGGTCGGCGCCCACCATGCCCATTTGCAGGGTATTGAATTTATCGGCCAGCTGCCGTATCGGCCTGGAAAGAAGGTTCAGATATAAAATAAATTCCAGTATAACACCGCGGGTTATTGCGCCGTTTGCCGTAATGGCGCCGAACTGCTGGTCGGACAATATACGTTTACAGCCATACCACACCAGCATGGCCATACAGATCGCAAGCAATATGTCGACCACAGGGAAAAAGATCGAGTAATACCAGTTGGACCGTATGTGGGCGTCGCGGTGCTTTTTGTTCACCATCCTAAACTTGCGCATTTCCTGTTCCTCGCGTGCGAATACCTGGATCACACTCATGCCTGATATATGCTCGGCCAAAAAGGTGTTCAGATGTGCAACCTGGGTACGCACTTCCTGGAAAGCCGATTTAATAGCCTCTTTAAAAATATAGGTCGATAAAAAAAGAAATGGCATAGCCGAAAGCGTAATCAACGCGAGCTTCCAGTCCCTGATGAGCATGTAACCGATTACAACGACCACCAGCAGCAGGTCGCCCATGATGGATATTACTCCTTCTGAAAAGATATCGGCGATGGTCTCCAGGTCGGATACCGTGCGGGTGATCAGCACCCCGATAGGCGTACGGTCGAAATATTTAAGCCGGAGGCTGGTAACATGATTAAATATATCGATCCGCAGGTCGCGGATAACCGATTGCCCGAGCGAATTGGTGAGATAAGTTTGCTGGTATTGCGCGCCGGTTTGGATAATTAGTATGCCTATCATCAGCCCGGCCATAAACACCAGCCCGCCGAAATTGTCTTTTAAAATATAATTGTCCAGCGTTTTTTGCATCAGGATGGGCTGCACCAATGCCGAGGCCGCCAAAAAAATGGTCAGGAACATCGATATGATAAACACCGTATTATACGGCTTCACATAGTGCATCACCCGCCCCAGCAATTTCCAATCAAGCGCTTTACCCGTTACTTCTGACATCTTTTTATTTACGAATTTAGATTTACGAGTTACGAATTGGACAAATTAATGATCTGAAATCGTAATTCGTAAATCTTAATTATGCGTACTTTACTTCGGTTAAAAACAACCCGCACGCCGGTACCGACATCCCTGCCATGCTGCGGTTTTTGCTTTCGATGATATCTTTTACTTTTTCAGGTCCCATCTCTTTCTTCCCAACCAGTAACAGCGTGCCGACTATCGCCCGTACCATGTTCCGCAAAAAACGGTCGGCAGTGATATTAAATATAATTTCATCATCTTTCGCAACCCAGTCGGCTCTCGAAATTTTACAAATATTGGTTTTAACCTGCGTATTCGACTTGCTGAAGCAGCTGAAATCAGTATGTTCACAGATGATCGCGGCAGCCTCATTCATCAAACCAAGATCAGGCCGGTCGCGCAGCTCCCATGAGTATCCGTTTTTAAAGGGATCTTTGTTGAAATGAATATGATACGCATACGACCGGGAAGTTGCATCAAAACGAGCGTGTGCATCAGTCGCGACCGGAAAAATTCGCTTTATCGCGATATCATGAGGTAGGATGGCGTTAACACTTCTTATTATACCATCGTCTACGGTCCATGGACTATGGCCTATCGGCTCCATGTCGAAATGCGAAAAAAACTGCCTTGCATGTACGCCTGTGTCTGTTCGTCCGCAACCTGTGGTTTCAATCGGCTGGCGCAGCACCGTTGATAAATAGTTATTCAAAACCTCCTGCACGGTAACCGCATTCGGCTGAATTTGCCAGCCATGATAGTTTGTACCATCATAAGAAAGTTCAATAAAATAACGCTGCTTTTTAGTCACGCAGTAAAGGTAGTCATTAGGTTGTAGTTGTTGTAAAGGTTGTAAAGGTGTTAATTTGAAAAGGGTGGAAGTAACTATTCCAACCTCTACAACTCCTTACAACCTTTCAACTTATCCTAATTAATATACTCCTGGTATATGGTCTCGAAAAGGACTTTGTTTTCGGCCGCTGCATCAAACGGCTTATCAAGATACCTGTATTGATAGCCGACGGCTTTTGCCAGGTTTTTTAACACTTTGAAATAAGTCATCTCGATACCTTCTATCTGCTGTAAATAAAACAGGATGAATACATCCCGCTCCAGCGGCGTTTTCCCCGATTTAATAATCGCCAAATAGCCTTCAAGGGATATGGCAGTAAGGCCCAGGGTTTTTGTTTTGGATGGTTTTTCTTTTATCGATGCATAGATCTCGTCCATTTGCGCTATCTGGTCTTTAGTATCGTCGATACCCTCCTGGATAGCCAATTTCAACACGTTCAATTTGGCTATTTCTTTAACTTCTAAAAAAAACTTTAAAAGGTTATGCTTCCCGGTGTAGATATAATTTAAATGTTCAAGAAAGGTCCTCTTCAGCAAAAAATTATCTATCTGCACCTGGCTTGGCTGTAAAGAAGCTAACGCGTCACTCATGGCGAATTAATTAAGGATTGTTTAATGGTTAAAAATACAATTATTTATTATTCCAATAAGTTTTTTTTCACAACAGAAATCAAACGGACAATGGTTTAAACTATTATATCTTTGCTTTAAAAATTGAAGAGATGTTACAACGAATACAAAGTATTTATCTTTTATTTTCGAGCCTGGCATTATATGCGCTGTTCCTGTTTCCGTTTGCCCATAACGTATACCTTGATGGCAAACCGTCGGCTGTAACGATAACAGGCATTTACCAGGATGTTAACGGGCAGCAGGCGCATATTCAATCTTTTGGAGGGCTTACCATTGCAACCGTAATTATCGGTTTACTGCCGCTGATTGTTATCTTTTTATACAGAAACCGCAAACAACAAATTGCGTTGTGCTACAGCGTCATCCTGGTTATTATCGGGTACAGTTTTTGGATGGCCCAGGTTGTAAAACAGACTATGGGAAGTATTAAACTGGACACCCATAACTGGGGAATAGGGCTGTTTCTTACCTCCATCAGCTTATTGTTCCTTATCATGGCGGTAAAGGCCATACAGCGCGACGAAAAACTGGTAAAATCGGCCGACAGGTTGAGATGAATTGGTTGAATAGTTGGATTAAGTTGATTAAGTGAGTGGTTTCAAGGAGTTAACCTAATCAACCATTCTCTCAATCAACTTAATCAACTAATAAAATCAATTAAACCGCCCGAACTTTTCTATTTTCCTGAACGGCTTGCTAAAAAAGTCGCCTACAACCTTGTTAAATTGATCCCTTTTGTAAATAGGTGTGGAGTGGCCCGAATTCGGAATGATCCATAAATAAGAATCTGGTATCGACTGCGCAATGAGCATCGTATGTTTTGGCAATATCACATCATGATCGCCGCCGATTACCAGCGTGGGACAGCTGATAGTATGGAGCTGCTGAACGGTGATATGTGGCTCATACGAGAGCAGGTGGAGCAGCTTCAGCTGGTTTTTCATTTCCGGGGTCGGGCTTTTCATTCTGCTGATGGAATCGCGCGCCGTTTTATTGGCATCCATGGCCCATTTATAAACGAATGGGTCAACCGCCGTGCTATCGGGCCAGAGGTTTGCACCGGTAACCGCCAGTTTTTTCACCTTATCGGGATGCCGGATAGCAAGCAACAGTCCATTTATACCGCCGTCGCTCCAGCCTATTACGTAACACGATTTCAGGTTAAGCTTATCCAGCAGCGCGTTTAAATCGTCGGTCATCATCTCATAACTTAACGAATCCCTCGTATCCACTGATTTTCCCTGCGCGCGGCTGTCAGCAAGAATAACGTGGTAGTTTTTGGCAAAATAGGGTATCTGGTATAAGAAATTGTTAATAGAACCGCCATTGCCATGAATAATTAGCAGGGGTTCGCCTTTGCCGTATTGTTCGTAGTACATTTTAAATCCGCGGATGTCGGCATATTTGCCAACGGCGGCATTGCGGCCATACATCGTGGTATCGAAAGGTGATTTGCTCTGCTGGGCGAATGATAATTTAACGATGGCGAGGAATAACAAAAAGAAAAAAATTATGCGTTTCATGATGAGGTTTGAAAAGGTGGTTATCTTTTTAATGGTTTTTGTCTTGATCCTCTGATATTGATCAATTCAATATGTCGGTTTATAGGCTTTACGCGATACGTTAACATGGTAAGTCTGTTTATCGGACCGCGATATACATTTTTCTTTTTACCCGATCTTTGTAAGATTTCAGGATGGTGAATCAATATTTCGAAAAACCTATCAGTCTCTTCAATAAAATTAATTATTTCTTTTTCAGACCAATTTTTCTGAAGATAATTGATGATGTTGTCATAACCTTTTGCAGCTTGTTTTGTCCAGATTATTTTGAACGCCATTTTTGATATTTTGCCATTACTTCGCCGTGCGATAAAATATCGCCTTTGTCGGCTTCAGCTAAACCTTTATCAATTTCACTCCTTTCGTCGTCACTTATCTCATCCCACCAATCCTTTTGCTGCTCATTTTTTAAAGCAATAAATTGTTCGATCACTGACGGTTCGTTAACCTCTGTTAACCATTTTATCAAATTCAATTTTTCAACCTGAATATCCATAATGAAATATCTTAATCAAATTTAGAAAATAAAAGTCATTCATAAGTCCTTACAACAAATAATGCCACGTTATCAATAACTCATTTAAAGAATGACACCCAGCGTCGCTCGCAAGTAAAATTGTTTATGTGAGTTTCCCGCTGCCATTTTTGTTGCAAGTTTATCCCTATCTTTGTTACAGATAGTTGTCAATTATGAGCATAGCAGAACAAGAGCAAGTAAAAACGGAATATTATAACGAGGCTGTCCGTTATATGGATAATGCTAAAGAAACGCTTAAAAAAGCCGGTAAGGAAGATAATTACTATAACGATGAAAAATATGTTAAAACTGCTTGCGGCACAGCTTATAATGGTGTTTTGAAAGCATTGGATGGGTATCTGCTGCTAAAAGATGTTCGTAAATCAAGAGGGAGAAAAAGCATCGAATATTATCAAAGCAATGTAGTGAAATACGATAAAAAACTTAATACAGAGCTTAAAAACGCTTACGATATTTTACACTTATCGGGCTATTATGATGGAGTTACCAATGTAACTGTAATAACTGAAGGGTTTAAGATTGCCAATGATATTATCAGGAGGATAGAGCCAGATAATTGATGGATTTAGCTGAAGATCGCTTATTGGTTCGCGTGGGAATGAGTCGCAGTATGGACTTAATTTTATAAAATCAATACAGAATGAAGCAAAAAACAATAATACAGTTATGGGGTAAACAAGGTTGTGGCAAGTCAGGTACTATAAAAATCCTTAAAGAAGAGTTAATTAGGCATTATATAAATTCTGCACATACATACTCATTACCATTACCTGCTTCGCCTGACATTTTTGATATCCTTTTATGTGGTGGCTTAACAGTTGGTGTCGAGAGCATGGGTGATGACCTATGGTCTTATAACCTTAAAGGAAATTTGGACAAACTTATAGGGTGTGACATTATAATCTGCGCCAGTAGAGTTTATAACAATGTAGATGCCTACATAAAAGATATTTCCAAGACTAATGGATATAGATTACTAAAAGTGACTAATTATAGAGGTGACGAACCTCCTTTTGTTCGTCATATTCTAAACCAAAAATCTGCAATACATCTCTTAGATTTAATAAATCAAATTATAACCGGCGCGTTATAAACAACCTATCTCAAGCAGATTTCTGTATTTTCAGCCTATATGTTATAAATATAGGTGCCTAAATACTATTCATGGCTTTACCAAGGTTTGAACTACTAAAGCCGCCATTTTTTGAAAAAACGGTTAGTTCTTTTGAATAGCGAAATAAGCATTTGAATTGCCGATAAAAAACCGTACCTTTGCGCCCGATTTGGCGATGTTGCCAGATTCGTTATTTTAATTCATGAACCCATTTATTGAACTGGGAATCCGTCATGATATTGTTAATGCCATCTCTGAGTTAGGATTTGAAAATCCTACACCGATCCAGGAACAGTCGATCCCGGTACTTTTGACAGGCAGCAACGATTTTGTCGGATTAGCCCAAACCGGGACCGGTAAAACTGCTGCCTTCGGACTGCCACTGTTAGAACTGCTGGACTTCGAAGAAAATTATCCGCAAGCACTTATATTGTGCCCGACACGCGAACTTTGTTTACAGATAACCAACGACATTAAGAACTACGCCAAAAAAATGGGCAACGTTCAGGTGGTTGCCGTTTATGGCGGCGCGAGCATTTCCGACCAATTGCGACAGATACGTCGTGGTGTGCAGATCGTTGTTGCTACGCCCGGCCGTATGCTTGATATTATCAACCGCAAAGCCATCGATTTTTCGAAAGTTAAATTTGTTGTTTTAGACGAGGCTGACGAGATGCTCAACATGGGCTTCCAGGAAGACATCGACAGTATCTTATCGACTACGCCGCAGGAAAAGAAAACCTGGCTTTTTTCGGCTACCATGCCGTCCGAAGTCCGCCGTATCGCCAAAAGGTATATGCACGAGCCGTTTGAGCTTACCATGGGCGAAAAAAATACCGGCAACGTAAACATCGAGCACGAATATTATATCGTACGTGCCCGTGATAAGTATGCCGCGTTTAAACGCATCGTGGATTTTAATCCTGATATTTTCGGTATCGTATTTTGCCGTACCAAAATTGAAACGCAGGAAATCGCCGAGTCATTGATACGCGATGGCTACAACGCCGATTCGCTACATGGCGACCTGTCGCAGCAGCAGCGCGATAAAGTAATGAAGCGTTACCGCGAACGTAACCTTCAGTTATTAATTGCCACTGACGTGGCTGCGCGGGGGATAGATGTAAACGATGTTACACACGTTATCAATTATTCCTTACCTGATGAAGTTGAAAATTATACACATCGCAGCGGCCGTACGGCCCGCGCAGGTAAAACAGGTGTATCGATCTCAATCATCAACGCTAAGGAACTTGGCAAAATACGCCAGATAGAACGCGGGTTAGGCAAAAAATTTGTAAAAGCCGAAATCCCTACAGGATTTGATGTATGCGAGAAACAGTTGTTTTCCATTGTGCATAAAGTGCATAATGTACAGGTTAACGAACAGCAAATCGAGCAGTATATCCCAAGGATAATGGAAGAGTTTAAGGAGATGAGCAAGGAAGAGTTCATCAAACGCTTTGCCTCCATTGAATTTAACCGCTTCCTTGATTATTATAAGAATGCCCCGGATCTGAACGCGCCGGTTGAAGAAGGCCGCCGTTCGGATAGATCAGATGATCGTTCATACGACCGTGCCACAGGTATGAAGTCGGATTATACCCGCCTGTTTATCAATTTAGGCTCGGTGGATGAATTTAACCGCGGCGATTTGCTCGGTTACATCTGCAATCAAAGCAAAATAAGTGGCCGTACCGTTGGTAAGATCGACGTGAAAGGTGTTTATTCATTCTTTGAAGTACAGCACAACGATGTGGAGAAGGTAACTGCAGCTTTTAAAGATGCTGATTTCAAAGGCCGCCCGGTACGTATCGAGCTTGCCGGCGAAGGCACCAGTGACAATCGCAGTGGTGGTGGTGGTTATCAGCGCCGTGAAAGCGGAAACCGCGAAAGAAGCGGCGGCGACAGGCGTGAAGGCGGCCACAACAGGGACAGGAATGCCTCGGGGGGTGGGTTTCGTGATTTTTCGGGCAAACGCCGTGAGGACCGTCCTGAAAGAAGAAGAAGATTTTAAGTTTTAGTTTTCATAATAGCCGGCGCGATGCCAGGCACAGTTTAGTTTAATTAGTTAAACCTCCGGTTCGTTAAGAATTGGAGGTTTTGTTTTTACCGGCTGTACTCCACAGCTACCGAATCCGGACCCATTAATTTAAGATGGTGGCCGTCCAGTTTTTGTATTAAGAAAACGGTATAGGGCTGGTTGCCCTGGAATGACGTGAAAATGGTGTCGCCTTTTAAAAAGTAATCTTCGGTAATGGCTTCGCCGTCATCTGTGGTAAAACCTTTATCGGTAATGTGAAGCTTAACCGTACCGTCGTTCGACCGCCAGTTTCCTTTAAGCTTGTTTTTGTTGGGGTTTGAGCATGCTATAACCAACAAAACGACTGCACAAGCTGCATAGGCGAATGATAAGTGTTTCTTCATCGGTTATAAAAGGAAACACCCGGCATTTGCCGGGTGTTATAGACTGTTACATTTTCATATGTTTGGAATCCCTCAATTGCGATTTTTTCAGATATACCCTATGCCCTTTTTTGTCGACATAAAAATATTTGGAATCTTTATTAATGTAAACGGTTTCGCCCATCGGGCCGCATTTTCCTTCGTATTTTTTGTCGGTAATAGCGGCGGCGCCTTTGGCGGCTACTTCTGCTGTCTTATGGCCCACGGTTTTGGCTGTTTTAGCGGTAGCTGTGCCCACTGTTTTAGCAGTTTCGCCTGTTTTATGGCCTACTTTTTTGGCCGTTCTGCTCACCTTATGACCGATGGTGGTGTCTCTCGACACAGGCTTAGCCTGGCTTTGCGCGAAGATCAAAGCGCCGGCGGCCACGAGTGCAATTTTCAATAAATTTTTCATAATTGTTTAATTATTTAGCGTTATAAACCTATTAACTCAATTGCCCGGATAATTGTTTCATTTTCAGCGCCGGTGGCTCCCGGTTGTAAAGGATGTCGTATACGGCGTTGCATATGGGCATAAATACACCATATTGCTTGTTTACCTGGTGCAGGCAATTTACGGCGTAGTACCCTTCCGCAACCATGTTCATCTCTAACTGTGCCGACGTAACGGTATACCCTTTGCCGATCATGTTGCCAAACATGCGGTTGCGGCTGAATTGCGAATAAGCGGTAACCATCAGGTCGCCCAGGTAGGCCGACTCTTTTATATCACGGTCAATCGGGTGCACTGCCGCAACAAACCGTTCCAACTCGCGAATGGCGTTGGAGATCAATACCGCCTGGAAATTATCGCCATAGCCAACACCGTGGCAAATGCCGCTGGCAATGGCATACACATTTTTTAATACCGCGCCATATTCGGTACCGTAAATATCATCGGAAATGATGGTTTTTATGTAGCGGGTACTGATCATGCCGGCAAATTCAGCCGCCAGCTCTGTATCGAGTGAAGCGATAGTGAGGTACGATAATTTCTCGAGCGCCACTTCTTCGGCGTGGCACGGCCCGCTGATCACGATGAAATGATCAAAAGGTACGCTGTAATGCTGGTTCATAAACTCGCCGATGATCTGGTTCTCGTCCGGAACAATGCCTTTTATGGCCGAGATCACTTTTTTTCCTGCAAGATCCGCCGGCGTGATGTTTGCCAAAGCATCTTTTAAAAATGCGGCCGGAACATTCAGCAATATAAAATCCGCCTGGTTGATGGTTTTTTTAAGATCAGTGGATATATTTTGTGGAGGCACGTCAATTTCAACCGAGCTCAGATAATTGGGGTTATGCCCGAATTTATGAATATGCTGAACCGATTGCTCGCAGCGCATCCACCAGAATATTTCTTTGGCGGTGGTGTTATCGGCAAGCATTTTAATATTGGCCGTGGCCCAGCTGCCGCCACCGATCACCGCTATTTTGTTATCTTGCTTATGCATTACAATAAAAATGTCCTGCCAGGTTTACTTGACAGGACAAATCTAATGAAATTTGTGAATGGTGAGCAGTGAATGGTGAGTAGTGAAAATGCACACTATCCACTACTTACCGCTGCCTGGGCTACTTCCCATCGCCGGTGAACAATTTGCTTTTATCAACTTTTTGCACCGCCATATTGTCATTCAGTGTTTTGGAAATGGCCGAGAATGGCGCCGAAACAACCTCGTCCCCTGCTTTTAAACCCGATAGCACCTGGATATAGGTATCGTCCTGTATGCCGGTGGTTACCGGTACCTGTTTAACTTTGCCTGCATTATACACAAATACAAATTCCTTGATAGGCGCTGCAATTTGTGGTTTATTATCATCCTGGTTTGTAGCATTCGGAATAGCCGGCGCCTTTTTTTCAACGCGGGTGGTTACCGATTGGATGGGTACGGTCAATGATTTGGCATGGTTGGTATTGATATCCACGGTGGCGGTAAGCCCCGGCCTGAAAGGCGATGGGTTTTCCGCAGTTTTAACAAGCAGGTTTTTATACGAATCGGGCGATATCCTTACCTTAACGGTAAAGTTGGTCACCTGGTCGGCGTTGGTGCCCACCACATTGGCCGAGCTGCCAATTTCAGTTACCACTCCGGTAAAATCCTTCCCTAAAAAGGCATCCACCTGTATTTTTGACGAATCGCCCAACTTGATGCGGTTGATGTCGTTTTCGTTCACATCCACATTCACATCCAGCTGGCTTAAGTCGGATATGGTCATGATCTCTGTACCGGCAAACTGTTGTGTTCCAAGTACGCGCTCGCCTTTCTGGATAGACAATTTCGACACCACGCCGTCAACCGGCGAATAAATGGTTGTCTTAACCAGATTATCACCGGCTTCTTTAACTGATGCTGATGATTGCGCCAATCCGTAAGTGGAGCCGATAACATTTTGCTTTGCGGCTTCCAGTGCTGCTTCAGCGCCCTGGTAGCTGGCCCTTGCGGCTTCAAACTCGGCTGCTGTTATCACTTTATTATCGTACAGCGCCTTGTCGCGCTTATATATCGACTGCTGGTTATCAAAAGTAGCCTGGGCCTGCTTAAGCATTTGTTTGGAGTTGCCAATGCTTGCTTTTTGGGTATTATAAGATGCAACCGCGCGGTCGAGCTCCGACCTTAAAATGTCGGGCCTGATCTTGCAAAGCAACTGGCCCTTTTTTACCACGTCGCCTTCTTTAATTGGCAGCTCAACAACCTCTCCCGAAACCTCGGGGCTTATCTTAACCTCCACGTGGGGCTTTATTTTACCGCTGGCCGATACGGTTTCATTGATGGCGCGTACGGTTGCTTTTTCGGTTGCCACCTGGGTTAGCTGCGGTTTGCCTATCAAACCTGTTGCTTTAGCCAGGAAGATCAGCACAATTAATGCACCTAACGAGATCAGTATATATTTTGTAGTCTTTCCCATGATTTGTTAAAATTTCGAATTTCGAATGTTCAATTTCGGATTTGTTCTAATTAATAATTCTTTGCATCCCGCACATGCGGGACACATTTATAATGTTATCGGGTTACCCAAATAGTAATCAATTACTTTGCTTCTGAATATCATCTGGTATTTTGCTTCGATCATATCGTTTTGTGATTTGTTATAATTTGTGAGTGATGTATTATAATCCAGCGTGTTTACCAAACCCGCATCGAACCGCTGCTTAACAACGTTTAACGCTTCTTTATTCGACTCGAAAGTCTGCAAGGCCGACTGGTAACTTTTTTCGGCCGACTGGAGATCGAGCAAAGCCTGTATAATGGTTTTACTCAGCGTATTTTTGGCCAGCTGGGTGGTAAGCTGGGCATATTCATAATTAAGCCTGGCTTTTCTTACCGACGTACGCGCAGTAAAACGGTTAAAAATTGGTATCTGTAAGTTTAGGCCAAAGTATTGATTGAAGTTGTTAGTTAGCTGTGTTTTGAAAGGGATAGGTGCTGTAATCGTTCTGTAATTTTGTGTAAACACGGTATCTCCGCCGGGCCTTGATATGCCAATAGGCGAGAAGGTGCCGGTGGGCGTTTGCCCGATAAAGGTAGATGCCTGGTTTGAATAGCTGGTGCCAAGCCCGCCATACAAGCTCAATACAGGATAATAATTGCCCCGGGCGATCTTTATAGCCTGGGCGTAAGTTTGCTGCTGCAGTTCCGCCAAACGGATATCGGGGTTGGCCGCGAAGGCGGTTTTTATTACCTCGTTCGCGTTATAAGCCGTCTTTACATCGCTTAACCGGGTAATATCAGGTTTTTCGACGGTGATATTGATATTGGGGTCCATTTCCATGTATTGCTTTAATATCAAAACGGCCAGGTCCACCTGGTTTTGGGCATTGGTTAAATTCAGCTGGGCGGTTGAAACCTGCGCCTGCGCCTGCGCCAGGTCGGCCCGGGTCGCGTTTTGCTGGTCAAAGTTTTTTTGCGCCCGGTCTAAAGTAATTTTGGCAAGGTCAACTTGTTGTTTTGCAGCTATTACAAGGTCCTGATCCGTTAATATGGTCAAATAGTCGGTTACCACGTTTAACAGCAGATCGTTTTTAACCTTTGCCGTGTTGGTTTTGTCCACATCGAGCAGCAATTTATTTTGCAATATCTGGTTGCGCAGCTGGCCGCCCTGGAAAAGCGTGACGGATAAATTAGCCTGGCCCTGGATGTTAAGCGCCGATGTAGAATAGGCGAAAGCACCCGCGATCTGGCTTTTCCCAAAATAATAACCGCCCTGCGGGTTTGCGTTTAAAGCAGGAAGCTGATTATATTTCGACTGCTTATAATCTTCGGCGGCAAGGGCTTCGGTTACCTGGGCCTGTTTAATGGTCAAATTATTTTTTAGGGTCGAATCGACGGCTTGCTGCAGCGATATTACACGCTGAGCCTCTGCCGAAAAGCTTGCCAAAGCCAATAGCAAGACGCTAAAAATTCCTGCCCGTTTAATTCCTGATCTATATTGTGTCATAAGGTTATTCTGAATTTTCTTTAGATTTGGGATGCCGGATAATAGATTTTTGACTACACATTGTTTCGTATATCCCTGGTCTTAAAAAAAACCTTCGGTCTCAAATCTCGTATCTCAAATCTCATATCTAATAATGTATCTGGTAAAAACGCCCTCGCTTCTAAAAAAACTATATCCCAAATTGATATGGGATATCGATGATGCCCCGCAAACGATTTACCTGACTTTTGACGACGGCCCTATACCCATTGTTACACCGGTTGTTTTAAATATTTTGAAGCAATATAATGCAAAAGCAACATTTTTTTGCATCGGCGACAATGTTCGCAAGCACCCGGATATTTTTGAACAGGTAAAAAACGACGGCCATGCCATCGGAAACCACACCTATAATCATTTAAAAGGATGGGATACAAACGACCAAACCTACTTAAATAATTTTTTACTGGCCGATGAATTATTAAATACCAAATTATTTCGTCCCCCTTATGGCCGTATGAAGCGGTCCCAGGTTAAACTCCTGCAAAACGCAAAACCTGACCTCCAGATTATCATGTGGTCGGTACTATCCGGAGATTTTGATATTAATTTAAAACCTGAAAAATGCCTGGAGAATGTGATCAAAAACACCAGCCCGGGCGACATCGTGCTTTTCCATGATAGTTTAAAGGCAAAAGAACGCATGGAATATGCATTGCCCAGGGCGATGGAATACTGGAGTAGAGAAGGGTTTGAGTTTAGACCCCTGGACTCCTAAAGGCGAAAGCAATGGCTCTTCCAGCATTAGCGATAGCAGCGGATACCGGCCATTGTGGCTAATGCCCGTGCAGTATGAGCGGATAGTGCGGGCCGCAGGCAATGCCCAAATACCTCATCCTAAATTGCGTAGCCATCATGAACATCCGCAAAAAATAAATTAAAACTGTGAATAATCATTCTCAAAAGAAGACGGACTTTAGCTTCGCGGTTGGAGATCACCTGCCGCGATAATATCGCACATTGATTTGTTTGGGCAACTAAACCGCTAATCACTACCCTTAACCCCTAATTTAGAACTCCTCCAAATAACATTTACACAATTCGCTGACAGCATTTAGCCCTAATTTTTGTAAATTCGCGGCGTTAGCCCGTCCAATGACCATTGGCCGGGTTAAATCAATTTTCTCACCTTAAGATCTATACAATGGCTTTTGATTTAGATATGATCAAAAAAGTTTACGACCGCTACAGCGCCCGCGTGGCTGCTGCCCGTAAAGCGACCGGTAAACACCTCACTTTAACCGAAAAAATATTATATGCCCACCTTTCCGAAGGCGGGGCGAAACAGGCGTTTGGGCGCGGCGTTGACTACGTCGACTTTGCACCCGATCGGGTAGCCATGCAGGATGCGACGGCGCAAATGGCGCTGCTGCAATTTATGCAGGCAGGGCGTCCCAAAGTGGCCGTACCGTCGACGGTGCATTGCGATCACCTGATACAAGCCAAGGTTGGCGCGGCTGAAGATTTGAGCACCGCTAAAGATGTAAATAAAGAGGTTTACGATTTTCTTTCCTCTGTTTCGGATAAATACGGACTGGGTTTCTGGAAACCCGGCGCGGGGATCATCCACCAGGTGGTTCTGGAGAACTATGCCTTCCCGGGCGGTATGATGATCGGCACCGATTCGCATACGCCGAATGCCGGCGGCCTGGGTATGATCGCCATAGGCGTTGGCGGCGCCGATGCCTGCGATGTAATGGCGGGCTTGCCGTGGGAGCTTAAATTCCCGAAACTGATCGGCATTAAGCTAACCGGTAAACTATCCGGCTGGACATCGGCAAAAGATGTTATCCTGAAAGTAGCCGGTATTTTGACCGTTAAGGGCGGCACCGGCGCGATCGTTGAATATTTTGGCGAGGGCGCACGTTCGTTATCCGCTACAGGCAAAGGGACTATATGCAATATGGGCGCGGAAATAGGCGCAACCACTTCCATTTTTGGTTACGACGAAAAAATGGCCGACTATCTTAACGGCACCAAACGTGCCGATATTGCGCACCTTGCCAATACCGTAAAAGAACATTTGACCGGCGATGACGAAGTTTACGCTAATCCCGAGCAATATTTCGACCAGGTGATCGAGATAAACCTGACGGAGCTTGAGCCGCATATTAACGGGCCATTTACGCCCGACCTGGCCTGGCCGATATCGAAGTTCGCTACAGCTGTGCGCGAAAACCACTGGCCGTTCCAGCTGGATGTAGGCCTTATCGGCTCATGCACCAACTCATCCTACGAGGATATCACCCGGTCGGCTTCTATCGCCAAACAGGCAACGCAAAAACATTTAAAAACCCAGGCCGAATTTACCATAACCCCCGGTTCGGAAATGGTGCGTTATACCGTCGAGCGCGATGGCTACCTGGACACGTTTGAAAAAATGGGCGGCGTTGTACTTGCAAATGCCTGCGGGCCATGTATAGGGCAGTGGGCCCGGCATACCGACGACCCGTCGCGGAAAAATTCCATCATTACTTCATTTAACCGCAACTTCGCCAAGCGCAACGACGGCAACCCTAATACGCATGCGTTTGTGGCGTCGCCCGAAATTGTGACGGCGATGGCCATAGCCGGCGATCTTACATTTAACCCGCTTTGCGATACGCTTACGAACGAGCTGGGCGAACAGGTAAGGTTGGACGAGCCGTTAGGCATTGAAATGCCTATAAAAGGTTATGCCGTTGATGATGCAGGCTACCAGGCGCCGGCCGAAGATGGCAGCAACGTAGATGTAAAAGTTGACCCGAACTCATCGCGCTTGCAGCTGCTCGATCCGTTCCCGGCGTGGGAAGGCAAGGATATTACCGGCTTGAGGCTATTGATCAAGGCTAAAGGCAAATGCACCACCGACCATATTTCGATGGCCGGTCCGTGGTTAAAATTTCGCGGGCATTTGGATAATATTTCAAATAACATGCTTATCGGCGCCATCAATTATTTTAACAACGCGGCCGATAGCGTAAAAGACCAGCTTACCGGCGAATACGGGCCGGTACCGTTTACTCAGCGCGACTACAAGGCGCATGGCATCGGCACCATCGTAGTAGGCGACGAGAATTATGGTGAGGGCTCATCCCGCGAGCATGCGGCAATGGAGCCGCGCCATCTGGGGGTGCGCGCCATACTGGTTAAATCGTTTGCCCGTATTCACGAAACGAATCTTAAGAAACAAGGCATGCTGGCCATCACCTTTGGCGACAGCAGCGACTATGAAAAGATTCAGGAAGACGATGTTATAGATATTACCGGCCTGAAACAATTTGCCCCCGGCAAACAGCTAACGGTAGTGCTGCACCACAAGGATGGCACGATGGAAAGCGTCCCGGTAAACCATACCTATAATGCGCAGCAAATAGAGTGGTTTAAAGCCGGTGGTGCATTAAATATTATCCGCAGGCAAACGGGATCGTAAGGTTAAAGCTAAAAGGCGAAAGGTAAAAGGTTAAGCCTCTCCAATGAGGGCACTGAAAAAGCTTTTCATTTATGATTGGCTTTTCAAACGACCAAGTAAAACATGATTTTTATTTGGTCGTTTTTTATTTTCAATAAGTTCGGGTTGAACGTTGAGCTTAGGGTTGTT